>Ga0102929_1001605_pt1 | contig 13532 bp, 14 predicted proteins | sample SalPonR1_B_D2_MG_FD_78510 | JGI IMG/M metagenome (GOLD analysis project Ga0102929, IMG submission 78510) | Salt pond soil microbial communities from South San Francisco under conditions of wetland restoration - Salt Pond MetaG R1_B_D2_MG | ecosystem: Environmental > Aquatic > Marine > Intertidal... | reverse complement strand
GGCGGCGGAGCTTCGATCCTTAGTGATTGGTCAGGTGTTAGTGTGCTACACGATAACCTATCGAGAGCTCGACACAAAAACCTAATGATAATTAGACACAAAAACCTAATCATGATAAAACTTAATAACCTAACAAGAAAACAACACGAAACCCTAGAGAAAGACCGCGAACATGGCGACACTGCAAGAAAAACTGGCCGAAGCCCTTGAAGCACTCAAGGCGCTTCAGGACGAAGGCAAGGTCGCCATCCGCTCCGCTGATCTGTCACGCCTGCATCGAGAGCGCCTCTTGAAGAACGGCTTCCTTCAAGAGGTCATGAAGGGATGGTATATCCCCGCGCGCGCCGAAGAGACCGCTGGCGAAAGCACTGCCTGGTATGCGGCCTACTGGCCGTTCTGCGCGGCCTATCTTGCTTCGCGGTTCGGTGATGAATGGTGCCTGTCACCTGAGCAATCACTGGCGCTTCACGCGGGCAACCAGACCGTGCCGCGACAACTCGGCGTGCGCGCGCCGAAGGGTGGCAACAAGCCGACCGCGCTGCCGTTCGATACGTCGCTCTTCGACATACGCGCCAGCTTGCCCGATGCGCGCAACACTGTCGTGAAAGAGGGGCTGCGCCTTTACGCGCTACCTGCTGCGCTGATCGAAGTGTCGCCTGCCTTCTTTGAGCAACACGCCGTCGATGCCCGTGCGGCGCTTGCCAGTATTCAGGACGCATCCGAAGTGCTGAGCCTTCTTCTCGAAGGTGGCCACAGCACGATAGCGGGACGTCTTGCGGGCGCATTCCGCAACATCGGGCGGGATCGCATCGCTGACGACATTCTCGGCGCGATGCGCGCGGCAGGCTATGATGTGCGCGAGCAAGACCCGTTCGAAACCAAGTCCGCGCTTCAGCTTCCGCGCCGTATCGTTTCACCCTATGCGGGGCGCTTACGGCTTATGTGGGGCGATATGCGAGAGCGTATCGCTGAGCGTTTCCCGCAAGCGCCTGGCAAGCCGAACGACATCAGCGCCTATATCAAACGGGTAAACGACACCTACGTGACGGACGCTTACCATTCGCTCTCAATCGAAGGATATCGGGTGTCGCCCGCTCTGATAGATCGGGTCAGAAGCGGTGACTGGAATCCAGAAACCGACGAGCGGGATCGCGAGCACCGCGATGCTTTGGCGGCGCGCGGCTACTGGCTGGCATATCAGGAAGTGCTCAAAAGCCTCGAAGACGTTCTGCGGGGTGAGAATCCAGGCGAAGTTGCAGATAGCGATCACGGATCATGGTATCGGGCGCTCTTCGCGCCGAGTGTGACGGCGGGTCTGCTGCGGCCTGCCGACCTGGCGGGCTATCGGAACGGCCCTGTTTATATTCGCCGCTCCATGCACGTTCCGCCGTCACACGAAGCCGTCCGCGATGCGATGCCGTTGTTCTTCGAACTGCTCAGCGAAGAGACGGATCCCGCCGCTCGGGTCGTGCTCGGGCATTTTGTCTTCGTCTACATTCATCCCTACACGGACGGGAACGGGCGGATCGGGCGGTTCTTGATGAATGTGCTCTTGGGCGCGGGCGGCTACCCGTGGACGGTCGTTCCCGTCGAAATGCGCGCGCAATACATGGCCGCGCTGGAAGACGCGAGCGTAAGACAGAACATCCTGCCCTTCGCCGATGTACTCGGCGGGCTCGTAAAGGCAGCTATGGAAGGTAAGGAACAAGCCGCCCTGCCGAACTCGTGAGTGTCGGCAGATCGGAACTTGATCCGAAGAATGGGAGGGGCGCGATCAGCGCCCCTCTTCTTGTTGTGGCGGCGTATCATCGAGCGGCGCGCGCAGGACGATCAGGCCGTTGATGGGGCAAGTCTCCAGCTGGAGTGTGTAGCCTAACGAAGGCGATGATGCGGGATGCGTGGGATATGCGCCTTGCGGCGGCCAAGAGCGACAAGGACGCTTTCAGGAAGCGGCTTAGCGACGTTGAGCGCCAGATCGACAGCCTCCTGGATCGGATTGTCGAAACCGACAAGGCCTCGCTCGTCGGCGCCTATGAGGCAAAGATCGAGAAGCTGGAACGCGATAAGATCGTCCTTATTGAAAGGCTGGAGAAAACAATCCCTCCGAAGGGACGGCTGGAGGAATGTATCGAACTCGCCCTGAAATTTCTGTCAAGTCCTTGGACTATATATATAAAAATGGTGACTTCGCAATGCGCCAGATGGTGCTCAGATTGGCGTTTTCGAAACCGCCTCGGTACTGCAAAAATGGGGTGTATCGAACTCCCGATTTTTCATTCCCTTTCAGATACTTAGAGGGATTTTCGGGGTCAAAAAGCGAGATGGTGCCCCCAGAGAGACTCGAACTCCCGACCCTCTGATTACAAATCAGATGCTCTACCAGCTGAGCTATAGGGGCGCCGCGAGAGGTCTAGTCGCTCGGAGGCGGTCCCGCAAGGGGGAGGGTCCGGGATGGACGGGCGGCGCGGGACGGGCTAGGTCATCGGGATTGCGAACGGAGGCGCCAGCCTGTGCGTGTCGTCTACCACCTCGGCGTGCATCACACCGACGGGGACCGCCTTGTCCGGTCCCTGCTGAAGAATCGGGGCCAGCTCGCCGGACAGGGCATCGTCGTGCCCGGACCGGGGCGCTACCGCAAGGTTCTGCGCGACGTGGTGAACCGGCTCCGCGGGGAGCCGGCGAGCCCCGAGGCGCAGGAGGTCCTGCTCGACGCGATCGCGGATATCGACCAGCCGAAGTGCCTGTTTCTCTCCAACGAAAGCTTCATCTGCCTGCCGGAGCGCGCGCTCGACGAGGGACGCCTCTACGCCCGCGCCTTCAAGACCGGGTGGCTGCGGCAGATCTTCCCCGACGACGCGGTCGTCTTCGCGCTGGGGTTGCGCGATCCGGCCACATTCGTTCCGGCGCTGTTCCGGGCCCGCCGCGCGAGACAACACGACGTCACGGGCTTTCTCGACGGCGTCGACCCGCGCCGGCTCGCGTGGTCGGAAACCGTCGGGCTCATCCTCGAGACCAATCCCGACGCCCGGATCGTCGTGTGGTGCAACGAGGACACGCCGGTCGCCTGGCCCGCGATCATGGCCGCGGTCACCGGCGCGGTTCCGGGGACGCCGTTCCACGGCGCGCTCGACATCGCGCAGCAGATCGTCGACGCGGAGGGGCGGGCCGCGCTCGCCCAAAGCTTCGGGCCGGGCCCGGTCGCCGACAGCCAGGAGGGGCGCCGGGCGCTCGCCGCGATCCTCCAGGCCCACGGACGCGACGAGGAGATCGAGGAGGTCGTCGATCTGCCGGGCTGGGACGCGGGGCTGATGGAGGATCTCTCGGCGGCCTACGACGAGGACCTGCGCCTGATCGCGGCGATGCCCGGGGTCACGGTCGTGGCGCCCTGAGGCCCGGGCCTCGGGAGACGGCGGCGCGACGCGCCGGGCCACTACATCCCGAGCGCTTCCTTGTACATGTCGAGCACCGCCTCTTCCTCGGCGATGTCGTCGGGCTCCCGCTTCCTGAGCGCGATCACCTTGCGCATCACCTTGGTGTCGTAGCCGCGGCCCTTGGCTTCGGCCATCACTTCCTTCTGCTGTTCGGCGATGTCCTTCTTCTCGGCCTCGAGCCGCTCGTAGCGCTCGATGAACTGCCGCAACTCGTCGGCGGTGACGCGGTAGCTGTCGGGACTGGTGGCGGTATCGGTCATGCTCTGGCCTCTCTCACGGGTCGGACACGGGACGTACCGTCCGGCCCCGCGCAGGGCAAGAGGGCATCCGTCCGGACCGGCCGGGGATCGCGAAATTCACCCGGTCACTTGACAGGCGCGACTGTCAGGGTCACGAATGTTCTGCTCCGGTTCGGGCGGTTCGCCGTCCGATGAAAAGGGAATGCGGTGAGGGGAATTCCCCAAGTCCGCGACTGCCCCCGCAACTGTGAGCGGCGAGCGTGGCTGACGATGCCACTGGGACGGCACACCCGTCCTGGGAAGGCCAGCCGGCGTGACGACCCGCGAGTCAGGAGACCTGCCGGAGTGATCACCCTGTCCGGGTGCGGGGCGCGCCATGGGCAACGGTCTTCCGTAGTGGTGACGACAATCGCCGTCTGCGGAAGGGTCATCCTTCCAACGACTTCAGGAACTTAGGGGCGAATGCCCCGGGGGAAGGACATGACATGACCCGCACCACATTGCTCTCCGGCGCCGCGGCGCTGGCGCTCGCGCCGTTTTCGGCCGCGGCACAGGACGCGTTCCTGCTCGACGAGATCGTGATTTCGGCCACCGCCGCGCCGACCGAGCGCGAACGCGCCGGCGCCTCGGTTTCCGTCATCACCGCCGAGGAACTCCAGGCGGCTGGCGACATCCAGCTCACCGACTATCTCGCCCGGCTGCCAGGCCTCTCGCTGGACCAGAGCGGCCCCACGGGGACCTTCGCGGATCTTCGCATCCGCGGCGCGCGGACGCGCTACGTGTCGGTCTACATCGACGGCATCCTCGTCACCGACCCCTCGACGCCGTCGCGCCAGTTCGAGGATTTCGGCGGGCTCACCACCGGCGGTCTGCGCCGCATCGAGATCCTCAAGGGCTCGCAATCGGCGCTCTACGGCGGCACCGCCGTGGGCGGGGTCATCTCGATCGAGACGCTCGGCGGGCCGGAGCTGGGGGAGGGTACCTTCCAATCGGCGGGCCTCACCTTCGGCTCCTTCGGCACCCTCGGCGCGGACTACACCGTCACGCGCAACGCCGGGCCGCTGTCGCTGTCGCTGTCGCTGTCCCATGCGCAGGCCGACGGGTTCTCGGCCGCCGACGAGGAGAACAGCAACACCGAGGCCGACGGCTTCGACCGGACGCGGCTGTCCTTCGGCGGCGAGTACGCGGTCTCCGACACGTTCACCGTCGGGCTCAACGGCTTCGTCGAAAGCGGCTCGTCGGAGTTCGACGACTTCCAGTCGGCACCGCCGTTCCTGCCCACCGACGGCGATGGCGTCTCCGACCGCGACACGCGCGGGCTGCGCGCCTTCGCCCTGGTGCAGACCGGGGCGTGGACGCACGATTTCGCGCTGAGCGGCTACACCACCGACCGCGTCTCGACCTCGAGCGGGTTCTCGAGCGCGTTCGAGTCCCGCCGCCTCGCCGCGGACTACGTGGCGACCGGCGCGATCTCGGAGGTTCTGCAACTCTCCTTCGGGCTTTCGTACCTCGACGAACGCGCCGAATACGCCGCGCTTCCCGGGGGCTCGCAGAGCACCACGTCGGCCGGCGCCTTCGTGGAAGCCGTCTTGTCACCCACGACCGATCTCGACGTGACAGCGACGCTCCGGCGCGACGAACACTCCGAATTCGGCGGCTTCACCACCGGGCGTCTCGCCTTCGCGTGGCGGCCCGCCGAGGACACCGTGATCCGGGGGGCCGCCGCGACGGGCTACCGTCCGCCGTCGATCGGCGAACTCTTCGACGACTTCGGCACCTTCGTCGGCAACCCCGACCTCGATCCGGAGACGAGCCGCACCCTGGAACTCGGCATCGACCGGGTCTTCGCGAACGGGGCCGAGGCGTCGGCCACGGTCTTCGAGACCCGCATCGACGATCTCGTCAGCTTCGTCTTCGGCTCGCCCTCCACGCTCGAGAACATCCCCGGCGAATCCCGCATTCGCGGCGTCGAGGTCTCGGGCCGTTTCCCCGTCACGGAGCGGATCGCCACCTACGGGGCCGCGACCTTCCTCGACGCCGAGGACGCAACCGGCACGGCGCTGCCGCGGGTGCCCCGGCGCGACGTCGTCCTTGGGCTCGAGGCGGACGTCACCGACCGGCTCTCGGGCGACGTGTCGCTCCGCATCGTGGGCGGCGTGCCCGATCTCGAGAACTACGAGGTGCTGAACGCCGGGCTCAGCTACGAGGTGACCGAAACCGTCGAGGCCTTCGTCCGCGGCCGCAACCTGACGAACGAGCAGTATCAGACCGCGCCCGGCTACGGCACGGCGGACCGCTCCGTCTTCGCGGGGCTCCGTGCGCGCTTCTAGGATCGTCGCTGTCCTGGCGGCCCTCCTCGCGGGGGCCGCCGGCGCGGCGTCCGCCTCAGACGAGGCGCCCGGGCGCGTCGTCTCGATCAACCTGTGCACCGATCAGCTCGCAATGATGCTGGCGGCGCCGGGACAGCTCGTCTCGGTGTCCTATCTCGCCCGCGATCGGCGCTCCGCGGCGATGGCGGAGGCGGCGCGCGACTGGCCGGTGAACCGGAGCCGGGCCGAGGAGATCTACCTCCTCGAACCCGACCTCGTGCTCGGGGGCACGTGGACGACGCCCGCCACCGTCTCGATGCTCCGCCGCCTCGGCATCCGGGTCGAGCTCCTGGCCCCCGCCGGCACCTTCGAGGAGACCGCCCGCCAGATCCGCGAGGTCGGGCGACTTCTCGGCCGGGACGCGGCGGGCGAGGCGATGGCGCGCGCCTTCGAGGCGCGGCTCGCGGCCTTTCCGCCCGTGCCCGCCGATCCGCCGCGCGTCGCGCTCTACGCGGCGAACGGGCTGACCTCCGGTCGCGGCTCGCTCGCCGACGAGATCATCCGCCGCGCGGGGTTCCGGAACGTGGCCGACGAGGTGAACCTCCCGGCCACGGGACGTCTCGCGCTCGAGCGCCTGATCCTCGCCGAGCCCGACCTCGTCGTGACGTCGCGGACCTATCCGGGTCAGTCGCAGTCCGAGGCGATCCTCGACCACCCGGCGCTCGAGGCCTATCGCGCCCGCACGGCGGCCGGGGCGATCACCGACGCCGACTGGGTCTGCGGCCTGCCGCAGACGCTCGACGCGGTGGAGCGGATGATCGACCTGCGCCTCTCGCTGGAGGCGGGCGGATGACCCGCGCCCTGCCGCTCGCGCTCGGGGCGCTCCTGCCGCTCCTCTTCGCGGCCTCGCTCGCGATCGGACCGGCGGGCGTGCCATGGGGCCAGAGCCTCGCGGCGCTCGTCCGCGAGGACGGGCTCCTGACCCTCGTGATGCGCGAGATCCGCCTGCCGCGCGCGCTGCTCGCCATCATGGTCGGCGCGAGCCTCGGCCTCGCCGGGGCGGCGATGCAGGGCTATCTCCGCAATCCGCTGGCCGAACCGGGCCTGATCGGCGTCTCCGGCTCGGCCGCCCTCGGCGCCGTCATCGCGATCCACACCGGCCTCGCCGCCGCCTTCACCCTCGGCCTGCCGCTCCTCGCCCTCGCGGGCGCGGCCATCGGCGTGGCGCTCATCCTTTTCCTCGCCGGGCCAAGGGGATCCTCGCTGACCCTGATCCTCGCCGGCATCGCGATCAGCGCGCTTGCCGGCGCCTTCACCTCGCTCGCGCTCAACCTCTCGCCGAACCCGTTCGCGGCCTCGGAGATCGTGTTCTGGATGATGGGCTCGCTCGACGACCGGTCGATGACGCATGTCTGGATCGCGCTGCCCTTCATGGCGGTCGGCTGGGCGCTCATGCTGACCCTGGGCCGGGCCCTCGACGCGCTGACGCTGGGCGAGGACGCCGCCGAGGCGCTGGGGATGAGCCTCACCCGCGTCCGCCTGACGCTCGTCTTCGGCGTCGCCGCCGCCGTGGGCGCCGCGACGGCCGTGGCAGGCGCCATCGGCTTCGTCGGACTCGTGGTGCCGCATATCCTGCGGCCCTTCGTGGGCGCGCGGCCTTCGCGCCTCCTGCTCGCCTCGGCGGCGGGCGGGGCGGCGCTCGTGCTCGCGGCCGACATCGCGGTCCGGCTCATTCTGCCCGACCGGGACCTCAAGCTCGGCGTCCTGATGGCCATCGTCGGCGCGCCGCTCTTCCTCCACCTGATCTACAAGACGCGGAAGGAGGTGGCATGAGCCTGCTTTCGGTCCGCGACCTCACCGTGATGCGGGGCGACTGCCCGGTCGTCGACGGGGTGAGCATCGATCTGGAAGCCTCGGAAGTCGTGGGACTTATCGGCCCGAACGGCGCCGGAAAGACAAGCCTTATGCGCGGCGCGCTCGGGATCCTGCCGATAGGCGGGACCAGCAGCCTCGCCGCGCTCTCACCGCGCGACCGCGCCAGGGCAGTGGCCTGGATGCCGCAATCGCGCGAGATCGCCTGGCCGGTGAGCGTGGAGAGCCTCGTCACCCTCGGCCGGATCCCGCACCTCCCCGCAGGTCCCGGGGACGCGGCGGCGGTCACGCGGGCGCTCGACCGGCTGGACCTCGCGAGCTTCCGCGACCGTATCGCGACGCGGCTTTCCGGTGGCGAGCAGGCGCGCGTCCTGCTCGCCCGGGTGCTCGCGCAGGAGACCCCCCTGATCCTCGCGGACGAGCCCATCGCCGGGCTGGACCCGGCGCACCAGATCGCCACGATGGAGATGTTCCGCGACCTCGCGGCGGAGGGCCGGTCGGTGCTCGTCGCGAGCCACGATCTCGGCCTCGCGGCGCGCTACTGCACGCGGCTTGTGATGCTGGACCGGGGCCGGCTGGTCGCCGACGGGCCGCCGGGTGAGGTTCTGACCGACGCGAATCTGCGTGAGATCTTCGGCATAAGGGCCCGTTTCGAAATCGGAAAAGACGGTATCGTATTCCAGCTTCTGGAGCGGGTCGCATGAGACGATTTCCGCCCGAGCGCATCGTGTGCCTGACCGAGGAAACGGTCGAGACGCTCTACCTCCTGGAGCAGGACCACCGCATCGTCGGCGTCACAGGCTACGCCGTGCGCCCGCCGCGCGTGCGGAAGGAAAAGCCGCGCGTGGGGGCATTCACCTCCGCCGACGTGCCGAAGATCCTGAGCCTCGCGCCCGACCTCGTGCTGACCTTCTCGGACCTGCAGGCCGACATCGCGGCCGATCTGGTCCGGGCGGGCGTGGCGGTGCACGCCTTCAACCAGCGCGACGTCGCCGGTATTCTCGCCATGGTGCGGACGCTCGGTGCGCTGACCGGCGTGCCGGAGCGGGCGGAGGCTCTGGTGAAGAATCTTTCGCAAGGTATGGAAATGGCTGCGGTCCCCGCGGGGACGCCGAGACCCCGCGTCTGGTTCGAGGAATGGGACGACCCGTTGATCTCCGGCATCGGCTGGGTGTCTGAGCTGATTGCGCGGGCAGGCGGAGAGGACGTGTTCGCCGCGCTGGCGGGGGAACATGCGGCGCAGGGCCGGATCGTCGCGCCCGATGCGGTCGTGGCGGCGCGGCCGGACGTGATCCTGGCGTCGTGGTGCGGCAAGAAGGTCCGGCCCGGGAAGATCGCCGCGCGGTCGGGCTGGGACCGGATCCCTGCGGTCCGGGCGGGCCGGATCCACGAGATCAAGTCGCCGCTCATCCTGTCGCCGGGGCCCGCCGCGCTCACTGACGGGTTCGCCGCCATCCGCTCGGCGGTCGCGGCGGCGACGGTGGAGGGCGCGGCATGACCGGCGTGACCGGGTTCCTCGATCGGGGCGGGCCGGTCCTGTGGCTGATCGCGGCGCTCTCGGTCGCGACGCTGGCGCTGATCCTCTGGAAGATCTGGCGGCTCGCGCTGATGGGCGCGTGGTCGGGCGCGGCCAGCGAACGGGCCGCGCAGCTCTGGGCGGGCGGAGACCGCGCGGGAGCGCAGGAGATCGTCGCGGCACGGTCGAGCCTCCGGGCGGCGCTCGCCCGCGCGGCGATGGCGGCGCGGCTGGATGCGTCCCTGACCGAGGCGCAGGCGCGCGAGGAGACCGTGCGCGTCGCGAAGGCGGGCCTCTCCCGGGCGCGGGCGGGGCTGCGGATGCTCGACCTCGTGGTGACGATCGCCCCGCTGCTGGGCCTTTTCGGCACGGTGCTCGGCATGATCGCGGCGTTTCAGACCTTGCAGGAGACAGGGTCGCAGGCGGATCCCTCCGCGCTCGCCGGCGGCATCTGGGAGGCGCTGCTCACCACCGCGGCCGGGATGGGCGTGGCAATCCCCGCGTCGATGGCGCTGTCGTGGTTCGAAAGCGTGGTGGAGCGCGTGCAGGGCGACATGGAGGACCTCGCCACGCGCATCTTCACGCGGGGAGGGGGCTGATGTTCGCCTTCGCCCGCCCGCGCATCCGCCGCCGTCCGAGCCTGACGCCGATGGTCGACGTGGTGTTCCTGCTCCTCGTCTTCTTCATGCTCGCGGCCCGGTTCGGTCAGGACCAGGCGATCCCGCTGCAGATCGGCGTCGGGGCAGGGGCGTGGCAGGGGCCGCCCCGGCTGGTCGACGTCCTGCCCGACGGTCAGCGGCTGAACGGCGTGGCCGTGCCCCCCGATGCGCTCGTCGCGCGTCTGGCGGGGCTCGTCGAGAGCGCCACCGACCCGATCGTTCTGCGTCCGCGCGACGGCGCCTCGCTGCAGCGGCTCGTCGACGTGATGGAGACGCTTTCGGCTGCCGGATATACCGGCCTCGTGCTCGTGGAGGGCGGCTGATGGATTTCGGCGCACCCCCGGCCAGGCGACGCGGCGAGAGCATCGTGCCGATGATCAACGTCGTCTTCCTTCTGCTGATCTTCTTTCTGATGACGGCGACGATCGCCCCGCCCGATCCCTTCGGGACGGCTCCCCCGGAGGCCGAGGCCGCCCGGGCGGCGGAGCGGGCCGACATCCTCTTCGTCGGGGCGGGGGGGGAGCTTGCGTTCGGCGAGGTGCGCGGCGTGGCGGTCTTCGCGGCCGTTCCCGCCGGCGCGCCGCTGCTCGTCCGGGCCGATGCCCGCCTCGCGGCGGAGGATCTTGCAGGGATTCTCGCGCGTCTGGCGGGGGCGGGCGTGACCGAGGTGCGTCTCGTGGCGGTGGCGCGGTGAGGGGTCTCATCGAGATCCCTGCCTTCGCGGCCCTCGCGCTCGGCGTGCATCTCGCGCTCTTCGCGGGCTGGCCCGGCGGCGCGCCCGAAGGGGCGGGCGACTCCGGCGCCGCGGTGCTGTCGATCGAGGGTGCGAGCGGGGCGGTCGAGGCGATGGTCGCGGCGTGGGAGACGGCGCCCGCCCGCGCGACCGCCGCGCCCGGTCTCGACGCGCCTGCCGCCGTGGCGCCGGCCGGTCCGGCACCGTCGGCGGAAACGACGCCGGCGCCCGGAGAGACGGTGGCCGGCCTTCCCGCTCCGCAGCTTGCGGAGGACGTGCCGGACATCGTGCAGCCGGCGCCGGTCCCGCTTCCCGTGCCGGATGTCGCGAGCGCGCCGGTGGCCCCGGTGGCGACTCCCGCAGAGGCGGCGCCCGCGCTGCCCGGCGCCTCGCGACCCGATGCGCGGCCGTCGGGGCCTCCCTCGGGCCTCTCGACGCCCGAGGCGACACCTGCGCCCGTCGTCGAGACCGCCTCCGCCGCGCCGGTTCCCGCGACGCGCCCGAAGGCGCGGCCAGAGCAGCTGGCGCGCGGCGCGGGACGGCAGGGGACGAGAGGCGACCGCGCCGAGACCTCCGCACCCAGCCTGTCGGACAGCGCCCGACGCTCCCTCGTCGCCTCGTGGGGCGCCGAGATCCGCGCCCGTGTGGAGGCGCGCAAGGTGCATCCCGCGGGCCTTCGCGCCGCAGGCCGTCCCGTGGTGCGGATCACCGTCGCGCGGAGCGGGGCGCTCGAGGCGGTGCAGGTCGTCAGAAGCTCCCGCATCGCGGCGCTCGACGCTGCGGCGGTCAGCGCGGTGCGCCGGGCGGGCCGCTTCCCGGAGGCGCCCGGCCAGCTCGACCTCGCCCGGGTCAGCTTCGACCTTCCGATTTCCTTCACGCGGTAGTGCAGCGGAAGACACGGGAATCTCCTTGAGCCTCCGGCCGCTGGCCGGTTGAATGCGCGCAAACGGGAGGAACCGATGTCACGACTGCTGGGCCATCAACGCTATTACACATTCGCGGGCGTTGTCCTGCTCACGCTGGGGTCTCTCGCGCTCGTCGCGGTGTCGCCGTGGTTCTGGCTCGCCGCGCTGGTCTTCGCGGGGCTGAGCGTGCTCGGCGTCTACGACGTCGTCCAGTCGAAGCACGCGATCCTGCGGAACTACCCGGTTCTCGGCCACATGCGGTTCTTCTTCGAAGGCATCCGCCCCGAGATCCGGCAGTACTTCCTCGAGAACGAGCAGGACGAGGAACCCTTCTCGCGCGAGCAGCGCTCGATCGTCTACCAGCGCGCCAAGGGGGTCGAGGACAAGCGACCGTTCGGCACCAAGGAACGGATCTACGACGCGGGCTACGCCTGGCTCACCCATTCGATCCAGCCCAGGCACCTCATCGACGACGATTTCCGCGTGGTGATCGGCAACGACGCCTGTGCGCAGCCTTATGCGGCCTCGCTCTACAACATCTCGGCGATGAGCTTCGGCGCGCTGTCGGCCAACGCGATCCTCGCGCTCAACAAGGGCGCGAAGATGGGCAACTTCGCCCATGACACCGGGGAGGGCGGCATCAGCCGCTACCACCGCGAGGGCGGCGGCGACCTGATCTGGGAAATCGGCTCGGGCTATTTCGGCTGCCGGACGCCCGAGGGCGTGTTCGACGCCGATCGCTTCGAGGCGCAGGCGGCCGATCCGCAGATCCGGATGATCGAGGTGAAGCTTTCCCAGGGCGCGAAACCGGGGCACGGCGGCGTCCTCCCCGCCTCGAAGATCACCCCCGAGATCGCCGAGGCGCGCGGCGTGCCGATGGGGGTCGACTGCGTTTCGCCCGCCGCGCATACCGCCTTCACCACCCCGCTCGAGTTCATGGCCTTTCTCGATATTCTTCGCACGAGATCAGGGGGCAAGCCGGTGGGCTTCAAGCTCTGCATCGGGCACCGGCGCGAGTTCATGTGCATCGTCAAGGCGATGCTGGAGACCGGGATCGTGCCGGACTTCATCGTCGTCGACGGCAAGGAGGGCGGCACCGGCGCGGCACCGCTCGAGTTCGCCAACCATGTGGGCATGCCACTCGTCGAGGGGCTCTCCTTCGTACACAACACGCTGCGCGGCGCGGGCATCCGCGACCAGGTGCGGATCGGGGCCGCGGGCAAGCTCGTCTCGGCCTTCGACATCGCGCGGGCCTTCGCGCTTGGCGCGGACTGGGCGAATTCGGCGCGCGGCTTCATGTTCGCGGTGGGCTGCATCCAGGCGCAGGCCTGCCACACGAACCACTGTCCCACCGGCGTCACCACGCAGGACAAGCTCCGCCAGCGGGCGCTCGACGTCAACGACAAGTCGGTCCGGGTCGCGAACTTCCACCGCAACACGATGAAGGCGCTGGCCGAAATGGCGGGCGCGGCGGGACTGGACAATCCCTGCGGGTTTCTCCCGCACCACTTCATGCAGCGCGACACCTCGCGCGAAATGCTGACGGGAAGCCAAGCCTGGCCATGGCTGCCGGAGAACTTTCTGGTGGACGGGGAGGCCGATGCCCTGGGGTATCTGGAGCGCTGGAACAGGGCGCGCGCCGACAGTTTCGCGGCGGCTCCCTGAACGCTAACCGAATCTTCAGCCGTCCCGCCGATCTCTGAACCGGCCGGAGGCGGACCGGCGGGATGCAAGGATGTGCGGCGTTGCGCGGGCAGGGCGGGTGGAGGTGAAACTGGACGGCTCCCGAGCGACGAGGAACCGGGCCCGCGTGCTGATCGTCGACGACTCCGCGACGATCCGAAGCATCCTGCGCGCCGTGATCTCCG
>Ga0102929_1001603_pt1 | contig 13537 bp, 10 predicted proteins | sample SalPonR1_B_D2_MG_FD_78510 | JGI IMG/M metagenome (GOLD analysis project Ga0102929, IMG submission 78510) | Salt pond soil microbial communities from South San Francisco under conditions of wetland restoration - Salt Pond MetaG R1_B_D2_MG | ecosystem: Environmental > Aquatic > Marine > Intertidal... | reverse complement strand
AGCTCTTGATAAATTATCCAAAATATATACTAGTTATGAAATGGGTTATTATAAACCTCAAGAAAGTTTCTTTAAATCAATATTGAAAGAAGAAGGTGTTAGTCCCTCAAGAGCTTATTTTATTGATGATAATTTTAATAATATTGTAGCTGCTTGTAATGTTGGTTTAAAAACTTTTCATTATAGTGGGGACAATAAAGATAAAAAAATATTTGAATTATTTGAACAACTTAGTTGAGTTAATATTGATAGATATCATTATTGAAATTTACTATAATTGATATAGTCCTTGTTTAGATTTGTTAATTTTTTTGCTTGATTATAATTATTAATAGGTGAATCATTAGGTCAGCAACCTATCTAAATAAAAGAAACAACTACACATAATAAACTTAGTCTCTAGCAATATTGCTAGAGACTAATAATTTATTTGATTATATCTTTTTTAATAACTTTTTTAGGATGTTTTCTTACCTTAATTTTTTGTCGTTCTTTTATCATATAACATTGGTGAATTTTGGAATTTCTTTCAAAATCTAATCCAATAGATTCAGGTGTTATATCTTTTACATCGTAATCTTGATATATGTAATTATCTAATTGGAATTTCCTATTATTATTGCTGAAAATTAATATGCCGTCTTTATCCATATGTCTCATACAAAGGTGGATTAGTCTTTTATGATCTCTTTGTACATCAAAAGAGTCTCTACCTTTTCCATTAGAGAAAGTGGGAGGGTCACAGAAAATTAAATCATATTTATCATAAGAGTTATAAAGATAATCCATACAATCTTCTTTATAATAAAAATGATTCATAGTTTTAAAATTGTTTAATTCCATGTTCTTAATAGCCCAATCTAAATAAGTTGCTGATGCATCAACAGAAACAGTAGATAGAGCTCCACCCATAGCAGCTTGTACAGTTGCAGTTCCTGTATAGCAGAATAAATTTAAGAATCTTCTATCCATAGCAAGTTCTTTTATTTTTTTTCTAATAGGTCTGTGATCTAAAAAGATTCCAGTATCTAGATAATCGTCAAAATTAACTAAATATTTAGCTTCGTTTTCTCTTACAATTACAAAATGATTTTTAGTATTTAATTTTTTGTATTGATCTTTGCCTTTTTGTTTAGATCTAGTTTTAACATAGATTTTTTCAATATCAATATTTGTAGCTCTCTCAGTAGCTAAAACTAATTCTTCTAAATGTCTTTGTGTTACATCCTCTTCAATATGAGATGGTGCTGCATATTCACTTAAAACAATATATTTATTATCATATAGATCTATAGAAGCACTGTATTCAGGCATATCAGCATCATATATTCTATAGTTTGTAACTTTTTCTTTTTCCATTAATGGTCTTAATTTATCTAGATTTTTTATAAGTCTATAATATGCCATTTGAGAGCCTTCACTTAGAGGTTGAGATAATCTCTCTTTTTTTCTCTCTTGTGCTTTTTTTATAAACTCATTTCTTTCTTCTTCACTAAAAACATAATAATGTGCAACTTGGCAAGGAATATTACCATTCATTACAGAGTTTGTTCTATTAGGTTTCATATTAACATAGCCTAATAGTTCTTTTTCTCCACAAACAATAGTTGCATGCCATCCACCAAAGTTCTCATTTAAAGTTTTTCCCATTTTAGAATATAGTGCTTCAATAGAACTATCATCTAATCTGATACCATAAGGGGGGTCAGTTACAATATAACCAATATCACAAGGTACATCGTCTTTAGTTATTTTTGTAAAATCTTTTATAGAAAATTCGATTTTATCAGCAACACCAGCTGCTTTTGCATTTCTTTGAGCAACTTTTATAGCTTTTGGATCTATATCCCAACCATAAAATTTAAAATCTCTATTAGCGCCTTCTTCTTCTTCTTTAATAGCTTGCTCTAATACTTTAGTCCAAATCTCTTCATCATGAATAGGAAGCTTTAAAAAGTCATATCTTTCTGCATCAATTAAACCTGGAGCAACTTTACTTGCCCAAAGTGCAGCTTCAATTAAAATAGTACCTGCTCCACAAAAAGGATCTAATAATGTTGGAATAGTTTCTAAATTATCATCTTCTAAGACTCTTCTAAATTCACTTCTTTTTAAAATTGTTGCAGCTAGTGTTTCTCTCATTGCAGCATCAATAAATGATAGTCTATAGCCTCTTTTGTGAAGTTTTCTACCTGAAAGAACTACAAAATATATTACACTATCGTCTTTAACATGGATATGAAAAGTTACATCTGGATTATCTTTTTCAACATTAGGTCTTTCACCTTCATAGTTATTTTTTATTCTATCAACAATAGCATCTTTAATTCTAACGGCAGCAAAATGATCATTTTTTAACCATCTACAATGTTTTACTGTTTGAGTAATAGCAAAGGTCTTTTCGGGGTTTACCCAATTTTCCCAAGGAATTTCCATTGCACTTTCATAAAGCTCGTCAGCATTAATCACATCATCATCACTATATAAAGCTAGAAGTAAACGTGAAGCTACTCTTGTATAAAGGGAGAATTTGTATGCAGTTTCTAAATCTGTTTCAAATTCTACACCACCATTATTAATTTTGGTCTCTTCAATTCCTAGATTATTAATTTCATGTTCTAGAATATCTTGTTGGTTTGCTGCGCACGTTGCAAAAAAAACCATATTGTCTCCTCACCTCTGATTCCCCAGAGATATTTTCATATATTTATCTACTTACATTTCATTTGTAAGTAATTATAATTTAAATAGTTCTTTAATTTCACTTTCACTAAATTCATAATCGCTATTACAATTAAAGCAAGTAAGAGTTAATGGAAAAGGTCCGTTTTGTAGAATTTGATGTTTTTCTTTTTTAGGTAATCCTGCTAAATGTTTTAAAAAATTATTTCTAGAACAAGGACATGAAAATCCTACAATTTCATGTGCAAGATGATTTGCATTAATAAAATTAGCAATAATATATTCTTTTAAATTAATATTTTTTGTAATACTCTTTGAAAGTGATGGAAGTGCAGAAGCTTTTTTTTCCATTTTTTCTAAATCTTCATCATTACAACCAGGAAGAGCTTGTATAAATAATCCCCCAGCACCTATAATTTTACCATTTTCATCAAAATCTATTGATAAATTAAAAAGAGATGGTGTTTGTTCGCTTTCCTTGAAATATACAGCTAAATCTTGTGATAAGTTTCCACTTTGTAACATGGTTTGACCAGTGAAAGGAGATTTATTTCCTTCAATTAATTTTGAAATAGATAAGAATCCAGGTCCATATAAATCACTTGTATCAAAACTTGTTAACGGTTTTTTTAATTCGATAGGATTGTTTTTTAAATATCCTCTAATTGCGCCACAGGCCCAAGCTTCAGTATAAATACCTTCAATAGGACCTCCACATTCTACACTTAGTTGAATTCTATCGTTTCCTTTTACGGTTGCAGATAGAAGTCCACTAGCTATATAAGCTTGTCCTAAAATTAGTGATTCAACAACTCCTAGATTATGGTTAGCTCTCATTTGATTTAATAAATGAGTTGCACTAATAATTGTTGCTCTAAATTTACCATCTTCAAGCAAGAAAACTTCTCTAGCATCTTCACTCAAATTTGCTAAATGTTCTACTAAATATTTATCTGTAATTTGTTTTTTTATCATAGCTGCCAAAGAGTATGATAATAAACTAAACTTTTCAAGATTCCTATTGGTTATATATTTTATAAAATGGTAAAAATTACCATTAATTTAGAGATATTACAATTTTTTAATGGCTCATTGTTGTGAAATTTATTATTATTTTATTGTATTTAGCATTTGGCATGTTTTTTGCAAAGAAATTATTGACATCTTTTTTATAACTTATTATGGTTTGTTACTTGAATAGTTAACCATTTAAGTTGAAATATGTTTTTCTATATGGACGAAAGAAATTATGAATAAAAAACGAGTAATATTAATAACAGGTGCAGCTACAGCTTTAGCAAGTGAAATTGCTAGAGGGCTTGTACTAAATAATAAAGTAATTATACATTATAACAAAAATAAAGAAAAAGCTTTGGATTTAAAAAAAGAATTTCTTAATTATGATATTGAAATCATAGAATCAGATTTTTCACAAGACTCTGCTTTTAATTTTTTTAATTCTACATTATCAATTTTTGATGATATCGATGTAATAATCAATGCTGCATCAATTTTTGAAAAAATAGAAACAGAAAAAATAAATAAAGAAATTTTAGATAAATATTATAATATACATTCAACTTTTCCTTTACTATTATCTATAGAATTTTATAAATATCTTAAAAAAAATAATAAAAGAGGAAGTGTAATAAATATTACAGATTCTCAAATAGATGATTTTAGTGAAGGAAGGATCCCATATTATTTATCAAAAAATTCATTATCTTTTCAAACAAAGTTATTAGCAAGTTCTTTAGCTCCTATTATAAGAATAAATGAAATTGCTCCAGGCTTTACTCTTGCTAAAGATTATGAAAAAAAATATTTTGAAAAAGTAAATAAGGTTTTACCTTTTAATATAACAAAAGTAACTGAAATAGTTAAAACGATTAATTACTTAATTGAAAGTGAACAAATAAGTGGTCAATGTATAAAGGTCGATAGCGGGCTTTCTACTTTGCCAACTAAAATTATAAAATAATAAATGAGGAGGCCAAGATTTCTTGGTTAAATTAATGAGAAGAAAAAAAACAATTTTAATATGTCTTATTGGTATATTTAGCTTAAGTTTTATAAGTGCAACAACTCTTAAAACTTTAGTTGATAGCTCAATTGATAAAAGTGAGCAAATAACTAATTTAAAATTAAACAAAGACTATACTATGCTAACCTTAGAAGTAAGTGAATTAGATTCAAAAACTATTGTAAGTGTATCCCCATCTTTATACTCAGCAGATTTTGACGAATATAATTTTGAAGGTAATGGGGGCTCTTTAGTCTCAATTGTTATCCCTGGAGATTATATTCCAACACGTGAAGATGGTGTTAGTGATACAACAAGTATAAATATAAATTCAAAAATTACTTATGATTCAAGTGACAAAGAATTTTCTCTGTCAAATTCAAGTTTAAATTTATCTCATAATTTTTTATTAGGAGATTATTCTAATAATCAAAAAGATTTAAATAATCAATTAACTCTTTTAAAGGCAAATCAAGCATATGAGACAGGTATACTTGAGTATAAGAAGAATGTTTATAATTATGTTTCAAATCTAATAGAAAATGAGAAAGCTCAGAAAGATATTGAGAAAAAGTTGAAAGATCAGCAAAAGATTATAGATGATGGATTAAAGTTAAAACAAATATCTAAAGATTCTATTTCATATAAACAATATTCTTTAGTTTTAAATTCTTATAATGACACTTTAGAAAATTTACAAATTCAAAAAGAATCTTTATTAGAAAATTTTAAAGAATATACTGGTATTGATTATAAAGAAGTTGATGAAATTAAAGAACCTGTTTTAGAACTTCCATCTTCTTTTGATAATAGTTTATCTGTTCAAATTGCACAATTAAATGTAAGGATTAAGCAAGATACTATTGATCAGGTTGAGAGAGAAGAAACCCAAAGTTATTTAAACCTTAATTCAACAATTAGTGATTATAATTTATCTGATCCATTAGATAATAATTCAAATATGGCTTTAGCTACTGAATTAACTTATGGTGCTAATAATTTATCAATCAATGCGGGAACTAGTATAGCAATTGATTTTGATGGATCTCAACCAATAAGTCCTTCATTTCAAGTTGGCGGACGTTGGAAAAATGATACAACAAATGAAAGTGATGTAATAGAGAATAAGTTAAATGAGAATGCTTTAATTAGTACTCAATTAGCTCTTAATTCTACAAAGCAAAGTAAAGCTTTATCAAAGCTTACATTTAATACTCAAATTACTAATTGGAGAGCCCAATATAAACAACTATTAGATAATATAGAATATAAAAGAGAGTCTTTGAGTCTAAATAAACAGATGCTAGAATTAGGTCTTGTATCAAAAACTGAAGTAGAAGATATTGAATTTGAAATTGAACAATTAAATTATGATAAGATGATATTATTGATAGATGGATTAACCATTGAATTAGATATTGAAAAATTAAATCTATAGGGAGCTAAAAATGGCAGATTTATATAAAGATGACGATGCAATTGAGAACAACAATAAGAAGAATTTGAAGGTAGATGATACAGAATCTCAAGTTCGAAAAGAGATAAAAAAGAAAATTAGAAAAAAAAGAATTAAGAGAACTATAACTTGGATAATAATATTAGTGATTATTGGATCAGGGTATTATGTTTATAATTTTTACAATACTGAGAAAAGACTTCCATGGCAAGATGAAAGTGTTAATGCTCCTATAGAGCAAACATACACTGATTCTTTAGTAAAAGAAGAGGTTACTAATCCAATTGTTAATATAAGTGGCTCCTTAAGTGCTTATGATATACAAGATGTAGTACTTAGAACTAATGGAGCTATTACATATGTAAATTTTGATGAAGGTGATATCGTAAAAAAAGGTGATATTGTTGCCACTGTTGATGATACTGATCAACAATATATGATTGCGAAATTGAAAAGTGATATTGAAAGTGCAAAGTTAACAGGTAATGAAAAAACTGTTGAATTATTAGAGTTGCAATTAAAAAATGCATCAAATAATTTAGAATATACAAAAGCTCTTGCAAATTTTGATGGAGTTGTTGCAGTTCAAAATTGGGAAGCTGGTGATTATAATACTGTAGGAACTACAGGGAATATGATTATTGCTGATTTAAGTAAATTTAAATCAACAGTTGAAATTGATGAAATGGATATTAATAATATTGAAGTTGGACAAATTGCAAAATTAAGTTTTGATTCTCTACCTGGAATTGAAGCTGAAGCTATTGTTACAAAAATTCCAATGCTTGGAAGGTATAATGCTCAAGGTTTTGGTGTTATGGATGTGGAGATTACAATAAATAATCCACCTAAAGGTTTAAGAACCGGCTTTACTTTTAATGGTACAATTGAAAGTGAGACTGAAATTAAAAGAATCATAATTGATCAAGCTACAATAAAGCAAAGTGGTAATGATACTGTTGTAACAAAAAAAATGGAAGATGGTAGCTTAAAAGACGTTGTCGTAAATATAAAATATTTGGGTGAATCAAAATGCCAAGTGTTATCAGGAGATATAAAAGCTGGAGATACTCTTGTAATCAAAAATGCACTTACATTCCAAGAAGAAATGCAAAATGGGATGAAAGGGAGAAATTAATAATGAGAAAAACAGTTATTCATCTTGATAATGTAAAAAGGTATTATCTTGTAGGGGATTTCTTTGTAAAAGCTCTAGATGGTGTTTCTCTTGATATTGAAAAAGGTGAATTTACAGCAATAATGGGACCTTCAGGTTCAGGTAAATCTACTATGATGAATTTAATAGGTTGCCTAGATACGGCAACTAGTGGAAATATATATATTGATGGTGAAAATACAGAAGGTATGAATGAAACTGAATTGGCTTATATTAGAAATAAGAAAGTAGGTTTTGTTTTTCAACAATTTAATTTACTTGGAAAAGAAAGTGCACTGAGAAATGTAGAAACTCCACTATTGTATGCAGGAATAAAACCTAGAGAGAGAAAACGAAAAGCTATGGAGGCTTTAGAAAAAGTTGGACTAAAGGATAGAATGTATCATAGACCTAATGAGTTATCTGGTGGACAAAAGCAAAGAGTTGCAATTGCAAGAGCTATTGTAAGTGATCCAACTATTCTTTTAGCGGATGAACCGACCGGAGCATTAGATTCAAAAACAGGAAAGCAAATAATGGAGTTATTTGAAAATTTAAATGAAGAAGGTAGAACTGTAATTTTTGTAACCCATGATAGAGATTTAGGTAACAGATGTAGAAGACAAATCCATATTAGAGATGGAATTATAGAGAGATAGCGTATGTTTTGGGAAAATATAAAATTAGCATTATCGGCTATGAAAAGTAGTAAAATGAGGACTGCTTTATCTCTATTAGGTATTGTAATAGGTGTTGGAGCTGTAGTTGCAATATTAAATTTAGGAGATAGTGCATCTGAAAATATTAGTAAAAGTATAAATGCTGGTGGTACAGATATTGTTACTATTTGGACACAACCAAATGAGAGAACTGAAGATGTTTTTGATAGTGAATTTGCTCAAACTATAAAAAATAGTGTTGATGGAATTGATAAAGTAATTCCACAAATGATGAGTTCTGCTGCAATTAGAGCAAATCAGAAAAGTGTTGGATCTCAAATAATGGGAACTGAAACTTCCTATTTTGATGCTCAAAAATTAGAGTTTGATAGAGGGGACTCCTATACAATTAGTCAAAATATAAATCATAAAGAAGTTGTTGTATTAGGTAGTGCAATTGCACAAGAACTATTTGAAGTTGAAAATCCTATTGGTAAACGTGTTAATTTTATAATGAAATCAGGCATTGTAAAAAGTTATGAAGTTGTTGGAGTACTAAAAGAAAAAGAACAATCTTTTACTATGAGTTTTAATAATTCGGCATTTATTCCTTTTAATACTTTTATTACTAAATTAGAACATGTTAAAGTAGTTTCAAGTTATGTTGTTAAAACAAATAAAAATTATAATACTATAAGTGTTAGTGATAATATAAATAAATTTTTAGACACCTCTGTTGGAAATGATAGCTATGATAGTTTTTCTCCAGCAATGATAACAACAATGGCAAATGAAGTAACTGCTACTTTAAGTTTATTTTTAGCAGCAATTGCTGGAATTTCGTTATTAGTAGGGGGTATAGGTATTATGAATATAATGCTTGTATCTGTTGCCGAGAGAACTAAAGAAATTGGGGTTAGAAAAGCTTTAGGCGCTTCTCCATCAATAATTAGAGGACAATTTATTGTTGAAGCTGTAACTCTTACCCTAATTGGTGGTTTCTTAGGTATATTATTTGGTAGTTTTATTAGCTATGCTGTAACAAATATAGCGGGGTGGACATTAACACTTTCATATAAATCTTTTATAGTGGCAGTAGGATTTAGCATGTTCGTTGGAATTTTCTTTGGCTGGTATCCAGCTATGACAGCCTCTAGATTAGATCCAATAGAAGCTTTAAACTACGAATAAAAATAACTTTAGGGATAATAATGAAAAAGTTTGGTAATTCTTTTATAAATGGCAAGGAACACTTATTTGTAATAAGTGGTCTTGCTATTGCTTATGTGTTGATATTAATTTTTGTTGTATCTTTATTTAATGCATTTCAAGATAGAGAATATTTAAAGTTGCAAATGGAAGCAGAGCAAGCTTTTAATAGTGTTTTTTATTATATAAAAGATGATCCAGTAACTGCAAATGATGAACTAAATAGTAAAGGTATTATCGGTGTTGGAGTATATTCTTATACCGGAAAAGAAGTTATGTCCCTTGGTGATGTTCCAAAAATATTATCTAAGAGTATTGTTGAGAATTTTACTGATTGGAGTGATGATACTAGTGGAGGAACGGCAACTTATAACTATGATAATGATACAATTGAATATATTAGATTTATAAATAGGCTAACTGTTTTATGGGATGTTATTGATCCTAATCTTGTAACCTTATCAGATTTTAAAGCTCCAACTGTTAGTTTTCCTGATGTTTTATATATAGTTTTAGAGGGAAAAGAATATCGACAAGTTCAAAATAATCTAAGAATAGCACTAGGTGCTGCAATTTTTTTAATTTCAATTTTGTTTATTTTTATATTTAGAATTTACAGAAGTAACAGAAAATATAGAATAAAATTAGAAAGTCAAAGGAATCTCGTAAATTTGGGGCAAGCTGCAAGAACTCTTACTCATGAAATAAAAAATCCTCTAAGTTCTGTTAATATACAGCTTGCAATTTTAAGAGTCAAAGTTGATCCATCATATAAAACTAATCTTGAAGTAATACAATCAGAAGTTGATAGATTAAAAATTCTAACAGATAAGGTAAGTGAGTTTTTACACAATCCAAGTGGAATCCCAAGTGATTTCGAATTAGTTGGGTTTATTCAAGATATAATTTCTAAATTTCCAAGTAAAATTGAGCTACATTCATATTCTCAGTTTTATGTAAAAATGGATAAATTAAGAGCTCGAAGTGTATTTGAGAACTTAATTAAAAATGCAATTGAGAGTGGAAACAATCCTCAAGTTGAGGTTATAATAAAAAAAGGTAATAAAGCTAAAACTGTTGTAGTTGAAGTATTAGATAGAGGGGAAGGCCTTCCTGATGGTGCAAAGGATAAAATCTATGATCCATTTTTCACAACAAAAACATCGGGTAGTGGTATAGGTCTCTCAATAAGTCGTCAATTTGTAAATGCAAGAGGTGGTAGTTTAAGTTTATCAATTCGAGAAGGTGGTGGAACAAAAGCGCAAGTCGTTTTACCTACAATCCCATCACATATTCATAGGAGAAATTGATGAGAGTTTTAATAGTAGATGATGAAATAAATATAAGAACTTCTTTAAGTCAGTTCTTTAGTGTTTATGATATAGATAGTGAATTAGCTGAAAATGGATTAGTAGCTCAAAGATTGCTATATTCCGACGTTTTTGATGCTATGGTTGTTGATTTAAAAATGCCCGGAATGGATGGCCTTGAATTAATAAAATGGACTCGTGATGAAGGTTATGATTTACCTGTTATAATGGTTAGTGCTCATGGTGAAATTTCTGATGCTGTTTCAGCCTTAAAAGGTGGTGCTGCTGATTATATTGTTAAACCTTTTAATCCTGAAGATTTAGTAAATAAAATAAAAAAGATGATTGAAGCTAATAAAGTTAAACAATTTGTTAATGATATTTCTTTTGAAAATCCTTCATTTATTGGACAATCTCAGCAAATGTTAGATATAAAAAAGACTATAACAAGATGTGCTAAGACAAAATCCAATGTATTAATTACAGGTGAGAGTGGTACTGGTAAAGGAGTTGTTGCTAAAGAAATTCACAGACAAAGTTTTGGTGATGATGGGCCTTTTCAATCAATCAATATTGGAGGAATTCCTGCTTCTTTAATAGAAAGTGAACTTTTTGGTCATGAAAAAGGCGCTTTTACAGGTGCTGTAAATAGGAAGATGGGGTTATTTGAGGTTGCAAATGGTGGAACTTTATTTTTAGATGAATTAGGGGATTTACCTCTAGATTTACAAGTAAAATTATTGACTGTAATTAATGATAGACAAGTTCAAAGATTGGGAGATACTCAAAAAAGGGATATTGATGTTAGAATAATTGCAGCAACTAATAAAGATTTAGAACAAATGGTTAATGATGGGAATTTTAGAGAAGATTTGTATTTTAGATTAAATGTATTAATAATCAAAATTCCCCCTCTTAGAGAAAGATCTGATGATATTCCTTTGCTATCTGCAGGTGTCTTAAAAAGATTAAAGAAAGAAATGGGAAATGATTTAATTGAAGGTTTTTCTCCAAATGCAATTGCAAAATTAAAATTAGGCAAATATTACGGTAATGTTAGAGAGTTAGAAAATGTAATTGAGAGGGCCATCCTTTTTTGCGATGATAATTTGATTCATGAAGATGATATTAATATTGATGATAATGTTAAAATTACAAAGAATACAAATTCTCAAGATAGTGTAAAAGCAAAACTAGAAGTGAAATCTTTAAAAGAAGTTGAGAAAGAAAAGATTATTGAATCACTTCTTCGATGGGCTGGTAATAAAACAAAAGCTTCTAAAGAATTAGGTATTAGTCGTAGAACTTTACTTAATAAAATAAGTGAATATGATATTAATGAATATAAAAAGACTAAATAATATAAAAAAATAAAATAAGTTGTTTTTATATTTTTTTGTTTTAGATAAAGTAATAATTTCTACTAATAAACTAATTATATATGTTAGATTAATTTATTATATTTGATGCTATAGTTTTAAGGCTGTTTATCATTTTTTATAATTATTATTTATATAAGAAATATAAACCTACATATTTTTTAATTAGATTGGAAATATTTAAAATATATAGCTAAGAGTATTTGTTTTATTTATAAATAAAGATATAAATAAAATTTATTTTTTAAGTATTAATATTTTTTATTTATAATGTAAAACAAAATAAATGATATAGTTTTTTCGATAAAAAAGTATTTATATCTCTTCACAAAAGGTAAAAAATTTATTATATTCTCAATAGATAAAAATTTATTTATTGGAGAAAAAATTATGGCAATGGTAATCGGTGGTCCAAGTAGATATGTACAGCAAAAAAATGCATTAAGTGAATTAAGTTCTTTTGCTAAAACTTTAGGTGATAACTTATTAGTTTTAATTACTGAAAGTGGGAAAAAAAGATTAGGAACAATTATTGAAGATAGCTCAAAAAATAGTGATGTTAAAATTAATTTTATTTATTTTAATGGTGAGTGTTCTAAAAAAGAAATTGAGCGAGTTCAAAAAGAAGCTAAAAGAGTTGGTGCAAATGTACTTGTTGGTATTGGTGGTGGTAAAACTATGGATACAGCTAAAGCAGCTGCATATTATGAAAAACTTGCAGTAATTATTTGTCCAACGATTGCAAGCAGTGATGCTCCTTGTTCAGCTCTTTCTGTTATTTATTCAAATGAAGGTGTGTTTGAAGAATATTTATTCTTAAGCGAAAATCCTAATATGGTATTAATGGATACTTCAATTATTGCAAAAGCTCCATCTAGACTAATTGTAGCTGGAATGGGTGATGCACTTGCAACTTATTTTGAAGCTAGAGCTTGTTCTTCATCTAATGCAATTAATTGTTTAAATGGGACTGGATCTTTAACTTCATCTGCATTAGGAAAGCTTTGCTATGATACTTTAATCAAAGATGGATATAAAGCTAAGCTTGCAACAGATAATAAGGTATGTACAAAAGCCGTTGAAAACATAATTGAAGCAAATACTTATCTCTCAGGTATAGGTTTTGAATCAGGTGGTATAGCAGCAGCGCATGCTATTCACAATGGCTTAACAGCAATTGATGAAACTCATGATAAATATCATGGTGAAAAAGTTGCTTTTGGTACTTTAGCTCAATTAGTTTTAGAAAATTCTAGTATTGAAGAAATTAATGAAGTATTAGATTTCTGCACTAGTGTAGGTCTTCCTATTACTTTAGGGGATTTAGGAATTAAAGAAATTAAAGAAGAAGAAATAATGAAAGTAGCAACTTTAGCATGTGCTGAAGGTGATACTATGAATAATATGCCTTTTAAGGTAACTCCTATTGATGTTTATGCTGCAATTTTAAGTGCTAATGAACTTGGACAAGCCTATAAAAACTAATATAAATTGAATTTACTAACAAAAATTCTAGGATATCTCATTTATTGAGGTATCCTTTTTAGTTTGCCCAGCATGGGCAACATCTAGGTGGTGAAAGTCCACTGTGGGTTTGGCAATTTCATTGGAAAAAATGGAATAACCACTAGTTGATGGCAAGTGCAGTATCGTGAGGTGCTGT
>Ga0102929_1001602_pt1 | contig 13544 bp, 13 predicted proteins | sample SalPonR1_B_D2_MG_FD_78510 | JGI IMG/M metagenome (GOLD analysis project Ga0102929, IMG submission 78510) | Salt pond soil microbial communities from South San Francisco under conditions of wetland restoration - Salt Pond MetaG R1_B_D2_MG | ecosystem: Environmental > Aquatic > Marine > Intertidal... | reverse complement strand
TCCACGGTGGAGGTCCTCCACGGCATCGGGTACTCCCGGTTCGGGGAGCCCCTAGGCTACGAGAAGACCTGTAAACCATCAGCCCAGTACGTTGTGTAAACGATCAGCCCAGGATGTACCCAGGGCTCTGCCTAACTAGCATTTGCTGCAGCGCGAACGGCATACTCGGGGTGCGCTGCGCGCATCCTACTTCGTCCTGCGCAGCAGAAATGCCGATCCGTTAGCTAGACCCCCTTCTCGGGAATCCTCCGTGGCCGAGTCGTTTCGCGTGATCATTCCCGTCCGGGAACCGTGGCCGATCTCGGACACACTCGTCGAGGGCTGGCCTTCGTTCGTGGCAGAGCTTGACGGGATGGTTCTCCCGGCCCCGATCGCTGACGGGGCCTCAGAGCCTGTCTCGCTCCGCTGGTTAGGTCCGGACGAGGTCCCTGAGGCTTCAGTCTCCATCGCGACCCGTGGCAACTTCATTGAGTGGACGTACCTTGAGGGCTCCGTCACCGTTGACCCGCCATACGAGCGCCTGACCCGAATCCGAGACGAGCGAGACTCTCGCTTCGACCCGCGGATTGAGGCTCAGCAAGTCGTCCGCGAGGATCTCTGGCGGTTCGCGTTTGACCTAGGGATCGCATGCACGATCGCGTTCCCCGGCATCTACTCAGCGAGCCGCCTCTACACGGAGGGGCCCGACGGCCAGATGTTCTCCTGGTCCGAATCCGAGACGTTCCACGGGTCAGGCCCCTGGGAAGCTCAGGATGTGCTTGGAGACCCAGCGTGGCCGCGGGTAGGCAGGCTGGCCGTTCAGGACGTCTGGGTGTGGCTATCGGGATTGTCTGGATTCTTCGACGGTGTCCCGTCTGGGCCCGGGGGACGTGCCGTCTCAGCGCTGTCACACGTTCTCCAAGGCTCGAACGCGGAGTCGCTGATGCACGCGCTGCTAGGATTGGAGAGCCTCTACTGCACATCGCACACCGGTCTCCGCCAGCAGCTCATCTCGCGGGCCGAGTTGGTGCTTGGTGCGCCATCGAGCCACAAGAAGCTCTTCGGCCGTGTGTACGACTACCGTTCGAAATTCATCCACGGGGGGTCCGACCTTCCACTCCGCTACACTCCGTATGACGGCAGCGATCGCTTCATGGAGCTCCATCGGGAGGCCCACGACGCCCAGTGTCTAGCTACACTCGTCCTGGTGGCTTCAATTCAGGCGCTGGTGTCACACAGCATCTCCGAATTCGTGTTCCGCGAAGAATGGGTGAACGGGGGGTCTAGCTAACTAGCATTTGCTGCAGCGCGGTCCGATTCTCCGGAGGTGCGCTGCGCGCATCACCTTCGTCCTGCGCAGCAGAAATGCCAATCCGTTGGGCAGCGCCCCGTGATCTCCTCGGATCAGATCGTTCGATCAGTTCGATCCGCCAAGGGTCGCGGTGACATGTTCGGAGTCGGGTCGCGCAGTCCTCGGGCTTCACTCGAGTCGGACGAGTTCGAGATGAGGTAGGGGGTTCGGACTCGAGTTCAGGACTCGCGATCCTGGTCGCGCGGGCGATGCCGCGATCAAGCTCGGTGCGTGAGAGACCCCGCCAAGGATCGCGGCTCGAGGCGACGCCAAGGATCGCGAGTCCGTCGCGGGAGCACGTCGTGAGCTTCGTCGATTGAGATTCGCGCGCTCTGGAGGCGACGTGCCCCCGCAACTCCCGAGGGCTGCGCTGCGTTCGGCTCCGTCCCATTTCATGTGCGTCGACCGGTACGGATCGTTCGCGGTGGGGCGATGCCCAACTAGCATTTGCTGCAGCGCGAGACACATCTTCGGGGTGCGCTGCGCGCATCTTCCTTCGTCCTGCGCAGCAGAAATGCCAATCCGTTAGAGGACACCTGATGCGACCCTCCACGCTGGGTTTTGGCGCCCTCTTCTTCGTTATCCTGGCGAGCGACGCATCCGCGCAGGAACCGGCACTTCCTAGGTGTCTCACGCTAGACATCGCGAAGTGGGAGTGGCGCGCGACGCCGATAGACCCGGAGCCACCATACGAGGCCGGACTTGGTCCAGAACGATATCTCCCGGAATCCATTCGGATCGTCGACGCGGAAGGCCGCGGACCGCTCGGCCGCCCCAAGCCAGGGACATTCCTTGTCGAGAATGCCGCTGGAGCGGACAACGTCGGCGTTCGACACGCTACACTCTCGGACGACTCCCTCACTGCGACGTTCAGCAACGGTTGGGACGGCGTTCGGATAACTCTCCGCCACTGGCCGGCAGACTCCCTCTCGGGGAACCTCAGGACGTTCTCCGATGGACTCGGCTCCGGTCGGTGGTACGGTGAGATTGTCGCCACCACGATCCCGTGCTCAGCGGCAGGTGTCCTCTAACTAGCATTTGCTGCAGCGCGTCCTGCATTCTGGGGGTGCGCTGCGCGCATCTTCCTTCGTCCTGCGCAGCAGAAATGCCAATCCGTTAGAGCACTCTCGGGGGAGCGTCTTCGGTTCCAAGGTCCGCGAAGTGCGCCAGGCTGCCCGGCAGGTCAGGGCCATCTCGCCAGAATCGCGGCGCGAAATCCCGTCCAAGATCCTGGACGAGCCTTGAGTGAAGTCGTCGAGGGTCACCGCCCGCCCAATCGTCGAAGGTCCTCATCACGCCGGTCGTCGTCGCTTCGACCAGAAAGTTCTCTTCGGGCTCGGCCCATGCACTCCGCCAACGTTTCCAGACCCACGTCGCGACCTTCGACTCCAGCAGATCGAAGACGAGGCGCGCACGGCGACCAGGGCCCGCAGGCTGTGGGTGTCCATAGACGAAGTCTGAAACCAAGTAGCGGGGCTGCGGAGCTTCATCTCTCCACGCCAACACCTGTTCACTGTATCGCGGCCCACAATCGCACGTACCGGTTCGTTCGGGCCACGCGGCAGCGCACGAGTCACAGCGAAGCGGGAAGTGTCCGCGCAGAGCCCAGCGAAGGTGGTCACCCGACAGGTCCAGAAGATCCAGCGGAAGTGTCAGCACCCGTGGGATCTCTCGGCACTCCGGAGTGAACCTCTCCATGAGGAGGCAGTCTCGCTCCCACCGCACTTTCGATCGCTTGAACTCACGGACGTTGCCGCGTAGGCCAACCTCGCTCGCAATCGTGGACCATCGTAGTTCGGCCATCTCGACGAGAACGTCCGTCGCGATAACGATGCACTCTGAGTAGTCTCTCGCGGCCATGCTGGGTCCCTCCGCCCTTGTTCTTTGTCGACCCTTCCAACGTTCGTGGCGAAGGTCCCCACGGCAAGCAGCGGTTCAGGCCGAGAGTGCTCTAACTAGCATTTGCTGCAGCGCGTCCTACATCTTCGGGGGGCGCTGCGCGCCTCACCTTCGTCCTGCGCAGCAGAAATGCCAATCCGTTAGGTCGCGATTCCCCTGAACGGCCAACCGATCGATTCTAAGAGGGGCGACCTGACGGGCCGCGTTGCCGGAATCGCCGAACTCGTGGGTTGTCGTCGTCGCGGTCTACACAGTCGCTACCGCCCACCTAAGCCTCTTCTGGTCACCGCTTGGATGTGCTTCATCCAAATTTCCTGCTGAGAAGGCCCTAGAGGTGAGCCCGGGGAGTGGCGCCTTGAGGAGTACCCGGTGATTGGCGAGGGAAGAGCTCGGCTGGGTGAGATCCGTACGTGATTTGCGCATACGCTGGTAGTCGGCCCATACTACGGATATTCTGTTTGTTTCTCCGACTGGAGCCCTCGGCATGTCTCGGTTCGCTCTCCCACGCCTCGCTGCGCCGCTGATCGTACTCACTCCGTGTGCCTTACTGATTGCCGCATGCGGTGATGACGAGCCCATCCGGGTCGAGACGGAACCTCCTGACGTCGCTGCGGTCATGGTCCAGACCGACCTCCGTTCCGATCGGGGAACGATCGACGACCGCTGGGCCGCGATCTCTCAAACGGAGGTGCCTGGGTTCGCCGGGTTCTGGTACGACCCCTTGGCAGAGGAGATCGTCGTCGCAGCTACCGACCCCGAGTCCCGCGAAGCCGCGATCGCATACGCGGAGCGATCGGCAATTCGGCGTGACTTCCCCACCTCGCCGATCCGATTCAAGCCGGTCGACTACGACTTCCTTGAACTTCGCACTTGGAAGACGTCCGCCAGGCCGCTGTTGAGGCGCTCGGACGTTGCATACGTCGACGCCGACGAGGTGAGGAACCGAATCGTTGTCGGCGTCACGAGTGGCGCAGCCATGTCCCAGATCGACGAGGAGCTGCGAGGTTTCGGCGTAATGGGCGAAGGTGTCGACTTCGCCATGTCGGAGCGCGGCGGTTTCAATAGCGGGAGCGTCGTGTCCCTTGATGAGAGCCCCCCAGCGCGGGCCCCTGCGAGTTCGACCCTAAGGGACAAGGTTCGTCCGACCGTCGGGGGCCTTGAGATCGACCCGAACCTCCGCGGCGCTTGTACGCTGGGAATCAACACCCTGGTCGGGGGCGAGGGCAGTGACCTCTTCTTCGCCACTGCTTCGCATTGCTCCGACACGCAATGGGGTGACGATACCGGGTGGTACGAACAGGACAGTGGCGGAAGCCGAATCGGCCGGGAGTCTCACGATCTTGCACCGCAAACGGGGTCACTGTCATTCAACGGTCAGACGTACAACTGCACGAGCACGCCGTGCCGCTTCTCGGATGTCAGCCTCGTCGCATACGACGACACGATCGCCTCAGGCGACGTGGATCTCGGGAAGATCGCCTTCGCGTACGAGAACTCGATTACGATCATTGGAGAGCAGCTCGTCACAGCGGAGCGCGAGCTTGCGGATCTCTATTCCGGACTCCGCATTGAGATGGTTGGAAAGGAATCAGGCAGAACCAAGGGCGACATCACCGCCACCTGCATCGACTGGGCGGCCGACGGTGGGGTCACGTTCGACCTGTTGTGCCAATACCGAGGAGACTATGACGCGACCTTCGGAGACAGCGGGGCTCCGATCTATGCGCTCCGCCCGAATGCAACTGTGGCGCTGCTTGGTATCCACTCTGCGAGTCCGAATGACTCCTCACAGTTCAGCACCATCGCCGGGGTCGAGGAGGACCTCTCGGTCACGCTGGACTTCTGCATCCCTTCCGGGTGCACCGCCTCAGCGCCTGCCCTCGATGTAGATATTGATGGGCCCAGCTCCGTGCTGGAGTGGGTCGACTGTACCTACACCGCCGACGTTACGGGCGGCTGGGGATCCTACAGCTACCGATGGTTCATTGATGACGACTCGGTGACGGTGGATGGCGACCAGGAGATGCTCAGCATCGACGATGTCGGCGATGACGACTTCCTGCTTGAGGTCAGAGTCATCGACGAACTGAACACAGGCAAATGGGGCCGATTGACCGTCGATGTATCGCCGAGCCACACGGGCTGCTGACGTGATGGCTACAGCCGCGGTGATCCGCCCTTGGGGCTGGGCTGCCGGGCTTTCGGCGCCGCCCTCCCGACACCTCACAGGAGATCATTGTGTATAGAACGCTAGCGCTCGTTCCTCTGCTGCTCGCCGTCCTGGCCGTTCCAGAGCCGGGGCACGCCCAGATCAGCATCACTGGAGGCCCGCTCTTCACAACGATCTCGGGTGACGACGCCAGGGGACCCTTCGGGGAGGACTTCGGGGACACCGCCGATCTCGATACGCGAGACGGGTACTTCGTCGGTGCGAGCGTACGCATCCCGCTTGTAAGCATCGTCTCCATCAATCCCGGCCTTTACTACGCTGAGAAGGGAACGCGTTTCGAGCGGGATGGAGGCTTTCAGGACGGCTACCTCCAACTCTCCTACGTCGAGATCCCGATGACGGTCAGCGCCGCAGTGTGGGGCGCAGACGGTCCAGCGAGCGTGAGCCTCGTCGCGGGCCCCCGGGTCTCCTTCGAGGTGGAATGTGTTTTGGAAGGCTTCGGGTTCAGTCTAGGAAACTCCTACGGCCAGTTCGACAGCTGTCTCCAGGGTGGGGCCACTGATGCGCCTCCGGTGGACGACGCTGTCCGTGAGTCGACCCTCTGGGGCCTCATCCTCGGCGCGGAGGTGTCGCTCGGCGGGTTCCTCCTGACCGGCGGCTGGGACATCGGCCTCACCTCGCTGGACGCCTCCGGAGCCGGTCAGGACTTCACGAACTCGGGCTGGTTCCTTGGCTTCGGCATCCGGATCGACCTTTGACGCCGAGGAATCCCGCCTTGCCCTTCGATCCGATTGAGCCGACGGCACGTCGTCCAGCTGGTACAGCTTGTGATCCGACGGCCCTTACGTGAGGACGCCCCCTTGGTGCCGTCTTGTTCACGCACCGGTTCGCTTCGACCCGAGTCAACGCGGGCGGACCGCCGAGTTGGACCGCGAATCAGTCGAGCGAACCCTCCTCCGTCTGGCGCTCGCTCGCCTGCCAGCCCAGACCACGCGCTCGAGTTGGAAGAGGGCGATCGCCCAGCCACTCCGGCTAGGGAATCGCGACCTAACTAGCATTTGCTGCAGCGCGATCAGCATCTTGGGCGTGCTGGCGCACGCACTACCTCACCGATGCGCAGCAGAAATGCAAATCCGTTAGGAAGAGCTTGGTGAAACGTCTCTGGATAGTGGTCGCGTTGGCCTTCGTATCCGCGTCCGGCGTAGAGGCTCAGTGCGCGGGCAGAGATATCGAGCTTCGCGAGATCACGGGACGCGTCCTCGACCAGGACGGTGACCCGATGTCTCACGTGGTCCTCGAGGTACGGGAGTTCGGCTGCACTACCCTCACGGACTCCACCGGGCATTTCACCCTGATGGCGCCCGACCGTCGGATTGAACTCCAGGCGATGTACATCGGGTACCGGTTCGAAGCGGATTCTGTCGTCGAGCTGGGTCCACAGCGAGTAGACGTCACGCTCACCCGCCTTCCCCAGCGCATCCGCGACTTCAGCCAATTCGATGTCCGCCCCGACTCTCCAGAGGCGGTTTCAGGCATCCCGGGCTGTTACTGGATCGGTCGACCCGGACCTTGGCCTCGAATCATCGAACTCCGAACCGATGGCTCCGTCCCAGACATCGAGCGTTTCAACGGACGCGTCTTCCTCGTGAGCGCGGATGAGGTGGGCGATCAGCCTCCCCGGGGCTTCTGGACTGCCTCCTCCGATTCGTCCACGGTCGAAGTGCACGTCGGGTATGATCAGCTGTCCGCGGTGATGTTTCGGCTCGACCTGAGTCGCCCTGTCGATTGGTCTGCGATCCCGGCGGTCCTCCAACACCTGACCGATGCGCTGGTAATCCCGAACACGTTCGATTCGTTCGTCACCCGCGTCGAATGTGCGCCCGGGCCAAGCTCTTCCTAACTAGCATTTGCTGCAGCGCGTCCTGCATCTTCGGGGGGCGCTGCGCGCCTCACCTTCGTCCCGCGCAGCAGAAATGCTGATCCGTTAGGCTGCGTCGTGCGGGAACGCCCAGGATTGGCCGTGAGCCGGGGGGATCACGGCGCAGTCCCACTCCGACATGGTGCGCCGAGTAGGCTTCGGTGTATCCTTCTTCAGGAGCCGCAGTTTCCCTCGGAGGCATGGTCGCCATGGCTGAGAATCAGGTGAAAGATCGCGTACTCGAGGTGGTTCGCGAGTTGCCGGACGACGCCACCGTCGAGGACGCGATGGAGCGACTCTACCTCCTCGCCAAGATCGAAGCCGGTGAGAAGCAGGCGGACGCGGGCGAGACTCTGAGTCGCGACGAGGCGCGGGAGCGCATCTTCGGGTGACCGAAGTTCGCTGGACCCCTCAAGCCGCAGACGACCTTCGCGCGATCCGCGAGTTCATCGAGCGCGATTCTCCGCGCTACGGACGCCTTGTCGCGGAGCGCCTCTTCACCGCACCAGATCAGCTTGAGGAGTTTCCGGAGTCCGGTGGCCACGTACCGGAGCTGCCCGATCGTCCGGATCTTCGCCAGCTCGTGGTCGGCGCATACACGATCGTGTACCGGTTTCGCGGCGAGGTCGTCGAGATTCTCACGGTGTTTCGATCGTCCCGGTTGTTCCCTGTACGGCGTGTCCTGGGAACAGAGCACGACGCACCCTAACTAGCATTTTCTGCAGCGCGAAAAGCATACTCGGGGTGCGCTGCGTGCATCCTCCTTCGTCCTGCGCAGCAGAAATGCCAATCCGTTAGGACGCACCCCTACAGCCGCTCGGATAGACTTGGGGGACACGCGACGGCCGGTCGCGACCCCTTCGACTGGAGCTTGCCCGGAGGCGACGGCACCTGGAGCGCCGGACTCGACCTGCCACGTCATGCCGCCGCACGCTGACGTGCTGCCTAACCAAGAATCGCGCCGTCCGAACGCGTCATCCCCGGACACTCGCGTCGCTCATCACACCGGGATAGCCTGTCCACAACGCGGATTGCGGCGACCGCCACGACCCTACCACGTTCGGCTTCGTCGGGACCAACCCCGGTTGGAATTCAAATCCGTTTGACGGTGTTTTCCGTCGCCACTTAACCGGCCACCATCATGATCCGAGCCGCCCTCGTGCTGCTGCTGACCCTCGTGGCGGATCTCGCATCCGCGCAGACCAACCGGATCGATCTGGTCCGTCCCGACGCGCCGGAGTTGGCGGCCTTCGGCGCGTTCGGCATCGGTGTACGCACGCTCGTCGTCGTGGACAAGGACCGACCGAACGTCGTCACGACTCTCGCCCGCGAAGTCGACATCCTCGGTGGGGAACCCGTCCCGATGTATGACCGGCCGCTTACTGTCGAGGTGTGGTACCCGGCGAATCTTCCGCCAGGTCTGACGCAGCGGACGCAGTACATCTCGACTACCCGTGCCCCGGGGGTCGTAGCTACGCTGACGGGACGAGCGGTGCGCGATGCGATCGCGAGCCCCGAGGGTCCGTTCCCGCTGGTCATCCTCTCTCACGGCTCCCCGGGGAATCGGTACCTGATGAGTCACCTTGGTGAGAACTTGGCGAGCAAGGGGTACGTGGTGGCGTCGATCGATCATACGGACAACACCTTCGACGACAATCAGGGCTTCCGTGGCACCCTCTACAACCGCGCGCCCGACCAGCGCGCCGTGCTCGATGCGGTGGCCGCGTGGACGGAGGATGCCGACCATTTCCTCTCCGGCGTAGCCAACGCGAACAACACGGCGATCATCGGCTACTCGATGGGAGGATATGGAGCCCTGAACAACCTCGGAGCCGGCTACAGTCAGGCCGCTGTGAGCTCCCGGCCGCGGCCCATCCGGGACTTGCTCGGTGACCTCATGGCCGACAGTCCCGGGTATCGGCGCTCGCTCGATTCCCGCATCAGAGCGGGGATCCCCATCGCCCCATGGGGAATGCGACAGGGCTTCTGGGACGGGGAGGGGCTCGAGGGGATCACTGTGCCGACTCTGTTCGTGGCCGGCGACGCGGATCCCGTGGTCGGGTACGAGGACGGCGTCCGGGCGATCTTCGACGGAGCGGTTCACAGCGCCCGCTACCTCCTGGTCTTCAAGAATGCCGGACACAATCCGGGAGCGAAGGTCCCTGAGCCACTGGAGTTGAGGGACGCCGTGGACGCCGAAGGCGCCAGTTACTTCGTGCCGGATCCCGTCTGGGACCACGAGCGCATGAACAACGTCCTTCAACACTTCGTCACCGCCTTCTTGGACCTGCACCTGAAAGGGGTAGAGCAGATGCGCGGGTACCTCGATGTCCCCGGGGACGGCGCCGCCGCGGGCCCGGACGGTTGGCCGGGATTCTCACGGCGGGGTGCGGTCGGACTCAGGATGTACGGGAACTGACCGGGCGCCGGGTCGGGCCCTTCGGCTACCCCCATTCATCCGAGCCCCCGGAGGCATGGAAGTCGAACGTCGGGTTTGGAATGTGCACGCGAGGAACGGCGCGCAACCTGTCAAAGCTGCGCGCGCGCCGCGACTCGACCCACCCCGGTTGGATTTCCCATCCTTCTATCCGTCGTTTTCCGTTTGAGGGCAGGCAGAGCCGCGGACGATCTGTTTGGTGCCGACCAGTCGGCGTGCGTCCTAACTAGCATTTGCTGCAGCGCGGGTGACATCTTGGGGGGGCGCTGCGCGCATCTTCCTTCGTCCTGCGCAGCAGAAATACCGATCCGTTAGGCGCCGCCGAGTGGAGACCTCATGACACTTGAGGCTGTAACTAGCATCGCTGAAGTCATCGCGTCGATCGGGGTGCTCGTATCCCTCATCTTCGTCGGCTACCAGTACCGTCAGCACTCGCACCTAATTGAGCGAGGCGAGCAGAACTCGACCATGTCAAAATGGTCGAAGATCCGCATGGCGATCGTCGAGAACCCTGGAGTGGCTGAACTCTGGGACGTCGCGCGGAGTGGTGACCGTGACCTTACGGCCGCGGAAGCACTTAGGGTCAACACGTTCCTTGAAGAGCATCTCTGGGCCGCTTACCACATCTGGGACCGAACGGAACGAGGCCTATTCCAACACGGCCGATTCGACGAGGCCGCTGGACCCTTGGTTGCATCCCTACTTTCCACTGAGCATGCCTCAGCATGGTGGACGACCGCGCGGGGCATCTTTCCTAAAGCCTTCGTTGCCGACGTCGATTCGGCACTGGCCCGATTTCCTGCGGCGAGTGGGGCGGGCGGGCGAGCGCGTGAGCACCAAGGCTGATGGGTAACAGGTTCTCAAGGCTGATGGGTTACACGTTTTCTCTTCTTGCGTCGGGGTGATCCGTCGTGGTTGAGGATGGCGGACTGCTTCACGTGTAGCCAGCCGAGGTGGACGGGTCCGAAGTACACGGACCAGATGTCGAGAGCGACCTCTTCGAGCCCGATGTAGTCGCCGCCGAGCAGGTGGGAGACGTTCACCCAGGCGTTGTTCCAGCGGATCCCTCCGTTGGTGGAGACCTTCCGAAGTTCGTAGTGCGTGGGGTACTCGGGCGGCGTGAGCCCGCGGAGGAAGGGCCGCGTGGACGCCTCGTACACGGTCGCGGGTGTCTGGTCGTCGAGCGCCTCGTGCGGACGGACCTCGTTGTACTCGCAGCGGAAGATGTTGAAGCGCCGCTGCTGAGCCGAGCGGTTCGCGGCGGGCGGGATCGTCGTCTCGGCCTTCAGGTCGCGATGCATCCGCTCGTGCCGCCCGTTCTGCTGCGGGGAGGCGGGCTCGATGAGGTCGGGCAGGATGCCGAGCTTGATCCACCAGATCGACAGCCGCGAGAGGCGACCGAGCGCGATCGAGGCGAACGGCACGCGGTTGTCGGTGCGGATCCGATCGGGCAGCCCGTACTTTTGGAAAAGCCGCGTGAACACGCGCTTTGTCGGAGCAAACCGGGTCCCCCCGAGCCCCTGGCAGCCGAGCAGGAAGCGGCTGCATCCGTCCTGTACCGTGAGCGGGTAGCAGTAGAGTCCGTCACGCGTCTTGAACTGCCCCTTGAAGTCCGCCGTCCAGATCGAGTTCGGCGCGTCGAAGGGGGCCGTGGGAGGACCCGGATGCGGGCGCTTGAGGCTCCGCCTGCGCTTCTTCACGACGCCCGCACGCTGGAAGTAGCGGTGCAGCGTCTGCTCGGACGGGACCGGCCACTCCGGGTACCGGGTCAGGAGCGGCTGGCGGATCTTCCGCGCACCCCAGTTCCGATGCTTCCGCCGCAGCTCCACCGCCGCCTCGACCACGAACGGCTCGGTCGCGTGCGGGCAGCGATGCACCTGGTGCGAGCGGTCGCCGAGCCCCTCAGGACCCTCGAGTTCGTAGCGCGCCAGCCACTTGTAGCCCGTCTTCCGGCTGATGCCGTGACGACGACACAACTCGGCGTGGGAGAAGAGGCCGCCGCACGCCTCCAGGATGAATTTCTGTCGTTCCTTCATGGGATCGGTCTCGTGCCATGGCATCGGTCCCTCCTTGGTGGAGGAGGCACCTTAGCCCGTCAGACTGTCACCCATCAGCCTTGAGAGAAGTGTCACCCATCAGCCGTTGGTGTACCGTCGTGTGTTCTAACTAGCAGTTGCTGCAGCGCGTCCCGCATCTTGGGGGTGCGCTGCGCGCATCTTCATTCGTCCTGCGCAGCAGAAATGCCGAACCGTCAGGAGGCGTCCATCAGCGGGCGTCCTTGGTCAGAGGACCAGGTTCGTCACAGCTGCGAGAAACGGGGGTTCAACACGCATGTCGTGGGATGCTGTAGGTGCCGTTGCGGAAATTGTGGGTGCGGCGGCGGTCGTCGCTTCACTGATCTATCTCGCGGCCCAGATTCGCCAGAACAGTCGGCAGGTGGAAGAACAGGTGCGAGCCCTGAGACTCCAATCCTACGACTCGGCCGGGGCGGACTTCTCAGCTTTGCGACTCCACATCAGTAACTCACCCCAGCTCGCTTCGGTGTGGCGCCGAGCGAAGCAGAGTTACAGCGGGCTCGAGCCAGACGAGCAGGCTCAGGCAAACGAACTCCTTCACGAACTGCTCTGGGCCTACCAGAACATCATCTCCCGGATGGAGCATGGGACCCGCGACGAGGTACTGACCTGGCTCGCGGAGGTGAACATCCCCTACTGGATGCAGAACCCAGGTTTCCGCGAGTGGTGGCGTACCGAGAGTACAACGCCCTACACGGAGGAGTTCGAGGCCCTGATGGAGAGCGTCTGCGACAAGCTCGACAAGGCACTGGGAGGGGGTGGCATGCGCGAATCAGACGGGCGGGAGGACGCCTCCTAACTAGCATTTGTTGCAGCGCGTTCAGCATCTTGGGCGCGCTGCGCACGCACTACCTCATCGATGCGCAGCAGAAATGCCGAACCGTTAGGTAGCCATGTGGACGACCGCCTCGATGTCGCGGGTCTTGGTGGCACCGTGAGCCCGCTACAGGCTCATGCTGAGGATCTGCGAGATCGGGATGCTCAGGATGATCACGCCTTCGGCACCGTTGTCGTCCGCGAACCAGGCCAGTCCGAGGCCAACCGCGCTGATCCCACCCGTGATCAAGAGGCGACGCGCCAACGACCGCTCGCCGTCCGACGCCAAGTGGGACGTAAGAGCCGATCCCAGGGCCGATCCTACCAGTCCGCCGATCAAGAATCCTGCTGCTCCGGGATCCTCAGATGGGACATCCCTCGCGCTATCTATTCGGTAGCCGACTACACCCATCGCCGCGATCCCAGCAACAGTGCCGAGCGTTGTAAGCGCCAGCCTGTCGCCCACACTGCGGGACTGGGTCACTGCCACCAACGGCGAGTCGAGTTCTAGCTGCTCGGCGCTGCCCGACAGATCTTGCGCGGTGCCAGGTGCGGCCACGACCAGCAGAAGGGCTGTAGGCCACAGCGTGCGCGAACGGAAGATGGGTTCACCTCCAATCCGGGTGAGGTGGAACGTGCTGCCAAAGTAGACGCCACATGGCATCCTAACTTGGATCTGCTGCTGCGCGACATGCATACTGGGCGTGCTGCGCGCATCTTCCTTCGTCCCGCGCAGCAGAAATGCCCATCCGTTAGGAAGGATTCCCTGTGACGGGAGCCGGCCGGCCCTGACAAAACGGATAGGCATCATTGGGGCAGCGCGTCCTTGGTCGGGAGGAGCACATGACGCGGCGGGCCCTGAAAACGGCGTGGCGTTCTCCTGCGGGGCGGGACACTCT
>Ga0102929_1001601_pt1 | contig 13551 bp, 10 predicted proteins | sample SalPonR1_B_D2_MG_FD_78510 | JGI IMG/M metagenome (GOLD analysis project Ga0102929, IMG submission 78510) | Salt pond soil microbial communities from South San Francisco under conditions of wetland restoration - Salt Pond MetaG R1_B_D2_MG | ecosystem: Environmental > Aquatic > Marine > Intertidal... | reverse complement strand
TTGGCTGGAGGACCGGAGCTTATGGTACGGTATCCATATTCGAGACGCTGGATGTTTTCAGTATTGACTACAATGACTCTGTCAACAAGAGGTATTTTAAAGTTAACACCCTGATCTGTTACAGCAGATACTTTGCCAAGCCTGAAAACTACACCTCTTGAACCCGCGGGTATGATGTAAAAACCACTTTTTGCTATCAGAACAACTGCTACTAAAAGAACCAGATATTTAATAAACCCGGTTTTAAAGTTGAATAATTTTCTGATCTTTTCGCTTTCGGATGTCTCGTTATCTTCATTCTCTCTTTTCCCGAAAAACCCGTTGTCATCGAAAAAATTTTTCATCCAATTCCTCCCTAATATCTGTATGTCTGTTACTCTATCAGAAAATCCCTTGCCTTTCATTCCTGTATGTAACATACGTGTAACGTTTAAGATGTTTTGTGTTTTTTATCAATCAAGGATCGATCCGGCCATCTTCTGAAGTATTTTGAGCATTTCCCATCCTGCATAGGATAAACCCCTGGTTTTATGGTAGATAGCCCGGATCTCCCATCGAAGGTTTTCACTGTCATTGATCTGGAGAATTGATAATCTGTGGTTTTTTACATCTTCAGAAACCGAGAGCCTGCTGGTCAGGCAGATACCCAGCCCCTGTCTCGTGAGGTTTTTTGCGATCTCTATATCTTCCACCATTATCTGTTCTTTGAAATTAAGCTTTCGCCGAAGTTTGAGATCTTTAAAATAGGTTGATATAGGATTGCCCTCGGCAAATGCAATTATTGTTTTGTCATGGAGTTCATTAAGACTTGCCAGATTACTGTAAGTTGAAGAATGTTCTGATGAGACGAATACCAGTTTGTCAAAACCGATTGTTCTGTAAATAAAGTCATGCTCCTCGGAAGAGTTAAGATCCTTTCCCAGGATCGCGAGCTCGATCTCATCGTTTTTAAGATGCTGGAAGATCTTTTCGTATGACCCTGTGAGTATTGATATCTCTATCATGGGGAACTGGCTGCGGAAAAGTTCCAATGCTTTTGGAAGCAGGTATGTGCCTGTAAAAGATGAGGAACCGATCACGAGTTTTCCCGATCGCAGGTTTCTAATATCTCTGAATCGTTCAGTTATCTTTTCAACATTTTCAAGTATTTCAGATGCTGAGGCGTAAAGATATCTTCCCTCGGGAGTTAGCTGGATCTTACGTCCTCTTCGCACAAAGAGTTGAACCTCAAAATAGCTTTCAAGGTTAGCGATATGCTGGCTTATAGAAGGCTGAGAGATGTAAAGCTTGTCCGCAGCGGCCTTGAAAGACCCCTCGCTGACTACCTGGCAGAAAGATTTCAGTTGATAAAAGGTGATCATTTTGAATAACCCTCTTATTCATAAGGAATAACTTATCGATTATATCAGAAAACTGTTATTGAAGATAATAGAAAGAGCATTATACTAATATTATGCTTAATATGCAGAGAAAAGATGCCCTTGTGCTTTTATGTCAGGATTTTGTAAGATGCCCCAGTGTTTCAGGGCACGAAAGGAAACTGGCTTCATTTCTTGAGGAGTCCATGTATTCCCTTGGTTTTGATGAGGTCAAAGTTGATTACTTTGGTAATGTACTTGGAAAAATGTCTTTTGGCAAGGGTGGTAAAAACCTTCTCTTTGAGGCCCAGATGGATCATGTAGAAGTAAGGGATCCGTCGGAATGGCAATATTATCCATATGGTGCGTTTCTTGCCGATAAGAGTATATATGGCAGGGGAACTACAGATCAGAAGGGAAGCCTGGCTGCAATGATATTAGCAGCCTCAATGCTCAAGCATGATCTAGGGGATAACCTGTGCGGTAATCTTGCTGTTGCAGCTACAGTCCACCAGGAGCGTTTTGAAGGAGTATCTTCAAGGCTGGTAGGTTCAGCTTATGAGCCGGATTATGTTGTCATAGGGGAGGCTTCCGATCTGCAGATCGAGAGGGGGCAGAGGGGCAGAGCTGAAATAGTTCTTGAAAATCAAGGGAAAATGGCTCATTCAGCCCATCCTGATTATGGTATAAACGCAGCTCTTAAAATGATATCCCTGGTGAACTTTATAAGGGAGAATTTTACACCGGGTTATGATCCCTTTCTCGGGAAAGGGATCCTGGAATTGACAAATATAACTTCTTTTCCAAGAAATAATGCAGGTACAATTCCTGACAGGTGCAGAGTGGTTTTTGACCGTCGACTTCTTCTTGGTGATACAAGGAGCAACGTCATAGGTGATATAGAAAAACTGGTTGCCCTCGCAAAACTTTCAATACCGGACCTCGATGCTTCCGTACATATTTCCAGGGTCGAAGATCATTGCTACACGGGGGTTCCTATAAAGGGTGAACATTATGTTCCCGCCTGGCTTTTCCCGGAGGATCATGAATTTATAAGGTCATCACTCAGAGGTCTAAAACAGGCAGGACTTCGTGCCAGGCTGTCATCAAAGGCAGGATTCGGGACAAATGGGTGTTATTACGGGGGCGTTGCAGGGATACCATCTATAGTTTTTGGTCCATCCAGTGAAGATCTTGCTCATATTACTGATGAACATATCAAGATCGAACAGCTTGTAAAGGGTTGTGAGGGGTACTACGGTATTGGCAGGGGTGTGCTTGCATCCTGATGGATATTATTCAAATTGCGGGAGGTTCTATATTTTGATGAATGAAAAAAGAAAAGAACAGCTGGTTGATTTTTGCAGGGAAATGATCAGGAGGCCGAGTCTTTCAGGTCAGGAAAAAGATGTTGCCGAGCTTGTAGCGAATACCATGAGAGCCCTGGGATATGATTCAGTTGAAGTTGATCATTATGGAAATGTAATAGGGAAAATAACCCTTGGCAATGGCGGCAAAACTCTACTTTTTGAAGGGCATATGGATCATGTGGAAATAGGAGATGCCTCCAGTTGGACAGTCGATCCCTTTGCTGCGGATATCCTCGACGGGAAAATATATGGTCGTGCTACGACTGATATGAAGGGTAATCTTTCAGCGATGATACAGGCTGCGGCCTTCTTGAAAGAGGATGCTGCAGAGGGTGTGAATGGAGAATTGATCGTAGCAGGCGTTGTGCATGAGGAATGTTTCGAAGGAGTAGCTTCCGAAGCTATAGGAAAGAAATATAAACCCGACTTTGTAGTGATCGGAGAACCGTCCAGTCTGACCCTGAAACGAGGACAGAGAGGAAGAGCCGAGATCGTTCTCGAGACGCTCGGTAAAAACGCCCACTCATCCAATCCCTCCGTGGGGCTGAACGCAATAAAGAAAATGATGAAGATACTTTTGGAGATAGAGGATAGTTTCATTCCGGAAGATCATCCGGTTCTCGGCAGAGGTATTCTGGAAGTTACGGATATTATATCTTCCCCATATCCAGGTGCAAGTGTTGTCCCGGACAGATGCAGGGTAACTTTTGACAGAAGACTCCTTGTTGGTGAGACGGAAGAGGGAGTCCTGGGGCAGGTCCAGCAGGTTATAGACAGAGTGGCTGCTTCAGACCTGGAGATTAAGACAAAACTTTATTTAGCAGAGGCAGAGGAAGTCTGTTATAACGGCGAAAAGATCAAAGCTGAACGTTTTGCCCCGGGGTGGCTGTTTCCGGAAGATGATGTTTTTGTCCAGACCTGCCTGAAGGGATTGAGATCAGCAGGTCAGGATCCGGATATATCCCATTATGCCTTCTGCACGAACGGTAGTTATTATGCCGGTAAGGCTGGAATTCCCACCGTAGGTTTTGGAGGATCCCTTGAAACCCTTGCCCACGTGGTAGACGAGTACATAGAGATAGATCACCTGGTCAAGGCCTGTGAAGGATACGCAGGAATAGCCGGTTCTGTCTTTAATGTAGAGTAGAGGAGGATGCTTGTGGCTAAACCCATTTCTCTTAAATGTGTCCTTTGCGGAAAGGATTGGGATCCTTCCGAAGTCTACTATACATGTCCTGACTGTGGCCTGGATGGAACCCTGGATGTAGTTTATGATTATGAAAGCATCAAGGGGCATTTCAACAGGGGGACCTTAAAAAGATCATTGGAAACAAATCTCTGGAGATATCGGGATATTTTGCCGGTTAAGGATACAGATAAGCTGGCGGAATTGCAGGTGGGATGGACCCCCCTTTACAAAAGCCCGAAACTTGCAGGCAAATATTCTGTAAAAGAAGTATACATAAAGGACGATGGAAGAAATCCCACAGGTTCCCTTAAGGACAGGGCCAGTGCTGTTGGAGTTGCAAAAGCTCTCGAATTCAGCCAGAAGGCAGTAGCATGTGCATCCACAGGTAATGCAGCAAGTTCCCTTGCAGGTATGGCTGCTGTGGCAGATATGCCCGCCTATATCTTTGTTCCCGAGAACGCCCCTGCTGCCAAGATCACTCAGCTCCTTGTTTACGGTGCAGAGGTGATACTTGTAAAGGGAACCTATGAAGACGTTTTCAACCTCGCAACTGCTGCCATAGACAGATGGGGCTGGTACAATAGGAACTGTGCTGTCAATCCCTATCTTGTGGAGGGAAAGAAAACTTGTGCCCTTGAAATAGCTGAGCAGTTGAGGTGGAATGTTCCTGACAGGGTCTTTGTCTCTGTTGGCGACGGTTGTATCATAAGTAGTGTCTATAAGGCATTTTATGACTTGATAGAACTTGGTATTACGGCAAAAATGCCTCGGATCACGGGAGTACAGGCAGAGGGTTCATCCCCGATCTACCGTGCAATAAAGGATGGCGCTGAAAAGGTCTCTTTTGGACCGGCCCATAGTATTGCTGACAGTATTTCCGTAGGGGCTCCCAGAAATTGGGCCAAGGCCTTGAGAGCCGTGAGGAAAAGTGGTGGTGATATGGTATCTGTTTCCGATCAGGAGATACTGAAAGCCATTCCAGAACTGGCTAGAATGACGGGAGTTTTTGGTGAGCCCGCTGGTGTGACTGGTTTTGCCGGGTTTCGAAAATATGCAGATGAAGGGAAGCTTTCCCAAGATGAGAGAGTCGTTTTAATGGTAACAGGAAACGGTCTAAAAGATATAGAAAGCGCGAAAAGGTCGGCAGGTTCGCCCCTTACAGTAGGTCCTGACCTGGACGAACTGGCTCGCGCTCTTGAGTCGAAGGAACAAGGATAAATAACAAGAAGGAGGGAAGTATTTATGTTTGGAAAAGCAGGAAATATGCTCCGGAAGGTGGATCCTGAAATAGCGGAAGTGATTTCAGAAGAACTCGAGAGAGAAAGATACGGAATAGAACTTATAGCTTCCGAGAACGTGGTTTCTCCTGCAGTCCTGGCGGCCATGGGCTCAGTACCTACCAACAAGTACGCTGAAGGATATCCCGGGAAGAGATACTATGGAGGTTGCGAGATAGTTGATAAAGCTGAGAACCTGGCAAGGGACAGGGCCATGGAGCTTTTCGGTTGTGATCATGTCAACGTACAGCCCCATTCAGGTTCCCAGGCTAACATGGCTGTTTATTTCTCGGTCCTTAAACCTGGGGATACAGTGCTTGCAATGGATCTTTCCCATGGAGGTCACCTTACCCATGGTAGCCCGGTAAATTTTTCAGGAATGCTCTACAACATGGTGCATTACGGAGTAGACAAAAAAAACGAGACCATTGACTTTGACCAGGTTGAAAAACTTGCTATGGAACACAGACCCAAAATGATAATATGTGGGGCCAGTGCCTATCCCAGGGAGATCGATGCGGAAAAATTCAAAGAGATCGCTGACAAGGTTGGCGCTTACCTTATGTTCGATATTGCCCATATTGCGGGTCTCGTGGCAGCGAAACTTCACAAGGATCCTGTTCCTTACTGTGATTTCATTACGACAACAACACACAAGACCCTCAGGGGACCCCGTGGGGGAATGATCATGTGCAAAAAGGAGTTCGCAAAGGAAGTGGACAAAGCCATATTCCCCGGAATGCAGGGTGGACCTCTTATGCACATTATTGCAGCCAAGGCAGTATCCTTCAAAGAAGCACTGACACCTGAGTTCATGGAATACCAGAAAAAAATAAAAACCAACGCATTGGCCTTTGCCAAATCCCTTAAAGACCATAATTTCCGTCTCGTTTCCGGTGGAACTGATAACCATCTTATCCTCATCGATCTTACTGAGCGGGGTGTCACAGGTAAGGATCTTGAAGTTGCCCTTGATAAAGCAGGGATAACTGTCAACAAGAACACTGTTCCTTCCGAGACAAGGAGTCCCTTTGTAACGAGCGGCATCAGAGTTGGAACCCCGGCCGTAACGACAAGAGGATTTGGAGAAAAAGAGATGGAGTCTCTTGCAGAATGGCTTGACAGGGTTGCTTCAAATATCAATGACGAAAGCATTCTCGCAGAAGTCAGGAACGAAGTGCTCGAACTGTGTAGCAAATTCCCACTTTACGAGGGATTTGACCTTTAGGATCTCTTCCCTCCCTGATAGATAAAAAGAATAAAAGGAGCTGGATGTTGTGATCGATCTGACAGTTAATGAAGAGCAGTTGAAGAGAACTGTAAAGAGGGCAAAGGATAATAACATTGTTCTTCCGACCTTTGAGCAGATGAAAAATCCCGAGCTTATTCCCGACGAGATAAAGAAAAAGCTTAAAGATGTGGGACTGTGGGACGTGGATTCCCTCAACCTTTTCCGTATAACATGGAAGAACGAACCGGTAAAAAAGGGAGGCCAGTATGGAGGCGTAAACTATATTGAGCTACCTAAAGAGATAACCGGAGTGGACGCGAGAATAGTCGCCCTTGTAGGAAAATGGTTCCCCACTGGTTCCCACAAGGTGGGAGCAACCTATGGTTGTCTTGCCCCAAGACTAATTACAGGACAGTTCGATCCCACCTATCACAAGGCGATATGGCCATCTACGGGTAATTACTGCAGGGGTGGGGCCTACAACTCTCAGCTTCTGGCATGCGACTCAATTGCCATACTACCTGAGGGAATGAGCAGGGAGCGCTTTGAGTGGCTGGAGAAGGTCGCAGGAGAGGTTATCCCGACTCCTGGAAGTGAGAGTAACGTCAAGGAGATATTCGATAAGACCTGGGAACTCAAAAGGACCAGGGACAATGTTGTTGCTTTCAACCAGTTTGAGGAACTGGGTAATTATCTGTGGCATTACCATGTAACAGGCAGTGCCATGGCAGAAGTGCTGGAGCAGATAATGGGCTCGGGAGACAGGTTCGCAGGAGTAACCCTGACATCCGGTTCCGGAGGTACTCTTGCCAGCGGAGACCATCTTAAAAAAATCTATCCTCACAGCAAGATAGCTGTGGGAGAGGCCCTCCAGTGCCCCACTCTGCTTTTCAACGGCTTTGGAGCTCACCGGATCGAGGGTATAGGTGACAAACATGTTCCCTGGATCCATAACGTTAAGAATACGGATATGATAATTGACGTTGATGACGCGGACTGTATGGCTATGATAAGGCTTTTCAATGAACCTGCAGGAAGAAAATACCTTAAAGACAAGGGGGTCTCACAGGAAATTATCGGTCAGCTTCCCCTTATGGGAATCTCCTGTGCTGCCAATGTAATTATGGCAATAAAGATGGCCAGGTATTACGAGCTTACTGAAAAAGATGTGATAATGACAGTCTTTACAGACTCCATGGAACTTTATGATTCAAGAATGAAGGAAATGGAGGAAGCCTTTGGACCTTACACCGATACAGCGGCAGCTGTAGATTTCAATCAGCATATTGCAGGATTGTCGGTGGACTGGATGAAGGAACTTAATTACTACGATAGAAAGACTGTCCACAATCTAAAATACTACACCTGGATTGAACAACAGGGCAGGGAGCTGGAGGAGCTCAATGCCCAGTGGTACGATTACGAAGAGTATTGGGACAGGATACCTACCATTGCGACTGAAATTGATAAAAAGATCAATGAATTCAATAAAATGACCGGTTTACTTTAAAAAGAAGCAGCCTGAAAAACGGGGTATAGAGAACCCTTTTTCAGGCTGCAACATTTCAACAAAAGCATTCTCAAGGGTTTAAAAAAAGCTGTTTTTCTGGACTGTTAAGGAAGGAGTCCTGATGGGTGAAGTATGACATCCTGGTAAAAGATGCACTGATATATGATGGAACAGGAGAGGAACCTTTCAAAGGTGATATTGGGATAATCGGTGGAACTATAAGGGCAACAGGAGATTTCAAAGATGATGGAGCAGAGCGCGTTATAGATGCGAAGGAGCTTTCAGCGAGCCCCGGATTCATAGATACCCACAGTCACTCAGGAATGGGAGCTTTAGTAAAACCGGATACAGCCCATAATATTATGCAGGGGATAACAACTTGTCTGGTAGGGCAGGATGCAATGGGAGCTGCACCAGTGCTTGAGCAGTTCAAAGGTTCATGGAAGAAGACTATGTCGGGTCTCGAAGGAGATTACAGGACCGATTGGAACTGGACTACTATCTCGGACTATTTTAAAGAACTTGAAGCAAGGGACCTTGGACCCAATTTTGCCTACCTAGCTCCTCATGGAAATATAAGGCTTTGTGTAATGGGACTTGATAACAGACAACCTACGCCGGAAGAAATGGAAAAAATGAAAGATCTCCTTCAGGAATGCATAGACGAGGGAGCTTTCGGTATGTCAACTGGAATGATCTATCCTCCCTGCAGTTTTGCAACAACAGGTGAATTTATAGAGCTTGGCAAGGATCTTGAGAGCAGGGATGCCCTTTTTGTAACCCACCAGAGAAGTGAGGCAGATACGATCCTTGATTCCATGGATGAAATCATTCAAATAGGTGAGGAGAGTGGGTGCAGGATACATTTTTCCCATTTCAAGGTCGCAGGAAAAAAGAACTGGCCCTATTTTGGCAGCGTGCTCGAAAAGCTTGATCTCTGCTCCAGAATGGGAATAAGGACAACTCTTGACCAGTATCCTTATGTTGCGGGTAGTACAACCCTTAGTGTCATACTTCCACCCTGGGTCCACGATGGAGGAACTGAAAAACTTTTGGAGAGGCTCAAGGACGTAGAAGCGAGGGGAAAAATGACCCATGATATCAATAGGGGAATAAAGGGTTGGGACAATTTCGTTGACTTTGCGGGTCTTGACGGCATATTTATAACCTTTGTAAAAACAGATAAAAATCAGGTCTTAGTGGGCAAAAACCTGGTTGAATTAGGAGAAATTAGGGGCAAGGAGCCTCTCGAGGCCACTTATGATCTACTTCTTGAAGAGGAGGCAAGTGCCGGGCTTGTTGATTTTTACGGTCTTGAGGAACACGTAAGGGCCATCCTTAAAAGACCGGAACAGAATGTCTGCACCGATGGTATACTTGGGGGCAAGCCTCACCCACGTGTTTATGGGACCTATCCAAGAATTCTCGGAAAATATGTCAGGGATGAAAAGGTCCTTGATATGAAAACAGCAATATTCAAGATGACAGGAAAACCAGCCAGTGTGCTTGGCCTTAAGGACAGGGGAGTGATTCGGGAAGGAACAGCAGCGGATCTTGTGCTTTTCAATCCGAAAACTGTTCGAGACAGGGCTGATTACAGCGATCCCCTGCAGTTCCCCGAAGGGATCGAGTATGTTCTTGTTAACGGAAAGGTCCTTGTCGACGGAGGAGTTCATGTTCCCCAGAAAGCAGGCAAGGTTTTAAGGTACTCGGGAAGGCGCTGAAGTGCCCATAGAGGGTGTAATCGGTACTGGTCTTTATGGAGGGCTTATAAAGTGCCTTTAGTTTTTTGTAAAGGAGGAGATCCTAAAAATATAAATCAAAAATCCGTTATTTTATCCAAAGGGTCCTGTTTGATTAAGAACAGGAGATAGTTATGAACTCAAAGAGGAGGAACTATTGATGAAAAAATTCAGCAAAGTAATGGAGAAAATCGTGGTAGCTGTTTTTGTTCTTAGTCTTGTTTTATCTTTTGCTGCTACTTCCCTTTCGGCTGCAGACAAGCCTGAATACAAGTGGAAATTTGCCCAGGCCAATGTGAGGCCAACCCAGGCAAAATCCATGAGGCTGTTCTGTGACCTGGTTACTGTGTACACCGATGGCAGGATGGAGATCGAATTTTTTGAAAACGGTATATTGGGAAATGAACAGGAAACTTTCCATGCAGTTCAGGATGGCAGCATCGAGATAGGCAATTTGCCTCCCTATGTAAATCTTGTGCCTGGAGGAATGTTCAACTGGATGCCCTGGACCATCTCCTCATGGGACGAAGCTGTTATCGCTTTTGGACAGCCCGACGGAATACTCTACAAAGTTCTTGAAAAGGCCTACAACGAAGTGGGCATGCATATACTCTATACGAACAGCCAGGGTCCTTACGGTCTCGGTAACAATGTTCGCCCCATAAAAAAACCCGAAGATCTTGAGAACCTCAAGATGAGGGTATCTTCTTCACTCGGATGTGTAATGGGACTGGTAAACATGGGTAAGGGTACCGGAATGACCGTCGAGACTGTCGCATGGAGCGAGCTTTACAACGCTCTCGGAAGGGGTGTCGTTGACGGATGCTGGAGCATGTGGCCTTCTCTTATAGAGGAAAGACATTATGAAGTTCTCGACTACTACACCTCCCTGGACTGGATGTGGGATGCCAATCAGATCGCGGTTAACAAGGAAAAATGGGATGCCCTTCCAGAAGACATTAAAGATGCGGTTGCCAGAGCTGCCGAGCAGGCGGAGATACACCAGTACGAACTTTCCCGTCGCGCTGTTCGGGAGATGCAGGAACAGCTTGCTGACGAGGAGAACTTCCATATCTATTATCCAACTCCTGAAGAAAGAGAAGTTTTCCGCGAAAAGGCAGATATGCTTTCTGTCTGGGAAGAACTCTGCAAACCCTGGCTTGAAAAACATTATCCGGGACAGAACATGACCCAGAAGATCCTCGACGAGCTTGACAGGATCCATGAGCAGGTTAAGGGAACCAATTCCATGTAAGACCCTTTTCGTTCTTTGTTTTTTGTATAGTGATCTTAATTAAGATATTCGCGGGGCTTCCTTATTATTGACTTAGTAAAAGGAAGCCCCCTATTGAAAATTTGTAAAAAGAGATCCCCGGAGATTTCCTTCTGGATAAAAATTTATGCCACTGGATATCGGTTGTAAGTTATTTCGAAAAATTACATACTTATATTAATGGACTGAAATTAAATAGAAAATTTATGGCAATAAAGCTTATAAATTATTTAAAACCAGATCATGGATGGTGATATTCTTTGTTAAAAATTATTCAGGATGGTTTGACGAAACTTGAAAATATTCTGTGTTCCATTGGCCTGCTTGTTTCGACATTTCTTGTTTTTGTACAGGTGATCAACAGGTACTGGCTTCATTTCGAGATTATGTGGCTTGGCGATATGGCCCTATATATATTTGTAAGTACCTATATACTCGCCATTGCCCTATCGGCTTCTTTCAAGGGACATATAGCGGTTGAAATGGTCCAGGCAAAGATAGCCAAAACAGGAGGGCCGGCAATGTCGGTCTACAAACTGGTAATTAATATTATCTCCTTTGTAATAATCCTCCTTTTCGCTAATCCGATCTATACTTTTTTCATGAGATCCATCAAGTACCCTGAATATGGAACACTGGTCAGGTGGTTTAACACCAGCTGGCTTGTCTATATTCTTTTCGTTGTGGTAGTTCTTTCCGGGTTTCATGTTCTGTACCACATATCTGGTGATATCCATGAATTAAGAAAGAGTTACTGGGAAAAGACAGAAGGGAGAAGGGAATAATTATGGATACTGGTGTTGCTGTTTCACTGATAATTTTTCTCGCGGGAATAGCGGCTGGGGTACCCCTCGGCTGGATATTTCTTGGCAGTACAGCTATAGGAATGATACTGCTGGATTCTTCCCTTTCTTTCATGGGAGGTACTTTTTTCCACTCTCTTTATACTCCCGTAGTAATGGCCATTGGCTTTTTTGTTTTTGCAGGAGCTCTTATTTCAGAGGCTGGGCTGGCAGACAGGATTGTCCGGTTTTCATATGCTCTGGTGGGAAAAGTAAAAGGTGGACTTATTGTTGTCGGAATTATCTCAACCCTTTTCATGAGTGCTCTTACGGGGTCTTCAGTTCCCTGTATCTCGGCCCTTATACCTCTTCTTGTTCCGAGGCTTGAAAAATATGGCTACAAGAGAAGCTATACAACGGCGGTTTTATGTTCTTCCAGTTTTCTGGGATACCTGATACCTCCCAGTGTACCGGCTCTGATTTACTGTCTTGTAGCTCAGCAGTCTGTAGCAGCTTTGTTCCTCGCGACAGTATTCCCCGGGCTCCTTCTTGCACTGGGATACGGAATTCTAAATTATTTCATAGTCGACAGATATACCTTCGAGTCTTCGGAAACTCCGGGACTTCCCGGCTCTTTCGGAGAATCACTAAAGGAGCTTCTTTCAGCTTCCTGGGCAGCTCTTCCTGCGTTGGGATGTCCGATAATAATTCTTGTAGGAATTTACGGAGGTATATGTACGCCCAACGAGGCAGGGGCGATCGCGGTCTTCTACTGTATTGCGGTGGGAGTCTTAGTTTACAGAGAACTCAAATGGAGTAATTTCAGACGATCTATTACCAATACTCTAATAACGCTGGGTATGATAGCATTGCTGCTGGGTGGAGGTACTGTACTTACCAGGTATCTTACATTGCAGGGTGTGGCGCAGGATCTCGCTTCAATGATGCTGGGTCTCTTCGAAAGCAAATACCTGATCCTGATATCGATAAACGTTTTTCTTCTCATTCTGGGAATGTTCCTTGACGGAATCCCCATTCTGATACTTGCGGTACCTCTGATCCTCCCCCTTGCTAAAGAGCTCAATATTAATCTCGTACATCTGGGTTCAATGATCATCCTTAACATCGGACTGGGCGTAATGACTCCGCCTTTTGCCATGTCGATATTCGTGGGTTCCAGGCTTTCCGGTGTTCCTGCGGGGGAATTGATGAAACCAATGCTTCTGTACCTTGTTTGTGTTGGCATTCCTGTACTACTTTTAACGACCTATGTGCCCTTTATCTCGTGTTGGCTTCCCAGCCTTGCCCTTGGCCCCCAGGTGGTAGGACCGTGGTAATATTTAAGAATAAGGACAAAAAGATCTCAAAGTAAAGGAGTTTTAGCAATGACAGCACAGTTACTCGACGGAAAGCAGACAGCCCTTAAGGTAAGGGAGAATATAAAAAAGGAAGTTGACAGTCTCAAGTCCGAAGGAAAGCCCGTGCCGGGCCTTGCTGTTGTGATAGTTGGAGAAAATCCGGCCTCCAAAGTATATGTTGGCCAGAAAGAAAAAGCCTGTAAGGCGGCGGGATTTAACTCCATCCTCCATCGTCTTCCGGAGGATACAAGCCAGGAAGAACTTCTTGATCTGGTAGAGAAAATGAACAAAGATCCGGAAGTGAACGGAATACTGGTTCAGTTACCACTGCCGAAGCATATTGACAGCAACAAGGTAATTGAAACCATAGATCTGGAAAAGGACGTTGACGGATTTCATCCTTCCAACATGGGCAGGCTCGTGAGCGGACTGGAGAGCATCCATCCCTGTACTCCCAAGGG
>Ga0102929_1001600_pt1 | contig 13559 bp, 9 predicted proteins | sample SalPonR1_B_D2_MG_FD_78510 | JGI IMG/M metagenome (GOLD analysis project Ga0102929, IMG submission 78510) | Salt pond soil microbial communities from South San Francisco under conditions of wetland restoration - Salt Pond MetaG R1_B_D2_MG | ecosystem: Environmental > Aquatic > Marine > Intertidal... | reverse complement strand
GCGCAGCCTAGAGGCATCGAAACGGCCGGCATGCGCAAATGCGGCAGGCAACGCCCGTTTTGCGCCGGTCGCGCGCTTCAGTTCTGTGAAATGCGGGTCGGCAGCCTGTAGAAGTGATGTACCCCTATCGTGGCCGTCCGGGGAAAGACGCGCGACCAGTCCGGTGACACCTGGCGGGTATGATAATGTGTCGCTCCGTCAGTCAGGGGGCGATCGGCGCCACCGGTCATGAGCTTGGCAATCTTGCTGACCCTGCGATAGGCGCGCTGCTCGCTGATGACTTCTTTCTTGCCATCGCAAGTATAGGTGAACTGACAGGCGAACTTGCGTCCCGTACCCTGATTTATCACACCGCAGACAGACCCCGGGAAGCGCGGATTATCAACACGGTTCATGATCACTTCGGCGACCGCAAACTGCCCCTTGACGCTTTCGCCACGGGCCTCGAAATAAAGGGCTTCGGCCAGGCATTTCCAACCATCACCAAATTTGCGCGGTTTCTGAACGTCCAGCCAATCCCGCGTATAGCGAATGCCGATGCCGACTTCCTCAAGGTATCCGGCCAGGCGGGAATCCGGGATCGTGTTCAACGCCCGCCGTTCATCATTCACCAGCCGGTCGACCTTTGTGTCGGCCCAGGCCATGCCTGAAAACGCCAGAATGAATGCCAGTGCGATGCGTGTCATGCCAACCTCCAGGTTCCTTGCCCGACCACAATCCGTGCAAATACCGGCGCCTCTTACCGAATTTCTGCCCTGCCGTCCAGCTTGGCCCCGGTGAGCCCGGGCTCGACGGTTCAATCAGGGGCACGGGTGGCCGCGTTCGCGCCATTCCGGCGCAAATGCAACGGCACCTTCCAATCCGGGCAAATCAGGCTTTTAAAGGGGTTCGCGTTTCAAAACGGGCCTGCATCGCAGTGGGCGGTGCATCCTTCAGCCAATCCTGTCGCGCACCGCGAGCTGTGCCGCGGCAAGCCGCGCGACCGGCACCCGGAAAGGCGAGCACGAGACGTAATCGAACCCCACGCGACGGCAAAAGGCAATCGATTCGGGGTTTCCGCCATGTTCACCGCAGATCGACAGCATGAGTCCGGGATGCGCCTTGCGGGCGCGATCCGCACCAATGCTGAGCAACTCGCCCACGCCTTCGACGTCAAGCGTGTGAAACGGATCCTCCGGATAAACCCCTTGTTGCACGTAATCGGACATGAATCGGCCGGCATCATCACGCGAAAGGCCATATGTCATTTGCGTGAGGTCGTTGGTACCGAAACTCAGGAATTCGACCAGCGGAGCAATCTCTCCGGCACGAAGTGCCGCGCGGGGCGTCTCGACCATCACACCCAGCCGATAGGTGAAATCCCGGCCGGTCTCGTTGCGCACTGCCGCAGCAACAGCGTCGATACGTGTCTTGACAAGTTCTACCTCCCGGCGTGCCGAAACCAGTGGAATCATGATTTCGGGCACGACCGGTTCGCCTTCCCGGCTGCCTTGCAACGTGGCCTCGAAAATGGCCCGTGATTGCATGTCGTAGATTTCGGGCACGGTAATTCCCAGGCGCACACCGCGCATCCCCAGCATCGGATTGTATTCGCCAAGTGCCTCGACACGGCGGGTTACATCCGACATCGGCAGATCCAGCGCCTCGGCCAGTTCCAGCATACCCGAACGTTCGTGCGGCAGGAATTCATGAAGAGGCGGATCGAAAAGCCGTATACATACAGGCTGTCCCTGCATGATCCGGAACAGATCGGTGAAATCCTCGCGCTGCATCGGCAACAGCCGCTCCAGCGCCGCGGCGCGATCCTGGCTGCTGTCGGCGAAGATCATCTCGCGCATGACCGTGAGGCGGTCAGCTTCGAAAAACATGTGCTCTGTCCGGCACAGCCCGATTCCCTGAGCGCGAAAATTGCGGGCCAGCTCGGCATCGGCCGGCGTATCCGCATTGGCGCGCACCCCGATATCGCGGACTTCGTCGGTCCAGTCCATGAGAACGCGAAGTGAGTCGTCGTGGCCCGCGTCCAGCAGAGGGGCCTTGCCCGCCAGAACCTCGCCATTGGAGCCGTCTATGGTGATCACATCGCCCTCTGCAAAAACGCGCCCGTCGGGGGCGGTAAGCTGCTTGCGCCGGGTCTGGAAGCGAATGTCAGAGGCGCCCACCACGCATGGAAGGCCGATACCGCGCCCGATCACTGCAGCATGGCTGGTCATACCGCCACGTTCCGTCAGCACAGCCACAGCCGCATGCATGCCGCGTATGTCCTCGGGGCTGGTTTCCCGGCGTACAAGAATGCAGGGCTCGTCGCGCGCGGCGGCGGATTGTGCGGCATTCGCCGAAAACACGATCCGGCCCCACGCCGCGCCGGGGCTCGCGGCAACGCCGGTTGCCAGCACATCACGCTGAGCCTCGGGATCGACCTGCCGGTGCAGCATCTCGTTCAGCGCCCTCGGCTCGATCCGCATCAGTGCTTCTTCACGGTTGATGATACCGTCCTGAGCAAGCGCCACGGCAATGCTGACTGCCGCGCGGGCACTCCGTGCCACCCGGACCCCGTCAAGAATGAACAGCTTGCCGTTCTCGATGGTGAACTCGGCTTGCATTTCCTCGCGCAGCTTTTCACGCATCAGGGCGGTGTGCGCCTTCAGCTGCGCGAACGCGTCCGGTGCCAGCTCCTCAAGCGACGGTCCGCGGGGATCACGCTCCAGGTAAAGGGCGTCGGCCCCGCCGCTCAGCGCCTCGCGTCCCTGGGATTGCGACAGGTAGCGGCCGGTTATCTGGCGCGCTCCCGTCTGGCTGTTGACCAGCTGCATCACGCCCGATCCGCATTCTCCCTGGCCCAGCCCGAGCGCCATTTCCTGCACCACAAGGCCCAGCCCCGCATCCGCGGGGGCGCCCTTGGCCTGTCTCAGCAATCGCGCGGTGGTGCCCTCCCAGGCCCGGGCCATCGAGCGCAGAACCTCGGCCAGTTGAACCGAGAGATCCTGTGGAAATACCTCTTCGGTCTCGTCCTCGTAGGCTTTCAGCGCTTCGGCAAGTCCGCGCGCGGGGTCGTCGCTCAGGTCGTCGAAGATGTCCGGATCCAGCCGCGACACATGGATCGCATAGGATTGCACGAACCGCATATAGAGTTCCGACGCTGCCCGCTCTCCGAGCCTTCCACAGAGATCGGCGTGGAGGGGTGTATTCATGCCGATATTCAGAACGGCCCGGGGTCCGCCCCAATCCGGATCCTCCGACGACGGCCTTACACAGAGAAGCGGCGCGGACCCGAACGGCCCCAGAAGCCGATCCATGTCCGGGGTTTCTCCGGCGGCGATCGCATGGACCGCATCAAAAGACAATGCAACCGTGCGCGGAACCGGCAGGTCCAGCCTCAGGAGGCGTTGGAGACACTTTGCGCGGCCACCATGTGTATCCGCGCGCATCGGAACGTCCGGTGTGATCAGGGTGATGTCGGGGTCATTTTGCTGCACTGCGGCACCTTCCTTGGTTGGCGCAGCATACGCTTGGTGTCGAGCAAGGCAAGGCCCGGCTTGCGGTGGTCTCAGCCTTCGATTCGGGTCAGATCCGCGGCTTGCATGCATATCGTGCGGATACGGTTGAGCAGGTTCAGGCGGTTGCGCCGCAACACCTGATTTCCGGTGTTGATCTGCACCGCCTCGAAGAACGCGTCAATGGGTCCGCGCAGGGCCGCCATGGCGCTCATCGCCGCGGCGTAATCCTCTGACCCGACGGCTTCCCGGATCGCGGCCTCCGCGACGTCGAGCGCGGCAAACAGCGCGGTTTCCTCGGCGGTCTCCGCATACTTGGGATCGGCCCCGAACGAGTACTCCACGCCATCCCTTTCCTCGGCCTGTGAGAGAATGTTGTTGGCGCGTTTGAATCCCTGCAGCAGGTTTTCCCCGTCATCGGTTTCCAGAACGTCGCCAAGGGCCGTGGCACGGGCCAATATAAGGGCCAGATCGTCGCCACCGTCCAACTCGAGGCAGGCATCGATCACATCGTGCCTCAGCCCTCGATCGCGAAGATGGACTTTCAGCCGGTCATGGATAAAGGCGAGGAGGTCGGTGCTCAGGTCAGGCACCGCGTCTCCCACTGTTCGCAGCAGGCTGTCTTCGCCGGTTTCCGGGCCGCTTTCCTTTTGGTGCTTCCGATCAATGACGGCATGCCACGCGGCACCGAAAACTCCATGCCCGGCAATTTCGCCCAATACCTCTTCCAGGGTATCTATCTCGTCCTCGCTGGCCTCGGCCCGGTTCAGACCGATCTTGTGGCGGAGCAACTGAGTGTCAATGAAACGGTCAAGATGAAGACGGTGCCCGCCGTCCAGCACAATACGAATTACACCCAAGGCCGCCCGCCGCAGCGCAAAGGGATCTTTCGAACCGGTGGGTTTCTCCCCGATTGCCCAAAACCCGGTGAGCATGTCCAATTTGTCGGCAAGGGCCACCGCAACGCTGACCGGTTCCTCGGGCACCGCGTCGTTGGGGCCGAGTGGCTTGTAATGCATCTCGCAGGCTCTGGCGACTTCGGCCGGCTGGCCCGCGGCCTCGGCGTAATAGCGCCCCATGATCCCCTGCAGTTCCGGGAACTCTCCAACCATTTCGGACTCCAGATCGGCCTTGGCAACGCGGGCCGCCCGCTGCGCAAGTTCGGGGTCGGCGCCGACCGCCGGGCCGATTTCCACGCAAAGCGCTTCAATGCGTCCGATCCGCTCCGCTTGTGTGCCCAGTTGCCGCTCGAAGGTGACATTGCCGAGTTGTTCGAGCCATGGAGTCATTCCCTCACGAGCAACCCGAAGATCGTTTTCCCAGAAGAATTTCGCGTCGCCCAGCCGTGCCGCCAGCACCTTCTGGTTGCCGGCGAGGATGGTTTCGCCGTGATCGGAAGTCTCGCGGTTGGCGACAGTGACGAATTTCTCGATACGACCCGAGCCGGGGTTACGCACGGAGAAGAATTTCTGATGCTCCTTCATCGAGGTCTGGAGGACCTCCGGCGGCAGGTCGAGGAAGCCGGTGTCGATCCGGCCCATCAGAACCACCGGCCACTCCACGAGTCCGGCAACTTCTGCCAGCAGGCCACGGTCCTCGACCACTTCAAGGCCCGCCGCGAAGGCCTGATTGGTGGCATCCTGCCAGATGTGCTCGGCCCGGGCATCCGCGTCCAGCATGACAAAATCGCGCGCCAGCCTTGTGCGGTAATCGTCGAATGAACTGACGGCGAAGCGCCCATGCCCCATGAACCGGTGCCCTTCGGTCGTGTTGCCCGTGCGGATACCGTCGAGATCCATGTCCACGATCTGCGCTTCGCCCGCATCATCCGTCAATATGCACAGGATCGAATGCAGCGGCCGCACCCAGCGAAGCGGTGTTGCCCCCCATCGCATCGACTTGGGCCAAGGGAAATCCCTGATCACCTGCTCCAGAACTTCGGCGATGATCGCCGAGGCCGGGCGGCCGGGTTTCGTGATGGTTGCGAAATAGGCGCGGCCCTTCTTTTCATCGCGCAATTCAAGCGCCTCGCGGCCGATGCCGGCGCCACGCAAGAAACCCTCGATCGCCTTTTCCGGCGCACCCTCGCGCGGACCCTTGCGTTCTTCCGTGACGGTCGGGCTTGCATCGGGCAACCCCTGCACCGTCAAAGCCAGCCTCCGCGGCGTGGAGAAGGCAGCGGCCCCCGCATATGTCAGGCCCGCCTCGACGAGCCCGTCCGTCATGCGCTTTTTGAGATCATCCGCGGCCTTCGCCTGCATGCGTGCGGGGATTTCCTCGGAAAAGAGTTCGATCAGGAGATCAGGCATGGTGTCAGTACCCTTCGGGCGGTTCCGGACAGTCTTCGGGCGCTGGACGTCCGTCGAAAACGACTTCGCCGCAGTGATTTATCTGGTGCCAGACATAGCCGCGCCCGTCGGACATGATGGCGACGACCCTGTCGATGCCGTACTGGATGTTGCGCTGACCCAGGAAGGCGAGAGCGCCCCCTTCTTCCAGGGCCATGCCGATCTCCTCCGCGTCGAAGCAATCGAACCAGCCGGGCGCGTTCAGCGGTTCCGCCGCTTCGTAGGGCACAAAGGTTTCGGTCAGGAGCGCATGACTTGTCGGTGTCGTGAAACAGGCCCGGTAGCGGATCGGGGAACTGTCCGCATCGATGGCTTCGAACGACTCGTACAGCACCGGTTCGGGCTTTCGGGAGACCAGCGAGGTCAGCTGCACATCGCCGTCGCCGGTCGCGTGGACCGGCTCGTAGAAATGATAGACCTGGAGGTAATAAAGGGCCGCCCCGGCCAGCAGTGCCGCGATCACGATGACCCCCGATAGGATTTTTCCCGTCACTCCGACTGCCCCCCGGCGGCGGTCCGGACATACGCGTCTGCACATTGCCGGGCCAATGTCCGGACCCTCCCGATATAGGCCTGCCGCTCGGTTACGCTGATCACGCCGCGGGCGTCCAGAAGGTTGAAGATATGGCTGGCCTTGATGCATTGATCATACGCGGGATGCGCCATCACGATACGCTGGCCGGTCCTCGGATCCCGGTCGGGCTGGTTCAGGATCGCCGCACATTCGGCCTCGGCCTCTTCGAAATGGCGCAGCAGAACCTGCGTGTCGGCCACGTCGAAATTCCAGCGTGAATATTCCTGCTCCGTCTGGCGGAACACGTCTCCGTAGCTGAGCGGGATCGGCGCGGCGGGATCGTTGAAGGGCATTTCCATCACGTGATCCACGCCCAGCACGTACATCGCCAGCCGTTCCAGACCATAAGTCAGTTCGCCCGATACTGGATGACAGTCATGCCCGCCCACCTGCTGGAAATAGGTGAACTGGCTGACCTCCATGCCATCGCACCAAACTTCCCATCCAAGGCCCCAGGCGCCCAGTGTGGGGCTTTCCCAGTCATCTTCGACAAAGCGGATGTCATGGGTTTTCATGTCGATGCCGATCGCTTCGAGAGACCCGAGGTAAAGCTCCTGCAGGTCGGGCGGGCTGGGTTTGACCAGCACCTGGAACTGGTAGTAGTGTTGCAGGCGGTTGGGATTTTCGCCGTAGCGGCCGTCGGTCGGACGCCGCGACGGCTGCACATAGGCCGCCGCCCACGGCCGCGGACCAAGGCTTCTCAGCGTGGTGGCGGGATGAAAGGTGCCGGCCCCGACTTCCATGTCATACGGTTGCAGGATCACGCAGCCGCATCCGGCCCAATAGGCCTGAAGACGCAGGATGATATCCTGAAAACTGGTTGGTTTGCCGGAATTTTCGGCCATCTTTTCCCCCGGACTGTGCCGCGAATTTCGCATGCTCTTCCTAGGGCCCCCGCAGAGGAGGGTCAATCACGCGGGGCGCCATATTTTAGGTGCATAGATGCGAGGATTTGGTAAAACTCCCCGAAGTGCAACCAATTCCGGTAACGGCAAAGGTAACCCACGCGATGACAAGATTCATTCTGGCTTCGGTACTATCGGTCCTTCTCGGTGTTCAGACGTTGCAGGCGCAACAGGAGTCGGATCCCGGCGGCGCATTCTGGGTTCTGATAGAGGCGCAGCCGGGCCTGACGGAGATCACCAATTCCCTGAGAAGATATGACAACCGGCTCGAGGATGTGAACGGTTTCGATCATGGTTCAGGCTGGTACGGTGTTGCCCTGGGACCGTATTCGAGGGCCGATGCCGAACGGGTTCTTGTCACCTATCGCAATCAGGGTCGGATACCGCGTGACAGCTACATCAGCAACGGATCGGACTTCCGGCGTCAGATATGGCCCGTCGGCGCCGAACAGCGCGATCCTGAGCTCGCCAATGCCCCGGCAACCGCGGCTGAAATCGACATCAGGGCGGATGATATTGCCGGAGAACAATCCGCGGAAGTTGACGCCGGTGAAGCTGATTCCGGTCCCGGCGTGGCAGAGGCGCGCGAACCTCAAGTCGTGAGGGAGGCCGAGTTGCCGGAAGAAACTCTCGCCGAGGCACGCGCCAGCGAACGCCGCCTGAACCGCGAGGAACGCATGCAGATTCAGATCGCGCTCAAGTGGGCGGGCTACTACGCAGGCCGGATCGACGCCGCGATCGGCCCCGGAACCCGAGCCGCGATGGCGGGATGGCAGCGGGACAACACTTTCGATCGCACCGGTGTGCTGACCTCTCGGCAGAGGGCGGAACTCTTGCGGCAGTACAACGCAGTTCTCGACGGCCTGAATCTGGCGGTTGTGCGTGATGAAAGGACCGGCATAGAGATGAAGATGCCCACGGCCGAGGTGGCCTTTGCCCGCTACGAGCCGCCTTTCGCGCATTTCGATGCCCGCACCGATTTGGGGGCGCGTGTTCTTCTGATCAGTCAAGAAGGGGATCGTGATACGCTCTACGGGCTGTATGACATAATGCAGACACTGGAAATCGTGCCGCAGGACGGCCCGCGATCGCGCGAAGGCGACAGTTTCACGCTCGTTGGACGGAACGATCGGATCGTCTCGCATACCGAAGCGACGCTGCGCAATGGTCGGATCAAGGGATTCACGTTGATCTGGCCGGCCGGCGACGAAGAGCGGCGCACTCGCCTTCTGTCCGAGATGCAGGCCAGTTTCACCCGTCTCCGGGGTGTGCTCGACCCGGCACAGGGTTGGGATGACGATCAGAGTGTCGATCTTGTTTCGGGTCTGGAGATACGCAAGCCCCGCCTGTCGCGTTCGGGCTTTTACGTGGACCGGCGTGGGACAGTCGTGACCACGACCGAGGTTGTGGCGAATTGTGGCCGGATCACCATAAACCATGATTATGCCGCAGAGATCGCGACACGGAATGCCGAGCTGGGCATCGCGGTCCTACGCCCGCGCGAGGCGCTGGCCCCGATGAGCTTTGCCGATTTCCAGCAATCCGTACCGCGACTCAAGTCCGGTGTTGCTGTCGCCGGGTATTCCTATGGAGGTGTCTTGAATGCACCGACGCTTACCTTCGGAAAACTGGCTGATTTGCGTGGCCTCAACGGAGAGGAGGACCTCAAGCGCCTCGCGCTCGCTGCGCTGGAAGGTGACGCCGGCGGGCCGGTGATGGATACCGGTGGCGCGGTTCTGGGCATGCTCCTGCCGGAGACGGGAGGAGAACGCAAACTGCCCGAGGATGTCAGTTTTGCCGCCGATTCCCGGGCCGTGTTGAAGGTTCTGCGAGAGGCGGGCGGTTCACCGTCAGCGACCTCCGAGATAGACGACGTCGCACCGGCGGACCTCAGTGACCGCGCCAATGGCATGACAGTTCTGGTCAGCTGCTGGGATTGATCGCCGGCCCGGCCAGGCGTGGCCCGGGCGGGGTTGAAGGAACGGGATGACCTTGCCGCAAGTTCCGGTTAAGAGCGGGCCACCACGTTCCCTTGGATCTGTCCGCATATGACCAAACGCCAGGCAAAAAAGCGCGCGCCGCTGTTTTCCGTCGAAGACCGCGACAACCTGAGCTGGCTGTGGGCACATTATCTGCGCAAGCGCGCACCGCTTCTTGGTCTGGTGCTGGCCATGATCCTCGTACAGGGGCTCGTTTACCAGCAATTCCTGTCGCTTACGGAAACCGGCCTTCGGGTGATCTTCGAAAGTGGCGACGTTGCCGAACTCGCGTTGGTTTGCGTGGTGGTGTTTTTCCTTTTTGCCGTTCGTGGCCTGATGTCGTTCCTTGTGCCACTGGTCACCGTGCGTGTGAGCAACGCCGCGATCTACGAGATGCGGCGCGATCTGCTTGCACATTTGATGTCACTCGACCTTGCCTTTTTCGAGCGCACCAAATCGGGCGAGATAATCCAGAAATTCGTCACTCAGACCCAACAGCTGGGTGTCTTCGTCGGCCAGGCCACGGCTGCGGCCGTGCGTGATGCTGTGACTGTTTTCATCGTGTCGGGCTACCTGATCTACAAGAATGCGATCCTGTTCGGTGCGGCCGTCGTGATCCTGCCCTTCATCATCTGGATCATGAATTATGTCTCGGATCGCATCAAGCAGGGTCAGACCGATGCCGAGGCGGCGCTTGGCGATTACATGAACGGTATCGAAGAGACGATGAACGGCATGCGAACCGTCAAGATCTCGAGTCAGGAAGACATGGAAACCTCGAGGCTGCTCAAGGGTACGGCATCCATCCGGGATCTGTTGACCCGTGTGCAGACAACCCAGGCATTGATGCTGCCGGCGATCGATCTGTCATCGGCTTTCGTCTATGTTCTGGTGATCGGTGGCGGGGGATACATGGTTCTCAGCCCCGGCTTTGACATGGACGGCGCGGGCATCATCACCTTCCTGCTCGGCATGGTCATGATTTTTGATCCAGCGAGGCTGCTCGCGCAGTTCTTTGCCCAGCTTCAGGCCAATCTGGTCCTGTTGTCACGGATCCGCGCGCTTTACGACGAGGCCTCGACAATCAATGACGCCCCGGACGCGGTGGAAAGTTTCGATACCTCCGGAGACATCGTGCTGGAGGATGTGCATTTTTCCTACAGTCCCGATCAGCCGCTTTTCGAGGGGCTCGACATGACCTTCGCGGGCGGGCGCGTTTCGGCGATCGTTGGTGCGACCGGGTCCGGCAAGACAACGATCCTGTCACTTATGTCACGGCTTTACGATGTCGGGTCCGGGCGGATCACAATCGGGGGGCAACCCATTGATCAGCTCAAGGTTTCGGCCTTGCGGCGCGCTTTCTCGGTCGTGGCGCAGGATATCGTGATCTTCAACAATTCCATCTGGGAGAATATCCGCTACGTGAAGCCGGAGGCGAGCGAGGCAGAGATATGGGAGGCTGCTGATAATGCCGAGATCGCCGATTTGATCCGTCGGCGGGGCGATGCGCCGGTCGGCCCCAAGGGTGCGCAGCTTTCCGGCGGGCAGAAACAGCGGATTGCCATTGCGCGTGCTTTCCTGCGCGATGCGCCTGTTCTGTTGCTGGACGAAGCGACGTCAGCCCTCGATCAGGCCACGGAGGCGCGGATCAAGTCCGCGCTTGGCCGGTTGACCAAGGGAAGAACCACGATCATAGTCGCGCACAGGCTGTCCTCGATCTCGGACGCCGACACCATTTTCGTGCTGGAAGCCGGACAACTGGTCGAGAAGGGCCATCATGAGGACCTGCTTGAGCAAGGCGGGCTTTATGCGCAACTCTACAGGGCCCAGAAACGCGGCTACGATGCGGCCTGACCGCCGCTAGTCCACCGCTCGGATGAGCTTGCGCTCCAGAACCCGCAGCACCGTCTTCAGGTCATGACCGCGCTTCAGGATCTGTCCGTCCATGCCGATCACGGCATATTGTCCCTGACGGTTGCGCAGTTCGGGCCGTTTTTCGATCCGGTACAACGGATGTTCCGCCGTGCGCCGGAAAACCGAGAAGATGGCAACATGTTTCAAGCAGGAAATCCCGTAGTCGCGCCATTCCCCGGCAGCCACCATGCGGCCGTACAAGGACAAGATCACCCCCAACTCACTGCGGTGAAAAGCAACCTCGGTTATCGCGTGGGACGTCGGGACCGATGCGTGAGAATGGGTTGTCATGCCCACAGATTTGCTGCAAGCAGATTTGAAATCAAGCGAATTCGGCGCCACTGCCGGCCTGTTGGCAGGATCGGGCATCGGTTTTCGGTTGGGCTTGCAGCCCGTCGGGCCGGTCAGGCGAAGCGTCCCTGACAGAACCAGCCGGGGCTCATCGTGCCGCCGTGAGCGTAGAACAACCACAGACGCGCGCCATTGTCGGTCACCACCTGCCAGTAATCACGTACGCCGCTGCGCCAATTGACATCGTCCAGCCACCATTCCGGTGCTATCCGTTCGGGCCCCGCGGCGGCGCGGGCTTCATGCATGCGTCCGCGCCAACGAAACCGCGCCGGTGGGGCCGGGGTGTCGGGGGCATTCACAGGCTCGGGCCGCCACATCATCAGCGGTCGCGGCGCCGGCGGCGCGGGCCAGTGGCCGGGTGCCGGATCGGACCAGGCAGCGGCCAGGATCATCGCGGATTTTTCCGGGATGTGGCTGTTGGCAGGGTGACGCCGGGTAATTGCCTCCAGCCCGATCCGTGCCCCGATGCGGCCCATCAGCTCTTCGGTTCCGGCCTTGCGTGCCAGCCTGTCCTGCACGGCCTTCCCGGCCATGACATGCCCGGTTGGCGCGTGCTCGTGAACCGGCTCCACGCGTGTCGCTTCCAGGCGCAGCGTGTCGATACCGAAACCGGCATCCATCCCGGCAACCTTCATTGCCAGCAGTGGCCGGATAGGTTCGGGCCGGTCTGCTGCCCGTGCCAGCCCCACCTCGACAGCCTGTACCGTGTCGTCTGTGCGCAGGGCTTGCAGGCGGACTGCCCGCGCGCCCTGACCCTTGTCGCGCAGCAACTTGCAGAGCCGCGGGAGCAGCCGGTCCAGTGCCGCCAGGATATCATCACTGAGGCCGACAGGTTCGGGCAGGCTCAACCGGGTGACATAGCGCGGCGGCGGCCGTTCCGGCGAGATCGGCTCGGGCACCTGGCCAAGCGCCTGATCCAGACGAAGCACCAGATCACGCCCGAACCGCCGTGCCAGTGGTGCGCGCGGCTGTCCGATGAGATCTCCGATACGGCGCAATCCCAGCCGGGAAAGCTGCGCCACCACCTCCTTTTCCAGCCTCAGCGCGGCCACCGGCAGGCCGGCCAGCGCCCCATGGGTTTGTCCGGGCGGCGCGATACGCCTTGCGCCCCCTGACCCGTGAAACAGCGCGGGCTCCGTGTCACTTCGTTTCCGGTGGCGGTTGCTGGCGGCACGTGATCGGGTGGCACGGGCTTCCTGGTCGATGGCGTCCCCTGACCTGTCCGTCGTCGTGACCGCGCCGGCGAACCTTGCCAGGGCCCAGGCCGCACCCGGCGTATCGGCGAGCCCGCAAATTGCGCTGAGCCCCATTTCCTCCGCATCATGCACCAGTCGTGTCATCAGACTGGGTTCACCGCCGAAAAGGTGCGCGCAGCCGGTGATATCGAGCACCAGCCCCCCGGGGGCCTGCGCCGCCACCCAGGGCGAGAAACGCCCGGTCCACCGAGCCAGCGTGCACATGAAGTCCGCTTCGGCCTGCGGATCCTGCAGCCGGGTCACCAGCTCCGGGCAGATCGCCTGCGCATCCCGAAGTGCCTGTCCCTGATGCAGCCCCGCCGCCATGGCGTCTTTTGACAACGAGGACAGGATTTGCGCCTGTCCGTCCTCGGCAACCACCGCAAAAGGAATGTCTGTGAGCTTGTCGAGGCGGCGCAAGAGGCGTTCAGCCCCGAGATATGGAAACCAGACGGAAAGGATGCGGCGGGCGTGCATGAAGGTATTTGTTCTCTATTTGTTCCGAGAATAGATCACCGCATTGCCGGAGTCGAGTCGACCGGTGATGGACCGTTCGGCGCAGTCAGCCGCACCAGATGCGTGTGATCCGCCGATTCTCGTCCACCGATAGGTTCAGCCGTTCGGGACGGTGATCCATAGTCCTCATGGCATTCGGCGGAAGAATCCGGACCGGTCCTTCACGCGCTCCCGGGTCGAATGCATCGTGCGGCTGGCCCACGAGATGCCGCAGTTCCGCCGCGCCGCAGCGTCCGGCCTCGGCAG
>Ga0102929_1001596_pt1 | contig 13571 bp, 11 predicted proteins | sample SalPonR1_B_D2_MG_FD_78510 | JGI IMG/M metagenome (GOLD analysis project Ga0102929, IMG submission 78510) | Salt pond soil microbial communities from South San Francisco under conditions of wetland restoration - Salt Pond MetaG R1_B_D2_MG | ecosystem: Environmental > Aquatic > Marine > Intertidal... | reverse complement strand
CTGTTCCAGCGATCAGTGAATAACCGATGGCCGGAAGATTTCCCGCACTTATAGCCATAAGTCCCGGAGTTATTATTCCTCCACATGCCCAACCCGTTCTGGAATAATAGAACATACCCCATAATATTCCCGCAGCAAGAAGAAAAAGTTCAAGGTAGGACATCAACTCTGCCCCTCTCTTTCGAATAGAAATTCCAGGGGTGGACCAGCCACATTCCCACAGCCGAACACCCTTTCCCCCTCAACTTCAGAAAGTATTGAAGCCAGGTCTTTGACAGGACCGTAATATTTCCTCGCCCAGGGGAAAAGCGGGCGAGAACCTGTTATAAATACAGAATGCCAGCTGTTATCTACGATCCAGCTGCGAAAGCTCTTAAGCCTTGCTGACCTGTCCTTCCTGTGGTTATAGATAAGGACTGTCTCTTCGTGACTCCATCCAAGATTTTTAAAAAGTTCCTGTGTATTCCTGAGGTCGTTCACCGAAAAAGCGAAGGCAAGTTCCCTGCCGTTAACCGAAAAAATTTGGAAATCCGCAATATCAGATGGCAGATCCTCCATTGCCCTTGCAAAGATCTCGAGATCAAGACCGAAAAAACTGCAAACCTCAAGAGCAAGAGCCTTGTTCCTCTTCCTGTGATCCAGCATACTTCCTTCAGGAACTTTGGCATTAATCATCCTGCATCCCTTCGAAAGCAGAGTATCCACAAGAAAATCCTTCTTTTCCAGACCAGATCCCAGGATGACCACCGAACCCCTTTCCACACCATTTGACAAAACTCCGGCAGCATCCTCCTCAGAAGGTCCCCAGGCCTCCTGGTGATCAGGATCGACACTGGTAATTACAGTAACTTCTGGCTTCATCCATATTGAGGCAAGCCCCTGAAGATCCGCAGAAACCGCGCTGTTTTCCAAAACTATTCCTCCGACGTCAGACGGAAGGGAGGAGAGCCACCATTTCATCTCTTCCACGTGCCCTCCGCTGCTTCTAAGGATCTGCACATCGCCATTGGGAGACAGCTCCCGGGGAATTACTCCAGTTATCCTGCCATAGGCATTTACGCCATTTGCCAAAAGGGCGGAATGGATGAGCCTGACAAGGGAACTTTTTCCCCTGCTGCCAGTCACAAGTATCTTCAAAGGGATATTAAATTCAACTGTCATATAAGAATTTTAGCACCTTTCGCTCCCACAGCTCCCCAGGTGAAAAAAGGGAGCACCCCGAAGAATGCCCCCTTTGCTGGATCACTTAAAAGTTAAATTAACGTATTTTTAACTCTAATAACCTACTGGAACTCCAAGACGTCTACTGTCGGCTCCGCCGTACATGATCCCGCTATCGACATCGAAAAGAATGCCCTGGGCTGTTCCAAAATATCCGCCTCTTTCCCTGACTTCCGTGTTATGACCTCTCCACCTGAGAAGAGACACTGTAAGAGGATCCATTGTATCCTCAATTCTTAATGGACCTCTCTCGCCATTGTAAGCATAAGAGAATATCCTCGGCTGTTCTATTGCCTCGTCCATTGTCATGTCAAAGTCGACAACGTTCATAACTATCTGGCTTACAGCTGTGATGATCCTCCAGGCTCCTGCAGCGCCAAGAGTCATGAAGGGACGTCCCTCAGGATCGAGGACGATACTCGGCGACATGGAAGAAAGGGGCCTCTTGCCGGGTTCCGGAGCGTTTACGCTCTCCGGTGACTTTGCAAAGTCGTCCATCTCGTTGTTGAGGACAATCCCGTATTCAGGTTCCACAACACCGGAACCGAAGAAATAGTTCACAGTATTGGTTGAAGCCACTATATTTCCATCCTTGTCAGCCACAGAGAAATGACTCGTGGAAAGATGAATATCATCCGTTCCTGCCTTATAGGAAGAAGCAACCTCTTCTTCGTTAAAGGGCCAGGGATCGTTAGGATCGACCTCGACCATGACGTCATACTTGCCTATCTTGTCGGCGAGCATCTTCGCATAGGCCTTGCTGGCAAGTCCTGAAAGAGGAACGTCAACAAATGCCGTATCTGCCATATATGCCTGCCTGTCCGCAAAGACAAGCTTCATGGCTTCCGTCATGTAATGCAGATATTCCGGTGAATTGTGCTTCATACCTCTTACATCGAAATTCTCCATTATGTTGAGAAGCTGGACAATATGGGTCCCTCCGCTTGATGCGGGAGGTGTGGAATAGATGCCGTAACCTCTGTAGGTACCATGTACAGGTTCACGCACGAGCATCTCGTAGTTTCTGAGGTCTTCCATGGACATTTTGCCCCCTGCCCTGTTAACCGCAGCTACCACTGCTTCACCAATGGGACCATCGTAGAAGGCGTCGGGGCCCTCTGCTGCTATCATTCTGAAGGCCTTGGCGAGTCCGGGACTCTTGAGTATGGTTCCTTCCTGTACGGGAAGCCCATCCTTGAAGTAGACGCAGTCCGGGCTGTATTTTGAAAGCTTGTCAAAGTTGTCCGTGATGATCTGGTTCTGCATGGGATGAAGCTCAAAGCCTTCCTCCGCCAGTCTAATGGCTGGTGCAGCCACCTCTGCGAAGGACATGGTCCCGTATTTCTCCAGGGCTGTCCAAATTCCCTTAAGCTGTCCAGGAACACCTACAGCCTTGCCTCCGACCTTGGACCACTGCTCTTCAGCAGCATCTTCGGAAGCATACATATCTTTGGTTGCCGCCCCTGGAGCAACTTCCCGGTAATCAAGCTCTACCACTTCGCCGGTTTCTGCAAACCTTACCACCATGAAACCCCCTCCTCCGATTCCGGAAGCGTTTGGTTCCACTACGTTAAGGGCCAGCATCGTAGCGCAAGCCCCATCCACTGCGTTACCACCCTGCTTCAATATCTCAACTCCAGCCTTTGATGCAAGCTCGTGAGCCGAGGAGACCATGCCGTTTCTGGCGGTAACATCGTCCACTTCCGCCGCAAAAGCGGCACCACTGAAACATATCAGCGCAAAAACTAAAGCAAGAAACAAGTACTTTCTCATTTTCATACCCCCTGTATTTTAGATTTCACCGGGTCGCAGATAATACCCGACACCGTTATTAAGGACTTCATCAAAATCCGGTATTCCGCTCACTGTCACAGTTTTTGTCTCGTCTATAAATTCAAGATTGGCGAGAAAAAGGTTAATTGCTTCTGTATGTCTTGCTACTCGAAGAGATATCGGCTGGTCACCGTCATAGGGAATATAGAGTTTGCCCAGCTCCATTGCTTTTGAATAGCACTTATCTTCCCCGGTTATCACAAGGTCCTCGTCCGTTTTTCCCCGCAGGCGGCCCTGGCTCGGATTTCCTGTCTCCATGAGAATGGGCATTGTATCCGTATAGTCTCCCCATTCCCTGTGACTCAGACCATGAAGATTCTTCGGTGATGGCTCAAGACGGATCGGGATACCTGCAAACTCGATCTCCATGGTAACCATTGCAGCAAGTTCCATGCTCTTCTCGTGGGCAACAATAGCGTTCACTACAGGATACTCTGGAGAAGCCTCGTGAAGGTCGAAAGCCAGATCTACCTTTTCCTTTCTTATCAGCTCCATAATTGCAAATGCCATTTTTTCAGTGATGGAACCGTCAGGGCTTCCCGGGTAGCACCTGTTAAGGTTGCTTCTTTCCTTGCCCGACAGATTCTGCCCCGAAGAAGGATGGATGTAGATATCCGGATCAGGCCACTGGTATATGGGATTTGAGAGTCGATTTCCATAAGGGAAAAAGCGCTCTGTCCCGTCAGCAGTCTCGATAGTATATCCCTGGGGGTGACCTTCCTGTGGTCCGTTGTGGGTGAATCCCATAACGTTGGCAGTAGGCACAACTATCATGCGTCCCTTTTCAACTTTGGCATTTTCGAGAAAGAGAACTCCAGTAAGGTTACTCGACGGCTCGTTAGGATGGGTTCCACAGAGCAGTAATACAGTGCCCCCTTCTTCTTCACCTTCCTGGATGAACACAGGCTGATCAGCCGGTGTTCCCTTGATACCCTCAAAGTAATCCGACAGCCTGGCCTCCTGAAATTCCTCCAGGGGATAGATCTTTTCGGGTTCCCACATGGACATGAAACTCTGGGCTGCGAAGTAGCAGACGAGGCATGATAAACCCAGGAGCAGAAGAGCCGTCAGTTTCGTTCCCTTAAAACTTGATCTCATAAGAACACCTCACTTGATCATCAGGACCCGCAGGATCAGCGGGATAACCACAAGAGCTGCGGTAACCTGTTTCCAGAAATCCTTTTCCCGAAAAAGGCACCTTATGACAAGAGTAAGAACAAAAAGGACTATTCCTCTGTAGATTAAAGTCATGGTCATACGAAAAACCTCCTAAAATGGAAGCATGGAAGCAATGTAATTGGCTCCCAGTATCACGGTAATACCCCAGGCCGCAGTAACTACCCCAGGTATCATGCAGTGTTTAAGGACCTTGAAGTAGTTTTCTTCGCCAACCACCTGGGCCGCAAAAATTCCCGCAAGTGCAGTGGGAGGCATGAGGTCTCCCAGGCCTGCGATAAGGCTCAACGCAGAACCCACAAGGATTTCGTCCTTGCCGAGCAGGGCCAGCAGGAAGGGCACTCCAAGGACCGATGCGGAACCAAAGGCCGACACAGCGCCAAAGAGGGGCATTGAAGTAGCAATTCCCAGGTAGAGCAGCCATGCAGGAAGAGCAAGGGCGGATACCACGACAAATCCTCTCACCCCTATAAGGGTCATTATCTGGATGAACATCCCCACTCCCATGAGGATCCCCATTACAGGCAGTGCATCGTTAACAGCCTCAGTAGCCGCCTCCAGGGGATTCCACTTCACTCCTGACAGCAGACCGCTCAGTGAAGCGATTAGAAAATCAAGAGGCAGACCCAATGCAGGCCAAAGTGCAGGAAATAGCCTTTCCCCTGTCATAAGAACAACGAGAACGACGATGGGAAGAAAAAGCCTGAGGGAGAGACTTGTGGTCTCCATCCTTCTGAGCTCTTCTTCAAGGGCCTTTTCATCCTTCGCACCTTTGCGAAAATGGGGATAGACAAGAATAAGTGCCGAGAAAATAGCCAGAGGTACAGTACATATAAGCAGGGGCAGACCGAAACCCACGTAGGGCATATCGATACCACCGCCGATGATGAGAGCAGGAATATTTATTGGCGGAGCTATCATGCCGTAAATGGCTCCCATGGCAATAACAGCAGCAGTCTTTACCACTGGCACTCCAAGCTTGATAAGCACCGGGGCCACGAGAGCTCCTGTCGTAAGAACTGCCGCAGTGGACGAGCCGGTGATCATACCCGGGATCATTATGAGTACCATAACACCAAGGCTCAAAAGAAGCGGAACATTACGGAACCGGCGGATCACCCAGGCAGCAATTGCCTCAAGAAGGCCTGTCTTCTGAACGGTCTTCATGAAGATCATTGCCGTGGATATGATCAGAATAGTGTCAAGATATCCAAAGGTTCCTTCAACAAGATGCCTGAGTGGGAACCCTGCTCCTGAGACCAGAGCCCCCACAATAGCCGCAATTGACATAGCCACAGCAATGGGCAGTTTGAAGGAGAATGCCCCAACTGCAAAAGTTGCCAGCATTGCTATGGTATAGAATCCCTCAGGCCAGAACCATTCCATAACAGCTACTTAACCGAAACTCCCCAGCCAGAGAGAACTTCTTTCAAAGGATCAGAAGTCGATCTGACGTTGGGTACGGTCCTGATCTGTACATTCTTGCCTTCCAGCAGGGTATCGAAGAGGCCGTCCTGGTTCGCTCCCTCGACGAGGATAAGCTCATCCGCGAAAGGCACAGCCGTTGTGATGAAAGTATCCGAAAGAGTTCCCCTTCTTCCCTCACCGCCAACGTGCATTATCAGGATCTTGACTCCCTTTTCAGTGGAAGTCTCAAGAAGGGCTCTGGCCCTTTCGTTCTCCTGGTCCTTGTCGATGCCTGCAGCACCAAGGCCCTTGGAGCTACCTCCTACAACTGCGATAATTATTTTGTACCCCTCAGCCTTGTCAGCAGTCATGAGGTTATCAGTATCAGGAGTAACTCCCAGCTTTTTAAGGACCACCTTGACCATCATGGAATCAGGGCTCTGTCCGATAGACGTGAGGGCAATGTCGCTTGCCCAGGCAGCACCTGCAAAGAAGATCATCAGCACAGTCAAAATACCTGTGATCATTTTCCTGTTAACCATGTACATTCCTCCTTTTAATGTTTTAACTTTATTTAAGTCTATGGGAGAAGACTGAAAAGTCCATATTTTTTCTCATATATTTTTCTGCAACCACAAATCCCGCCTGATCCTTTAAATACCTGTTATATAAATCTTATTATTAAGTCACTCTATGACAATATTATACAACTAAAGTAAACAATTTCTATAAAATTTAAGTGCCAGGAGCAGAGAATTCCTTTCTTCATAAAACTCCTTTATTATTTTTAAAAACAAAGATATAATATGTTTGTCTATAAACAAACAAATAAGAAATATATTGTGCATTAAAAATAAAAATGCCCGTTATTGATATAACCGAAGAGGTGAGTTTAATGTCCAGTTACAATGAACTTTTCTGGAGTGCAAATATGGAAGACCTGAAAAAAGGTTATGTAGAGAGTGAGCAAACAGGAGAGGTTACATGTCTTCTTTGTGGAAAGATCTTTGAAAAGGGCGTGATCTACCAGGCGGAAGATCAGCTGTTGGAGGCATCAAGGGCAATGGAAGAACACATCCAGCAAGAACATGGTTCAGTCTTTCAAAGCCTGCTGGATATGAATAAAAAGCTCACAGGCCTTTCCCCGACCCAGAAAGAAATGCTGAGCCTTCTCTACCAGGGAAAAAACGATACTGAAATTGCAAAAACAATGGGCATCGAAAAATCCACCGTAAGAAATCATCGTTTCAAGCTCAGGGAAAAGCAGAGACAGGCGAGGATAACCCTTGCTCTTATGGAAATTCTCGACTCCTGTACAGACCAGAAAAACAACTTTCTCGAGATCCACAGGAACGCAAAGATGGTAGATGAAAGGTACGCCATTACAGAAGAACAGCAAAAGAAGATACTGAAAAAATATTTCATCGAAGGCAGGCTCCAGAGATATCCTGTCAAGGCAAAGGAAGAGGTAGTGGTGCTCAGAGAGGCCATAAAACTTTTCGACCACGGGAAGACCTACACCGAAAAAGAAGTCAACAAAATCCTTGACACCATCTTCGAGGATCATGCCATCCTGAGAAGAAACCTCGTGGAATACGGATTCCTCTCCCGCAAACCTGACGGAAGCTCTTACAGGATGGTACTTTAGCCAACATAGTTAGATATCCCGTAAGAATTTAGTTCTTCAGAAAATAAGTAAGAGTGGGAATAATTAGTTATAGTTAATTTTTTGGTTTTTTGCAACAAACTCACTTGATGGTATATACTATTTTCATAAGTGGGAATTACCCACCACAAGGAGGGTAAAAGATGAGCGGTATGACTTTGAAAGTAGATAGCAAAGGGAGAGTAACAATACCAAATAAATTGCGGGAAAATCTGGATATAAAACCCGGGGATACTTTATATCTGAATTCTACAGATGAAACTATACTCCTGAAGAAAGCAGTTGATCCTTTTGATATGGTAGCCCTGGAAGCTTTGAAGGAACATAGAGAGGGCAAAACTATCAGCATCGAAGATCTTGCTGAAGAAATGGGAGTAGATCTTGGTTAAAGAAGGCCCTTCACAATACGAGATCTTTTTCAGTTCCGGAGCAAAATAAATGGAAAGAAATTTATCCTAACTACTGTCTGCGATAACTAAAACTGCTTATCCCTCACGCTGGAAAAAACCGCCCGAGGTCTTTGGACCGTAGGGCGGTTTAGTATTTATGGATCTTAAGAAAAACTGGAACGGTACTTTTAGCCTTATTATCCCTGCCGGATCGGAAGAGAGGCCTTGCAGGCCGCGTTCACTATGGGATATCCAATTGGCGAAGAAGTAAGAGCCGGATGGGTTCCCATCTGGAATTTTACTATGTCATCTGCTGTCATTCTGTGCATTATACAGGCACTTATAACGTTTATCATTTCACCAACAGGCCTACCTCCTGAAATGCTCCCCCCGAGAATAACTCCTGTCTCCTTTGCAAAGATAAGCTTAACCTTTGTGATGCTTGAATCCGGCATACCACCAGGATGAGTATCCGGAGCCTGCGCATTGGTAATAACAAGGTTCATTCCGTTTTCTTTTGCTGTTCTTTCCGTCATACCCGCAACAGCAAAGGCGCGTCCGTTTATCATGGTTGAGAACACACTGACGGTACCAACATGTTCATGAACTGCAGAATAGAGGTTAGCACCTGCGATACGGGCCTCGGATGTTGCAACTGATGCAAGCATTACCCCTGAAGGCCTTCCTGTGAAAAAAGAGTGTTTTTCAGCACAGTCACCACAGGCAAAAACATCTGGATCAGTATAGGATCGCATGTAACGGTCCACCTTTATGGCGTTTTTAAAGCCCAGTTCAAGGCCACAGCTTTTTGCAAGCTCTGTATTGGGTACTGCACCTATGCCAAGAATCACCATATCTGCTTTCAGAACTTCTCCTCCGGCCAGTTTGACTCCAGTTACAACATCGTCCCCTTCAATACTCTCCACCCTTGACTTCAGCATTACCTTAACACCGGCCTCTATCAGTTTTTCCTGGGCCTCAGCACAGAACTCATCATCCAGGGCCATCTGAAGACAGTTAGGAAGAGCCTCCACAACTGTAACGTTCACGTCACGACCTTTGCGACACTCATCAGCGAACTCAACTCCGATAAATCCACCGCCGATAATGACCACATCTTTGACGTTTCCCATCTCTTCCAGAACTTCGTCAAGATAATCAAAGTCCTTTTTTACAGGGTATACGTTCTTTTTATCCACTCCAGGAATAGGCGGAACCATTGGGTTGGAACCTGTAGCAAAAACAAGCTTGTCGTAACTGATCATGTTACCATCTTTCAGGACAGCTTCTTTCTTTTCTCTGTCAATACTTACAACCTCACCTTTTACAAGCTCTATGCCGTTATTTTCAAGCAGACCATCTGGCACTACATTATTATGAGGGCCACCTACAGTCCCGTATATATAGGGGATACCACACGGGACCAGGACAGTGCCTTCTTTTCTTACAAGAGTCACCTTCTTGTCGGGAAAATGTCGTTTGGCACTTATTCCAGCAGTTATTCCAGAAAGCCCTCCAAGGATCAATACATCAGTCTCCACAATAAATCCCTCCTGAAATTTGTTCGATCTGTTCTTATATTACCCCGTAGCGGTATATTAGGCCAGAGTACTAAAAAAACATGAGACCGGAATTTGCTCCCGATTCCATGTCTTGTCTTATCAGTAGATCAATTACCGTCATATCAACAAAAGATCACACAAACCCTCCAGGATCTTTCAAGAAAGAACTTATCTATTTGATTGCCTTCGCTATGATATCGTCGACTGTCAAGGAACACAAAGATCCCCGCAGTTCATGAACAGCAATTTCCCCACCTTTGTTACTAATAGTATAAAGTATTTTATTCAAACCTCCTTAAAAAAGATATACATTCAGTAAACCTTGTTTCAATCTCTTGAAATCAGAAACTGTAACCATAAATCTTTATCACATGACACCGGCAAAGCAACCTGTCCAGAATCGCAGGTGTAAAAACTTGATCTCTTTTCAACATCTCAGGCCATCCTCGGATATTTTTGTTCAAAGTAATGATGGTACTGCTTTTTTTATATTTGTCACTTATTACTCGAAACAGCAGATCAACATCTTTTCATTCCATAACCCGGAATCCCAGTTCCTCTATTATTAGGACAAGACCCCCATGTATTTTCTTTGTCTAGTTTTCTGAGCCATTTCAGAAACCATCTCATCTTTTCTAAACTTTTAAAGCGATGCGTCCGTACTTATAAAAAGCATTACAAAACTGTTCTGGATAGCTTTGAATCCTATGACAGAGACCAGGCGGAATTTATCAACTCCAGGAGGTCCAAAAAAAGAGAAGGCGGTCAGCTGCCTGACGAAGGGTGCACTTTCCCTCTACCCCTGCTCTGGATGACATAAAGACGAATGATTTCATTCTGTGTCATACAGTATCTCATCCCCTTATTGTAACCAGTCTCTTTTCACCAGGGGGGTGAAAGATTCACTGGTTAGTTATAGGGGTGAAATTATCATTAGTTAATAACAAATTCTTGGGGAAATATTTGACAGTTATAAGATATCAAGGTATCCTGTCTTGTATCCAAGATAACATCCTAACACATATTCTAACAAGTATTCCAGAAGTGTTTTCTTTAATTAAAATTATGGAGGTATTTATGGAAAACGTCTTGAATTTAGAAGAAAAAAACAGTAACAATCAAATTGCCTTCAATGTTCATCATATGTTCAATGCCGGTTTTTCTGGAAGTGATCAAAAGGATGTTCAAAAACATGTTTCTGAATTAGCAAAACTGGGAATCCCTGCTCCCAACACTATACCTATGCTTTTTCCTGTCTCGAACAACCTTGCTACTACATCTCAAAATATACAGGTCCAACATTCACACACATCAGGTGAGATAGAATATGTCCTTCTATGGGGAAAAGATGATATTTATATAACGGTTGGAAGCGACCATACAGACAGATTAGCTGAAAAGTATGGCATCCCACTCTCAAAACAAGTTTATCCCAATATATTAGCATCCTCTGTCTGGCCCTTTTCTGACATTAAAGATCATTTTGATCAAATTGAAATATTGAGCTGGGTAAACCAGGGCAATTCTATGGTCATTTATCAAAAGGGTAAACTTGGAGATCTTATGAGCCCGGAGAAATGGGTTGAACATTTTAATAAAATGAATGCTAACAATACCGGAAACGTCTTTTTTTCAGGAACAATTGACACAAAGGAAGGTACCTTGGTCTTTGGAGACAGATATATTCTGGAACTTAATGATCCAGTACTTAACCGTTCGATAAAACACGAATATTCAGTTGAGGTTTTACAAACCCCAATACTATAGGAAAAACAAGTTTAATAAGGTGAGATGAAAAAAATGGAAAATTATGAAAACAAAACAGAGCTTGCTTATAAGAAGATTAAAAAAATGATACATGATGAGACTTTGACAAGTTATCAGCCTATCTCTGAAAACAGGCTTGCCAATGATCTCCAAATGAGCAGGACACCCATTCGATCTGCCCTGAAACTTCTGGAAAAAGAAGGATTTATTAAAGTTGTTCCTAAATATGGAGTTTTTTTGAAAGATCTTTCAGATGAAGAAGCAAACCAGCTGTATGACATAAGAAAAGCTCTCGAAAGGTTCGTAATCCGTCAAATAATTAACACAATTAGTACTGAAGATATTCAGAAACTTAAAAAAATGATCGATGTCCAGAAAGAAGCATATGAAAGAAAGGACCCAAATGGTTTTATGAGTTCAGATCAGGACTTTCATGAATACTTTTTCAGAATATATGACAATCCCAAAATGCTTGAACTGGTAAAACAACTTCAAGATCGTTTCCTTCTAATCGGTCTCAGGGCATGCAAATATGAAAATCGAATGGGACCTTCAATTCAGGAACATACACAACTTCTGGAAGCTTTAGAAAAAAAGAACCTCGAAGAAGCCCTTAATCAGGTTACAAGAAATATAAAATTGCGATAAAGGAAAATACTATATTAGTTTCGATTCTTTTTATGAACTTTCATTTTAGTTCATTAATAACAATAAAGTTTTACATTTTGAAAGGAGGTTTGTTTTGTGCGAATAGGTTTGGGGCAAATAAGCGTAGAAGCCGGTGATATTGAAAAGAACAAGGAGAAGCTTAATTCCTTGTTTGAAAAATATTATGTTGCTTCAAAAGAACCCACCGCAATCGTTATTCCAGAATTGTGGAATACCGGATATGCACTTGAAAAAAGCAAAGACTTAGCTTCAGAAGAGGGACGTGAATATGCATATTTCCTTGGAGAACTCGCCAGAAAATATCATGTATGGTTCACGGGAGGCTCAGTACTTGCATCAAAAGGTGAAAATATCACTAACAGGTCACTAATAATAAATCCTGGAGGAGAATTGGTTACCTATTATGACAAGGTCCACTTATTTCGCTTGATGAATGAACATTTGCATCTTTCGTCAGGGAAAGAAATATGTCTTTATCAATTAGAAGATGTGAAATGCGGAACTGCAACCTGTTATGATATCCGTTTTTGTGAATGGATTAACAGGTATGCATTAAATGGAGCCTCTATCTTATTTTTAAGTGCAGAATGGCCTACCGCAAGGTTACTACACTGGCAAACACTTTTAAGAGCAAGAGCTATTGAAAATCAGATGTTCGTTGCAGCAGTTAATACATGTGGAGAGTCGAATGGAACCTTATTCCCTGGTTCCTCCATGGTTATCGATCCATTAGGAGAGATCTTGCTGAGCGTTGAAGACGAGGAAAGATTAGATTTTGTGTCTATTGATCTTGGCCTGGTTCAAAAGACAAGAGAAACAATACCAGTCTTTTCTGACAGAGTACCTGACATATACGAAAAGTATTCACCGAAATAGGAACGAAAGAGAAAAGAAATGGACTTCTATGAGGAGGGTTTTTAACATGGAAGGCTGGAAAGTATTTATGACAGATTGTTTTTGGCCTGATATTGAAGTTGAAAAAAATATTCTTAAGGAAATAGGAGCTGAATTAGCTCTTTCAAGTACCAATGATTTTACTGATGTAGAAACAGTAAAAAAAGAAGGTAAAGACTGTGATGCATTGATGGTTCTTTTTACACCAATGAACAAAGAAGTTCTCTCCGCTTTCCCAAATTGCAAACTCTTAGTACGTATGGGAATTGGATATGATTCTGTAGACATGGAGTACGCAACAGAAAAAGGAATAATGGTTGCTAATGTTCCCGACTATTGCCAGGAAGAAGTAGCTGATCATACTATTACTCTTTTTCTGACGGGAATAAGAAAAATCATTATGTTACATGAAGAAGTTAAACAGGGTGGATGGGACATGAGAATAGCTGACCCCATACCAAGACTGCAGGGGAAGGTCTACGGTGTTTGGGGCTGTGGTGGAATAGGACAGAAAGTAGCGAAACGGGCACAATCATTCGGAATGAAAGTTTTTGGATACGATCCCTATTGCCCTGAAGAAAAGTTAGAAGGTACAGGTATTAAAAAAATTGACAACCTTGACGATTTCCTTTCTATGGTTGACTTTGTCTCACTTCACATTCCACATACCCCTGAAACTGAAAAGATTGTAAACATGGAAAACCTGAAGAAAATGAAGGCTTCCGCATATTTAATCAATACCTCCCGGGGAACATTGGTGAATGAAGACGATCTCTATACTGCTCTTGAAAAAGGTGTTATCGCAGGAGCTGCTCTGGATGTATTAGATCCTGATCCCCCTGTTGGAAAAGTAAAATTGGCCTCTTTGGAAAATGTTCTAATAACCCCCCACGCAGCATGGAATTCTGAGGACGCTATTCCGGAGCTGAGAAGAAAAGCTGCAGAAGAAGTTGTTCGCACTTACAGAGATGGAAAACCCAAGGCATT
>Ga0102929_1001593_pt1 | contig 13587 bp, 9 predicted proteins | sample SalPonR1_B_D2_MG_FD_78510 | JGI IMG/M metagenome (GOLD analysis project Ga0102929, IMG submission 78510) | Salt pond soil microbial communities from South San Francisco under conditions of wetland restoration - Salt Pond MetaG R1_B_D2_MG | ecosystem: Environmental > Aquatic > Marine > Intertidal... | reverse complement strand
TTCCTTGCCCCATTCCGCCATGAATTCATCGTATCGCGCCTTGTTCGGGGCGAGGAACGAATTGTCGGCGAACTTGACAACCAGCAGCAGGTTGAAGTCGCCGCTTTCCGGCAGTTCGCTGCGATAGATCGCGTAGTCTTCGATATGGCCGAGCTTCTTGGAAATCTCGTTACCCTTGACCCATGTATCGCGGATGCCTTCCAGATAGGCGTCGCCCATGTTGGAATCCACCTTGATCGTGGATATCGACCACACGGCATCGCTTATGTCATAGTCCTCCCACGGATCCAGATCGGCGAAGGCCGCGACCGAAAAGAGAAGAATCGAACTGAAAATGACTGTCTTTGCGTATTTCATTGTTGCTCCTATGGATAGATAGCGGCAAACGGCCGCGACTGACTGCAAATGGCGGCTACACCCTTTTGCCTCTGGTTCCGGGCTCACGCCTGGCGGAAGTTCAAAAAAGCGGCCGTCGGATCGCATCCTTCAATTCAATAAGCTGTCTGCTCCACGCAACAGGGTCGGCTCACACTCGATCTTGGCCGAGCAAATTCCTGCTGCCGGCATAGATGTGACTAACCTCACATTACGGCATTCAAATATAGAATTCAAGCACTTTATCACTACAATGCAAAATTGCAAAGGGATTTCAATTTCCCAATGCTGGAGGCGCAATCATTACGGTCAGGTGCAGTCGAGGGCGATGTGCATGTGAGCTTGGGCTGCGCCGGGCGCTCTTTCGTCCGAGTCGCTTTCCTTCCAGCGCCCCGAGTCGATCCAGCGTTTACACAACATGCTCGCGTACGGGATTACAGCGCGCGCTGTTCCTTGCCGTGCCAGTCCAGTTCCAGCGCTTCATCGATTGATTCCAGCCACGCCTTATGCGCTTCGCGCAAACGCCGGACGGCCCCCTCGGTATCGCCCAGCATCTGATCGCGCACCCAATCGGCAAGCGACTGCAGGAAGGCCCGTTCCGGGTCACCAGCCTTCTGCAGCTCTCCGCGTTAGCGCTGCAACGTCTCCAGGCATTGCATCATTGCGTGACGCCCAGTCAGGATTTCTTCCAACACGTCCTGAATTCACTATCGTGGCCAGAGGTGGGCCATGGGTACAGAAGGTGACGGCCTGAGGATGAATTCCGCCCACCGTCGAAGGATCTATCGCGACAGCTGTTGGACTTATCAGGGGGTAAGTGCCCGCATTGTTCTTTCCCCGTGATTCTTGTATTCGCGCAGGTTAAACAAGGTCGCGCGGAATTCGGAGGTTCCAGTTTTCGGAAAATACCCGGGTGTCGCCCTCGCGCACATCGAGTTCCGCGGTCAGGTGAAAATGATCCCGGGTGCAGGTCAGCACGGTCCGGGTTTCGGTGTGAATCTCCCAGTCGCCGCGACGGAGCGTTCGTTTCCAGACCGCCTCGCCGCGCGGCGATTCGAAATCGGCGCCGCATGTGGAGTAGTACTCGGCTGCGCAGGTCTTCATCACCAGATCGATGTCCAGCAGATGGCAGCAGCCGTGGTCGTTGACGACTTCCAGCGTCGAGACGTCGGTGGCCAGGTCACGCTTGACCACCCAGGTATGATGCGTCGGCTCGATCAGTTTCGCGCGGCCCGGGCGCGCGGCCTCGGGCGACGGAAACGGTGCAAGTTCGGCATCGGCGGGCAGCGGCCGGCGCAGTGGCAGCCGCAGCGCGCTGCGGGTCGGATAGACGTGCATCTCGACCGGTTCCGGCGGCGGCCATGCCAGCGGCCAGTACGAGGTCGACAGCGACAGCCGAATCCGGTGACCCACCGGGAACTTCTGGCCGATTTCGTTCAATCGAACCTGAACCCGGTAGCGTCGGCCGGGCTCGAGCGGTTCGGGATGCTCGGCACTGTCGCGGTGAGTCAGGTTCAGCAGCCCGTAGGTCACGCGCGTGGCGCGCCCGTCGCGCGCGACGTCGGACAGGCGCGCGGCGACCATCGCAACCGGACGATCGACGCTGAATTCCAGCTCGACGTAGGGCCGGCCCAGGATCTCCACGGCCTCTTCCAGCGGCGGGGTCTCGAACACCAGCGCGCCGCCGTCTTCCTCGCGCTGGTCGTAGGCCAGGTCCGGACCGGCGGCGTAGGAACACCACTTGCCGGCATACAGCCCCACCGACAGCGGGGACTGCAGGATACGCAGCGAATCGTCCGCCTCGACGCCGCCGGCCACCAGATGGCCGCCCTCGGCGAGGCCGAACTCACGCGCCTCCAGATCCGGCTGCGGCCACTTCTCCTCGGCCACCCAGCGGCCCGGACGATGGGAATACTGGGTCGTCGGCGGCACGCTGTCCTGCATCCAGACACGAAGCATCGGCTCGTCTTCGATGCCGTTGGGCTCGTTCTTGAGCCAGCGGTCCCACCAGCGCAGTGACTCCTGCAGGAAGCCGATCGCGGGACCGGGTTCACCCAGGTGCGGATACTTGTGGCTCCAGGGGCCGACCAGGCCCTTGCGCGGGACGTCCAGGTTTTCCATCAGCCTGAACACCGCATTCGAATACCCGTCGGCCCAGCCGCTGACCGCGTAGACGGGTACTTCGATGTCGGAATAATCCTCGCAGATCGAACCGTGCCGCCAATAGGCGTCGCGGCGCTGATGCTCAAGCCATTTCGCCAGCCACAAGCCGCTGCCGCGCAAGCGCTCGAACCACATCTCGCGCCAGCGCTCACCAACGATCTCGGGATCCGGCGGCAGCGCGCTGTAGTCGAACATCGTCGAGGCCCACGAAAGGTTGTCGCCCAGCAGGCAGCCGCCCATGTGGTGAATGTCGTCGCTGTAGCGATCGTCGGTCGAGCACACTGTGATGATGGCACCCAGCTGGGGCGGCTTGCGAGCCGCGATCTGGAGCGCGTTGAATCCGCCCCATGAAATGCCGAAGATGCCGACCCGACCGTTGCACCATGGCTGATCGGCCAGCCATTCCATGATCGCCAAACCGTCGTCCTGCTCCTGTTCAAGGTACTCATCCTCGAGCACACCCTCGGAGTCGCCGCTACCACGAAGGTCGACCCTCAGAGAGATATAGCCGTGACCGGCCAGGTAACCGTGCATCGACTCGGCCTTGAGCCTTTCGTCGTCGCGCTTGCGGTACGGAATGAATTCCAGCAGGGCCGGCACCGGACGCTGCTCGGCATCTTCAGGCATCCAGATGCGCGCCGCCAGCCGGACGCCATCGGGCATGGGAATCCAGGCGTTCTCTATGACCTTGACCGCATTCGGAAACTTGTCGACGTAGTTCACTTCCAGGGAACCTCTGGTGTTGAGCGCGAAGCGCGATTGTGTCGGAGAAGCCGTAAGGCTTCGCGAGGGCGGCGCCGGACACGGGCGGTCCGGCGACGTTGCCAGGAGCCTGCCGGCCCGGATCAGTGAACCGGAATTTCCCGGTCGAACTCGAATCGCAGGGAACGGGCGCATTCGGTCCAGTTGTCACGCAGCGCGCTGCGACTGGAAGCGCCCATGTAAACGATGGCGAGATTATAACTGTAGCTGTCCTGCTCATGCAGGTCGGACAGCTGCATGCCGGGCTTCACCTGAGGATGGACGATGGTCCCCGGGAAGCGGCGCGCCAGCGCCTCGATCTCCTCCTCGCTGGGAATCCGCGTCACCTTGGCATCGCCCCAGGCACGAAGGAAGAATGCCGCGGCACGGCGGAATCGTCCCTCGCGTTTCGGAATCCCGGGCCGTTCGCCCAGCGCCAGCTTGACCGGCACCTCGTGGTTGCTGGTGCCGTCGACCTTCTCGAACAGGTCGCTGTGGTGCTGTGCCACCCGGGTGTTGATCTCCAGCAGCCAGATCCGGTCGCGATCCTCGTCCCAGAAGAATTCGACGTTGAAACCCGACTGGTCAAAGCCGACGTGCGTGAGTGCGCGGGCGGCGATCTCCTCCATCCTCGTCTGTACGCTTTTGGGCAATCTGGACGGGTACTCATAGCGTGCGAAGCTGGACGAACGCGGCACCCGAATGGAATCCACGGTGCCGTGGAAATGCACTTCGCCCTCGTGCACGAAGCCTTCCAGCGTGCACTGCCGGCCGCCGATGATTTCCTCGGCCACACAATGGTTGCCGTCGACCCGCGCAATCTCCTCGGGCAGCTCGACCTGGTCGAGCACGAAGTTGAACGGCTCGCCCAGTTCGCGTATGTGTTGCCGGATCACGCCGATTGCGCGCTCCAGCTGTTTGCGGTTGCCGATACGGAAACCCAGGAAGGAACCGCTGGACTTGACCGGCTTGATCCAGAACGGATAGTTCAATGCCAAGTTGTCCAGCGCATCGTCGTCGAACGGATCGATCGCGGCGAAACCGGGAATCGCTTCGGGAATCGACTTCTTCTGCTCCACCCGCGCCCAGTATTTATGCTCGCACTTCAGAAGGCTTTCCAGCGACGGCGAACGCAGGCCCAGACGACCGCACAGGATGGGCAGCATGGTGCTGATCGGAAAATCGATGTAGCCGGCGACGGCGTCGATCCGGCCGTTGAAGGCCTTCAATTCCTGCTCGGCCTGCTTGAGCATGCCGGGCACGTCGTAGCCGTGCGGCTCGTCGAGCAGCCCGTGGAAGCGATAATTGCCGGCACCGCGGATACTGGCCAGCTTCTCGCGATGAAATGGTGTCAGGCCGATCAGGAACACGTTCTTGCGTTCCGCTTCTGTACGAGGTTGAAGGTCCGACTGGTGCACTCCCAATCCGTTTTTGGTCCGACGGGTCTTGGCGGCACCGGCAAGCGGTTCCAGTTCAAGGGGAAGCATGTCCTTGATCTCGGCAATGCGGTCACGCAACCGCTTCGCCCCACCTGCGCCGACAAACAGTACCGCGTAGGCGTAGCTGTAGCTGTCCTGCTCCTGGTCTTCCAGGTCGGACAGGTGCATGCCCTCCTCGACCAGCACCTTCACTTCCAGTCCGGGATGCCGGCTCTTGAGTTCCTCGATTTCGTCGGGCGTCGGCACCCGCTTGACCCGGGCGTCCTCGAACGCACGCAGGAAGACCTTTGCGGCAGCACCGAACTCACCCTTGCCAGTCTCCCAACGCGGTTTCCGGCCCAGCGCAAGATCGACAATGATCCGGTGATGGGGGTAGCCGTCGACTTTCTCGAACACATCGCCGTGAGACTCTGAAATCCTCGGGTTGATTTCGAGGATCCAGACATGGTCCTTGCGTCGGTCCCAGAAGAATTCCATGTTGAATGCCGAATGATCCAGGCCGGTCTCGGAGATCACCCCGCGGGCGAGTTCGATCATTCGCTGGCGCACGGGCCGGGGAAGGCTGGAGGGGTACTGGTAACGCGAAAATGTCGAGCCGTTGGGAAAGCGTAACGAGTCGACGATGCCGTAGATCTCGACCTCGCCGTTGCTGACAAAGCCCTCCAGCGTGCACTGCCGCCCGCCGATCAAGGCCTCGACGATGCAGTGGTTGCCGCCGACCTTCTCGACTCGTCCCGGCAGATCGGCGTAGTCCATGAACTCACTGAACGCGTTGCCCAGTTCACCGATGCCGGCCCGGATCTCCGTGATCGCCTCGTTCAGATCATCGCGGTTGCCGACCCGGAACCCCAGGTGCGAAGCGAACGACTTGACCGGCTTGATCCAGTACGGATAGTCGATGTCGATGGCATCCAGGGCCGCGTCATCGAACGGGTCCACGGCCTGGAACCGAGGCACGTTTTCCGGCGCCACCTGCCTTTGCACCAGCCGGCTGTAGTATTTGTGCTCGCAGGTGATCACTGAATCGACAGAAGGCGCCTTCAGTCCTAGCCGCTGCGCAAGGATGGGCAACATCAGGCTGACCGGGAAATCCCAGTAGCCGATGATGCCGTCGACGGTACCGTCGAAGCCCCGGAGCTGCGCCTCGGCCTCGTCGAGCGCGGCATGCACGTCGAAATCGGGGGTCGAGGTCACGCCTTTGAGATCCAGAAGCGGATGAAATCGTAAAGACTCTTCGAGATCTACCGCTTCCAGCTTCCTGCGGTTGGAGTCGTCCAGGCCCAGCACGAATAGATCTATCGTCTTCGACGCCATTTTTACCTCCACATATGAGTTATGGACAGGCCCGGGGAAATACCGAGAACAATTGGCGGATGGGCCTGGGCGGCCATCGACGACGGCCGCTTGCATGTTGTTAACATAACGCGGCGACGGCAGACAAGCAAACCGCCACCGAATGCGGGCACATATTCAGCGAGCCGGAGAGTGCTTGGCCGCGAGACATTTAGCCCAGGCAATGGCAGGCCTTTGCAAAAGGCATAACGCCGCATATCAACGTTTTTCCGGCTCGCCCTGCGGCAGCGCGGCCGGGTCGATAGCGCGGCGCGGCGACCCTTGCAGCGGGCTTGCCATTCACGGCATGTCTCGCCTTGCACTGTCTTCTCGGTCACGCTCTGAAAGTTACAGAATGAGTGGCAGAGTACACTAGGTATATATCGTTCAACGGAGCATCTGCCAATGTTGTGGCAGGCAATCAGCGCGGCCCGGGATCTCGGCCGACTACAGGAAATCGCGGTCGTACTTATCCGCTACGGTTTCGGTGACGTGGTCCAGCGCGTTGGCATGGCCGGCGCGCTCGAGAAGGCCGGCAAGGCCCTGCATTGGGGCAGCGCCGACGAACCGGGTCCGATGCGCACGCCGGAGCGGCTCAGGCGGGTACTCGAAGACCTGGGGCCGACCTTCGTCAAACTCGGCCAGGTACTGGCCACCCGGGTTGATGTATTCGGCCCGGAATGGCTGGAAGAATTCGCGCGGCTGCAGGAAAAGGCGCCACCGGTCGAATGGGACGAAATCCGCGCGCAGCTGACCGAAGACCTGGGGCAACCGCCCGAGAAACTGTTCATCGAACTCGACAGCAAACCGCTGGCCGCCGCATCGCTGGCCCAGGTCCACCGCGGGCGACTGACCGACGGCCGCCAGGTCGTACTCAAAGTCCGGCGTCCGGGAATTCGACCAACGATAGAGTCCGACTTGCGCCTGCTGCAGCGCCTGGCCGATATTCTCGAGTCAGAAGCCCCCGAAATGCGCCAGTACCGGCCCGGTGAAATCGTCAAGCAGTTCTCCCGCTCGCTGAGCCGCGAACTCGACTTCGCCGCCGAGTGCCGCAACGCCGAGCGGATCGACGGCCAGCTGGACGCCGAATCAGGCATCGTCGTGCCGGAGGTATTCTGGCAATACAGTGGCGAACGGCTCAACGTCCAGCGCCTGATCGAAGGCATCGCAGGCAGCGACATCGCCGGCGTGGAGGCTGCCGGATTGGACCGTCACCGCATTGCCCGTCGGGGCACGCATGCAATCCTGTCGATGATCCTCGAACACGGTTTCTTCCACGCCGACCCGCATCCAGGCAACGTCAAGTTCTTGCCCGAAAATCGCATCGCCCTGCTCGATTTCGGCATGGTGGGTCGGCTGTCGCAGACGCGCCGACACGAAGTTGCCGATCTGCTGCACGGCCTGGTCGAGCGCGATCCCGACCGCGTCGCGAGAATCCTGCTCGCCTGGAGCAGTGAGGCCGATACCGACAAGGAACAACTGGAAGAGGACATCGTCGATTTCATCGAGCAATATCACGGCGTACCCCTGGAGCACCTCGACATGTCGGCGATGATCGGCGACATGACCGGCGTGCTGCGCCGACACCATCTGATTCTGCCCGCCGATCTGGTGCTGATGCTCAAGGCATTCATCACGCTCGAGGGCATGGGCCGATCACTGGATCCGGAATTCGACATGGCGTCGGAAGCCGCGCCGGTCGTCCAGGGCGTTCTCAAGCGCCATTATTCGCCGTCGCGGGTCGCCGAACGGCTGCAGAAAAGCCTCATGGATACGCTGCGCATCGTCGGCGCCTTGCCCGAAGACCTCAGCCGACTGCTGCGCATGGCTCGGCGCGGACGCGTCGAAGTGCATATCGACATCAACTCGCTCAAGGAAGTCGCCGCCCGGCTCGACAAGGCCGCAAGCCGGCTGACGGTCGGCGTTGTCACCGCCGCACTGATCATCGGATCGGCGATTGCGCTGAATGTCCAGTACGATCCTGAATCCTCCGGCCTGCCGCTGCTCGGCACGATCGGCTTCATCGGCGCCGCCCTCGGCGGGATCTGGCTGTTGATCTCGATCTGGAAGAGCGGTCGCGACGACTGATCCCGACCGGGCAAGTCGAGCGCCGGGCCGGCTGTGCCGAACGGGTATTAACCCGGCATATCCATTTGAATCCCGGGTGAATGATGAATCACTGAAGGAGATTCCGGCAGAATCACCTATTCTTTCTCGAGGTCCGGGTTCAGCCCGGAGAAATTCTCGGGTATGAACGGATTTTCGAGGATGAACAGGGTTCGTTGTTCGAGGCCAAGGCGCTCGACGATATCGCCGTAATGACGATTGAAGATCTCGTTCAGCCTGCCCGAGGCGACGATTGCAAGCATGCCGTTTTCGATGCGCGAGGCAAGCGCGGGCAAGCCGGGGTTGACGTAGAAGACCAGCGGAAACGGGTAGAACATCAACAGGTGATCGTCGATCACCAGCCCGGTCTGCTTCGATGCCCGATTCTCGAATACACCGAGAACCTCATTGGCACCAAACGCGCTGTAGTCGATAAGGCCGTCCTCCAGCCGCTGGAATATATCGTCGAAACTACCCTCTTCGACCACCGTATATCCGTTGCGCCTGAAGATTTCTGCATCACTCCAGGTCGCGGGGATGCCGTGGCGCAACACCTGGAGTTCCGCCTCGGTGCTGACTGCGGCAAAGGCATCCGCATCCTGCTCGCGAATGACTGGGATTCGGTAACCCAGGAGATTGCGTGTCATCGGATGCGGGATGACAATCATGTCGCCATCCTCGAATTTCCGGTTGCCGGCGATCGTCACGAACAAGTCGTGGCGTTTCCCGGAAAAAACCCGCGACTCTTCGTCGCCTGGATAATCATCCAGCGTTTCGGCTATCTGCCAAGGCCCCATCTCGTCCTCGGTTGCCGCGAGCACCGCTTCGAGCACCTCGCGCTCGTACACCTGGCGCGCCACCGAACGGTTGCCGTTCCAGAAATCGACTCGCGTCACGGGTTCCGACCGAGCGTCGGCATCAGCGCTCTGCTGATCGGCTTCAATGAAGCCTGCCGGCAAAAGCACCATCGCTGCGAGAAACAGTCTCGAATTCATCGTCCACACTTGAAGGTTGTTAGAGCCGATTCAGAATTCACACGCCCGCCCGAGGCGCTACGTTCGACCCGGTCATCGACGTCGAACGCCAACGCCATGATGGTGCCAGCGGTCTGGGCCGAAACCGTGCTTTTCCGGACAGCCTTTACCGAGCCGTCCAGCCGGACTTTTTCGACCAATGCGGCGCGCACCACAGGAAGCCAGTCGATACCCTCCGACTGTGCCGGAGCCGGCGGCACGAGCGACATTGACAGGAAGAAGGCGAGCACAGCAATGTGGTGAGCAGGCATATTTTCCGACTTGCCGGGACTTGGAAACAGATTAGCAGATCACCAGGCAACACGCGCTTCCAGCAATATTGCGCGCAGTCTTTCTCCTGTTCGCAAGGAAGGCGTGGCCCCGTCGCAGCACATGCCGGCGACAGCCCGCTTTTGGACTATTCCTGCATCCGGGTTGTCGACCCCGGTGTTCGTGATGCCGGACGGTTCTCCATTGTCGTGCCATCCCGGCGCCGCCAGTAAGACCGCTGCTGGACAAACGGCATGCGCAACAGCTTGCCGGGCCGATTGTCGGATGGCCGGGAATAAGCCGGAACGCCGATCCGGACGGCGTGTTGCGGCACGTTCAGCCGAAGCGAACGGTGCAGCCGGTCCCACCAGGAGAACACGGTGGAGTAATTCGAGTCGGTTTCGTGGTGGAAATGCGAGTGATGGACACCGTGCATGCGGGGCGTCACGAACACCCGATTCACGGCCTGCTCGACGCGCAGCGGCAACTTCACGTTGCTGTGGTGGAACAAGGTCGCAACCTGAAAGAAGAGTTCGTACATGAAGTACATCCAGGCTGCCGGCCCGATCAGCAGGACCTGCGTGGCGCGAAATGCCGAAGAATAGCCGATCTCGACGACATGAAAGCGGAATGCAGTGGTCACGTCAAGATCCGGATCGACGTGGTGCACATTATGGAATCGCCACAGCAGCGGAACGCGATGGTTCAATCGATGCCACCAGTAAAACGACCAGTCGAACAGCAGGAAGGCAATGACGAATTCAGCCGTCAGCGGCAGCTCCAGCATGGCCAGCGCGCCGAAATTCTGCTCGGGCGACAACGCCAGCAAATGCTCGACGGCCGGCCTGACGGTGATCGCGGCCGTGGCCACGGCCAGACCGGTAATGACGACGTTGACCAACACCCGCGGCCAAAGGGAACGACGTGCCTCGCGCAGCGGGAAGCGCCGCTCGAGCGAAAACATCGTCAGATAAACAACCGCCACGACGAACGGCAACAACCACACAGGCAGCGTCATATTCAATTATCCAGGTTCCATGCTCGGGGCTTCAGACATTGAAGGATATAAAGGCCGGTTAATCTTGGAGCGCGCCGCCCAACTCGACCCAGCCGAGCCCAATCGTACCGCACTCGCCACGGCCTCCAATCCATATCCAGAATCAGTAAATGGGCTCCACGTTCTCCGCACTACGGGCTCATTCTCATCCGGCCGGAACGAAACTGTAAGCAAGAGTGCCGAAGCTTGCACCGATTATCGCAATGGCAATGATCATCAGCAGGCCGTCGTTGGCTACCAGCGAAAGACCGAAAAATACCAGAGCCAATCCAGCGACGGTGGCGGAGAAAGGCACAAGCTCCATCGTGGGCATGACCATGGCAAGCAGCACACAGACCAGCGCGATAAGGTAAGTTCCCGTGCTGTAAACCAACCACGTCAGGCGAGGTTGCAGAAAACCGTCTATAAAGCGAGCCGGCGACCTCAACCAGCCAACAGCCTTAAGCAACTGATCCCGCCATACCCACCGACGAAGCAACCAGCGCGGCAACCAGAACCGTCTCCGACCGCCAAGCAATTGCAAGGCAATCAGCAGCACGAATACCCCCATGGTGGTGGCCACACCTGGGATACCGCTGAGCGGGGAAGCCAGGATTAAACCGACAATCAGCAGCAAGGTTCCGAAAGAGCGGCGGCCGGCCGCCTCGATCAGATCGTCCAGCGAGACTCGCTCCCGGCGCTCCGACAACAGTTCCAGCTGATCGAGCAGTTGTTCGAGGTTGGAATGTTGCTGCGCCATGAAACTACAGTATTCTCCGAATTTGTCTGCGACGGCTCTTCCGGGGCCTGCAAAGAAGAGGTAGTCAAGACTCCCGCTTGACGACAACCTTCATTGGTCGGCAATTACGGCATGACCACCAGGGAGAAGACTACCGCAGGCTCGGCTGCCTTTGCATTGCTCATGAACTCAAAGCGGGATCTGGTCAAGCGGACACCGCGGTCATCCACCTTGCAGTCTCTCAGTCGAAACGGATCCGGCTTGGCCTGAAGGCCGGATTCCACGTCTCTGAAATGGGCCGTATTGGTGTTGAATCAACCGGATGTTGAAACGATTCCATCTGGCATTGCTGGACGAAGCCGCGGTAAGTAGGTGAATGCCCACGTTCTCATCTACATTAGTTCCGGCAACGCGGTGAATTCCCGATCGGCTTGCATTGTCGACAAGCTGACAAAACCCAGGCTTGAAAGGAGACAACAGAATGAGCAGAAAGTCCGCAATCCTCGATATCGATGGCACGCTGATCGACAGCAACGACGCCCATGCCCGGGCGTGGGTGGACGCCGGGGATGAGTTCGGCTTCGATGTCGCGTTCGACCAGGTTCGGCCGTTGATCGGCATGGGCGGCGATATCGTGCTGCACACGTTGAGCGGGCTCCGGGCTTCGGATCCGGAGGGCGGCCGGTTCAAGCAGCGTGCCGGCGAAATCTTCCGGGACCGGTATCTGCCCGGGCTGGATCCGATGCCCGGTGCTCGCGCACTTCTGCGGCGGCTCGAGACCGACGGCATCCGGCGCGTCGTCGCGACTTCCGCGTCGCCGGACGATGTCGTCGCGCTGCTGAAGCAGGCCGGGGTACACGACCTTGTCGAAAAAACGACATCGGCCGGAGACGTGGATGAATCGAAACCGGCGCCCGACATCGTCGAAGAGGCGTTGAAGCAGGCAGGCTGCGCGCCGCGACAGGCGGTGATGCTGGGCGACACCCCGTACGATATCGACGCGGCCTCCAAAGCCGGGGTCCCGATCGTCGCGCTGCGATGCGGCGGCGGCTGGAACGATGAAGACCTCCGCGGCGCCGACGCGATTTTCGACGACCCGGCCGACGTGCTGGACCATTACGACCAGTTGCCGTTTGCGAAATAAAGCCGGCTTGCTGGAGCCCAACCCTGCGGGCACGGGCATCCAGGCCGGACAATGCCGACAGAAATTCCGGTATGCGGAGGTCGTCAGGTTTTCGAAAATCCCTGTTCGATTTCGGCGAAATCCCGGTAATCGCGTTCGGGCATGGCCTCGATACGCTCCAGCAGTCCCTCCGACGCCTCATTGGAGCGAGCGTGTCGCAGCAGGGCGTCGCGATCGGCCGGAAGATCGATGCCGCGTAGCGCATGTGCCAGTGCCGCTGCGCTGGCGCCTTTCGCCCCGCGTTCCGACGGCGGAGATTCGTCGGAACGGTCGATGCCGGTGACGGCTTCCTGGAACGCCATCGCCAGTTCCGCCGCGTCGCGGTATTCGCGGTCCGGCAGTTCCCCGATGACCTCGACAATCCGGTCACCGGCGTTGTTGGCGCGGGCTTGCTCGACGAGGTCGTCCGGCGTCGCCGGAAAGGACGCGTCGCGAACGGCTCGCTCCACATCTGCGGCCGATACAGCCCGCTGCGGGTGCGAGGTCTCTCGATGACGCCGGTACGCCGAGCGCCGATCGAACGCCTGCCCGCAGACTTCGCACTCGAATCGGTCCCGGTCGGCCGCTTCCGACAGCGCTTGCTGCAGCTCCGCCATGCCTTCGAACGTCCGCCGCGGCAAGCGCTCCAGTCGGGCCATTGCCGGGTCGGCATCTTCAAGGCGCCGCCGATTGATCTCGGCGCAATTCAGCACGTCTTTCTTGGAGGCAGGAAACGACACGCCGGACAGCAGCATACCCACCGCACTGGCCGAACCCGATGAGACTGCGGCGGCCCTGCCACCGGTCTCGCCGCCGGCCGAGAAAGCGACGTCGATCGGCGCGTGATGCCGGTGATCGAAAGCGTCGCGGTCTGGCGCCTCACCGGATTCCAGCGCCGAGCGCGGCAGATCCAGGTCCAACATTTCATCCAGGCGTTGCGACTCGGCTTCGGACAGCGCATTCGTATCGACGTCGAACCCGGCCATCAGCGCGAGTTGGGCGCCCTCGTGATCCAGCAGCTCCGGGTTCGATACCGGCAGCCACCGACGGCCGCAGAACAGCGATTTCAGCGATCGCGGATAATCCGGATCCTTGTCGGGAAAACCCTCGACCTCGACTTCCGGGTTGCGCACCGCGATGATGAAGAAACCCTGGCGTCGCAGCCCGAGGCCGCGCACGAAATCACCGTCGCCGAAACGATCGAGCGAGTG
>Ga0102929_1001592_pt1 | contig 13589 bp, 16 predicted proteins | sample SalPonR1_B_D2_MG_FD_78510 | JGI IMG/M metagenome (GOLD analysis project Ga0102929, IMG submission 78510) | Salt pond soil microbial communities from South San Francisco under conditions of wetland restoration - Salt Pond MetaG R1_B_D2_MG | ecosystem: Environmental > Aquatic > Marine > Intertidal... | reverse complement strand
TTCACCGAGTCCGTCGTGCCGATCTCGTTCAGCACCTCCACCGCGGCGCGGCGGGGATACTCCGACTCGTCCTTCAGCGCCGGGATGAGGTGGCGCACGGTGGAGGGATCGTTGATGCGGATCAGCAGGTCGACCGCCTTGGTCTGCACGTCGTAGTCCGGGTCCTGCAGCAGGGTGGCGATCAGCTCGACGTTCTGCGCGCCGTCCATGCGCGCCAGCGCGGTCAGCGCCGCCTGCCGGATCATCTTGTTGTTGCTCTTCAGCTGCCGCTCCAGTGCCGCCGCAACGTCAGGCCGCCCGAACTTGCCCAGGATGTTGATGAGATGCATGCGGACGAAGGGGTCCTTGCCTTCGAGCCGGGCGATGAGTTCCGGCACCATTTCGACGTCGACCACGTCGTCGATGATCTTGAAGATCGCCGCCTTGTCGTTGTGCTCGAGTTCGTAGGACTTGGTCAGCAGGTCGCGCATATTCAGTTTGCGCTTGTGCACGTTCAGGATCTCGATGACGGCCGACTTGGAGACCTCGTCGTCGTCCAGCAGCGCGATGAGATCGTTCGGGTTCAGGTTGCGGGTGCTCGAGAGCGCCCAGGCCGTGCCCGAGACGACCCGCTGGTTGCCGTCGGAGAGGCCTTCGACGAAATGCTTGAGGCTCTTCGGGCTGGCCAGCTCGGCGAGCACCTCGACGAACAGTATGGTCTGCTGCTTGGTGCTGTTGGCCAGCGCATCGATCACCCGGGGCACGGCCGAGGGGCCCATGGTCTTCAGCTTGCTGGCCGCCTTCTGGGCGGCTGGCGAATTCGTATCGCCCGCGCCGACGATATCGGCGATGAGGCGATCGGTTTTGAATCCGCTGAGTAGAGCCATCCTGCCTCGCTGTTACCCTGGAGACGTCCGGGGACGCCCCGGGAGGTCTCGCCGCGCACCGGCGGCGCGGCCGCGGCAGCCACTGCCCCTGCCCACGGCCGCCGGCAGCGACGACGCCGCTCGCTGGCGGCGGGCGCTCGGTCCGCGGACTCGAGGTTGCGGGATGCCGACGATCCGGGTCGTCCCCTGTGATGGCCCGATTATGCCACAAGCCCGCCGTCCGGCTGCCATTTCCGGCCGCGAACGTGACGGCCGTCACGCCGGCGCGCCGGGCGCGCCCGGGCGGGTCCGGCGTGCTGCCGCGCCGGTGTCCCGCGCCATTCTCCGTTACAATGGCGCGCCCCGGAATTCACCCCAGAACCGAGCCGAGTGCCGTGACTGCCGAGAAAGACCCCGACATCGCCGCCGCCGCCGAAGCCGTCAGATTGCCCGTCGCCGACGTCCCCCTGTCCCGGGTGGCCAGTATCGACCGCGCCGTGAGGGACGGCGGGACTGCCCGCGTGGCCGTCACGCTGAAATTACCGGCGGACGGCATCCGCGCGGACCTGACCGAGGCGCTGGAGGCGGCCTTGACCGCGCTGCCCGGCATCGAACGGTCCGAGGTCGAGATCGCCGTGAAGATCCCCGTGCAGTCGGTGCAGCACAACCTGAAGCCGCTGCCGGGGGTGGGCAACATCGTCGCCGTCGCCTCGGGCAAGGGCGGCGTCGGCAAATCCACCACGGCCGTCAATCTGGCTCTGGCTCTGGCGGCCGAAGGGGCCCGGGTCGGCATCCTCGATGCCGACATCTACGGGCCGAGCATCCCGCTGATGCTCGGCCTCGAGGGCGAGAATCCGGTCAGCGAGGACGGCAAGCATCTCGAGCCGCTGGAGGCCCACGGGCTGCAGGCCATGTCCATCGGCTTCCTGGTGGACGCCACCCAGCCCATGGCATGGCGCGGGCCGATGGTGACCCAGGCGCTGAACCAGCTGCTGTCCCAGACCCGCTGGCGGGACCTGGACTACCTGATCGTGGACATGCCGCCGGGCACCGGCGACATCCAGCTCACCCTGTCCCAGCGGGTGCCGGTGGCGGGAGCCATCGTGGTGACGACTCCCCAGGACATCGCGCTGGCCGACGCCCGCAAGGGTCTGGAGATGTTCCGCAAGGTCTCGGTCAACGTGCTCGGCATCGTCGAGAATATGAGCACCCACATCTGCAGCGAGTGCGGCCACGAGGAACGGATCTTCGGCGCGGAGGGCGGCCGGCGGCTGTCTGCCGCGACGGACACGGCGCTGCTGGGCGAACTGCCGCTCGATATCGCCATCCGGGAGGATGCCGACGGCGGCAGACCGTCGGTGGTCGCCCGTCCGGACGGGCCGATCGCCGCCGCCTACCGGGAGGCCGCGCTGCGGGCGGCCGCCGCGCTGGCCGCCTCCGGTCGGGACTACAGCCGCGCCTTCCCCAATATCGTCGTGGAGGATTCCTGACCGATGAGCATCAAGTCCGACCGCTGGATACGCCGCATGGCCGATGAGCAGGGGATGATCGAGCCCTTCGAGCCCGGCCAGGTGCGCGCCACCGGAGACCGGCCGATGGTCTCCTACGGCACGTCGAGCTACGGCTACGACGTGCGCTGCTCACGGGAATTCAAGATATTCACCAACATCAACTCGGCAATCGTCGATCCGAAGGCCTTCGACGAGAACAGCTTCGTCGACGTCCGCTCGGACGTCTGCATCATTCCGCCGAACTCCTTCGCGCTGGCCAGCACCGTCGAGTACTTCCGCATCCCGCGGACGGTGCTCACGATCTGTCTCGGCAAGTCCACCTACGCTCGCTGCGGCATCATCGTGAACGTGACGCCGCTGGAACCCGAGTGGGAGGGTCACGTCACCCTCGAGTTCAGCAACACCACGCCGCTGCCGGCGAAAATCTATGCGGGCGAGGGCGTGGCGCAGATGCTGTTCTTCGAGTCGGACGAGCCCTGCGAGGTCTCTTACAAGGACCGCCAGGGCAAGTATCAGGGGCAACGGGGAGTGACGCTGCCTCGTGCGTGACCCGGAGCCTGAGGATCGGACGGCACGCCGGGCCGGTAGTTCTTCAGCCTGGCCGTGACCTGCTTCTCGTCGCCCTTGAACTGCTCGATCATCACCGGCATCCAGTCAAGTTTCGGCGCATAGTGGATCAGCACGCTGCGGCTCGAGCCCACCCGCTGACGACGGAATGCGACGGTGTGGTAGCTGCCCGCGGGCGAGTCCACCACCCGGGTACCTTCCGGCCGGTACTCGATGGTGCGGTATTCGTTGCGCTCGATGGTCGTATAGGGACCGAGTTCGGCCGTGGCGGTGGCGAGTTCGTGGCGCACCGCCATCTGCTCGGTGGCCCGGTCCAGGGTGCCGGGCTGCAGTTCCAGAGTGGCTTCGCGGCCCTTGTAGGTGGCCATCGCCTCGCCTTCCTCCGGGCGGAAGCGCACGGTGCTGGAATCGTCACCGGCGTCCTCGTGGTAATACAGCGGCTGGAAGCCGTCTTCGTCGTAGCGGAAGCGGCTGCATTCCACTTCCTCGCCGGCCACCAGATTCGCGAGACCCCGCGGGTCGCTGGTATTGCGGAAAACATAGCTCCCCGGCTCCTGCGTCGGCGCCAGCTGCATGATCACGTCGCCGCCGAGGCCGAGGATCTTTGCCTTCGCCTCGTACACCGCGACGAACGGCCGCAGGCCGGGCGGCGCCGTCTCCGGCGTCTGTGCAGGCTCGCTGCTTGCCGGCGCGCCGGCGGCGGCCGCAGCGAGGAAGACGAGCAACAATCGGGTGATGGGGGTCATGGCGGCGATTCGGTTCCTGGTTCAGTTCCTGGTTCAGTCCATTTCATCGACGGTTACGGGTTCGTGCAGCGAGCGCCCATCGAGTTGCGGGATGCCGTCGCTCAGTCGCAGCCTGCCGCTGGCGAACCAGCCGGCCGCCCGCGGGTAGATAATGTGCTCGGCCGCCTGAACGCGGGCTGAAAGCGAGGCCTCGTCGTCCCCGGGCCGCACCGGCACACGGGCCTGTATGACAGCGGGCCCGCCGTCGAGTTCGTCGCTGACGAAGTGCACCGTGCAGCCATGCACCGGGTCGCCGGCTGCGAGCGCCCGCCGGTGGGTGTGCAGGCCGCGATAGGCGGGCAGCAGTGACGGATGCACGTTCAGCATGCGGCCGGCGAATTCCTGCACGAAGGCCGTGCCCAGGATGCGCATGAAGCCGGCCAGCAGCAGCAGATCGGGGTCGTGGCGACGGATTTCCGCCGCCAGCGCCGCGTCGTAGGCCTCCCGGTCCGGGGCGTCGGCAGCCGGCACCGCGGTTGCCGGGATGCCGGCCCGCTGCGCACGGGCGAGCCCCGGCGCGTCCGCGCGGCTGGCGACAACGCCGGCGAGGCTGAGGGGCAGCGCTCCCGCCGCGACGGCGTCGATGAATGCCTGCAGGTTGGAGCCTTCGCCGGAGATCAGCACCACGGCGCGGGCGGCGCTCTCGGCCCTTGCGCTCAAGAGACGATCGCGCCGCCGTCGCCGGCGGCGATCTCGCCGATGGGCCAGGCCTGCTCGCCATGCTCTGCCAGCACGGCCAGTGCCGCCTGCGCGTGCTGCCGCGGCAGGACGACCGCCATGCCGATGCCGCAGTTGAAGGTACGGAGCATCTCTGCCGCGGCGATGTTGCCCGCCGCGGCCAGCCAGTCGAAGACCGGCGGGGTGGTCCAGGCGCCGCGGTCGATACGTGCCTCCGTGCCGGGCGGCAGCACCCGCGGCAGGTTCTCCGGCAGACCGCCCCCGGTCACGTGGACCAGTCCGTGGACAGGCAGGGCGCGCAACAGCGCCAACAGCGGCTTGACGTAGATGCGGGTGGGGGCGAGCAGCGCCTCGCCCAGCGGCTGCCCGCCCACGGACTCGCCGTCGCCGGTGCCGAGCGCCGTGCCGCTGCTCTCGAGGACGCGGCGGATGAGGGAGTAGCCGTTGGAGTGGGGGCCGGAAGAGGCGATGCCCAGCACCGCGTCGCCCGGGGCGATGCGGCTGCCGTCGATCAGGTCTTCCCGGTTGACGACGCCGACGCTGAATCCGGCCAGGTCGTAGTCGCCGCGCGGATACATGCCGGGCATCTCGGCCGTCTCGCCGCCGATCAGTGCGCAGCCGGCGCGGCGGCAGCCCTCGGCGACGCCGCTGACCACCGCGGCGGCCTGCTCCACATCGAGGGCACCGCAGGCGTAATAGTCGAGGAAGAACAGGGGCTCTGCGCCCTGTACCACCACGTCGTTCACGCACATCGCCACCAGGTCGATGCCGATGGTGTCGTGCCGGTCGAGCATGCCGGCGAGCTTCAGCTTGGTGCCGACGCCGTCCGTGCCCGCCACCAGGACCGGGCGCGGGTAGCGCTCCAGGTCCAGGGCGAACAGGCCGCCGAAGCCGCCCAGCCCGGCCAGCACTTCGGGCCGGCGCGTGCTCTCCACGGCCTCGCCGATGCGCTCTATCAGCGCGTTGCCCGCGTCGATGTCGACGCCGGCGTCCTTGTATGTCAGTTGCTTGTCGCTCATCGGCCGATGTGTCCCGGGCGGTGGCCTCAGGCCGGGGGGAGGACGATATAATAGAGATTGAAGTCCTGTTCGGAAACCGCGTCTCATGCATCCAACCGCACGAAGCACCGCCGGTGTGCGTCGCGGGGCGGTTCTGCCGCTCCGCCTCGCTGCGCTTCCGGCTCGCGCCGTAGCCGCCATGGTCACGGCAATGATCGTTGCAGTCGTCCTGGCGGCGGCCGCGCCGGCCCGCGCGGCGCAGGTGGCGGACCTCTACACCGTCCGGGTGCCGGTGGACCGGAGCGAGCCCGACTGGCGAGAGCAGGCCTACCGGCGGGCGTTGTCCCAGGTCCTGGTGCGTGTGACCGGCCAGCGCGCGGCGGCCGGGGACCCGGGGCTGGACGCGTTGTTCGAGGATCCCGCCCGGCTGGTGCAGGGTTATCGGCGTGGCGCGGACGAGACGCTGTGGGTGAGCTTCGACGGCCGGGCCATCGCGGCGCGGCTGCGGGAGGCCGGCCGCGCCGTATGGGGCGGCGAGCGGCCGGTGACGCTCCTGTGGCTAGCGGTCGACCGGGGCGGCGGCGACCGTGATCTCATCGCCGCCGAGGACGAGCCGGCGCCCGCGGCACTCCCGGGACGATCCACCCGGCCGCCGGACGACGCCGATGCCGATCCCGACCGATTCCTGCGCCAGCGCGTGGAGGACGTGGCGCGGGCCAGGGGCCTGCCTCTCGTTTGGCCGCTGCTCGACGCCGAGGACCGGGGCAGCGTGGCGTTCAGCGACGTGTGGGGCGGTTTCGAACAGCCGGTGCTCGAGGCGTCCTCCCGTTACGGCGCGAACAGCATCCTGCTCGGGCGCATCGACGCGGACGGGCGCCAGCTGCCGCGCTGGACCTGGTATTTCGGCGGCGAGCAGCGCCAGTGGCGCGCCTCGATCGAAGATGCCGTGCACCGGGTCGCCGACCTGATGGCCGGACAGCTCGCGGCCGTGGGCGACGAACGGGCGAGTTCGGCGCGCCTCACGGTGACCGGTGTCGAGGACCTTGCCGCGTACGCAGAGGTCAGCCGCTACCTGGCCTCGGTGAGCGTGGTCCGGGGCCTGCGCCTGGAAGAACTCGCCGACAACGCGCTCACCTACCGGCTGGAATTGCTCGGCGCGCCCGAGCGGCTCGGCCGCGTGCTGCGGCTGAGCGGGCGCTTCGGCACCCTGGAGGAGGTGGTGGATCCGAGCGGGCTCGGCGCCGTGGGCGAAGTCCCGGACCTGACCGTGGCCTACCGACCCTGAGTCGCCGGCGCGCCCCATGAATCTGAGCTGGCTGCCAAATCTCATCTCGGTGGTCCGCATCCTGCTGATACCGCCGACGCTCTATGCCATCGCCGTGGGTGCCTATCCGGTGGCACTCGCCCTGTTTTTCTTCGCCGGCTTCTCCGATGGCGTGGACGGGTTCCTCGCCAAGCGTTTCGCCTGGCAGAGCCGACTGGGCGCGCTGCTGGACCCGGCGGCGGACAAGCTGCTCGTGGCAGGAGTGTTCCTCACCCTCGCCGCGGTGGGGCTGGTGCCGATTTGGCTCGCGGCGGTGGTGATCGTCCGCGACCTGGTGATCGTGGCGGGCGCGCTCGCCTACAATTTCCTGATTGCGCCGGTGACCGGCCAGCCGACGAAGATCAGCAAGGTGAACACCGCCATCGAACTGCTCTACGTCCTGAGCGTGCTGGGCCACGCCGGCTTCGCCTGGCCGCCGGATATCACCCTGCTCGTACTCGGCGCCGGCGTACTCGTGACGGCAGTGGTGAGCGGTATCGACTACGTCCTCTCCTGGGCCCGCCGGGCCAGCGAGAGGGGCAGCGAGGGTGGCAGCGAGCGGGCCAGGGAGGAGAACAGAGCATGAGTACCGAAAACCGCATCTTCTGGCTCGTCGGTGCGGCCATCACCGCGTGGCTGCTCTACCTGCTGGCGCCGGTGCTGACGCCTTTCGTGGCGGCGGCCCTGCTGGCCTACGTGGGCGATCCAATGGCGGACCGGCTGCAGAAGCTGAAGCTGCCGCGCTCGCTGGCCGTGCTGGTGGTGTTTCTGCTGACCTTCATCGTCATCGGCGCGATCGTGCTGCTGGTGCTGCCGCTGGTCCAGGCGCAGATCGGCGCCCTGCTGGAGGCGCTGCCGCGCTACATGCAATACGTCGAAGAGCAGGTGCTGCCGCTGGCCCGTCAGTTCATCGACGGCGAGGGCACGGGCCAGGGCATCGGGCTGGCCGCGTTCCTGTCCGACTATGGCAGCATGGCCGGCCAGTGGGGCAGCCGGGTGCTCGCCTCGCTCGGCCGTTCCGGCGGCGCGCTGGTGGCCGCGCTGCTGTCGCTGTTCCTGATCCCGATCCTCACCTTCTACCTCCTGCGCGACTGGGACCTGATCGTCGCCCGGCTCGGCAGCCTGGTGCCGTCGTCGCGCCGGGAGACCGTGTTCCGCCTGTTCCGTGAAACCGACGAGGTGCTGGGCGCCTTCCTGCGCGGCCAGCTGCTGGTGATGGCGGGGCTCGCCTTCATCTATACGGCGGGGCTGACGCTCCTCGGGCTGCAGTTTGCGCTGGCCATCGGCGTGGTGTCCGGCCTGGTGAGCTTCGTGCCCTATCTGGGCTTCATCTTCGGCATCGCGCTGGCCGGCCTTACGGCGGTGAACGAGCCGAACGCCCTGCTGATGCTGCTCGGCGTGGTCGCCGTGTTCTCGGTGGGCCAGTTCATCGAGGGCAGCGTGCTCACGCCGAAGCTCGTCGGCGACCGCATCGGGCTGCACCCGGTCGTCGTGATCTTCGCCGTTATGGCCTTCGGCCAGCTGTTCGGCTTCTTCGGCATCCTGCTGGCGCTGCCGGCGGCGGCGGTGCTGTCGGTGCTGGCCCGGTTCGCCTATCGCAGTTACCTCGCGGAGGACGGCGGTCCGGGACCGGATGTGAGCCGGGATGACTGACGATCCGGCCCGGGGACAGCTGCCGCTGGCGCTGGCGCTGCAGGACCATGCGGTGTTCGAAACCTTCCGTGCGCCGGGAGACGGCGAGCTGGTGGCGGCGGCCAGGGACCCCGCCCCGCCGGGCCTGTGGATAGCCGGCCCGCCGGGCAGCGGCAAGAGCCATCTGCTGCAGGCCGTCTGCGCCCATCGGCCGGAGCGCCGCTGCGCCTACGTGCCGCTCGGCAGCGCGCCGGCACCGGAGATGCTCGAGGGGCTCGAGGCGCTGGATCTCGTCTGTCTGGACGATTTCGACCGGGTGGTGGGCGAGGAGCGCTGGGAACGGGCGCTGTTCCGGCTGGTGAACGGGCTGTCGCTGGCCGGGAGCCCGTTGGTCGTCGCGGCCGCCGCCCCGCCGTCGGAGCTGGGCGTCCGGCTGCCGGACCTCGTCAGCCGCTGCCAGGCCCTGGCGCTCTTCCGCCTGCGTTACCTGGACGACGAGGAGCGCCTCGAGGCGCTGCGGGCCCGGGCCAGATTCCGTGGTTTCGACCTGCCGGCCGACACGGCGCGCTATCTGCTGCGCCGGGTGCCCCGGGACATGGAGCGGCTGACCGCGCTGCTGGACCGGCTCGACACTGCGTCGCTGGCCGCGTCCCGCCGGCTGACCATCCCCTTCGTGCGCGAGGTGCTCGGCACCTAGCTGCGGCTGCGGGTGATCCTCACGACCGGCACCAGGAGGAAGAACGCCAGCAGTGAGACGGCCGCGACCGTGGCCGCCAGCAGCCGCGCCGGCGGGTTCGCAATCGATTCCATCAGCCCGAAGCCCGCGTAGCCCGCGCTGCCCAGCAGCGCCAGCAGGAACGCATCCGGGCGGCGCAGCAGCATGAACGGCAGAGTGAGCCCCACCGGCAGCGCGGTGACGATCCAGGCCCACACCGGCGCGGTGCCGGGGCCCGCCGCCACGAGTGCCATCGACAGCACGCCCGCCGCGACCCAGGCCGCGGTGGCCGGCAACCAGAGCATGATCGGCAACACCGGGCCGCTCAGCGGGCCAGCCTGAGGGCGGTCTCGGCCACGCGCCGGCCAAGGGCCCGGGCCAGCGTTATCTCGTGCCCGGTCAGACGCGGATTGGCGTCGGGACCGGCCACGTGGCTGGCGCCGTAGGGCGTGCCGCCGCTCGTCGTCTCGGTCAGCGCCGCTTCGCTGTAGGGCAGACCCACGATCAGCATGCCGTGATGCAGCAGCGGCACCGCCATGGTCAGCAGCGTGGCCTCCTGGCCCCCGTGCAGGCTGCCGGTGGAGGTGAACAGGCCGGCGGGCTTGCCGATCAGCTTGCCGGCCAGCCACTGCGCCGAGGTACCGTCGAGGAAATACTTCATCGCCGCGGACATGTTGCCGAAACGGGTCGGGCTGCCGAGGACCAGCCCGTCGCATTCCACCAGGTCCCCGGTCGTGGCGTAGGGCGGGCCTGCCCCGGGCACGACGGGCGCGCTCGCCTCCGTCTCCGCGGAGACCGCCGGCACCGTGCGCAGCCGCGCCGCGGCGCCTTCCACGCCGTCCACGCCACGGGCCACTTCCCGGGCCAGGGCCTCGGTGGCGCCCGTCCGCGAGTAGTAGACCACCAGGATCTCGCTCACGTGCGCAGGATCCCGTGCACGTTCTCGGGTGGCCGGCCGATCGCCGCCGCATCGTCGTCACGGACTACGATCGGCCGTTCGATGGCCGCCGGGTGCGCCGCGAGCCACGCCGCCGCGGCGTCGTCGGCGAGTGCGTCCACCGTCTGCCGCTCGCTGCGGAAGTGCGGATCGTTGCGGCGGATCAGGTGCCGGGGACGGCAGCCGAGCAACTCCGTGATCCGGAGCAGCGTGGCCGCGTCCGGCGGTTCCTGCAGGTATTCGGTGATCGTGACGGGCACGCCGGCTTCCTCCAGGAGGGCGAGTGTCGCCCGGGACTTGGAGCAGCGGGGATTGTGGTAGATGCGGTAGTTCATCGTTCCTGCCGTAGTGTTCTCGTCGGCCCTGGCCGGCGCGTAATGTACCAGCAGGACGCTCCGTCGTCAGTCCCCATCACTGCCATAAACCGCCGTTTCTGGTCGCATTTTGCCTGCTTGACGGTCCCCGTGGCTGCTGCTAGCGTTCCGTTGTGATCTCCAAGTCCTCATTCTCCGGAGCGCCTCTCGCCGCCTGGATAACGGTGGTGACGCTCCTGTTCTCGGCCGGCGGCTGTGCTTCGGGCGGCCCGCCGGTGCAGGAGATGAGCGATGCCCGCCAGGCCATCGAGGCCGCGCGGGAGGCCGGTGCCGAGGATCTGGCGGCGGGGGAGTTCCGTTCGGCGCACTCCAGGCTCGTCAGCGCCGAGACCCATCTGAAGGAACGCAGTTTCGGCGCGGCGCGCCGCGACGCGCTGGCCGCACGCGACCTGGCGGTGCATGCACGCGCGGTTGCCGAGGCGGCACGCACGACCGGCGGCGAGCCCGGGGAGCGGTTGCCCTGAGACGCGCTCCCGCCGGGAGGTTAGCCGATGTCCGATAACCAGATGTCCGATAACGAGATATCCGATAACCCGATGTCCGATACGACGGCAGATCGTCAGTGCCTGCGGTTCCTGGTCAGCGGCCGGGTGCAGGGCGTCTGGTTCCGTGCCAGCACCCGGGAGCAGGCGCGGCGCTACGGCATCACCGGACATGCCCGCAATCTGCGCGACGGGCGCGTGGAGGTGCTCGCCTGCGGCGACCCCGGGGCGCTCGGCCGGCTCGAGGAGTGGCTGTGGCAGGGGTCCGAGGCGGCGCGGGTCACCGACGTGGCGCGGGAAACGGCGACGGTGACGCCGCCGGGAGACTTCACTACCGATTAGCCCGCCGGCCGTGCGGCGAGGGGAACGGCCCGACCTTCAGATCCTGCGCCAGGTCAGCCGCAGCTTGTCCAGCACCCGGTTCGGGTACCAGGACTTGCCGAGGCTGCCGTTGTAGCGGGCGAGCGCGCGCTGCAGGTCGCCGTCCTCCATGTCGTAGTAGTAGCGCAGGATGGTGCAGCCGAGCCGCAGGTTGGTGTCGATGTGGAACAGGTTGTCATCGGGCCGGCCGATCTCGTCCAGCCAGAAGGGCATCACCTGCATCAGCCCGCGGGCGCCGGCCCTGGAGACCGCGAAGCGATCGAAATTACTCTCCACGTCGATCACCGCCAGGACCAGCTCCGGCGGCAGCTTGACCCGCCGGGCCTCGTAGTGGACGCGTTTCAGGATGCGGACGCGCTCCTGCGGGTCGTCGATCCGGTTGCCGAGGCGCTGGGACATGTCAACCAGCCAGACCTGGGCGTGGAAGCGGTCGTCGAAGCTGTGCGCTTCCGCTGCGGCCTCGCGCAGCAGCTCGCGCAGGACCGGGTCGGGGCCCTCCTGATCGGCGGCCGACGGGGCGGCCGCAGCCAGCAGCAGGCCGGCCGCCAGCAGCCCCGGGAGCAGCCCCGGGGAGCGCCGGCGCAGACCGCTGTCGGTTGCCACAGGCCTGTCCATGGTCGGTCAGCTTACCGTCGGCTCCCGAACCAGGGCGAGAACGGCATCACGCTTCAGGTTCCTCGATTCGGCGTCGCGGCGATGGCGATACTCCAGTTCGCCGGCGTCGAGACCGCGCTCCCCGATCACGATGCGATGGGGGATGCCGATCAGTTCGGCATCGGCGAACTTCACGCCGGGCCGCGCGTCCCGGTCGTCCAGTAGCACGTCTATGCCCAGTTCGCCCAGCTCGGCGTACAGCGCTTCGGCCGCTTCGCGCACCCGCTCGGAGCGGTGCGCGTTGATCGGCACGATCACCACCTGCCAGGGCGCTATCGGTTCCGGCCAGATAATGCCGTTGTCGTCGTGATTCTGCTCGATGGCGGCGCCCACGATGCGGGTGACGCCGATGCCGTAGCAGCCCATCTGCATGGGGCGGTCGTCACCGTCCTGGTCCTGCACGGTGGCGCCCATGGCCTCCGAGTATTTCGTGCCGAGCTGAAAGATGTGGCCCACCTCGATGCCGCGGGCGATGCTGAGCGTGCCGCTGCCGCCGGGGGTGGGGTCGCCCTCGACCACGTTGCGCAGATCGACGCCGTCGGGCTCCGGCAGGTCGCGGCCCCAGTTCACCCCGGTCAGGTGATGGTCGGCCTCGTTCGCGCCGCAGGCGAAGTCGGCAAGGTGGGCCGCGGCATGGTCGACGTAGAGCGGGATGTCCAGGTCGAGCGGGCCGACGAATCCCGGCGCGCAGCCGGTGGCGGCCAGTACCTCGTCCGCCTCGGCCATGCGCAGCGGGTCCGCCACGCCGGGCAGGGCCTGGGCCTTGACCGCGTTCAGCTCGTGGTCGCCGCGCAGCACCAGCGCCACGGGCCCGTCGTCGCCCGCGACCACCAGCGTCTTCACCAGGCGCGCGGCCGGCAGATCCAGCGCGGCGGTCACCGCCTCGATGCTGCGTGCGCCGGGCGTGCGGACTTTCGCCAACGCCTCCGACGGCGCCGGACGGGGCTGCTGTGGCGGCTGCGTGCGCGCCATCTCGACGTTGGCCGCATAGCCGTCCGCGTCGCAGTAGGCGATGGCGTCCTCGCCGGAATCGGCCAGCACGTGGAATTCCTGGGAGCGGCTGCCGCCGATCTCGCCGCTGTCCGCCTCTACCGCCCGGAACCTGAGGCCCAGCCGGGTGAAGATGGATTCGTAGGCCCGGGCCATGCGCTCGTAGGCTGCCGCCATGCCGGCCTCGTCGAGGTCGAAGGAATACGCGTCCTTCATGATGAACTCGCGGGCCCGCATGACCCCGAAGCGGGGCCGGATCTCGTCGCGGAATTTGGTCTGGATCTGGTAGTAGTTGACCGGCAGCTGACGGTAGCTCCTGAGCTCCCGCCGGGCGATGTCGGTGATGACCTCCTCGTGGGTGGGCCCGAAGCAGAAGTCCCGCTCGTGGCGGTCCTGCATGCGCAGCAGCAGCGGGCCGTACTTGTCCCAGCGGCCGGATTCCTGCCAAAGTTCGGCGGGCTGCACCGCCGGCATGAGGAGTTCCAGCGCGCCCGCCCGGTCCATTTCCTCGCGCACGACCGCCTCGATCTTCTTCACCACCCTGAGGCCGATCGGCATCCAGGTGAAAAGCCCGGAGGCGAGCCGCCGGATCAGCCCTGCACGCAGCATCAACTGGTGACTCGGGATCTCGGCTTCCGCCGGCACTTCCTTCAGTGTGGTGAGATTCAGTTCGGAGGATCGCATCGGGTGTCCCCGGGGTTGTGGGCGGGCCCCGGATTCTAGCCCGAATGGCCGGC
>Ga0102929_1001590_pt1 | contig 13596 bp, 12 predicted proteins | sample SalPonR1_B_D2_MG_FD_78510 | JGI IMG/M metagenome (GOLD analysis project Ga0102929, IMG submission 78510) | Salt pond soil microbial communities from South San Francisco under conditions of wetland restoration - Salt Pond MetaG R1_B_D2_MG | ecosystem: Environmental > Aquatic > Marine > Intertidal... | reverse complement strand
ATGAACAGGAGTGAGCCGCCGTGTAAGCTGAACCGGCAGGTAGAGCGGATCCGCAGTTTCATATTCCGCCATCCAAAGCATGCGGAGCAGGCAGCCAAGCGAAAGCCTGACCGGCCCGTGCCCTTTAAAGCAACCGTACCAAAATTCCTCATCTGTCTCTTCATGAATCCGCATAGCGAGGCGGAACTCAAGTCCTCTTTTATCTGTCTTCAGATAGGAATAATAGTACGCTTCCGTATGTTTATTGGCATGGTTGAACGGCGGACGCTCACCCCGGATCAGACGATTTTCAAGCAGCAGTGCATCCTGTTCGGTGTCCGTTACCTCATAATCGAACGAGGTGATACGTCCGATAAGCTGCGACACTTTCCGTGAAACCATTCCCGCCCGTGCTCTTTTGTAACTGAAGAGGCGCGACCGCAGGTTCTTCGCTTTTCCCACGTAAAGCAGCTCTCCGGATTCATCATAGAAACGATAAATACCCGGCCGTTTCGGAATCTCTTCAAAAGATCCGGCTCCAAGCCGTTCCTGAAGCAGCGCATTTGCAGGAAAAAAAGATATCATCTGAGTGTACATAGCTCCAGGATAGGCAGTGAGAGTGACAGCATAGTGTCACACGTCAGGAAAATTTCTTCAATTCTGAGATGGCCGGTGGAGTTAACAGCGCAACGAGTTGCTAAGGTCTCTTTATCTTTGCGCTCCTTAGCGTTCCCTGCGGTTTTCTCCTCAGGAACATACCAAACCCTTGAGCTGAAATTGTTGACGACCGGCGAACCAGTCAAAGAAGGGATGAACTATGCTTCAGATGGGCCTTTTGTTTGAAGCAATTGTAACCAATATAAGAGGATTCGCGCCTCCCATCCAAATCTGATTCAGGTACAGTTGGTAATATATAAGCAATAGTAACTAATAATTTATAATACTTTGTTATTGTATAGTTACTACCAAGATAAAATCAGAGTCCAAATGATGGTTTAAGATACGTTTATGGATTTTATTACTCTTTTTACTATATTTTTGCATATATGATTATGCATTATATATATTATAATGAACAAACATTTATGCAATGAAAGATCTTTTTGAATATTCTGATGAACAAATAGCATCTGTACCCTCTGATTTTACTCGTTATCTCTATCAGACGATCAACTGGAACAGTCGTCTGATCGGCATAAAAGGCGGCAGAGGTACCGGCAAAACGACGCTTCTTTTACAGTACATGAAGAGATCCGGAATGATGGCACCCGAAGCAGTATATCTGTCTCTCGACAACCTCTATTTTACGACTCACACACTAACAGAGACGGTTAGTTCAATTTATAAAGAGGGCGGAAAAATTATTGTCCTCGACGAGATTCATAAATATCACGGCTGGGCACGGGAAATTAAAAACCTTTACGATCGCTATTCCCGGCTTCAGATCATATTCACCGGTTCTTCGATTATTGATATTGCAAAAGAAGAGGCAGATTTAAGCCGGCGGGCAGTGCTATACGATTTACACGGACTTTCATACAGAGAGTACCTTCATCTTGCACATAACATTCATTTTGATCCGATTGCTTTGAAAAAAATTCTGAAAAGCGGACGTGAACTCAGAAGCATTTTCCCTGAGCAGTTCCGGCCCCTTCAGTATTTTAAAATGTACCTGAAGAGCGGCTATTATCCATTCTTCATGGAAGATCCTGAAACCTATACCAAGCGTTTACAGCAAGTTGTACGTATGACAGTAGAATATGATATGGCCGAGCTGAAAGGGTTCGATGTACGAAACGCAAAAAAACTATTGCAGTTATTGGGTATCGTAGCTCAATCTGTTCCCTTTAAGCCAAATATCAGTAAACTGGCAAATAAAACCGGAATACATCGTAATTCCCTGGTTAGCTATCTTCACTACCTGGAAAAGGCACGATTGATTCATCTTCTGTATCCGGCCGGAAGCAGTATTTCTGCACTCCAGAAGCCGGAGAAACTTTTTTTAAACAATTCCAATCTCGCATGGGCCTTTGAACCGAAGAATCCGGACGTCGGCAGTCTGAGGGAAACGTTTATGATGAGTCAGCTGCAGGTTGTACACCAGGTGCATCATCCAAAAAAAGGTGACTTTATTACAGATCATCAGTTCACTTTTGAAGTGGGGGGACAGACAAAGTCGAAAAAACAGATCACTGATTTAAAGCAGGCCTTTCTTGTTTTGGATGATCTCGAGTACCCTTCAGCCAAACGCCTGCCTCTCTGGATCTTCGGATTTTTATATTAACAGCGTCCGGAAAATATTCGCCACCATTACCTCTGCGCTCCTTAGCGTTCCCTGCGGTTTTCTCCTCAGGAACATACCAAACCCTTGAGCTGAAATTTTTGACGACCGGCGAACCAGTCAAAGAAGGGATGAGTTGTGCTTCAGATGAGCTCTTCGTTTAAAGCAATTGTAATTAATATAAGAGGATTCGCGCCTCCCATCCAAATCTGATTCAAATATAGTCGGTAATCTATAACTAATAGTTATTAATAATTCATAATAGGCATTTATTGTATAATTACTGGCAGGATAAAATCAAAGATAAAATGCTGTTTTATAGATTGGTTTAAGGATCTTATCCCTCTTTTTGTTCAGATCACTTGCTCTATTGCAAAATTGTCTTCATTCTGGGATAGCCGGGGAAGTTAACCGCCAAGTGCGCAACGAGGCGCTAAGGTCTCTTTTACTCTGCGCTCCTTAGCGTTCTCTGCGGTTTCCTCTTCCGGGATATTCCAGACCTATGAGTTGAAATTTTTGACTACCGGCGAACCAGCCAAAGAAGGGATGAGTTGTGCTTCAGATGAGCTCTTCGTTTGAAGCAATTGTAATTAATATAAGAGGATTCGCGACTCCCATCCAAATCTGATTCAGGTATGGTCGGTAATATATAAGTAATAGTAACTAATAATTTATAATATTCACTTATTGTATAATTACTGGCAAGATAAAATCAGAGATCAAATGATGTTTTTCAGATTAGCTTATGGATTTTATCTCTCTTTTTGTTCAGATCATCAGCTATCCGGCAAAATTGTCTTCATTCTGGGATAGCCGGGGAAGTTAACCGCCAAGCCCTGTTTGTTATAGCTGCTTTGACACAATCTCCTTTTTTTCTCGCTGAGTCTCGCTGATGAATTCGCTGAGTCTCGCTGATATTCTGCGGAAATCTGCGTGTAACTCAGCGAAAATCTGCGAGAAATAATTACGGTTTCCATTTTAACAAAGAATCGTTTTGGACAGCATTGCTTTATTATATAATCAATAGCAGTATAGAATTAGAGACTAAATGCTTTTTTTATAAATTGGTTTATGGATTTTATCCCTCTTTTTGTTCAGATCACTTGCTCTATTGCAAAATTGTCTTCATTCTGGGATAGCCGTAGAATTAACCGCCAAGTGCGCAACGAGGCGCTAAGGTCTCTTTTACTCTGCGCTCCTTAGCGTTCCCTGCGGTTATTCCTTCTCTTCGTTTTCGTATTGTTTCTCCATAGATCTGAAATAGATATAGATCAGCTGAGACAGGATACCGGTAATGGCTGCAGCAGCCGCAATCCAGCCGCTGTATGACGAATCCACAGAGAGCGAAATTCGAAGTATAACAGTTGAACAGACAAACCCCGCATTGCGAAGAAGCCGGGAATAAGTGCGGCTGAACATGAACGAAGCAATGAAGATGAATACATCAGAAAAGATCATCACAGTATAAAACTCCACAAAAAAGATAACGCTCAGATCGAGGGTGAAGGATTCACCAAACGCAACAAGACTGTACACTTCGTTGCTAAAATTGTAAACGGAATAGAGCGTTAGACCCGTAAAGATGAAGAGAAGAGTAAGTGCCACACGCTCTTTAATATAGACAAACCGGCTGATCTGCTTATCAGACAGAAAGGAATATTTTTTCCGTTTCAGACTTACCTGGTGAAAGACCCCTACCAGGAAAAAAAGCAAGAGTCCGCTGCCCAGGTCGGATGCAAGTTTTATGATCACATCGGTCTGTTCAGCGAGCTGATCAAAATTTTCAAACATGGAGATATCTTTGAAAACATTTCTTATGATGATCAGGGAGATGATTTCATACTGTTTTCGTACCGAATTGGTAAACGAAAGGGGAAGGCTGAGAATAAGCAGATATACCTCGTATACCAGTATGATACTAAACGGCGTGTAGAGTGCTGATAGATAGTTGGCGCCCAGCGGCTGCAGCAACACCCACTCCGGAAACAGATTACGCAGCCCGATCAGGATCAGATGAAGGGCGAAAAGGAAAAATGAGGAAATAACCGTCCACTTCTCAGCTTTCTCTTTAACCGCTTCACTGTTTAATACACGATATAATTTTGTCTGGTACTCCACGGAGATAAAACTTCTGTCCCGTTTATTTCATTCCGTGTATTCCCGGGGCTTCGGTGGCCGGTATTTGAGAGTGGCAATGTCTCTTTAATTTGAGATAGTCCGGGATAACCGCCGGGGGCTCAACGAGGCGCTAAGGCCTCTCTCTATCTTGGCGCTCCTTGGCGTTCCCTGCGGTTACCTCTTCCCGGGTACCTGATGTATCTACACGTTCTCTTCTTCGAGTGTAAACCCGATTTTAAGAGTCACCTGGTAGTGTTTCACTTTTCCGTCTTCAATATGACCACGTGTCTCGGCTACTTCAAACCATCTCAAATTTTTAACCGACTGACCCGCCCGAGTTACTGCATTCTCAATGGCATCTTCAATGCTCTTCGAAGAAGACCCTACGATTTCTATCTTTTTATAAATATGATCACTCATAATAAATACCCGTGTTTTGATTTTTGATTTAACATACTCAAATACGATTCCATCTATATCTACAGCTTTTTCTCTGAGGAGTCAAGGGAAACAAACTCTCATCATGTTAAGTTCATCAGCCATTCGGCAAAATTAGCTACACTCAGAGATGGCCGGGGGTTAACCGCCAAGTGCGCAACGAGGCGCTAAGATCTCTTCACCTCTGCGCCCCTTGGCGTTCTCTGCGGTTTCCCCTTCTGAGAGAATAGATCACGCAGGTATTATTGAACGAGCTGCCAGGAATACGTACATGAACATCACGTCAATACTCAAGCGGCGGGTGGCGGGCGCTATGGCACCGGATTTTTTTATAATACAGGCAAACCCCGGGGTGGAATGATCCCGGATAATTTGGAAAAACTTTAAGAATAATGATTGGATGGATTTTCATATCGAATTTACTACTGCTTATGATTCTGTCATCAAATTCACGGTTGAAGACGAGAACATTGAACTTGATATCAATGATTTCCAAATTGGAATACCAATCTCTGAAATTGTAATGGTAAATATTTTTGACAGGTGTACAATAATGTTAGGATTTTAGTTGTTATGTGTATAAATTATTAAATAATACACATTAACGAAATAGATATAATTATGCGAACGAATGTAGTGATCGATGATGACTTGATGGATGAAGCCTTGAAGGTAAGTCGATTAAAAACGAAAAAAGATGCCGTGGAAGAAGGTTTAAAGTTATTAGTACAGCGCAAGAAGCAGGAAAATATCAAGAACTTACGGGGAAAATTACACTGGAAAGGTGATTTAGAAGATATGAGGACCGACGAGAAGTGATTTTAGTAGATACGAGCGTATGGATTGATTATTTCAACGGCGCAGAAAACAGGCAAACGGAAAGTCTTGATCATATCCTTTCTGAACAGTCAGTATTGACAGGGGATATTATTCTGACTGAAATTTTGCAAGGTTTTGATAGCGATAAAGATTTCAGATTAGCCAAACAAGCTCTTGATCCGTTGGATTGTGTTCATCTTGGCGGGAAATCATTGGCAAAAAAAGCGGCATCTGATTTTCGTTTTCTTCGGTCGAAAGGCGTCACAATTCGAAAAACGGCAGATATGCTTATCGGAAGTTGGTGTATCGAACATGAAGTGGAGTTGCTCCATAATGACAAAGATTTTGACCGGATAGCAACGCAGTTACCATTACAAATTTATGTTGATTGATGTTATATGGAAACAATCAGCTCTGCTGGCTTTTCCAACTCAATTCAACAAATCCTCAACAGAAATATCTTCGTCCAGTGATTCCCAGTGAATGCCAATTCCGTCACCGATGAATCGCCAATTTTGAAGTTCTTTATCACCCGCGTCGCGTAACTTCGGGAACCATTCAATTGGCACACCGGTTTCCCGGCCGTCATTGAGACGCACGTAAAGTTTTTTATCGGAAAACCAAAGTTCTGTGGCTTTAGCCGGTTTATGTTTTACTGAAGTACTCATGCCATGAATTCTCAATTGTAATTGAATGCTCTTCAACTAATTTTCTGATTCTATTCAGTTCGCTTGAATTGTATCCGGTTGAATAAGCAAGCGATACCGGAATTAACCATTATTTACAATAACCATCTCCGCATTCAACGTGTATATGTACCGGTTCTTTTCCTTCATTACTAAAGAAAAAAAAGCGATACCCATCAGTTCTCAATACAGTTGGCATAGTGGAATAGTTTCGTCTAATATACCAAAAAAATTACCATTCGCGACTTCACTAAATCGAAAAATCATGATATCATCCTTCCATTATCAGTTTCTCTGTTCTTCTGTTCTTCTGCCTTCCTTATTGGTTTGTTTAAACTTTAGTGAAGACGGGCCTGTTCAACACCGGATTGGAATCCTGATAGTTTCTTTGAACATCTCATCCGGTTAGGATGAATAATCCTTGGTTCCCAATCGTATATACCAGTAATGCAAAATTTGAATGCGATCAGCAACAGTCTGCGAGAGCCAAATTATTCGTTTAGCCATTTCACGTCAAAACTCAAATAAAGGGTGGCGGACATAATCGCTCCGGTAATAGCGTGGCTGTGTAGGCGAAATTGGGGTTGGAATGGGTCCGATTTATACAGCTAAAACACAACTTTGTGTTTTATTAGCCCAAGATCGGAATTCCATTGGATCTAGCATTGTATCATAAGTTATATTATCCAAATCAGTTAGAAACATGTAGTCAAGTTTACCATTTCTTTTGAACTCTACTGCAACGTCTAATTCTTTAAAAGAATATTGAATACAACCCTCATCAATCAGAAAGTACTTAAAGTCTTCTGTCCATTCATCTTCTAATATTTTGTATGACATAGATTAAGCATTTAAATTGTTGATTTATAAAACCATCAAATTATTTTAATTCCAAGTTCTTTTAGGTAGTTAAAAGTTGGGTCGTAATATGATGCCTTTCGTGTTTGATCTTGTTCACTACCTTCCGGAACAACAATAACCATTCCCTGACGAGCTCTTGTCAAAAGAACTCGATAGGCATTAATCAAGTACTGTATTCTCTCCTCTTTCCGGATGTTTTGCCATTTATTTCCACGAAAAGAAAACGGTTTCCAGCCATCCTTCGCATGGCGCAGATCTCCATCCCAGATCACACAGGACCAGTCCAGCTCCAATCCCTGAATATGAAATTCCGTGGCAACTTGCTCCAAATAATAGGAGGACCGGATATCACTCTTATCATTCAAAAACCAATGCACGGGATCCATTGGTGATTTCACATCTACTGCATATGGCTTTAATCGTTCAGCTTGTGAGGAGACAACCAATCCATATCTCTCACTTCCTCTTGCTTTCTCCTTGAGCCACTTTTTGGCCTTTTGTACATCTCTGGTTAAAACGATCGGGTAGTTTTCCGAAATGGTTGAGAATGCTTTTTTTGCTTTTTCTACATCAAGGTCCAACAAATACTTCACGAAGTTTGAAAGATTCTCTGCTCGAAACGAACGCATAGAAACTGATAAATGTAAATCTGGGTTCAGATGTACATCTGTTATAGCGCTTAGTTCTTGAATCGAGGTTTCAGCCGCATATTCGACATCTGTCAAATTGGGCGAAATATAAACCTCCCAATCAGTAAACCGATTATGTATGGCTTTCAACCATTCTGAAATTCCCGCTTCTCCGGTATTGATCTCTTGCCCACCTCCAACCAAACAGATGATCACCGCCCAATCGTCATGTCGATCCAGACAGGAAATAAGAAATTCAGGTTCTGAAGAGTTAAAATCTTTTATACCCTTTCGCCTTTTCATAAAGCTAACTGTCTGCTTCTTCGTCCATGCTCTTTGAGCCTCATCAAAAATAGCAACATGGTCCACTGGCGGATTTGGATCTCTCAAATACTCATCTCGATAATGATGAATGTTTTGGATAAAGGTTTTTACACTGGCTCGTGCTCTTGTTTTTGTGAGTTTATTTCCATTCTCCTTTTCCCGCTGAACTCGGTCGCGTGCCAATGCTTCTTGAAGTATTTTTACCAACGGTCCATTCCCAGACAGATAAACACTTGCTTCACCGTTTTGATGGTTCAGATGCTCTGTCGCAACATTAAGTCCAACCAACGTTTTACCCGCCCCCGGAACTCCCGTTACAAAACAGATTATCTTTTTTTTCTTTTTTCGAGCAACCGAGATCAACTTTGAAATTACTGAAGTAGTGTCCGTCAAGTTTCTCGCACTTGCATCACTTCGGGTAATTTCATTGACTGTGTGATGATTGTATAATGAAAGTGCCGCCTCAACAATGGTGGGTGTTGGTGCATATCGGCCTTTGGAATAACTATCGCCATTAATCAAATGCTGTTCACTACAAAATTGAAGAGCTGTTTGGAGTGTACGTTGTAAATCCTGCTCATTCGTTCGGATGGGCTTGAATAGGTTGTCATCATGTGACGTCGTTATTAACTCCAAAAAGCACTGTTTTGCTTCCGTTGCTACTAGAATTGGAACCATCACCGCATGGTGACTTGGTTCATGGAAGTTTTTTAAATCGAGTGCATAATCCCATACTTGTTCCACATCATACCGATTGTAGGTATGCTCGCCGACCTTAAACTCAATTACAAAAATCACATCCTTAATGATCAACAAAACATCCACGCGGCGACCCATCCGTGGAATTGAAAATTCAAAAAAGAGTTTACCCTCGAAGCCATCTAAAACCTCTTTTAAAATTTTTACTTGGGTTTCCCACGCTCGATTTTGTGTATTTCGAGTATCAAAATGATCAGAAAGTGAAATTTCACCAATAATCTGTGATGTCTCTTTCTTCAGAAAAGAACTTATTGAGTCACCGAAATAGTAGTTAAGCATTCATCATCCTTTTTAAATCTTATCAATAATACCTCACCCTCACCACAAAGTGCATCATCCAGACTCTGGGATTATCCACATCAACTTTTTATTCCAGATCAAATGAATATGAACATGAAACACGGTTTGTCCGGCATGGCAAAACAATACGTTTCTTCTTTCAGAGTTTCCAGTATTGTTATGAAGAATAAACAATCGGTCACACTTTTTGGTAGTTACAATTCAAATTTCTGAAACCCTCGTTTCCCAATCAGGTATTCGCTTTTATTCTTAAGAGCCAAAATAGCATCATTCATATCGTTGCCCATGCCGGTACCGAGACCTTCGAACATCTCCTGTTCAAATTGTCTGCCAAAGGTGTCTGCATAGAGCCTCCATACGATTTTAATACGCTCCGAGCTTTTATCAATCAGTTCCGGTGACGGTATTTTATCACTTTTGCTGAGGTTAATAGAAGCCTTTACCGGAACCAGATTCCAGAGATTGTTATTCTGCCAAAGACTGAACGGCACAGCATGATCAATGTGATAACGATCGGAGAGACGTACACCGGTCCAGATGCAGCGCACTCGATCCTTCTCTGCATTTCGAAGAATCCGGCGGACCTGCGAAATATCACGCGGTACATTCACAGCTTTGGTAAGTACCGACAGTATCCGTTCCTTGGGTAGCGGCTCTACACCCAGCGCACGTCTCGACGCATTTGCCGTAAATTCCGCCCAGCCATCAATAATCGAATCCTCACCGATGATCAGGGCCCCGATTTCATCCATAAGCTTATGAAGATCAGGCTCAATATAAAACAAGCCGGCTTCTTGGATTAGTTTATAGTGCGAAGCTGTTTTGATGGTGGCCGAATCATCCTTAACCAAACTGTAGTGTCTTTTATTTGAATAATAACCAAGGTGCTTCATGGGCATATTTTTGATGGTGCCCCTAAGTTTTTTCATTAACTGGATAACAGCATTTTGAATAGAAGCAGGAACTTCATCTCTGATCAGATCAAATCTGAATTGCGGAAACCCGCCTTTATCCCTGTAGAAATCGATCACTCTGTTAAACTCACGGCGGAATGCAACAGTTGTTCCCCGTTTCAGCTCCGGGGTTTCGCCGTTTTTCTGTGGAATGAACACATCCGAGGCAAAAATCGGGTAGTAGTAGAGAATCCAGTAATAAATCAGTAGCCCGAACGGATAGGACACCCAGCCGTCTTTCCCCTCGCTTTTATGTGGACTCTGATCCATCACACACTGCACCATCGCCCGCAACAGGGCGTACTTGTAAGTCGAGTCCTTGCTGTCTTTCGACAGAATAGCCGTGAGGATTTGTGTATTCAAGGCAGCCGCGGGTTTGGGTCATCTGTTCTTTGTTTAATATAGAAGATTCAGGGGTTGGGTGAAAGGGGCATATTGGCACTGTCCATATGATGACTTTGTAAAGGGTGTTGAACTTGTCATTCCGAGCGGATCCCCGGACGGAAAATATAATCAGGATAATATACTTATACCGGAGTGTTGTGGTGGAATCTCATATGTTACCCATTCAATATTGTCACTTAATTATTTTAAAATTGACAATAAGCCCCATTGGCAGCAGCCATGATCACGGAGATCCCTCCACTCTGTCCCGGATAAAATTGATTACCCTGAAGTACAACACAGTCCGGGACGCCGGTCGGGATGACAGAGCGCGCATTGAGTGATGCGCGACGTAGTGGTGGGCTTAATACGCCGCCCATCTACAGAAGCGAAAGCTGTCATCCGTCGGTGGCCGCACACAGTCCCGAGTAAGCCGAAGGCGCACCGAGGGATCTCCCTGTAACAGGCAGTTGCCCTAATCATGGAGATCTCTCGACTCTGTCCCGGTTAAAACTTATTGGCCTGCACTTCTACACAGCCCGGGACGCCGCTCGAGATGACAGGGCACGTTATGGGTGTTGCGCGGCGCATCTATATCCAAATATGAACAACGTTTTCCCGCGCCGCGAGATAAGCAATAGCCTGCCCCGGCGGCGTCATGCATAATTATGGTGTAGCAATGGGTTTGGATACGCCGCCCACAATTACAAGACAGCCTGTCATCCGTCGGTGGCCGCACACAGTCCCGAGTAAGCCGAAGGCGCACCGAGGGATCTCCCTGCTACAGGCAGCTTCCATAAACAATGAGATCCCTCCATGCTTTCACTCCGAAATCGACACGTTTTTATTTTATGTCGATAAATTGTGTATATTTCGACGTAATTTATAAACGTAGTGAAATCATCGACATGTCGTACAGCCCGGATAAACCGCACAACTACCTGCCTCCGCTGCCGCCTGAGGGTGAGGTTGAAACTCCTGCCGTCCTGAAGGCAGCCATCGGGGCGAACCGTGTGCTGGGAGAATTGAAGGGGAAATCGGAAAGCTTGCCCAACCCCTCGATGCTGGTCAACTCTATTGTGTTACAGGAAGCAAAATCGAGTTCGGAAATAGAAAATATAGTCACCACAAACGACAAACTTTTTACCGCGCTATCGTCTGAGGACAGCAGCGTGGATCCGCATACGAAAGAGGTACTCCGATACCGCCAGGCACTCTGGAAAGGGATTGAATGGCTGGACAATAATCCTCTCTCTGCCGACCTGTTTATTGAGCTGATGCAGACGATCAAAGAGACCGGCCAGGGTATCCGTACCGAACCAGACACGGTGATCGCCAATCCCAACACACAAAAAATTATCTACTGGCCGCCGGAGGGGGAAGAACTGATCCGCAATCTGCTGGTCAATCTGGAGTACTATATTTACTCTGAAGATAATGTGGATCCGCTGATTAAAATGGCGGTGACACATTACCAGTTTGAGGCGATCCACCCGTTTGAAGATGGCAACGGACGGACAGGCAGACTCATCAACATTCTCTACCTGATTGATAAAGGGCTTCTAAACCAGCCGGTGCTCTACCTGAGTGACGCGATCATCAGCAAAAAGCAAGAGTATTACAAATTGCTGAGTGGCGTAACTGAGAACGGGGAGTGGGAACCGTGGATTGTCTTTATGCTGGAGGCGGTGGAGGCTACTTCGCGGCAGACCATGAAGCGGATCGGGGAGATCATCGCCCTTCTGGATAAAACACTGGAACTTGCACGGGAGAAATTGCCCGACCGTGTCTACTCCAAAGAGCTGATTGAGTTGTTGTTTGAACAACCCTACTGCAAAGTGAAATATCTTGTGGATCGCGGAATCGCCAAACGCCAAACCGCCGCAGACTACCTCCGTGAGCTGGAGGAGGCCGGGATTTTGACAAGTAAACAGGTGGGCAGGGAAAAGCTGTTTTTAAACGTGGGCCTATATGAGCTGCTGTCGGGCTGACAGAGCAAGCATTGAGTGATTCGCGGCGGATCAACACCCAAATAAGAACAGCGTACTTCCAGCGCCGCGAGAAAACAGGCTTAAGGCCTGTCACATCACAGCGAGGCTGTCCAAAACATCCAGTTGACCGTAGTTCAACTTAAATTATTATTTTTAATATTAAATTGATTTAGCGCGAAGTTCTTCGTGTTGCTTGGTGTCCTCGAGTCTTCGGGGTAAAAACAGGCAGTTTATTGCCACGAATCTGTCAGCCGACGGATCGAAGGTTCACGAAATAAACTTTAATTATTAAGGCATCCATAAATCAATTACATCTTTTTGGACAGTCTCGATTTGAATAGCGCAATAACTCACAATCAACAGGTTTTAAGCCTGAAGCAGCCGGGGAAATACACAATCTACCCTTGACTCTCCGCCAGCTTTGTTTGTTGCTCAACACATCACTCCCGGGCCGGAAGAAGGCTTTTTGTGTAGTTACCACTATATCAGCTATTTTACAGGTGTTTAATATATACGCAAAACACCACTTATGATGCTCACAATGAAAAGTCTGTTAAAAATTCTGGTCATTTTAATCATCATTACACCATACATCAGCCCGCTTGTTACAGCCCGGCCGCAACCTGTAGAGGATGATACACTCCGGGTGGCACGTGCTACCTGGGATACCGGCTGGTTTCAGACTGAAGTTTTTCGCCTGCTTGCAGAGGAGATGGGCTACACTGTAAATCCTGCGGTTACTATGACTGCCGATGAATTCTATGAGGCAGCAGCAAACGGGAAGATGGATTTTTGGGTGAACGGCTGGTTTCCGCTTCACAAAGAAGTGATAGAAACCAACTCCCGGAATGATCGTGTGGAACCTATAGGGTACGAGGTACAACGGGGCGCCCTGCAGGGGTACCTGGTGGACATGAATTCTGCAGAAAGATATGGCATCGAATCTCTTGAGCAACTAAAAAACCCGGAGATTGCCCGGATTTTTGACCAAAATGGCAACGGTAAGGCCGACCTGATCGGCTGTAACAGAGACTGGAGCTGCTATTCCCGGATTAATGATCATATTCGTCAGCT
>Ga0102929_1001588_pt1 | contig 13606 bp, 13 predicted proteins | sample SalPonR1_B_D2_MG_FD_78510 | JGI IMG/M metagenome (GOLD analysis project Ga0102929, IMG submission 78510) | Salt pond soil microbial communities from South San Francisco under conditions of wetland restoration - Salt Pond MetaG R1_B_D2_MG | ecosystem: Environmental > Aquatic > Marine > Intertidal... | reverse complement strand
GTTCTGATGATCGCCATCCTGTTGCGCTTCATGGATAGCTTCATGATCTACACCGAGCCTTTCGTTGTCACCGGCGGCGGACCGGGCAATGCAACCACCTTCCTGTCGATCGACCTTGTGAAGATGGCGCTGGGGCAGTTTGACCTTGGACCGGCGGCGGCGTTTTCGCTGATGTATTTCCTCGTGATCCTGCTGATCTCGTGGGTGTTCTACACGGTGATGATCAACCTCGACAAAGCGGAGGGCAAGTAAATGGCCGATATGACCGTAAACCAAAGCGGGCGCCGTGCCCTTGCCCTGCCGCGCATCAATAGTCGCGCGGTGGTGATGACCCTTTACCTCGTGTTTCTGATGCTGCCGATCTATTGGCTGGTGAACATGAGCCTGAAAACCAATACCGAAATCTTGGGGGAGTTTTCGCTCTGGCCGCGTGACCTTACATTGCAGAACTATGTCACGATCCTGACCGACCCAAGCTGGTACATGGGATACGTCAATTCGCTGATCTACGTGGTGATGAATACCGTGATCTCGGTCGCGGTGGCGCTTCCGGCGGCCTATGCCTTTAGCCGCTATCACTTCATGGGTGACAAGCACCTGTTCTTCTGGCTGCTGACCAACCGGATGGCCCCGCCCGCGGTCTTCGCGCTGCCGTTTTTCCAGCTTTACAGCTCGGTCGGCCTGTTCGACACGCATATCGCGGTGGCGCTGGCACACTGCCTCTTCAACGTGCCGCTGGCGGTGTGGATTCTCGAAGGGTTCATGCGTGGTGTGCCCAAGGAAATCGACGAGACCGCCTATATCGACGGCTACAGTTTTGGCCGCTTCTTCATCAAGATTTTCACGCCTCTGATCGCCTCGGGCATCGGCGTGGCGGCCTTCTTCTGCTTCATGTTCTCATGGGTGGAACTGCTGTTGTCGCGCACCCTGACCAGTGTCGATGCCAAGCCCATCGCCGCCACCATGACCCGCACGGTGGGGGCTTCGGGGATTGACTGGGGCGTTCTGGCCGCGGCCGGGGTGCTGACGCTCGTGCCGGGGGCCTTGGTGATCTACTTCGTGCGTAACTACATCGCCAAGGGCTTTGCCCTGGGCCGCGTGTAAGGGAGGAAACACATTATGGACTGGATGGCATGGACCATACCGACCGCTGCCTTTTTCGGCGTGATCGCAGCACTGCTGATTACCTTCTCGATCCTTGCGATCAAATTCCCCGAGACCCCGCGCATGGGTGTTCTTCGGATCGAAACCACGCGCGGTGATCGTTTGTTCATCACGCTTCTGGGCTCGGCCTTCATCAACTTGGCTTGGCTGGGCCTTGTCGGCGCGCATCAACCCTATGCGCTGATCCTTTGCCTGATCTACGCCGCAGCGGTCTTTCGCTGGGTGTAGGGCGAACTTGCGCCCGGGAACGGAGGAGACCGGGCGCCAACCTTCAAGATCCTCAACGATACGATTGGTTCTAACTGGGAGGAAAGACATGAACCTTAACCTCAAATCCACAACCGCGCTGGGCCTTGCCCTGTCGCTTCTGACCGGACCGGCCTTCGCCGGGATGGAGGAAGCGAAGGAATTCCTTGATGCGGAAATCGGTGAAATGTCGGCACTTGATCGCGCCGCGCAAGAGGCCGAAATGCAGTGGTTCGTCGATGCGGCACAGCCCTTTGCGGGCATGGAAATTCGCGTCGTGTCGGAAACCATCACCACCCACGAATACGAGTCCAAGGTCTTGGCCCCGGCGTTCACGGCCATTACGGGTATCAATGTCACTCATGACCTGATCGGTGAGGGCGATGTCGTCGAGAAATTGCAAACCCAAATGCAATCCGGCCAGAACATCTATGACGCCTATGTCAACGACAGTGACCTGATCGGCACCCATTGGCGGTATCAGCAGGTGCGCAACCTGACCGACTGGATGGACGGCGAAGGCGCGGACGTGACCAACCCGGGCCTCGATCTGGATGACTTCATCGGGACGCAGTTCACAACCGCGCCCGATGGCAAGCTGTACCAGTTGCCCGACCAGCAGTTCGCGAACCTGTATTGGTTCCGCTATGATTGGTTCAACGACGAAAAGAACAAGGCTGATTTCAAGGCGGAATACGGCTATGACCTGGGTGTTCCCGTGAACTGGGCCGCCTATGAGGATATCGCCGAATTCTTTACCGGCCGCGATCTGAGCCATATGGGGATCGACGACGAGATCTTCGGCAACATGGACTACGGCAAGAAAGACCCCAGCCTTGGCTGGCGTTACACGGACGCCTGGATGTCGATGGCTGGCATGGGCGACACCGGTGAGCCCAACGGCCTGCCCGTTGATGAATGGGGTATCCGTGTCAACGATGACAGTCAGCCCGTCGGCGCCTGTATGGCCCGCGGTGGTGCCGCCAACAGCCCGGCCGCCGTTTATGCGGTTGAAAAGGCGGTTGATTGGCTGCAAAATTACTCTCCGCCCTCGGCCATGGGGATGACCTTCTCCGAGGCTGGCCCGGTCCCGGGACAGGGTAACATCGCACAGCAGATGTTCCTCTACACCACCTTTGTCGCGCCGCTTGTCGATAGTCCGGCGGTGATGAACGAGGATGGCACCCCCAAATGGCGCCTCGCGCCCAGCCCGCACGGGGCCTACTGGGAAGACGGCATGAAAGTCGGCTACCAAGACGTCGGTAGCTGGACCTTGATGAAATCCACCCCGGTGGATCGCGCCAAGGCGGCATGGCTCTATTCGCAGTTCGTGACCTCGAAAACCGTGGACGTGAAGAAAGCCCACACTGGCCTGACCTTCATCCGCGAGTCGACGGTCAACCACGACAGCTTTACCGAGCGCGCACCGAAATTGGGCGGTCTGGTCGAATTCTACCGCAGCCCTGCGCGCACGCAGTGGTCGCCGACCGGCACCAACGTGCCTGACTATCCCAAGCTGGCACAGCTGTGGTGGCAGAACATCGGCGATGCCATGTCCGGCGCAAAAACCGCGCAAGCGTCACTGGATAGCCTTTGTGGCGACATGGAAAGCGTGATGGAGCGTCTGGAACGCGCCGGCATTCAGGGCGATATCGGCCCGGCGATGAATGACGAGGAAGGCGCCGAGTACTGGTTGTCGCAGCCGGGCGCACCCAAGCCCAAGCTGGACAACGAGGACGAAGAACCGATCACCGTCAGCTATGACGAGATGGTCGCAAGCTGGAAGTAAATCCTTTTGCCGGGGGCGCGTGAGATACGCGGCCCCGGCCCCTCTCTCCCTGACGGATCAGACCGCGTCGCTTGCATGATGCGTCTGGCCGATTACTCTGCGGCCGCTGGGGCCTCTGGCGGCCGCTTTTTCATGACCAACACGACGCGCGGGGGACACCACCATGACCCATATTCTGGCCATTGACCAAGGCACCACCTCAAGCCGGGCCATATTGTTCGACCAAAACATGAAGCTGGTCGCCACCGCGCAGGAAGAATTTACCCAGCATTACCCCGATTCCGGCTGGGTCGAGCATGACCCCGGTGATCTTTGGTCAACCACCGCTGGCACCTGCCGCGCGGTGATCGAACGTGCAGGGCTAAGCGTGACGGATGTCACCGCCATCGGCATCACCAACCAACGTGAAACAACCCTTGTCTGGGACAAGAAAACCGGAGAGCCGGTTTATAACGCCATCGTCTGGCAGGATCGGCGCACCGCCGATCTGTGCCGCACCCTGCGTGATGCGGGCCATGAGGATATGGTCACCGACCGCACCGGCCTTTTGCTTGATCCCTATTTTTCGGGCACCAAGCTGAAGTGGATTCTGGACAATGTCGAAGGTGCCCGCGCCCGGGCCGAGGCGGGTGATTTGCTGTTCGGTACGGTCGATACCTTTCTGATCTGGAAGCTGACGGGCGGGGCGTTGCATGCCACCGACGCCACCAATGCCGCGCGCACCCTGCTTTATGACATCCGCAAAGGGCGGTGGAGTTCCACCATCTGCGAACTGCTGGATATTCCGCAAAACATGCTTCCCGAGGTGCGCGACAGTGCCGCTGACTATGGCATGGTCCGCGATGATCTTTTTGGCCGCGAGATTCCCATTCGGGGCGTGGCGGGCGACCAACAGGCCGCCACCGTCGGACAGGCCTGCTTCAGCCCCGGAATGCTCAAATCCACTTATGGGACGGGGTGTTTTGCCCTGCTCAATACCGGCGATACGCCTGTTGTGTCTCAAAATCGTTTGCTGACCACCATTGCCTATCAACTGGATGGTAAGCCCACCTATGCGCTGGAAGGGTCGATCTTCATCGCGGGCGCGGTGGTGCAATGGCTGCGCGATGGGCTCAAGATCATCCGCGAAGCCTCGGAAACACAGCCCTTGGCCGAAAATGCCGACCCGGCGCAGAACGTGGTTCTGGTGCCGGCCTTCACCGGGCTTGGCGCGCCCTATTGGAATGCCGAATGCCGTGGCGCGGTCTTTGGCCTGACGCGCAATTCCCGGCCACAGGAATTCGCCCGCGCCGCTTTGGAAAGCGTGGGGTATCAAACCCGCGATCTGCTTGAGGCGATGCGCAGCGATTGGGCCGACCACGGGGGCGCGGCGCTGCGCGATGGCGGGGCCGAAACCCTGCGCGTTGACGGCGGGATGAGCGCCAGCGATTGGGCGATGCAGTTCTTGTCGGATATCATCGACGCGCCGGTGGACCGCCCCGAGGTTCTGGAAACCACGGCGCTTGGCGCGGCATGGCTGGCGGGCATGCAGGTTGGTCTTTATCCGGGGCTTGAGGAGTTTGCCCAGACATGGGCGCTTGACCGCAAGTTCACGCCGGATATGGATGACGCCACGCGCGCACGCAAATACGACGCATGGAAGCGTGCGGTGAATGCGACGCTGAGTTTTTGAAACGCGGGAAGTTTGACCACGCCGTAGGGTGCGCATTCATTGCGCACCGCCCTTGGCGCATCGGCCTGTTTTAAGACGCCCCGCGCGGCATTGGCGTTTGGCCCTTGTTGTAAGGTTTCCAGTCGTTCACCTCGGGGTAATACATCTTGCGCCATTTGCGCACGCGGGGGTTCATCACCCGCCGCCAGATGGGCGGCACCATCGCCGCCATGGTCATCACAGGATAGCCATAGGGCAGTTGCGGTGCCTCGGCCTCGGTATAGTTCTGCAAAAGCGGGAAACGCCTGTCGGGCTTGTAGTGGTGGTCCGAGTGGCGTTGCAGGTTGATCAGCAACCAATTGGAGGCCTTATGCGCCGCGTTCCAACTGTGGCGCGGTTTGACGTGTTCGTATTTGCCATCACCCAGATGCTTGCGGGTCAATCCGTAGTGTTCGACGTAGTTGGTCAACTCCAACTGCCAGATCGACACGAACGCCTGCCAGATGAACAGGAGCAGCCCGATCCAGCCGCCCAGCAGCACCGCCAGCACGATCATGTAAAGATCAAGTGCCCAGTATTTCCAGAAGGGGTTCGTGTGGTGCCACCACGGCAGCCCCTTGCGCGCCAGCATCGCCTTTTCCGCCTTGAAGGCCGAGGTATAGGTTCCGCCCAGCACCCGCGCAAAATAGCGGTGGAAGCCTTCGTTATAGCGCGCGGTCACGGCATCGCGCGGCGTGCCGACATAGCGGTGATGCACCTGCAAATGCTCGGTATGGAAATGCGAATAGAGCACCATGGAAAGCAAACCATCGGCCAACCAACGCTCGCCCTTGTCCTTTTGGTGCATCAATTCATGCGAATAGACGATGCCCACCGTGCCGGTAATCACGCCCACCCCGAAAAACAGCACGATCTTTTCCAAGGCCGACAGATGCTCGGCCCCCGGCACGTACCAGACCATCCAGAAGAGCAAGGAAAACTGGATCGGTGCCCAGAGAAGGGTAATCGCCTTGTACCATTTGAGTTGATCCTCGCCGGTTTCCAGATCGGCGTTTTCAAGGTTGAGGCCCAGAAAGGCATCGAGGATCGAAAACAGGTACCACGTCATCACCGGCAAAAGCACCACGGTCCAGCCGCCCTTGAGCGCGCCAAGGATGGCCACGGGGACCAGCAAGAGCGACATCCAGAACGGAACGGCATTGCGGAACTTGGCGACTTGGGCGGGGGCGATCATGGGGTGTTCTCCGACGGGGAATACTGAAAACTGGGGTTAACCTGCGTCACCTTTTGCCAGTGCGCCTTGCGCAAGGTCAAATACCTTGCGCATGACGGTGGGTAAATCCGAGGGCCGAAAGGTGGATTTGGATATGAATTCACCGCGCACGGGTTGGGCCTCCTGCGAAACATGCGCTACCAACACGGCAAGGCGCAGGTGGAAATGCGTGAAGGTGTGACGCGCTTCCTCACCAAGGTCTTGCCAATCGGCCTCAAGCGGCGGGTTGGGGGCAGGGTCTTCGCCCCAATCACTCCCGGGCCAGCCCAGCATGCCACCCAAAAGCCCATTGTCGGGTCGGGTTTCCAAAAGAAACGCCCCATCGTCGCGCTGTGCCACATAGGCGATGCCAAGCCGCGTGGGTTTGGGCTTCTTCGGTGTCTTTAATGGCAAGTCCGCCTGCACCCCGGCGGCGCGGGCGGCGCATGCCCCCATCCACGGACAAATGCCGCAGGCAGGGTTTTTCGGCGCGCAGACCGTCGCGCCCAGATCCATCACCGCTTGCGCATAGTCGCCGGGGCGGTTTTGTGGTGTGAGGGTGGCGGCGGCCTTGGTCAATTCCGGTTTGGCAGCGGGGAGGGGGGTGCGGATGTCGTGCAGCCGCGCCATGACCCGTTCGACGTTGCCGTCCACGACCACCTCTGGCGCGTCATAGGCAATGGCCGAGATCGCGGCGGCGGTGTAAGGCCCGATGCCGGGCAGGGCCAAAAGCCCCTCAAGCGTAGTGGGAAACGTGCCGTTATGCTCCTTGGCTACCACCCGCGCGCACTTCAGCAAGTTGCGCGCCCGGGCGTAATAGCCAAGCCCGGCCCATTCGCCCAGCACTTGCGCGTCCTGGGCTTCGGCCAAGTCATTTACAGTGGGCCAAAGCGCTGTGAACCGCTCAAAATAGCTTTTGACAGCGGCCACCGTGGTTTGCTGCAACATCACCTCTGAGAGCCACACGCGATAAGGGTCAGGCACCACCCCAGCCGCCCGGTCGCCGGGGGAAACCCGCCACGGCAGGTCGCGGGCATGATGGTCATACCACGCCAGCAAATCGGCGGCTTTCGGCACATCCAAAGCGGCGTCACGCATGTGTTATCCCTTATCGTCCCTTATGGGCTGGCATGGCCTGTCACATGCCCTAAGATAGGACCCAAGTACAGGAGTCCACCATGTCCCGCCGCGATTCCACCACCCGTGGTTTCAAACGCACCGCGAAGCTGTTGCAGGACCGCATCCGCCGGGCCTCGGAAACCCGTGGCTTTGCACAATCGCGGCTTTTGACCCACTGGCCCGAAATCGTTGGCGAAGACGTGGCCGCCATCGCCCGGCCCGTGGATGTGAAATATGGTCGTGAGGGGTTCGGCGCCACTTTGACGATATTGACCACGGGCGCGCAGGCGCCGATGCTGGAGATGCAAAAGGAACAGCTGCGCGAAAAGGTCAATGGCGTCTACGGCTATAATGCCATTTCACGCATCCGCATCACGCAAACTGCGCCGATCGGTTTTTCCGAGGGTCAGGCCAGTTTCGATCATCGACCAAAGACACAGGTGCCCGCCGCTCCAGACCCCGCCGTGACAAAAACGGCCAGTGAACTGGCCGCGCCCGTGGGCGATACGGGACTTCGCGATGCGCTTGAAGCGCTGGGCCAGAACGTACTATCCAAGACAAAACGCTGACAAAAGGGAAGCACATGCAACGCAAACTCCTCATTGGGGCCGCGGCCCTCGCCATCGTCGCAGGCGCGGCCTATTGGCTGGCCAGCACCCCGGCCACTTCGCCGGGCGTATCTCTGGGGGCGGCCACCGCACAGGAAAACGGAAGCGAGGTCGACACCTCGGGTATCGTCGAAATGACCCTCGGGGCCGAAGATGCGCCGGTGACCGTGATTGAATACGCCTCGTTCACTTGCCCGCATTGTGCGACGTTCCACAATGGGCCGGGCAAGGAATTGAAGGCCGAGTATATCGAAAGCGGCGATGTGCGACTGATCTATCGCGACGTTTACTTCGACCGTTTCGGCCTTTGGGCGTCGATGGTTGCCCGTTGTGGCGGAGAAGAGCGGTTTTTCGGTATCACCGATATGCTCTACAAGCAGCAACGTGACTGGATCGGCAACGGCGACCCGGTTGAGATTGGAAACAACCTGCGCAAGATCGGTAAAACCGCCGGTCTGAGCGAGGATCAGGTGGAACAATGTCTGCAGGACAAGGAGAAGGCGACCGCTCTTCTTGCGTGGTTCCAGGAGAATGCCGAGGCCGATGACATCAACTCGACCCCGACGCTGATGATCAACGGGACGCAGCATTCCAACATGTCCTACGCTGACCTCAAGGAAATCGTCGAGGCGGAGCTCGCCAAGGAATGACGACACCCCTTTCCGGCCTCAAGGTCATCGAACTGGCCCGTATTCTGGCCGGCCCTTGGGCCGGCCAGACGCTGGCCGATCTGGGGGCCGAAGTGATCAAGGTCGAAAGCCCGGCGGGGGACGATACCCGAAACTGGGGTCCACCTTTCATCGAACGTGAAGGCGACCGTTCGGCCGCCTATTTCCACGGCTGTAACCGTGGAAAGTCCAGCGTGACAGTGGATTTTCGCACGCCTGAAGGACAGGAACAGGTCCGCGCCATGGTGCAAGAGGCCGATGTGGTGATAGAGAACTTCAAGCTGGGCGGGCTTGCGAAATACGGGCTGGATTACGACAGCTTGAGCCAAATCAACCCCGGCCTGATCTATTGCTCGATCACCGGCTTCGGGCAGGACGGGCCATATGCCCACCGGGCGGGATATGATTACATCATCCAAGGCATGTCGGGGCTGATGTCAATCACCGGCGACCCACAAGGCCAACCCACCAAGGTGGGCGTGGCGATCACCGATGTTTTCACCGGCGTCTATGCGTCCACCGCCATTCTGGCCGCCCTGCACCAACGCCATGCAACGGGGCAGGGGCAGCATATCGACATGGCGCTGCTGGACGTGGCGGTTTCCGTCACCGCCAACCAAGCAATGAATTACCTTTCGACCGGAACCGCACCGGGACGATTGGGCAATTTCCATCCAAATCTTTCGCCCTATCAGGTCTTCGATTGCGCCGATGGGCATATCATCATCGCCGTTGGCAACGATGGGCAATTCGCGCGGTTGTGCGATCTTCTGGGCTGTGCCGAACTGGCCGCGCAGGAAGACTATGCGACAAATCCCGCCCGTGTATCTAACCGGGAAAGCCTTGATAAGCTGTTAACGGCCCGTACCAGCGCCTTCACCAAAACTGACCTTCTGGCAGCCTGCGAGGCCAACGGCGTACCTGCCGGGCCGATCAACGATCTGGCGGAGGTTTTTGACGACCCGCAGGTCAAAGCCCGCAACATGCGCGTCGATCTGGATGGTGTGCCGGGTGTGCGCTCCCCGTTCCGGTTTTCGGACGCCGATCTGAACCTCACCCGCCCATCGCCCAAACTGGGCGAAGACAACGAGGGGTAGGTCATGGATATCTCCGCGCGACTGCATGATGAAATCGCCGCGCGGCGCGAGGATCTGGTCACGCTCACACAAGATTTGATCCGCATTCCAACGCTTAATCCGCCGGGGGCCAATTACCGCGAGATATGCGACTACCTTGACCGTCGCTTGCTGCGCGCAGGGTTTCATACCGAGCTTATCCGCGCCGAAGGGGCCATTGGCGATAGCGACAAGCACCCGCGCTGGAACATCTTGGCCCGGCGCGAGGGGAAAGCCCCCGGCCAATGCGTGCATTTCAACAGCCATATCGACGTGGTCGAGGTGGGCCATGGCTGGACAACCGAGCCCTTCGGCGGCGAGGTGAAAGAGGGCCGGATCTATGGCCGCGGGGCCTGCGATATGAAGGGCGGGCTGGCCGCCTCGATCATTGCCGCCGAGGCCTTTATCGCCGTTTGCCCTGACTATGCGGGCGCGATTGAGATCAGCGGCACGGCGGATGAGGAATCGGGTGGCTTCGGTGGTGTGGCCTATCTGGCCGAGAAGGGATATTTCGCACGGGTGCAGCATGTCATCATCCCAGAGCCGTTGAACAAGGATCGCATCTGCCTTGGCCATCGTGGCGTCTGGTGGGCCGAGGTGGAAACCAAGGGCGAGATCGCCCATGGCTCCATGCCCTTTCTTGGGGATTGCGCGGTGCGCCATATGGGCGCGGTGATGGCTGAAATGGAAGACAGCCTTTTCCCGGCACTGGCCCAGAAACGTACCGAAATGCCAGTGGTGCCTGAAGGCGCGCGGCAATCGACGCTCAACATCAACTCCATCCACGGCGGGGAATCTGAACAAGAGGCGGGCTATACCGGCATGCCGTCGGCCTGTGTGCCCGACCGCTGCCGCATGGTGATCGACCGGCGGTTCCTGATCGAGGAAAACATCGACGAGGTGCAGGCGGAAATCCATGCCGTGCTGGAACGTGTGCGCGAAGGACGGCCCGGGTTTGACTATGAAATCAAGGAGCTCTTTCGCGTTCTGCCCACCATGACCGATCGCGACGCGCCGGTGGTGGGGGCCGTAACGCGGGCAGTGGAAAGGGTAATGGGACGCGAGGCCGACTATGTGGTCAGCCCCGGAACCTATGACCAGAAACACATCGACCGCATTGGGCGGCTGAAGAACTGCATCGCCTATGGGCCGGGGGTTCTGGACCTTGCGCATAAGCCTGATGAATGGGTGGGCATCGAGGATATGATGCAGTCGGCCGAAGTGATGGCACTGGCGCTGAACGAGCTTTTGGGCGAGTGAGGGTTTGGGGGCTTTGCCCCCGCCGCCCTTCGGGCGACTCCCCTAAAGCGTTTCGCGAAAAACCTGAATCACAGATTTTCGCGAAATGCAGCGCAATGCTCAATCGTTGCACGCGTTCCGCCTTTGGCTGATATCTCAGGTAAAAGGCGGAACGCTTTAGGGTATTTGGGCCAAGAAAAAACCTGCTTCTTCTTGGTTAAAATACTCAATTTCCAGCGGTAATCAGTCTGAAAATGCAGCTTCCAATGCGATCTCGATCATATCGCCAAAGCTGTTTTCGCGCGCTTGGGCGTCGAGTGCCTCGCCTGTCATCAGGTGGTCGCTCACCGTCAGGACGGCCAAGGCCCGCGCGCCGTGGCGGGCGGCGAGGGTGTAAAGTTCGGCGGCTTCCATCTCGACCGCGAGCGTGCCGTGGCGGGTCATCTGCTCGGTCAGGTCGGGGCGTTCGTCATAGAAGGTGTCGGAGGAATAAATGCCACCGATATGCGGGGAAAGACCGCGTGACTTGGCCGCCGTCACGGCGCCCTGAAGAAGCCCCCAATCGGCGCAGGGGGCGAAATTCACCTCGCGCAGGATGGTGCTGGAAGGGGTCGAGATGCTGCTGGCGGTCATCGCGATAACGACATCGCGCAGGGCCACATGCGCCTGCATCGCGCCGCAACTGCCGATGCGGATCAGGGTTTTGACGCCATGATCGCGGATCAACTCGTTGGCATAGATCGACAGGCTGGGCATGCCCATGCCGCTGCCGTGGATCGTGACGCGGTTGCCTCGCCATGTTCCTGTATAGCCCAGCATCCCCCTGACATCATTGACCAATTCCGGCGCGTCCAAAAATGTCTGCGCCGCCCATTCGGCGCGTTTGGGATCACCCGGCATCAGCACGGTTTCGGCGATCTGGCCCGGTTTTGCCCCGATATGAATCGTCATGGCCGAGCGTATTTGATGAAAGGTGTCAGAACACCCACGCGGTCATAAAGCTTGCGGGCCTCGGCATTGAAGTCTTGGGTCAGCCAATAGACCGCAGGGCAGCCATCGGTATCGGCTTGCGCATAGACCGCTTCGATCAATTTGCGGCCAACGCCAGTGCCGCGCACCGATGGGTCGGCATAGAGATCTTGAAGGTAACAGACCTTCTCAAGCCGCCAGTTGTGCGGGTGATAGATGTAGTGGACAAGGCCTATGGGGCGTCCATCCTGCACCGCCAGAAAGCCGCATTGATCGGGATGATCATCCGAGCATAGGCGTGCGAAGGTGGCGTCATAGACGGCCTCGGGCACGCTGGTTTCGTAGAAATCCAGATAGGCCATCCAAAGCGCGGCCCATTCGGCGCGGTCGTCCAAGTCGATGGGGCGAATTGTGATATCGGTCATGGGGCATCCCGCCTGTGAGTCTTTGAAAAAGGGTAAAGGGCCGCGCGGCGGTTTGCCAGAGGGTCGGCGCGAATCGAGGTTAACTATCTGAAACCACGAAAAAACCGCTTTCGGCATCGCGTCTGCAAAACGTCGGTATTGCGTCGGTGCGTTTGCGCCGGCGCGATCGTGTTAACAGGGCGTGCGCTGTGCGCATCTTGGCATTTTTCCGCCGTGCCGGTTGCATCCCGCCTGCCGGCAGGCCACGTGAGGGAGGACGTCGGGGCACAATGCTCCGGCATGCCAAGCCAGACGGAGAACGATTTGACTTTCAAAACCCCAATCGCCGCCACCCTCGCGGCCCTGTCGCTCAGCTTTGCCACGCCGGTCCTTGCGCAGGAGGCCGCCGAGACCTCGGAAAGCGCGGCACAAGACACCGCCCAAGATAGCCTGCCCCAGATTGTCCCGGAAGACGTGACGGATACTCAAGTTGACGATTTCGTGGCGGCCTTCCTGGCGGTGTCGCAAGTACGCGCCGACTATATGCCGAAGATCGCCGAGGAAGAGGATGAAGAGGCACGCCAAGCCTTGGTCGATGAGGCCAACGACGCGGTGGTCGCGGCGGTGAACGATGTAACCGAGATGGATGCAAAAACCTATGTCGCCATCGGCAAGGCTGCGGAAACCGACAAGGCGCTCAGCGACAGGATCAGCAAAAGGATCGAGGCCGCGCAAAGCGAATGATTTTTGCCCAGCCGTGAAGAGCAACAGGCCCACGGGGTACCCCGTGGGCCTTTGTAGTTCCGGCTGTTAGGTGGCGGGCCGTGTCATTCGGCGGCCACGGCCTTGGGATCGGCGAGCGTCACGATATCCATCATGATCGTGTTCAACTCGAAATCCTTTGGGGTATAGACACGGGCGACGCCCATATCGCGCAAGCGCTTGGCGTCTTCATCGGGGATGATGCCGCCGACGATCACCGGCACGTCGCCCAGCCCCGCCTCGCGCATGCGCTTCATGAGGTCTTCGACCAGCGGGATGTGGCTGCCCGAGAGGATGGAGAGGCCAACCACATGCGCCTCGTCTTCCAGCGCGGCCTTGACCAGTTCCTCGGGCGTCAGGCGGATACCGTCATAGGAAATATCCATCCCGCAATCGCGCGCCCGGAATGCGATCTGCTCGGCCCCGTTGGAATGACCATCCAGCCCCGGCTTGCCCACGAGGAACTTCAACCGGCGGCCCAGTTTGTCGGAAACCGCATCCACCGCATCGCGTATATCGTCCAGACCTTCGGTCTTGTTCGACGGGCTGCCCGACACACCAGTGGGGCCACGGTATTCGCCATGGACGCTGCGCATTTGCGCGGCCCATTCGCCGGTGGT
>Ga0102929_1001587_pt1 | contig 13606 bp, 9 predicted proteins | sample SalPonR1_B_D2_MG_FD_78510 | JGI IMG/M metagenome (GOLD analysis project Ga0102929, IMG submission 78510) | Salt pond soil microbial communities from South San Francisco under conditions of wetland restoration - Salt Pond MetaG R1_B_D2_MG | ecosystem: Environmental > Aquatic > Marine > Intertidal... | reverse complement strand
AGTAGATCCACCAGCCAAAGAAGAAGAATGTGATCGTGACCAGCGGAATGATCATCGAGTTCTTCAGAAGCGTGTGCATGTGATTTTTGCGGCGGCTGGCGCCGACTTCGTACATGCAGAAGCCCACATGGATCAAAAACATGAGTGGTATCGTCACCCAGTAATAGAACTCCGTGAACACCGTTGTCAGTGCATCGATGTTATTTCCCATTCAATTGTCCTCCCGTTTTTTCGCGTGCCCGAGATCGCGTCTCTTTTAGCAAGGGCATTGGATCAAAATTGGATCAGCAACGTGGTACCGATATTACGCCAATTATCTCTGAATCCCGAATATTTTTGATCCAGACGTGCGAAAATATTAAACCGGATTCGCTTCATTCACATAGGGAATATTTTATTCATTTTGATAGAGTTGCGCAGAGCGCCTTGATACATCAGTTAAGCATTTGGGATAGCAGGAAAATCCACTGTTTGTGGGCACGGCTTTGGGCGTTGACACTGATCAGAGCTGAATTCGGTCCGAGCGCACACGCCACTTTTGGCCGCGCGGTGGCGGCCAAAAAACGCGATGCGATTCGCGGTTGATGTGATTCAGGTGCCGAAGGCGCGGGTGTCTGCGGTCACGTCGTCGGCGGCCCCGAGAAGCGCCTCGGCGATCAGTGCCAGCTCATCGCGTGATAGACGCACGGGCAGGCGCACGTCGCAGGCCCGCATCAGCATGGCACGGGTGCCGGGAAGCTCGGGGATGCCGCCCGGCAGGAAGTTCCAGTTCCAGAACGCGCGGGCATTATCCGCGCTTTGACCGAAAACCTGCACTTTGACGCCGCGCGCGGCCGCGGCCTCGGCGAAGGCCAGTGTTTCGGCATCGCTGAGGGATACGAGATTGAACTGAATGGAATCCGGTGCCCGGCGTTCCGGTGTCAGGGGGGCGGGCACGGAAATGATCGGCGACGCGCTGATCAGGTCTGCCACGAAATCATGATTGTCGCGTCCGCGCGCCACACGGTCCGCCAGCAGCGGAAGCTGTGGCCGGATCACCGCCGCCGAGAGGTTGGACAGGCGCAGGTTGTAAAGCGGAAGGCGGTTTTGCCAGCGGTCGAAGGCATCGCGCAGGGCGGCATCATCGGCAGCCATATGCTTGGCCCAGTTATGCTCATACGCCCCGGACATGATGATCGCGCGCGCGATGAGATCGGGGTCGTCGCTGATCATGATGCCGCCTTCGCCGGCATTGACCATCTTATAGGACTGAAACGAGAAACACCCCACGCTGCCCAGCGTGCCGATGTTGCGACCACTCCATGTCGTGCCGAGTGAATGGGCCGCGTCCTCGATCACGGGGATGTCGCGCGCCGCGCAGGCCCGCATGATCGCATCCATGTCCGAGGTGTGGCCACGCATGTGGCTGACGATCACCGCCGAGATACCGTCAAGCCGGGCGGTAAAATCCGCGATGTCGATGCGATAATCCTCGCCCACTTCGCACAGGACCGGTTGGCAATCGGCATGCACCACCGAAGAGGGCACGGCGGCAAAGGTGAAGCCGGGAATGAGCACGCGGGCATCGCGCGGCAGATCAAGCGCCTTGAGCGACAGGAAAAGCGCGGCCGAGCAGCTTGATACCGCGAGGGCATAGCGGCTTCCGAGCAGGTCCGCGAATTCCCGCTCAAGCAGTGCGACAGGGGCGTCCGACGGGGCCGTGTAGCGGAAAAGGTCACCGGAGAGGAGCAGGCGGTCGATCTCGGCGCGTGCGCCCTCGGGGATCGGTTCGGCGTCATGGACGTTGGGCATCTGGCTCATGTTCAGCATATCCGAATGTTACTTTCGGATTTTCTAAACGATTTTGGTGCGCGCGAAAAGCCCTAATGCCCGGCGCTATTTCAGCTCGACCTCAACAAAGGCCATGGGCGCGGCACCTGCGTTGATCACGTTATGCTCGACGCCTTCGTCGCGGGCATAGGCCGTTCCGGCGGGCACGGTGACGTCCCGCGTTTCACCGCCGGGCAGTTCGAGACGCATGTTGCAGTCCGTGAGAGCGGTGATCACGTAGTTCATCTCGTGGCGGTGCCAGCCCGTCTGATCTCCGGGGGCGAAGTCAAAACGGGTGACCCGCGTGCGGGCGTCGTCGATGAGCGTGGTGGCCGAGCAGGTCATGGTCATGGCGCGGTCTCTCCTGAATCGTGGATTGTCCGGGTCATTCTGCACAGGCGCGCGTGATTGGACAGGGTGGTCGTGCTGCGCCTTCGGCTTGAGTCCGGGCGGGGGATCACTTTGCATGGCTCGCCAAGGCAGCGGTTCAGGCTCGGGCAGGCTATTCCTTGCGCGCCCGATGCTCTTTCCAGCGCAGAACCATGTTGGCGCCCAGCGTCGCGACGGGCTCGGGCGGGAGGCGTTTGGGTGCGGCTTCGGTGGTGAAGCGGCGGCTGATGTCGCTTTTGTGTCCACAGGCGGCCTCGGCAGCGGCGATGCCGGTCAGGGTTCCGCGCGCGGTGCCGAGCCCGTTTTGAACGCAGGCGGAATAGAGGCCGTCATCCAGCGCCCCGGTGACCGATACATTGTTCAGCGACAGGCAGAGATGGCCGGCCCAGACATATTCCTGACCGACCCCGGAAAGTGCCGGGAAGCGGGCCGCGAAGTTTTCACGCATCCGGCGCGCGGCACGGGCAAAGCCGGCGCGGCTGGCCTCCATGCCGGGTCGGAATTCGGTACAGGTGCGTGTGATGATGCGGTTGCCGCCTTGCGCGGTGTCGATGCGGCGCATGGTGGTGCCCATCGGATCAGACGGGGTGATCCCCCAGCGGGACGCGCCGCCGAGCGTTGCGAGGGTGCCCGGGTCAAGGTCCTGTGTCATGGAGGCGAAAAGGATCACATGCATGAGGCGCCCGCGCGCGAAGCCGAAGCTTTCGATATGGCCGTTGGTGGCCATGATCACCTGTGGCGCGGTGACGGTATGACCGTTCGATGTCACCGACCAGTCGGGGCCGCGCCGGTCAATGGCTGTGACGGGGCTGTCTTCGTGAAGCGTCATACGGGCGGCAAGCCCCGAGGCGAGGCCACGGATATAGCCCGCGGGTTGGAGCATGGCGGTGCCGGGCGTGTAGAGGCCGGAATGGTAATAGTCTGACCCGGTCATCTCGCGCATGGCGCGCGCGTCCAGCATATCGTGCGGTTCATTCAGCGATGCGAGGTGGCGCGCATAGGAGAGGTTGGCGGCATGGGCGTGTTCGCCTGCCGCGCCGTTCACCTTGCCCGCCGGGTCGAAATAGGCGGGGGCGATGCCGTATTCTTGAACCGCCGCGGCGGCAAAGGCGATGGCGCTCCGGTTGAGCCGGGTCATCAGGCGATCGTTGTCGCCGCCGCCGTGGCCAGCGTAGTCATCCGATTGAAGGTCGTGGGGCAGGTCGATCATGAAGCCCGAGTTGCGGCCCGCGGCGCCTTCGCCCGCGCGCCCGGCCTCAAGCATCACGATACGGATATCGGGGCGAAGTTGCAGAAGGCGTCGCGCCGCCGACAGCCCGGCAAAGCCCGCGCCGATGATCACGATATCCGCCGTCGCGTCCGCGTCGATCGGCCGGGCGGGCGGCGCTGCGGGCAGGATTGCGTTCCAGCCCGCCGGCCCGGTCTGACGCGGAAGGCGGCGCGCGGTGATCTGCGTCATGGGCTTGCCCTTAGCTGATGCGGTCGGGGCCGCTGTCGGTGAGGTCGAGCCAGATGGTCTTGAGCTGGGTATACTGGTCATGGGCATGAACCGAGTTGTCGCGCCCGCCAAAGCCGGACTGCTTGTAGCCGCCGAAGGGCGTGGAGATGTCGCCCTCGCCGAAGCTGTTCACGGTGACGGTGCCGGCGCGCAGGGCGCGCGCGCCGCGTATGGCGCGCTTGGCGTTGGCAGTGAAGATCGACGCGGCGAGGCCGTATTTCGTGTCATTGGCCACTGCGATGGCCTCGTCGAAGCCTTTTACGGTGATCACCGACAGCACGGGACCAAAGATTTCCTCGCGGGCGAGGGGGGTGTCATTGCCGGGGACAGATATGACCGTCGGTTCGACAAACGCGTCGCCCGAGGTGCCGCCGCCGATGATCACATCGGCCTTCTTGGCCTTGTTCAGGTAGCCGCAGACCTTGGCGTAATGGTCCTGGCTCACGAGCGCGCCGATGCGGGTTTCGGGGTCGAGCGGGTCGCCCACGATCCATTCGCGGGCGGCTGCCTGAACCTTGTCGAGGAGCCGTTCTTTCACGTCCTCGTGGACGATGAGGCGTGACGCCGCCGAGCAGTTTTCGCCCATGTTCCAAAAGGCGCCGTTGACGACGTGTTCGGCCACGGTATCCAGATCCTCGGCGTCGTCCATGACGATGCAGGGGTTTTTGCCACCCATTTCGAGGACGACCTCCTTGAGGTTGCTGTCGGCCGAATAGTGAAGGAAGCGGCGGCCCGTTTCGGTCGAGCCTGTGAACGACACCATGTCCACATCCGGGTGCAGGCCCAACGGTTCGCCCACGTCCGGCCCCGTGCCGGGAACCACATTGAGCACACCCGCCGGCACGCCTGCCTCGTAGGCGAGTTCGGCAAGGCGCAGCGCGGTGAGCGAGGTTTCCTCGGCGGGTTTGACCACCACCGAGCAGCCCGCCGCAAGCGCCGGGCCGATTTTCCACGCCAGCATCAGGAGCGGGAAGTTCCATGGCAGGACAAGCCCCGCCACGCCCACCGGCTCGCGCACGACCATCGCGATGTGATCATCCGAGGCGGGGCTGACCTGATCGTAGATCTTGTCGATCAGTTCGGCGTGCCATTTGATGCAGTGAATGGTTTCGGGGATATCCACGGTTTCACAGTCGAAAATGGTCTTGCCCGAGTCGAGGCTTTCCATGACCGCCAGTTCGCGGGCGTTGCGCGTCATCAGCTTGCAAAGGCGAATGAGCACGTCCTTGCGCTCGGACGGGTGCAGCCGCGACCAGCGGCCATCCTCAAAAGCGTCGCGGGCCTTTTCGACCGCGAAATCGACGTCCTCGGACGCGCAGGCGGCGATATCGGCCAGCTTGGCCCCGGTGGCGGGGTTCAGCGTTTCGAAAGTGTTGCCGGATTTGGCAGGCCGAAAGCTTCCGTCGATGAACGCGTTGACCGGGAGGGTGAGATCGGCGGCGATGGCTTCGTATTCGCCGCGTGTCAGAAGATCGCTCATGGCTCAGTTCTCCGCCTTGATGTCTGCGATGGTGCGTTTGAGGACGCGGATGACCTGTTCAAGTTCGCGCTTGTCATCCTTGTTGAGGGGGCGCAGGGGCGGGCGCACGGTGCCCGCGTCAAGGCCCGCCATGGTGGTGCCGTGCTTGACGCATTGGATGAATTTCCCGCCCTGTTCGAGCACGCGCATGAGCGGCATCATGGCCGACATGATGCGCCGCCCCTTGGAGAAATCACCCTGAACGGCGCAGGTTTCATAAAGGAACACATGCTCTTCCGGAAGGAAGTTCGATCCGGCGCAAATCCAGCTTCGGGCGCCCCAAGCAAAGAATTCCAGCGCCTGATCATCCATGCCGCAGGACATCTGGATATGAGGGTAATCGCGGGCCAGAAGGTGCACGCGGTTGATGTCGCCCGAGCTTTCCTTGATGCCGATGACATTGCGCGAGCGGCCCACGCGGTCGAGGAATTCCTCGCCCATGTTCACGCCCATGCGGCCGGGATAGTTGTAAAGTATAATGGGCAGGTCGGCGGCGCGATCCACCGCGAGCGTGTTGAGCGCGTTTTCCCGTTCGGTCGGCACCGAATAGGGCGGGGTGCCGTGCAGGATGCCATCGAGCCCGAGGTCGCGCGCGCCCTGTGCCAAAGCGATGCTGTCATCGGTTCGCATCATGCCGGTCCCGAGGAAGAGCGGCAGCCGACCATTGAGCTGATCCCGCGTGGCGCGGGCGATTTCAAGGCGCTCTTCAACCGTCTGGGTATAATTCTCGCCCGTTGAGCCGCCGGTGATCAGCCCATGAACGCCTGCGTTGACGAGGTGATCGACGACGTCTCCGAGCGCGTCATGATTGACCGTGAAATCGTCGTTGAGCGGGGTCACGACGGGGGTGTAGATCCCTTCGAGCGTGAAGCGTGGTGCCATGGCGGCCTCCCATAGGTGTCGGCGGTGCGGGCCTGTGTTGGCATAAGCCAAACCTAGGGCCCGTGGTCGTGAAGCGGTTGCCCGGCTGTGTATCGCAGATTCGGAGGTGGAAAAAGCGAGAATGCCCTTGGGGTGCGCATAAGATAAACCTTATGACGCGACCCGCGGCACGGCGGACCAGGCGGCTGTGCCATCGCGAAAAATGTGCCGATTATGCGCGCGCGCGTCTGGCGGCAGCGCGACAGGTCACATAGGATGAACCGATGAGCAGCAAACCCAGATTCATCCACCTTCGCGTTCACACCGAATATTCGCTTCTTGAAGGCGCGGTGCGGCTTAAGAAACTGCCCGAACTTTGCGAGAAAATGGGCATGCCTGCGGTGGCGGTGACAGACAGCAATAACATGTTTGCCGCGCTCGAATTCTCGGTCGCGGCACAGGGGGCAGGCGTTCAGCCGATCATGGGCTGTCAGGTCGATCTGGCCTATGGCGCGTCGGGCAAGGGCGAGGCCACGGCGCCGGTTGTCCTTCTGGCGCAGAACGAGGCCGGATACGAGAACCTCATGAAGCTCAATTCCTGTCTTTATCTGCGGGGTGATGGCGCGCTTGCGCATGTGCTTCCCGAGGAGTTGGAGCGGCATAACGAAGGGTTGATCTGTCTGACGGGTGGGCCGGAGGGCCCGATCGGCCTATTGTTGCGGGCCGGGCAGAGACCGTCGGCCGAGGCGCTTTTGGAGCGGCTGGCGCGGGCCTTTCCTGACCGGCTTTATGTTGAGCTACAGCGGCATCCGGGGGAGAACGGCCCGCCAGAGAGCGAGAAGTTGAGCGAGCGGGGTCATGTCGAGATGGCCTATGCCATGGGCCTGCCGCTTGTCGCGACGAACGACGTCTATTTCCCCGAGAAGGATATGTTCGAAGCACATGACGCGATGCTTTGCGTGGCCGAGGGGGCCTATGTGGATCAGTCGGGGCCGCGCCGCCGCCTGACGCCTGAGCATTATTTCAAAACCCCGCAGGAAATGGCGACGCTTTTCGCCGATCTGCCGGAGGCTTTGGAAAATACGGTCGAGATCGCGCGGCGCTGCGCCTTTGGTGCATACCGGCGTGATCCGATCCTGCCGCGGTTTGCGGATGACGAGGTGGATGAGCTTCGCCGGCAGGCACAGAAGGGTCTGGCCGAGCGGCTTGCCGTCATTCCGCATGCGGCCCCGGTCGAGGACTATGAAAAGCGGCTCGATTTCGAGCTGGGTATCATCGAGGGGATGGGATTCCCGGGTTATTTCCTGATCGTTGCGGATTTCATCAAATGGGCCAAGAACCGCGACATCCCGGTGGGGCCCGGACGGGGGTCGGGTGCCGGCAGCCTCGTGGCCTATGCGCTGACCATTACGGACCTTGATCCGCTGCGCTACAGCCTTCTGTTTGAGCGGTTTCTCAACCCCGAACGGGTGAGCATGCCCGACTTCGATATCGACTTCTGCATGGATCGCCGCGAGGAGGTGATCCAGTATGTGCAAGAGAAATACGGTCGCGACCGGGTCGGGCAGATCATCACCTTTGGCGCGCTTTTGTCCAAGGCAGCGGTGCGCGACATCGGCCGCGTCTTGCAGATGCCTTACGGCCAGGTCGACCGGCTTTCGAAGATGATCCCCGTCGAAGGCGTGAAGCCCGTGAGCATCAGCCAAGCGCTGGCGCAGGAGGATCGACTGCGCGAGGAGGCCCGGCGCGAGGAGGTGGTGGACCGGCTTCTGAATTACGGCATGAAGGTGGAGGGGCTTCTGCGCAACGCCTCGACCCACGCGGCGGGTGTGGTGATCGGGGATCGCCCCCTTGATGAGCTGGTGCCGGTTTATCAGGATCCACGCTCGGACATGCCCGCGACGCAGTTCAACATGAAGTGGGTTGAGCAGGCGGGGCTGGTTAAGTTCGACTTTCTGGGTCTCAAGACGCTGACGGTGATCCAGAACGCGATCGAACAGATCCACGGCGAGGGGCGCGACCTGCATATCGCGCAGGATGGCAGCACCATCTATGAGCCGTTCGAGGGCGCGGAGAACGATATCGGGCAAATCCCGCTCGATGATGCCAAGACCTATGAGCTTTATGCCAAGGCCCGCACGGTGGCGGTGTTTCAGGTGGAAAGTTCGGGGATGATGGATGCGCTCAAGCGCATGAAGCCCGACTGCATCGAGGACATCATCGCGCTTGTCGCGCTTTACCGGCCCGGCCCGATGGAGAACATTCCCAAGTTCTGCGAGGTCAAGAACGAGCTTTCGGAACGCGAGACCCTGCATCCCAGCATCGACCACATCCTTGACGAGACGCAGGGCATCATCGTCTATCAGGAACAGGTGATGCAGATCGCGCAGGAGATGGCGGGGTATTCGCTTGGCGGTGCCGACCTGCTTCGTCGTGCGATGGGCAAGAAGATTCAGGAGGCGATGGACGCCGAGCGACCCAAGTTCATTGCCGGTGCCAAGGAAAACGGCGTCGATGACGCGAAGGCGCTGGAGGTTTGGAACCTTCTGGACAAGTTCGCCAATTACGGCTTCAACAAGTCCCACGCTGCGGCCTATGCGGTGGTGAGCTATCAGACCGCCTGGCTTAAGGCCAATCACCCGGTGGAATTCATGGCGGGCGTCATGAATTGCGATATTCACCTCACAGACAAGCTGGCCGTGTATTTCGAAGAGGTGAAGAAGGGGCTTAAGCTTGATTGGCTGCCGCCTTGTGTGAACCGGTCGGACGCGCATTTCGTGGTTCGGGGCGGCGTGCTTCACTATGGGCTGGGCGCGCTCAAGAATGTGGGTGTGGAGGCGATGAAGCTGATCGTCGCGGCGCGCGAAGAGCGGCCCTTTTCGACGGTGTTCGATTTTGCACGCCGCGTGGATATCAAGCGGATTGGCAAGCGGCCGCTCGAGATGCTGGCGCGGGCGGGTGCCTTTGATGAGCTTGATCGCAATCGGCGTCGGGTATTCGAGTGTCTGGAGGCGCTGATGAATTACTCGGCCGCCGTGCATGAGCAACGCAATTCAAGCCAAGTCTCGCTTTTTGGTGAGGCGGGCGACGATTTGCCCGAACCGCGCATCGCGCCGGTGGAGGACTGGCTTCCCGCCGAGCGGCTGACAGAGGAGTTCAAGGCAGTCGGGTTTTACCTTTCGGGTCATCCCCTTGACGATTACATGGGCGCGCTCAGACGCAAGGAGGTGAAAACGCTGGATGAAGTGACCGAGATGGTCAGGAACGCCCCCGCTGTGGTCAAGATCGCGGGGGTGGTCGCGGGACGACAGGAGCGCAAATCCGCGCGCGGCAACCGGTTCGCCTTTGTTCAGCTCAGTGACGTGACCGGCGGATACGAGGTGACGATGTTCTCGGAAACGCTTGAGACCTCGCGCGAGCTGCTGGAGACCGGATCGCAGGTTGTGATCACTGTGGAGGCGACATCAGAGGCCGATCAACTCAAGCTCTTGGCGCGCTCAGTCGCGCCGATTGACGGGGTGGTCGCCGATGCGGGCGCGATGGGCTTGCGCATCTTCGTCGAGACGCCAAGCGCGATTGCCACGGTGGCGAGTGTTCTGGAGCGCGCGCAAGAGGCCGCGCGAAACGCGAGCCGGGGCCCGGTGAGGTTTTGCCTTCTGGATCAAGGGCTTCCCGGTGAGGTTGAGATGGACGCAGGCCGCGAATTTGCCGTCAATCCGCAGATCAAGGGCGCGCTGAAGCATCTGGACGGGGTTTGGGACGTTCAGGAATTCTAAAGCTCGCTTGCCTGAAGACCCCAAAAACCGGGCCTCATGTTTGAACAACATGCGCCAAGGATAGCCGCCCGTCCGTTCCCAAGGAACGGGCGGTGCGACTTGAGGTCAGAACCGGTCGAGCGGGATGCGAAGATAGGCGTTGCCGTCATCCTCGGCCTGTGGCGGACGACCGGCGCGCAAGTTCATTTGCAGCACATGCAGCATACGATCGGGCAGGGAGAGCGTGGCATCGCGCGCCTCGCGGATTTTCACATATTCGTCGCGCGGGGTTCCGCCGCCGAGATGAATGTTATGGCGCCGCTGGTCCGCGACGGTCGATTCCCATTCCGGACCCGGTCGGGTTTTGGTGCCGTAATCATGGCCGATAAAGATCCGTGTCATGTCGGGCAGGTTCAAAATTTCCATCAGCGAGCTATAGAGATCATCGGCGGTGCCGCCCGGGAAATCGGCCCGCGACGTGCCGGCATCGGGCTGCATGAACGTGTCATGCACGAAGGCCGCGTCATCGCCCACCACATAGGTGATGGAGCCGAGCGTGTGCCCGTCCGAAAGCATGACGCGCACCGGCAGGTTGCCGATTTCGAATGTGTCACCATCTTCGAAAAGACGCGTGAAATCGCGTTCGGGGTCGAAGGCATCGGGAAGGTTATAATAGTCGCGCCACAGGGCCGCGATATCAGGAAGGCGCGCGCCTATGGCGTTGGGCACTCCCAGCTTGTCGGCGAGATAGGCCGACGCCATAAGGTGATCGGCGTGAGGGTGCGTATCGAGCACCCATTTGATCGAATACCCCTCGGATTGCGCAAGGGTGACGATCGCGTCGGCACCGCTCGGGTCGGTGCGGGCGTGGGCCGGATCAAATCCCATCACGACATCGATGAGTGCGGCCTCTCGGGTTTCGGGGCAGGCGACGATATACTGAATGCTGCCGGTCGGGGCGTCATAGATGCCGATAATCTCGGCTGACCCGGGACCGGCGGAGGGGCTGCTGCGTGACAAGGCCATGGTCGTGTGTCTCCTCTGTTTGCGAATGCAACGACACAAGGGGCACGTTGTTCCTTGCCGTTAAAGCGTTTCGAGGAAAACCTGAGATACGGGTGGTCGCGAAACGCTCTAATCCAGCCGTTGCGTCAATTCCGCCAATGCGTCGCGGTCCGCGTTAGTCATCTCCGCCGCGCGCGACAGAAAAAGCGTTGCCTGACTTCGCAGGATCAGCCCGTCATCAAGCACTTTGAGGTGATTGGCGCGCAACGTGTCGCCCGACGATGTGATATCGGCGATAGCCTCGGCTGTTTCGTTCTTGACCGTGCCTTCCGTGGCGCCTTGACTGTCGACAAGCTGATAATCCGCGACCCCCCCACTGCGCAGGAAATCGCGGGTCAGCCGGTGATATTTCGTGGCGATGCGCAGCCGGAAACCATGTGTCGCGCGGAACGCCGCCGCCACCGCGTCAAGATCGTCGAGTGTCGAGACATCGACCCAAGCCTGAGGCACGGCGAGGACAAGATCGGCATGGCCAAAACCAAGCTCGGCCAGTTCCTCGACCCGTGAGGTCCAGCCGCCCAGTTTTTCGCGCACGAGATCGGTGCCGGTCACGCCAAGATGGATGCGACCCGCCGCCATTTCGCGGGGAATTTCGCCGGCCGAGAGCAGGACGAGTTCGACATTGTCGATGCCTTCGACACGGCCCGCGTATTCGCGCTCAGAGCCGGTCCGGGCGAGGTCGATGCCGCGCGCGCCGAACCATTCGAAGGTCTTCTCCATCAGCCGGCCCTTGGAGGGAACGCCGAGTTTCAGGCTCATGCCGCATCTCCCAGTTCGAGGGTGAGGCCGGGCCGGATCACGCCGCCCACCGCCGGAATTTCGCGCCCCGCGCCAAGCTGACGGGTGAGCGCGTCATAGCGTCCGCCGGTGGCCACCGGCGGAAGGTCCGGGCGGCGCGGCGCGGTAAAGCCGAAGACGAACCCGTCGTAATACTCCATCTGGGTGCGTCCGTAGGATGCCTCAAAGGGCAGGGCGCGGGCGTCAATCCCGCGCGCCGAGATCGCATCGAGCCGGTCGGCAAGCCGGTCCACGGCGGGGGCGATGGCGGGCAGGTCCACGGCGATGTCGCGCAAGTGTTCAAGCGCGTCCGCCGCAGTGCCCCGCACAGAAAGAAGCGCCTCGATGAGGGCCACTTCGTTTTCGGAAATGGGGTCGGCGGCGGCGTCTTCGTGAAGGGCTTCGATCCGTGCGGTGATCTCGGCGGCGCTGCGCAGGCCGATCAGGGCGCCCAGGCCCGAGAACGGATCGGCGGCGGCGAGAAGCGCCTCGCGCCCCGGCGGGACCGGCGCGCGCCCCGCGAACCTGTCGATCAGGGCGCGAAACCGGCGGGGCCGCCAGATATGCCGTTGCAACGCCGCCTTGCGCCGATCGGTCGTGTTGAGCCCGGTCACAGCGGCCATCAGGATTCCGATATCGCCCATCGCCGCGGTCAACCCGAGCGGTGCGAGCATGTCGTGGATCGAGGCGAACACCTCGGCGTCGGCCTGAGCGGGATCGTCGCGGGCAAAAACCTCGTATCCGACCTGAATATATTCATTGGCGCGGTCGGGGTCGTCCTCCTGTCGGCGGAACACTTCGCCGGCATAGGTGTAGCGGGCGGGTTCGGCCCCGTGCTCCATGTGCATCTGGACCACGGGCACGGTGAAATCGGGGCGCAGCATCTGTTCGCCGCGCAGGGCGTCGGATGTCACATAGGCACGGGCGCGAATGTCTTCGCCGTAAAGGTCGAGCAGCGTGCCGGCGGGTTGCAGCACGGTGGTTTCCACCGGCTGCGCGCCCAAACCCTCGAAGTGGGCACGCAGGCGGGCGGCCTCGGACAGAATGGCGGCGCGACTGGGCATCAGGCGTGGCTTTCGATGATCTCGAGCGTTTTCGCGACAAGCTGATCGCGGGACACCTCGAATTGCGAGGGGCGCTCTTTCCATTCCTCGAGGGTGGCATTCTCCGCGATTTTCGCGCCGAGGATCAGGTCCTTGATCTGAATGACGCCGCGCTCATGTTCGTCCGTGCCTTCGATGATGGCGACGGGAGAGGCGCGCTTGTCCGCATATTTGAGTTGGTTGCCGAAATTCTTGGGGTTACCGAGATAGACCTCGGCGCGGATGCCGGCCTGACGCAGCTCGGCGACCATGGCCTGATAGTCGGCCATCCGGGTCTTGTCCATGACGGTGACGACGACAGGACCGCGCGCGTCGCTTTGGATGCGGCCCTTTTCAGCGAGCGCCGCCAAAAGGCGGTCTACCCCGATCGAGATGCCGGTGGCGGGGACGGCCTGCCCGGTGAAACGCTTGACCAGATCGTCATAGCGGCCACCGCCCGCGACCGAGCCGAATTGGCGCTTGCGGCCTTTCTCGTCAAGGATTTCGAAGGTCAGTTCGGCCTCGTAGACCGGGCCGGTATAGTAGCCGAGGCCGCGCACGACGGAAGGGTCGATCACGATGCGGTCGGGGCCGTAGCCCTGGGCGTCGAGGAGGGCGGCGATCTGTTCCAGCTCCTGCACGCCTTCGGCACCATCAGAACTGTCGCCAACGGCCTCACGGAGACGCGCCAGTGTTTCCGCGTTAGATGCTCCCCGGGCGGTGAGAAATTTGACTACACGGTCTGCTTGCTGCTCGTTGAGGCCAACTCCATCTATGAAGGCTCCAGAGGCGTCCTTTCGGCCTGTCGTCAACAATTCGCGCACACCTGCCTCACCAACCTTATCGAATT
>Ga0102929_1001586_pt1 | contig 13606 bp, 13 predicted proteins | sample SalPonR1_B_D2_MG_FD_78510 | JGI IMG/M metagenome (GOLD analysis project Ga0102929, IMG submission 78510) | Salt pond soil microbial communities from South San Francisco under conditions of wetland restoration - Salt Pond MetaG R1_B_D2_MG | ecosystem: Environmental > Aquatic > Marine > Intertidal... | reverse complement strand
GAGGTCGACAAGATCACCCGCAAGTCGGAAAACCCCTCGATCACCCGCGACGTGTCGGGCGAGGGCGTGCAGCAGGCGCTTCTGAAACTGATGGAAGGGACCGTGGCCGCGGTGCCGCCGCAGGGTGGGCGCAAGCATCCGCAGCAGGAATTCCTGCAGGTGGACACCACGAACATCCTCTTCATTTGCGGTGGTGCCTTTGCCGGGCTCGACAAGATCATTGCACAGCGCGGCAAGGGGAGCGCGATGGGCTTTGGCGCCGATGTGCGGGGCGATGACGAACGCGGCATAGGCGAAATCTTCCGCGATCTGGAGCCTGAGGACCTTTTGAAGTTCGGTCTTATCCCCGAATTCGTGGGGCGTTTGCCGGTGATCGCGACGCTCGAAGACCTTGATGAGGACGCGCTCGTCACCATCCTGACCGAGCCCAAGAACGCGCTTGTCAAACAGTATCAGCGCCTGTTCGAACTTGAGAGTGCGGAACTCAACTTCACCGACGATGCCCTCAAAGCCATTGCCAAGCGCGCGATCGCGCGCAAAACCGGTGCTCGGGGTCTGCGGTCGATCCTCGAAGATATCCTGCTTGATACGATGTTTGAACTGCCGGGCATGGAAAGCGTGGAAGAGGTGGTCGTGAACGAGGAGGCCGTGACATCAGAAGCGACCCCCCTGATGATCTACGCCGATGCCAAGAAGGAAGAGGCGAGCGCCAGCGCGGGCTAAGCCCGCTTTGGCCTTGCCTCTCTGACCGGTTCGGGCGGCGACAACCGGCAAAGAGCGCCGCCGCGCTGCCTCAGCCACTGGACCTTTGGCCGCCAATGCGCCATATCTGGGGCAATCAAATCCGGAGGACCCGATGGGCATTCTCAAGTCGCTATTGCGCGCGGCCACATGGTGGCACGGCGGCACGCTCAATACCCAGTTCTATACTTGGCGCAAGGGCGTCAAGGTGGGCGAGGATAACGAGGGCAATATCTTTTATCGCAACGCTGACGATACCCGACGGTGGGTCATGTTCAACGGCGAGGCCGAGGCAAGCCGGGTTAGCCCTGATTGGCATGGCTGGCTGCATCACACCTATCGGGAACCGCCGACTGACCGCCCGCTGCCGCGCAAGGCGTGGGAAAAACCGCATCAGGAAAATCTGACAGGCACCGCGCTGGCGTATGCGCCGGCCGGGTCGATCCGGCGGGCCGAACCTGCCAAACGGTCGGATTACGAGGCTTGGAGCCCGGAGTAACACAATGTCGGAAAACAAGACCGAAGTCGCGGTCGGCGGTGTCGTCCTTGCGGTGGCCATCGGCTTTCTTGTCTATGCAGGACAGCTCACCGGCCTGAGCCGCGCACCCGAAGGCTATGAACTGCATGCCAGTTTCCGGTCTGCGGACGGGGTGAGCATCGGAACGGATGTGCGCATGGCGGGCGTCAAGGTGGGGCGTGTGACCGGTCTCGATCTTGATCCACAGACCTTCCGCGCAAGTGCGACCTTCACCGTTCAGAACGAAATCGAGCTTCCGGATGACAGCGCCGTCGCCGTCGCGTCCGAAGGACTTTTGGGCGGCAATTTCGTCGAGCTTCTGCCGGGCGGATCGCCCTTCGCGTTCGAACCGGGCGACACGGTCGAGTTCACCCAAGGGTCGGTCAGCCTGATCTCGCTTTTGATGAAGTTCGTCTCGGGTGATGAGTCATCGGAGAGCGACGGATGAAACGACTGATGTCGCTTCTACTCTGCGCCGGGCTTGTTGTTGCGGGCCCGCTGGCGGCGCAAGAAGAAGTCGAGATCGGCGCAGGCGCGACATTGCGCGCGCTCGACAAGGTCGACGGCTCTGTACGCGATATCAAAATGCGCAACGCCAGTTCCGCCCGGTTTGGGCGGCTCACGATCAATCTGGGCGAATGCCGCTATCCGGTGGGCGATCCGGCGGGCGATGCCTATGCCTTTCTCACGATTCAGGAAGATGGCCGTGCCGAGCCTCGTTTCTCGGGTTGGATGGTGGCCTCGGCGCCCGCTCTGAACGCGCTGGATCATCCGCGCTATGACGTTTGGGTCATGCGCTGCAACACCAACGCGTGATCGGGGTCCAGCGGTAGGGCGGTGATATCCGCATCATGAGCCAGCGCATCCGCCAGCGCGAGGTGATATGCAGCGCGGCTTATCTCCACCGCACCCAATGACGCGAGATGATCGGTCAGAAACTGCGTGTCGAAGAGGCGAAATCCACAGCGTCCCAAGTGATCGACAAGGTGCAGCAAGGCGCGCTTTGACCCGTCGGTCCTGAGTGAGAACATCGACTCGCCGAAAAATGCGGCTCCGAGACTCACGCCATAAACGCCACCGCAAAGCACGTCACCCTCGTATATTTCAAGGCTGTGGGCATGACCGGCGCGATGCAAATCAAGGTAAAGCGCCCGGATGGTCGCGTTGATCCATGTGTTTTCGCGATCCGCGCAGGCATCCATCACGCCCGCGAAATCGCTGTTGAGGGTGGCGCGATAGGCCCCGCGCCGCACCCGCCGGGCAAGGCTCCGCGACACGTGAAAGCCATTGAGGGGGATGATCCCGCGCATCTCGGGATCGACCCAGAAAAGCTCGGGGTCGTCGCGGCCTTCGGCCATGGGAAAGATACCAGCCGCATAGGCCCTGAGCACAAGGCCGGGGGTCAGGTCGGGCAGGCCGGACATTCGGGCCTACCCCTGCACGCGAACGACACGCGCGGTCACGATAGCGGGTTGGTCTCCAGCCATTGTTCCAGCCAGTGAATGTTATAATCCCCCTCAAGCACGGCCTCTTCCTGAAGCAGCGCATGGAAAAGCGGCACGGTGGTGTCCACGCCGTCAACGATCAACTCGCCCAGTGCCCGGTGTAGACGGGCGAGCGCCGCCTTGCGGTTCGGGCCATGCACGATCAGCTTGGCGATCAGGCTGTCGTAATAAGGTGGAATAGAATAGCCGTCATAGAGTGCCGAATCCATGCGCACACCAAGCCCGCCGGGGGCGTGAAACTGAGTGATGCGCCCGGGGCGAGGTGAAAACTCCGGCACCTTCTCGGCATTGATGCGAACTTCGATCGCGTGCCCGTTGATGCTTAGGTCTTCTTGCGTGAAGGACATGGGAAGCCCTTCGGCCACGCGAATCTGCTCTTGAACGAGATCGACACCAAAGATGGCCTCGGTCACCGGATGCTCAACCTGTAGGCGGGTGTTCATCTCGATGAAATAGAACTCACCTTTTTCATAAAGAAATTCGACCGTGCCCGCGCCAGCATAGTTGATCCGCGCCACCGCGTCGGCACAGACCTTGCCGATGCGCGCACGCTCTTCTTCGGTGATGCAGGGGCCGGGGGCCTCCTCGAAGACCTTTTGGTGACGCCGCTGAAGCGAGCAGTCACGCTCGCCCAGATGAACCGCGCGGCCCTTGCCGTCACCGAAGACCTGTATCTCGATATGGCGCGGCGTGGTGAGGTATTTCTCGATATAGACTTCGTCATTGCCGAATGCCGCCTTGGCCTCGGAGCGCGCGGTCAGGAAGGCGCGCTCGATCTCGGAGGCCGATTGCGCCACTTTCATGCCGCGCCCGCCGCCACCCGCAGTGGCCTTGACGATCACCGGATAGCCGATCTCGTCACACAGCGCCTTGGCGGCGGCCACGTCGGTGATACCACCTTCCGAACCGGGTACGCAGGGCACGCCAAGTTCTTTCATCGTTTCCTTGGCGGCGATCTTGTCGCCCATAACGCGGATATGCTCGGCGGTGGGGCCGATAAACGTAAGGTCGTGGTCTTCGACAATCTGAACGAAATTGGCATTCTCGCTGAGAAAGCCATAGCCGGGATGGATCGCCTGTGCGCCCGTCACCTCGCAGGCCGCGATGATTGACGGTATCGACAAATAGCTGTCGGTGCCCGGCGGGGGGCCGATACAGACGGATTCATCGGCCATGCGCACATGCATCGCGTCGGTGTCGGCGGTGGAGTGTACGGCGACGGATCTGATGCCCATCTCGCGAGCGGCGCGAATGACTCGGAGGGCGATCTCGCCCCGGTTGGCCACAAGGATCTTGTCAAACATGACGCGGCGAGCCTTATTCGATGATCATCAGGGGCGCGCCATATTCAACCGCCGCGCCGTCCTCAACGAGGATACGATTGACGGTACCGGCACGCGGGGCGGGGATGTGGTTCATCGTCTTCATCGCTTCGACGATAAGGAGGGTGTCTCCTTCGCTGACCTTGTCACCCACCTTGACGAAGCTGGGCGCGCCCGGTTCCGCCTGCATGTAGATTGTGCCCACCATCGGCGACGTGACCGCGCCCGGATGGCTTGCCGGGTCTTCGGCGACTTCGATCGCGCCGGAGGGGGTGGTGCCTCCCGGTGGTTGTGGTGCCGACGGAGCGGCCTGCGGCGCTGCCGTAGGGGCGGCGGAAACGTGGTTCACGATCTCCTTGCGGCGGCTGACGCGCACGTTGAGGCTGTCATCCTCGCCATAGTCGCGCTTGACCTGAAGTTCGGTCAGGTCGTTTTCGTTCAGGAGCTCCGCCAGCGCCTTGATGAAGGCGACATCGTCTTCGTGCTTGTTCTGTGCCATCAGGTTCCTCGACCAATGCAGCGGCCCTGTCTCGTCCCCGGACCCTGCCTTTTGTTTTCTGCCGCCTATACGCAGCTTATTTGCCGCTTATAGGCCAAGCGCGGGGCCGATGAAAGCGGGGTTGTGAGGTTCAAAATGGGGTAATCGGGGGGAAATTGCGAGAGGTTTAGGTAAAAAACTGCCCTTGCGTCAGCATCAGAAGGCCATACCCGAAAGTTTCGCCACCGGTTCGGCCAATTTGGCCGCCTGAAACGTCGTAAGATAGGGGGCGGGTCGCGCGCATGATGTCGGGGCTGCGCGCACCGACGTGATACCGACGTGACTACCGACGTGAATGCCGATGTCGATTTTGAGCGTTTTCTGGGGATAGCATGTGCGGGTCTTGCGGCCGGTCAGACATGTGGTGGGGGGCGTTTACGCCGCGCCCCCAGCATTGCGTTTCCGGCGATCGCGGCCAGAAGAACTGCACCGCCCATCAGCGTGTTACGGGAAACCTGCTCACCTAGGGCGAGCCAGACCCACACAGGCCCGAGCACGACCTCGGCCAGCGACAGAAGCGTCAATTCCGCAGCGGGTACGGATTTTGATCCGATCGTATAAAGCACAAGGCCCGCACCCACCTGAAAGACACCTATCGTCAAAGCGATGCCGGTGTCCCGCACGCCCATGACCAAAGGCAGCCCGAGGGCCAGGCAGACCGCCACCATGAGCACGATGCCAGCAAGGCCCGAGATGAACACCAGCGGCAGCATGTCGCCCATGCGCCCCTTGCGGATGATCACGGTGAACACCGCAAATCCGACGGCCGCACCAAGCGCGGCGAGGTTGCCCGTAAGCGAGGCCGCGGCGGTTTGGTCGCGCACCATCAACGCAATGCCCAACATCGCCACTCCGATGGCGATCCAGGTGTGCGGGCGCACGCGTTCGGCCAGAAAGATTTGCCCCAAAACTGCCGCCATGAACGGTGCGCTGGCAAAAAGCAGCATTGCGTTGGCGACGGACGTCGTCTGAATCGCATAGATGCCGCCACCGTAGGCCCCGACAAGCGAAAGGCCCCCCAACAGGCCCGACCACCCTGTCGCACGGGCAAGCCCGAACGGGTCGCGCCCGGTGCGCAGGCGGATGACACCATAAAGAAGCACGCACAGCCCCACCGACCGGGTGAGCAGGATTTGCGATGCCGTTCCGTCTTCGATCATGCGGATGCCAAGGCCCACGGTGGACCAGAGCACACCGGCCATGAACACAAGCGCCATACCACGGCCGCGTCCGGCCTCGGGTGCGATGGATATGTCGGCGCGCGTGCTCATGTATGGGGGCTGTCTGTGACGAATGGTGCGGTGGGCGCGATATGCACCGCTTTGGCGCGTCGGGCGGTCACGATCTCGCGGTAGCCAATGAACACGCCGCTGCCGACGATGAGTGTCATCCCCGCCAGCGTGTTCCATGGCGGCACCTCGCCCCAAAGCACGAAGCCCAACACCGCGGCGATGGGAAGATAGGAATAATCGAACGGCGCCATGAGACTTGCCGGGGCCACCTGATAGGCGCGGGAATTGAGAAGGTAGCCGATCATCCCGGTCACACCGATGCCAATCAGCCAGATCGCACCTTCGGTATCGGGCATGGGAAAGGCAAAGCGCAGATGCGAAAATTCGGGTTCGATATCGACCAGTTGATTTAGCCCCCAGCCCACAAGCGCGACGATCGGTGCCGATGGAGCAAGCGTATAGAGCCCCACAGTCAGAGTGCTTTCCCGATCGCCGATCTTGCGCGCGACAATTTGGCTGGCCGCGTAGGAGACCGCACAGAAAAGCGGCAGGGTCGCCACCCATGTGAACGTCTCTCCGCCCGGTTTCATCGCGATCAATACGCCCACAAAGCCGATGATCAACGCGGCCCCGCGCAAGAAACCGATGCTTTCACGCAAAAACAGCGCGGCGAAGAGAGCGGTTATGAGCGGCGCGGAAAAGAAGATCGTGGTGACTTCGGCCAGCCCCATGAAGGGAAAGGCGGTGTAGAACAGGCTGAATCCCAAGGCGAACAATGTCGCGCGGATCAAGTGCAGATGCCAGAGCGGTGTAATCAGGCGGTGCGGCCCGCCAAGATAGGCGATGAGCGGCACGAGAATCGACACGCTGACCAAGGCGCGCACACCGATCAGCATCCAGACGGAGTAGTCACCCAACAGCCATTTCATCATGGCGTCTTGACCCACAAAGAAGAACATACCGACGATAAGGCATGTCATTCCTTCGCTAAATCGAAGCCCTGTGCTGTCTGCGATGGCCGTCATGCGTCTTGGATGGAGCGCCAAAACGATCATGTCTTGCCGGTTTCCGACAACCGAGTCGCAAAAGACCCCGCACACCTGTGGCATGCGGGGTAATTATTTGAACTTTATCGCTTTTACTATCCGCGGTTCATCCGGTTCTCGATCAGGTCTTCCACCACCGAAGGATCGGCCAAGGTGGAGGTATCGCCCAGGCTGCCGTAGTCATTTTCGGCGATCTTGCGCAATATCCGGCGCATGATCTTGCCCGAGCGCGTTTTGGGAAGGCCGGGGGCCCATTGAACGAGGTCGGGGCTCGCTATGGGGCCGATTTCCTGACGCACCCAGTTGCGCAATTCTGTCTTGAGTTCGTCGCTGTAGGTCTCGCCGCCCATGAGCGTGACATAGCAGTAGATACCTTGGCCCTTAATCTCGTGGGGGTAGCCGACGACGGCGGCCTCTGAGACCTTGGGATGAGCCACCAGCGCGCTTTCGACTTCCGCGGTGCCCATCCGGTGCCCGGAGACGTTGATCACGTCATCCACGCGCCCGGTGATCCAATAATCGCCATCGGCGTCACGGCGACACCCGTCGCCAGCGAAATAGTAGCCTTTGTAGTCCGAGAAATAGGTTTTCTCGAACCTTTCATGATCGCCCCATATTGTGCGCATCTGGCCCGGCCAGCTGTCCTTGATACAAAGCACGCCTTCGGTCGGGTTTTCGTCGATTTCCTTGCCCGATTGCGGGTCGAGGACGACCGGCTGAACGCCGAAGAACGGCTTCATCGCCGCGCCGGGCTTGGTCGCATGGGCGCCGGGCAGCGGGGTCATCATATGGCCCCCGGTCTCGGTCTGCCACCATGTGTCCACGATGGGGCAGGTGCCTTTGCCCACCACCTCGTTATACCAGTTCCAAGCCTCCGGGTTGATCGGCTCGCCCACGGTGCCCAGCACCTTGAGCGAGGACAGATCGCATTTGGTGACATATTCGTCGCCCTGTCCCATCAGGGCGCGGATCGCGGTAGGGGCGGTGTAGAACTGGTTGACCTTGTGCTTCTCGCAGACCTGCCAAAAGCGCGAAGCGTCCGGGTAGGTCGGCACACCCTCGAACATCAGCGTCGTCGCACCATTGGCCAGCGGCCCGTAGACGATATAGCTGTGGCCTGTGACCCAGCCTACATCAGCGGTGCACCAATAGACGTCGCCTTCATGATAATCGAAGGTGATCTCGTGGGTCATGGCGGCCCAGGCAAGATAGCCGCCCGAGCTGTGGACCACGCCCTTGGGTTGGCCGGTTGAGCCCGATGTGTAAAGGATGAAGAGCGGATCTTCGGCGTTCATGTCTTCGGGCGGGCAATCTGCGCTGACTTTCTCGGCCTCTTCATGCCACCAGAAATCCAAGTCGGGACGCCAGGCCACCTGATCGCCCGTGCGCTGAACCACGAGGCATTTGACGTCATCAGTGTCATGCAACAGTGCCTGGTTGACGTTGTCCTTGAGCTTGGTATTGCGGCCGCCCCGCGGAGCATGATCCGCTGTGATCACCAGCTTGGCGTCACAGCCGTTGACCCGCGCGGAGAGCGCATCGGGCGAAAAGCCCGCGAAAACCACAGAGTGAATGGCGCCAATGCGGGCGCAGGCCAGCATGGCATAAGCCGCCTCGGGGATCATCGGCATGTAGATGACGACCCGGTCACCACGGCCCACGCCAAGCGCCTTGAGGACATTGGCCATGGTGCCGACCTGTTCGGCCAACTCGTTATAGGTGATGTGCAGGGCGTCGGCATCGGGATCATCGGGTTCCCAGATGATTGCGGTCTGCGTTCCGCGATCCTTGAGGTGACGGTCAACACAGTTTGCCGCGACGTTGAGCTTTCCATCCTCGAACCATTTGATCGACACGTTGCCGAGATCAAAGTTGACGTCTTTCACCTTGGTGAAGGGCTTGGTCCAATCGATGCGCTGGGCGTGCTCGGACCAGAAGGTATCGGGGTCGCTGATGGATGCCGCATACATCTTGTCGTAGATCACGGCGTCGACATGCGCGTTTGCTGCGAAATCGTCGGAGGGCGGATAGGTCTTGTCGGACATTGTGTCCCCTTTGTCTCTGGGTGACGTATGGTAAGCGATACTGGCGCGGGAAAGGCGGGCTTGCAACCCGCCCTTCATCGGCGTCTCAGATCGCAAGGTATTCGGAGCGAAGCTCTTCGTTCTCGAGCACTTCGGCGGCACTACCGTCAAAGACGATGCCCCCGGTATCGAGAATGATAGCCCGATCCGCGAGGTTGAGTGCACGCACCGCGTTCTGTTCGACCAGCACGGTGGTGATACCCTGATCCTTGATGATCGACAGGGTCTTTTCGATTTCGTCCACGATCACGGGTGCGAGCCCTTCATAAGGTTCGTCCAGAAGCAGAACCTTGATGTCACGGGCAAGCGCACGAGCCACGGCAAGCATCTGCTGTTCGCCGCCAGATAGCGTCACGCCTTCCTGTCTGCGGCGTTCGGCAAGCCGGGGGAATAGGTCGTAAAGACGCTCGATTGACCAACCCACAGGGGGGGCGATCTGGGCCAGTTGCAGATTTTCCTCGACGGTGAGGCCGGGGATGATGGACCGATCTTCGGGCACGAGGCCGATCCCCGCGATCGAGGCCTCATGCGATCTCATCTTGTGAAGTGGCTGATGGTCCAGCCAGATTTCACCGTGCAACACTTGCGGATTGTCCATACGTGCGATTGACCGCAGCGTGGTGGTCTTGCCCGCGCCGTTGCGGCCCAGAAGCGCGAGGATCTCGCCTTCGTGGACGTTAAAGCTGATGTCCTGAACGATATAGCTTTCGCCGTAATAGGACTGAAGCCCCCAGACCGAAAGGAAGGCCGGTGCCGTCGAGGCCATGTTGCGGTTCTTGGAATAGTCGGTATTCGCGTTCATGTCATTCATCCCTCATGCCGCGCTCAAGCGGTTTCGCCAAGATAGGCTTCGCGCACCTTGGGGTGGCCCTTGATTTTTTCCGGCGTGTCCTCAACCAGGGGACTGCCCTGTGCCAGAACGGTGATCCGCTCGGCAAGGGAGAAGACCACGTGCATGTCATGCTCGATCACCGCGATGGTGATGTCGCGCTCGTCCCGGATCTGCTTGAGCAGGTCGATCGTGTTGTTGGTGTCCGCCCGCGCCATGCCTGCCGTCGGCTCATCAAGAAGCAGAAGGCGAGGATTTTGTGACAAGCACATTCCGATTTCGAGGCGTCGCTTGTCGCCCCGGCTCATGGAGGCGGCGTTCATGTGGCGCTTGTCGGCCATGTTGAGGCTTTCGAGGATATCCTCTGCCTGCTGGATGATCTCGCGCTCGCTTCCGGTCATTTCGATCGCGTGCATGCGGAAGGCCCCGTCACGCTTGGCGAAGATCGGGATCATCATGTTTTCCAGCACACTCAGGTCGGCGAATATCTCGGGCGTTTGAAACACGCGGGAGATCCCCATCTGGCAAATCTCATAGGGCTTGCGACCCAGCACCGATTGACCGTCGAACATGACGCTTCCGGTGTCGGGGATAAGCTTTCCGATGAGGCAGTTGAGCAAGGTAGATTTGCCCGCGCCGTTCGGTCCGATAATCGCATGGACCGAGTTTTCTTCGATGCTGAGGTTCACGTCACCCAGGGCCTGTAGCCCGCCGAAGCGTTTGTTCACGTTCTTGACTTCGAGAATTCCCATCTGTCGGTCTCCTTATTCGGCGGGGTTGCGTTTTTTGGCGGCGTCGCCTTCGGCGTCGCCTGCGTTCTTGTCACGACGGCGGAACATACCACCGATGCGTTGCCCCCCCTCGACAAGGCCGCCCGGCAGGAAGATCACCACCAGCATGAACATAAGGCCAAGCGTCAGGTGCCAGCCTTTGCCGACAAAGGGGTAGATGATCGCGACGACCACGTCCTCAAGCCCGTCAGGCATCCAGTAGACCCACTGGTGCAGGATTTCACTGTTGATCTTGGAGACGATGTTTTCCATGTAGCGGATCATACCAGCGCCCAGAACCGGCCCGATAAGTGATCCGGCACCGCCGAGGATGGTCATCAGAACAACCTCGCCGGAGGCCGTCCAGAACATCCGCTCGGGTCCGACCTGCGTGTCCATCGCCACGAGAAGCCCACCGGCAAGCCCGGCATACATACCTGAGATCACGAACGCCGCGAGCGTGTAGGGCCGGGTGTTGAGGCCGGTGTAGTTCATCCGCTGCTGGTTCGACTTCACCGCCCGGAGCATCATCCCGAAAGGCGATCGGAAGATGCGGATCGACAGGTAGAAGCTAAGCAGCATGATCAGCGCGGCGATGTAATATCCCGCGTTGAAGGTGAAGAGCCAGCTTCCCGCCGTCATCTCATAGCTTGCACCCATGTCGAGGCCGAAGAGGTTGGCCTGCGGCGTCGTCCCTGTGGGAATTGCCCCGTCGAGGATACGCGGATCGGAGTATTTGGGTTGAAGCCCGGTTTCGCCGCCGGTGATCGGCGTCAGAACCGAATAGGCCAGCGCATAGGACATCTGGGCGAAGGCCAGTGTCAGGATCGAAAAGTAGATGCCCGATCTGCGCAGTGAAATCCAGCCCACAAGGAGAGAGAAAATGCCGGCCACCACAATCGCCATGATCATTGCGGGCAGCACATTCATGGTCAGCAATTTCATCATCCAGATCGCGGCGTATGAGCCCACCCCGAGGAAGGCCGCATGGCCGAAGGAGAGATACCCTGTTAGCCCGAAGAGGATGTTGAAACCGATGGCAAAGATGCCGAAGATCACGAACCGCTGCATCAGGTCGGGATAACCCGCGTTGAACTGTGCCATGCCGGAGCCTTCGGGGAAGGGGTTCAGGATGAACGGTGCGAGGATCGTTATCACCGCCACCAGTGCGAGAAGGGTGAAATCTTTCTTTGAAAGTCCGAGCATGGGTTAGTCCTCCATCACGCCCTTGCGACCCATGAGGCCACGCGGACGTGTGAGCAGAATGATGATTGCCACGAGATAGATGATGATCTGGTTCAGGCCCGGCAGGGTCTCGAGAACGATCGACATGGATGCGAAACTTTCGAGGATGCCAAGCAGGAACCCGGCCAGAACCGCACCGGGCAGCGATCCCATGCCACCCACCACGACCACCACGAAGCTGAGGACCAGAAAGTCCATGCCCATGTGATAGTTTGGTGAGTTGATGGGCGTGTACATAACTCCGGCGAGCCCGGCCACCGCGGCGGCGATGCCGAACATGATGGTGAACCGTTTGTCGATATTGATGCCCAGAAGTTGAACCGTCTCGCGATCGGCCATGCCGGCGCGCACCACCATGCCAAAAGTGGTGAATTGCAGGAAGGCGAAGACGGCTCCGATGATCAGCACCGCGAAGGCGAAATAGACAAGGCGCCAGTAGGGATAGATGATCGTGTTGATGTCAAAGCCCAGCATCGCGCCGAAATCGAACGACCCCCGGAAGGCGTCGGGCGCAGGTGTCGGGATCGGATTGGCGCCGTAAAAGTACTTGATGATCTCTTGCAGCACGATGGCAAGGCCGAAGGTCACGAGAATCTGATCGGCATGGGGACGCTTGTAGAAGTGCTTGATCAGGCCGCGTTCCATCAGCACGCCGATCCCGATCATGACGGGAATGGCGAAAAGTATCGACAGGGGGACCGCCCAATCTATGATCGCGTCGCCCGTTTCCTTGCCAAGCCAGTCGTGCAGGTAAGGTATCTGAACCTTGAGCGGATTGCCGAGAAAGTCGGTCTGTGTCTCATCTATGACGGTCCGACTGAGCGTGAGGATGCGGCTGAGAGTGACGGAGCAGAATGCACCGATCATGAAAAGCGCCCCATGCGCGAAGTTGACCACGCCAAGGGTGCCGAAAATGAGCGTCAGGCCAAGGGCGATCAGCGCATAGGCCGATCCTTTGTCCAGTCCGTTCAGAATTTGCAGGATGATTGCGTCCATGTCGTCCGTCCCACCATGTCAGGTTTTGGCCCGAGACATCGTTGTCGCGGGATGCTTGGGTCGTGTCGCGCCACGTTGCCGCGTATGACCTGTGTCAGGGATAGGCCGCCCCTGTGAGGGGGCGGCCGGGCGGCGCTTATGCGCCGTTATTGCAGGTGCCGAGGCTTGCGTCCGCGCCACCCATTTGCGGGTGATCGGGGGGATACATGACCTGTTCCACCGGGGTGACTTCGACCACTTCGAGAAGGTCGAACTCCGAAGTCGGGTTCTCTTTCCCTTTCACGACCAGCACGTCCTTGAAGCACTGGTGATCTTCGGCGCGATAGAGCGTCTTGCCGTTGCCAAGTCCGTCGAATTCGTAGCCTTCGAGAGCTTCGGCCACGGCGCAGGGCGCGAAGGAGCCGGCACGTTCGACCGCATCCGCATAAAGCAGGGTCTGCACATAGGTGGTGTGCGCGGCCTGGCTCGGCGGGAAGCCGTATTTCTCACCGAAGGATTTGACGAAGGTCTTGGAGCCCTCATCGGTGAGCGACCAGTGCCAGTTGGTCGAGCCGAAGATGCCCTTGACGTTCTCGCCGGCGCCGCGTGCCATCAGGCGCGAGTAGAGCGGCACGACGATCTGGAAGTCCTTGCCGTTCACCACCTTGTCGCGCAGGCCGAACTGCACGGCGTTGGTCAGCGAGTTGACCATGTTGCCGCCGTAGTGGTTGAGCACGAGCGTATCCGCACCCGACTGCAGGACGGGTGTGATGTAGGCGGAGAAATCTGTTGCCGTCAGCGG
>Ga0102929_1001585_pt1 | contig 13606 bp, 12 predicted proteins | sample SalPonR1_B_D2_MG_FD_78510 | JGI IMG/M metagenome (GOLD analysis project Ga0102929, IMG submission 78510) | Salt pond soil microbial communities from South San Francisco under conditions of wetland restoration - Salt Pond MetaG R1_B_D2_MG | ecosystem: Environmental > Aquatic > Marine > Intertidal... | reverse complement strand
AGACTTATTGGAGTATTGCCTTAAGCTGTTTGTTTAGCTTGGCCTTTGCCAGTAGCCATGCTCAGGGAGATCTTGGGTTTCAGATTGACCACATTTTATTGCCCAATCAATCCGGGACAATCACCGTAGCTATACCACAACAGAGCTATTTACAAGCCCCTTTCACAGTTGTGGCCAATTACCCTAATGGCACCCAGGTCAACCGTGTAACAAATGGTACGGAGGTATTTGGTGCCTTGACTATTCCCGGACAATATTGTTTTGAGCTTCAATCCGCCAATGGTTGTGTTGCAGAGCGTTGCGTCACCCTGCTCGTATGCAGAATAACTACTTTCGGCGAGATTTGTGAGCATATAACTGATGATGATGGAGGGCATGACGTGGTGATTTTTGGATTGCTTAGTGGAACAGGTGGTATTGACCAAATGAATTATATGAGTGAATTGCATCCCACTACTTCATCAATAGAAAGTATGCAACAGGCCACGAGTGATGAAATTGATCTTGTAATTTCTGGCCAACAGTCCTCCTACAAAGATCAAGGTATTCCATCAGACCTAAAGGAGGATTATAATTTTGCCTCTATCTTTTCATTGGATGGGCAAGGTCAAGCGACCATGACTCATTTTTGGATAAGTGAGGCAGACAATAGAAGTGGACAACAGAAAAGTGAGTCAAATGATCTTGTAAATGTTTATCCTAATCCCACAACGAATTATATTACAGTGCATTCGTCTATTTCTCCAATAAGTGAGATAGCGATATATAACAATGAATTCAGGTTGCTTCAGGAGTACAAGACTTTAAATGCGACTCAGTTTGAGCTAGACTTGAGTTCTATGGCCTCCGGGGTTTTGTTTTTACAAGTAGAATTGGAGAATGGAATTACGAAATATAAGAAAGTGGTGAAGTTGATGGATTAATATCAACTGCTTTCCCTGCAATGGGTCAATTGTGTGGTGGCAAGCATCAATAATCTTGAGATAGTCCAACATATTAGAGGTATCGAATACAATGGGGCTCGCCCCATTGGAAGGGTACGCCAAAAAAATATCCCTCCAAAGCACTTCGGCCCTGAAGGGATTATGATATGAAGTCGCGCGATTACTCCTCCTCGAGGATCGCCGGTTGTTCTGCTTTGCTGAATACCAAACCTTTAGGTTCTACATCCACCAGGATGTGGTCGCCGGCCAGGTACCTGCCCGATAGCAGATGTTTAGACAGCGGATCTACCAATTCTTGCTGGATCACCCTTTTCATCGGGCGGGCACCGAACTGAGGCTCGTAGCCCAGACCCACCATGTAATCCTTGGCTGCTTCTGTCAGTTTCATGGTCATTTCCATTTTCTTGAGCTTCTTGCGCACGCCATTGAGCATGAGATCCAAAATCTGTTTGATCTCGGCCTTTGTCAATGGCAGGAACATGATGCGTTCATCGATCCTGTTGAGGAACTCCGGTCGCATGTGCTCTTTGAGCTGTTCGAAGACTTCAATTTTCGTGGTATCAATGATTTCCTGCCTGCGCTCACTGTCCAGGGCAAGGGCATCTTCAAAATTCTCCAATATGATTTCTGAGCCCATATTGGAGGTCATGATGATGATGGTGTTTTTGAAGTCTGCCACCCGACCCTTGTTGTCTGTCAATCGACCGTCATCCAAAACCTGCAACAGTGTATTGTAAACATCCGGATGCGCTTTCTCAATTTCATCCAACAAAATAATACTGTAAGGACGTCTGCGCACCGCTTCCGTCAACTGACCACCTTCGTCGTAACCCACGTAACCCGGAGGTGCTCCCACCAAGCGACTCACAGAGTGTCGCTCCTGGTATTCAGACATATCGATGCGGGTAATGGCATCTTCGTCGTCGAACAGCACTTCTGCCAGCGTTTTGGCCAATTCTGTTTTACCGACACCGGTAGGCCCCAGGAAAATGAAGCTCCCAATTGGCTTGTCCTCATCGCTTAATCCGGATCGACTTCTTCTCACAGCATCGGAGACCGCTTCTACGGCCTCGTGCTGACCTATGAGTCGCTTGCCAATTTCTGTTTCCAGATGCAGCAATTTGTCTTTTTCACTTTGCATCATCCTGGTTACAGGGATACCGGTCCAACGATTGACCACATCGGCAATGTCATTCGCTGTAACTTGCTCCGTGGTAAATCGCTTGTCTGCAGGTAGCTCAGCCAGATCATTTTCTGCCTGTGCCAATAGTTGCTCCTGCTCCTTTAGCTTGCCGTATCGTATGGTCGCCACTTTTTCAAAGTCACTGTCGCGCTCTGCTTTAGCGGCTTCGTGCTCTAGTTCTTCGATACGTTTTTTGGTACTCTGAATGCGATCGACAATTTCTTTCTCATTCTTCCAATTGGCTTTCAAGCCGGCCAATTTTTCTTTGGCATTGGCGATTTGCTCGACGATGACCTGGAGTTTTTTGTCATCCTCCTCTTTTTTGATGTGTTCACGCTCAATTTCCAATTGTCGGAGTTTGCGGTCCCATTCGTCTATTTCTTCTGGCACAGAATCCAATTCCAAGCGCAGTTTTGCTGCGGCCTCATCAATGAGGTCAATGGCTTTATCCGGCAGCATTCTGCTCGAAATGTACCTGTCTGATAGTTCGGCTGCTGCAATAATGGCCTCATCCAGGATTTCTATTTTATGGTAAACCTCATAGCGCTCCTGCAATCCTCGCAGGATGGAAATGGTGTCCTCGATGCTGGGTTCGTCGATATAAACGGTTTGGAATCGACGTACGAGTGCCTTGTCTTTCTCAAAGTACTTTTGGTATTCATCGAGGGTCGTGGCTCCAATGGTACGGAGTTCCCCTCTTGCAAGTGCAGGTTTGAGAATGTTGGCGGCGTCCATGGCTCCCTGACCGCCTCCTGCGCCTATAAGCGTGTGGATTTCGTCGATGAAGAGAATGATTTGTCCATCGGACTTACTCACCTCATCAATCACTGCCTTGAGGCGCTCTTCGAATTCACCTTTGAATTTGGCTCCTGCCAGCAAGGAGGTGATGTCCAGGGCATAAATTTTCTTGTTCTTGAGGTTTTCGGGGATGTCTCCCTGCACAATTCTCCAGGCAATTCCCTCTACAATCGCCGTTTTACCGACACCGGCATCACCAATAAGAATAGGATTGTTCTTTTTTCTCCTGCTGAGAATATGGAGTACACGTCTAATCTCTTCATCTCGCCCGATGATCGGATCCAGTTTGCCGGACTCTGCTCGATCATTGAGATTGATGGCGTATTTATCCAGGGACTGGTAGCTGTTTTCGGCATGTTGGTCCTTGACTGTACTGCCCTGGCGCAGTGCCTCAATGCCGGACTTCATATTTTCCTTATTGAAGCCAAAATCTTTCAGGATTTGTGCGCCCTTGTCCTTTCCTGCAACCATTCCGAGTAATAATACCTCGATGCTGAGGTATTCGTCTCCGAAGGCCTTCATTTCTTTTTTGGATCGTGCGATGGCCTGGTTGGCGTCATTGCTCAGGAATAACTGGGTGTTTCCCGAGGCTTTCGCATAGGTCTTCAGGCTTTCGTCCAATTTTGCCGAAAAGGCTTGTGGATTTGCTCCAATTTTCTTGAACAGGAAGTTGATTACCGAATCATCGGTCAACAAAATTCCTTTGAGAATGTGTGGGTTGTCCACGGTAGAATGCTCCAACTCCTGGGCCACTTCCTGGGCTTTGAGCAGGGCATCCTGAGTTTTTATAGTGAATTGTTTGATATTCATTGCGTTGATTTTCTTTAGCTTTTAGAAATCAAAGCACGTACCACATGTATTTATCGGCCAGAACGACGGTTGACCGTCACAAATGTGGCCATTTTGACAGCAGGCAAGGGCATTGGTGGTTATGGAGGGTGAAAAAATGACCTTTTTTGGTCTCATAAAGCTTTTGTTGGATTTGCTGGGGGCTTAGGTGAAAAAGTGTATTTTAGCTGTGCACAAAAAGAAAATATGAGCAATCAATTCCACATCGAAGAATTTAGCGAGTACAAAGTGTTTCTTTATGACCGTCCCTCGCACGGGGATGACATCGACGAATCTATCGTGATCCCTTATTCAGAGGGTGATGTCTATTTTATTTTCTACAGTTCCGGGGAGCATCAGAATGAAACGAAAGGCAAAGCCCCCAATTTGAAGAGCTACATCTACATTCGTTCTGAGCGCTTTCCCAGGTTCATTGACATCCTGCGCCACGAAAAGCCTTTGTATATAGCGGTAGACTCTGAAGAGCATTCCGCCTACATCACCACAGAATTGGAGCCAGTAGGTGAGGGTGATGAGGATCAGAGTTGATGTACCAGATTAACGAAAGCGAAGTTTAATTTTACACTGGAAATTTTTTAAGTACTATTTTTTGTAGAAGAAGGTACTTGACTAGTCTGTGTATTTTTAAGGAGACCCTCAAGCTGGCATCTGTGACCTCCACCACACACGGAGCTTTAAGATTCTCTTATTTTTGTCCTTAAAAACCATGAATATAGGTGGAACCATCCGCAATATCTTTTCCATGCGCTGCCCAAGATGTCATGGAGATACGCTTTTCGAGACTAAATTGTGGGAGTTGAAGAAAATGCTGAGCATGAAGGAGGAGTGTGGCAATTGTGGCCAACCCTTTGAGTTAGAGCCCGGGTTCTATTGGGGAGCCATGTACGTGGCCTACGGCATTTCATCTGCGATCATTCTTGGGACTTTCATTATACTACGATTTTTGATCGGCTACACCATGACCCAGAGTTATATTGCGGTGTGCATTCTCATCCTTTTTCTCATTCCCTATGTATTCCGATTGGCAAGATCCCTGTGGATTCATCTTTATGTCAAATACGATCCCAAAGCGGGAGAAAATCAAGACAAAAACACATGAGCAACTGGATGTGGGCGCTGATTGTGTTCGGCCTTATTCTCATTGTGATGCTATTGTTCAGAAGGCCCATGCATAAAAAGGCCTATCGACTATTTTTTAGCTGGGTGTTGCAGGACAAGGAGATTCCTGTCATGGAGGTGAAGGATATCAATGAGGGTGAGCATCTTTACCTATTGGACACGAGAGCCCCGAAAGAATTTGAAGTCAGTCATATAGAGGGTGCTCGACGATTTGGCTTTGAGGAAAAGCAGTGGTATTTGTTGGACGAGGTAGGCAAAGAGGATACAATTCTGGCCTATTGCACGGTGGGCTATCGGAGCCAACAGGTGGTCAAAGAATTACGTGAGAAAGGATATGAAAATGCCTACAACCTCAAGGGAGGACTTTTTGAGTGGATGCACCAGGGAAAACCCCTTTTTCGCGACGGTCAGCGGACCAAAGCGGTGCATACCTACAACCGAAGCTGGGGAATGTGGTTATCTGAAGGAGAAAAAGTGTATGAATAATGCAGGAATTGTGGCAAATATTTGTGGAGGGCTATAAGGGCTATGCCTCTTATTTGTGGTATGAAATGACGCATCCGGGGCCGAGGAATTACTTCTATTGGTTGATCGGGGTCAGCCTATTCTTTTTTGCGGTAGAAATCCTACGCCCCTGGCGAAAGAACCAACCCATTTTCAGAAAAGACTTCTGGCTGGATCTTTTCTACATGTTTTTTAATTTTTTCCTGTTCTCGCTGATCATTTACAATGCCGCCAGCTCGGTAATTGTCCACCTGCTCAACGATGGCATTCTCAACTTAACTGGATTCAACCTACAGGCCAATAATCCCATGCAATACTGGCCGGCCTGGGCGATTTTGTTGACCGGATTTATCGTCCGGGATTTCGTGCAATGGAACACACATCGCTTGCTGCACCGCGTACCGAGACTGTGGGAATACCATAAAGTACATCACAGTGTGGAACAGATGGGCTTTGCCGCTCACCTTAGGTATCACTGGATGGAGACCATCGTATACAGAAGTATTGAATACCTGCCCCTGGCCTTGCTGGGGATTGGACTCCATGATTTTTTTATCATCCACATCTTCACCCTGGCCGTCGGGCATTACAACCACAGCAATATCAGTGTCGATGCGCGTTTGAGCGGATTGATTTTTGCCGCATTGCTTTCGATAGTTTTCCTGGGTGGATACTTTGATGTTACTTTAATCGTAGGCTGGTCATTGACAGCTCAACTGGTTTTTGTCGCAGGACTATTGCTGGCCGGTTTTTTTGTCCTTGGGCCATTTATGAAGCGCATATTCAATTCACCTGAAATGCATATTTGGCATCATGCCAAGGACATCCCTCAGGAAAAGAAATACGGCGTCAATTTTGGTATCACCCTGGCTTTGTGGGATTACCTTTTCGGTACGGTTTACTGGCCCTCGACCGGTCGGGACATCGCCCTGGGCTTTGAGCGCGTGAAGGAATTCCCCAAAACCTTCTGGAGGCAGATCAGGCACGGGTTTTAGATTTTTCCTATTTTTCTGAAAAATTTCCTATGCCATTCCAAACACTGAAGCTTATCTTATTGATTTCAATCTCCTTAGTAATTCTGGGTGGATGCAGCGAAGACATGCCCGAAGATCAACTGTTGCCACCAACTGAGTATGAAATCTTCCAGGTGGTCGAGGAGATGCCTCTGTTTCCTGGTTGTGAGCACTTAGAGTCAAAGCGAGAGAGAAACAGTTGTTCACAAGAAAAATTGCTCCGGTTTATCGACTCGCTCCTGATCATGCCGCCGGAAGTAGTCTCCGGGCAAGTGGAAGGTACAGGAGTCGTAACTTTTATTATTGATGAAAGAGGTGATGTCGGGCCGCCAAAGGTGATCAGAAGTGTCTGCGTACTCTGCGACGAACAAATGCTGTCCATTGTGCGTCAAATGCCGCGATGGATTCCGGGGAAACAGCGGGGCAGGGAGGTTGCGGTACAGTTTAATTTACCGATGAGATTTGAGCGTTGATAGAACTGTAAAATTGCTCTACTATTAGAGAAGGGCTAATTAGTCCTACCTATTTTTTAATAAGTCGGAAAGTTGCTGTCTGAGTTGAGGTAGCTGGTTTTGTATTATTTGCCAAACTTCTTCCGCATCTACCCCAAAGTAGTTATGAGCCAAAATATTTCTAAAGTTTTGGATTTGCCGCCAGGGAATAAATGAAGCTTCGTGTTTAGTAGAATGACTTATTCTACCAGCAGACTCTCCAATGACTACAAAATTCATGAGAACGGCATCAAATGTTTTTTTGTCAGTATAAAAATCATCTGGCGAACAACAATCAGAAGTAAAAGAGGAAATTTTTTCACATCCCTCCAACATAGCCATTACATTCGGGATGTCTTTTTCATACATAAATCACTTCTTGGAGGATACGATCCCGGTAATAAGTTTTCAGGTATTTTTCACGACATATATCTACATTTCTATTGAATTGTTCCTGCAACAATCTTCTCAATGCATGTTTTTTATCGTATAGGTTTTGAGTATTTTCCTCGAACTCAATCATCAGGTCTATGTCACTATCTTCCGAGGAATGATTCTTAGCAAACGACCCAAATAGCCCCAGCTTAGTCAAACTAAATTCGGTGAAAAAATCATCTTTTTTTAGCCTTAGAAAGTCGAGTATATCTTTTCTTTCAAGCATGCAAGAAAGATAAGGGTAAATCTTAACTTTTGCCAGTTCGAATTACAACTCAAACTTAATTCCCTGTGCCAATGGCACCTCGTCTGCCCAATTGATGGTATTGGTTTGACGGCGCATGTATGCCTTCCAGGCATCAGAGCCGCTTTCTCGTCCTCCGCCGGTTTCTTTCTCACCACCAAAGGCCCCACCAATCTCTGCTCCACTTGTGCCTATGTTGACATTGGCGATACCACAATCGCTACCGGCATGACTGAGGAACAATTCGGACTCCTTCAGGCTATCGGTCATGATGGCTGAGGACAATCCCTGGGGTACATTGTTCTGGATGGCAATGGCTTCTTCTATGGTATCGTACTTCATGAGGTACAAGAGAGGTGCAAAAGTCTCCGTTTTCACGATGTCCATATCCGGGGTGACCTCGGCAATGCAGGGCTTGATGTAGCAACCGCTTCTATAATCTTCTCCTTCTAGAACTCCTCCATCGACAAGCATTTTCCCACCTTCTTGTTTGATCGCCTCGATGGCTTTGAGGTAGGTGTTCACGCTGTCCTTGTCAATGAGAGGTCCGACATGGTTGTTTTCATCCAGGGGATTGCCGATGCGCAATTGCTGGTAGGCAGAGGTCATCTGCTCTTTGACCTTGTCGTAAATACTGCTGTGTACGATCAAACGGCGGGTACTGGTGCAGCGTTGACCGCAAGTCCCTACGGCTCCGAAAACAGCTCCTGCGAGTACCACCTTGAGGTCTGCCGAAGGGGTGACAATGATGGCGTTGTTGCCTCCTAGTTCAAGGATAGTCTTACCCAATCGTGCAGCTACAGTCTGTCCCACGATCTTACCCATTCTGACACTGCCTGTCGCAGAAATCAATGGCAGTCTGTCGTCTTTGGTCATGAACTCTCCTACCGTATAGTCTCCATTGATCAGGCAGGAGATGCCATCAGGCAAGTTGTTCTCTGAAAGCACTTCCTGGATGATGTTTTGGCAGGCTACACCACATAGAGGCGCTTTCTCACTTGGCTTCCAAATGCACACATTTCCGCAAACCCAGGCAATAGCAGCATTCCAGGACCAGACAGCCACGGGAAAGTTGAATGCACTGATAATGCCTACCGGACCAAGGGGATGCCATTGTTCGTACATGCGGTGACGAGGGCGCTCGGAGTGCATGGTCAATCCGTACAATTGGCGGCTGAGGCCTACTGCAAAATCACAGATGTCGATCATTTCCTGAACTTCGCCCCAGCCTTCCTGAAGGCTTTTTCCCATTTCGTAGGAGACGAGACGGCCCAGGGCATCTTTGTTTTCTCTCAATTTCTCACCGAACTGACGGATAATTTCTCCTCTTTGAGGCGCCGGCATCATGCGCCAAATATTGAATGCCTGCTGTGCCTGCCCGACCAGTTGGTCGTATTCTTCCCTAGTGGTTTGGCTCACTGAGCCGATTTCCTCGCCGTTGACCGGGCTGGAGGAAGTAATTGTGTTTCCGGATTGGAGTTTTTGGTTGCCAATATGTGTACCAGGGTTGGTGTTGTCAATTCCCAGGCTTTTTATGAAGGATAGATCCATGATTTTTCTTTTTTTGCAAAAGTAAATAAATCAAACGGAGCGGGAAATCATTTGCCTCTCAGTCTGCAATATGAATCAATTGAAACAATTTCGGGATCCATCTTTTCGACGTGTCGCCGGGCTGGATGAAGCGGGCAGAGGCTGCCTGGCAGGGCCTGTTGCTGCGGCTGCTGTTGTCTTGCCGGAATCTTGTACTCTGCCCGGCCTGAGGGACAGCAAAAAACTCTCGCTTGTTCAAAGGACAGAATTGCGGGAGCAGATCCAGGAAATCGCTTTGGACTGGTGTGTTTGTTTTGTGGATGAGCGAGAGATTGATGCCGTCAACATTCTCAATGCCTCCTATTTGGCGATGAACCGCGCTGTACATTTCTTATCAGAACCTCCGGATTTCTTACTTGTGGATGGCAATCGGTTTAAGAAAGAACATTTGATTCCTCATCAATGTGTGATTAAGGGGGATGATACCTACTTATCTATTGCCGCTGCATCCATTCTCGCCAAAACCTACCGCGATGATTATATGGATGGATTGTCTGGTCTGCATCCTCAGTACGAATGGCACAGCAATAAAGGTTACCCGACCAGGGCGCATGTGGAGGCTTTGAAAAGGTATGGTTTATCCGACTACCATCGATTGAGTTACAAGCCCTGTCGTGCGTTGGTGAAACCACGCCGATAATTCTATCTTTTCAAAATAGGCGTTGTTTGAATTTGATTTCCTGAGGTCAACCGAAGGTAGTATAGCCCGCTTTTTAGTTGTCCCAGCGGAATCACTTTACTGGAGGAGTTTTGCTCACCGGATAGCAGTCTTTTCCCTTCTGAAGAATATACTTGATACGTAAAATTGTCTTGCCCCGAATTGCTTTTGATCCTTATGGACTGAAAGAAAGGATTGGGAAAAATAGTCCAATCGGTTAGTGTCACGGCATCTTGGGTGTTTACGATCAGTCCTTCCTGGGCCCCAATACTTGGCGGATAAGCATAGGGGTCTCCGTCATGATCCATTAATCCCATCTCTATGAAAATACCATTCCCAATGGCAGGGCTGCTTCCATCAATATTGAAATCCTCAGATAATGGATTCTGAAGCAGAGGATCCACTTGTATCAAATTGCTCGGCCCATTGACGGGCAATTGAGGCCCGGTGAAATCAGGATGGTCCGGCTTGTACCATAGGTTGTAATCGATGGTGAAAGACTCCGGCCGCGTGTTGGCCCCGATATTGACATCTCTGTTCACGTCCCCGTAGACGACCATATTGTTCGTGAAATTGTTGTTGCCACAGGAGACAAAACGATTGGTGTCGACGGTTTCCTGTAGAATTCTAAAGACCCAGTTTTCCGGATAATAAAAAGTATTGTTGGCCACCTCTACCCGCGTGCAACCGACGTAAGCAAGCCCTGCCCATCCGCCAATAAAAACATTGGCATACACTTGCAGGTCGGCAGCCTCAAAAGGGGCATCCCGGGGCCGGAAAAAAGCCAGTCCTGTGCTGCCACCCAGGTTGATATTGCGCAAACCTGCATTTTTGAAGGTATTTCTTTCTATTCGGATATGTTGGGTGCCTCCCTTGGCCTGGATGCCGTTGTTGCCCATGTTTTCAAATCGACATTCCCTGATGAACCCCTCATGGCAACCCACCATGTCTAGGCCGCTTCCGCCGTCTGCCCCATTGAGGAAGAGACATTTTTCTACCCAGAAACTATCAATACCAGACATTTTCAATAAATCATTGTTCCCGTTGGCTCCCATGTCCCGGAAAGTGCAATTCTCTATGCGCAGGTGGTGAGAAGGGGTATCAAAGCTTCCTCCATCATCTATGTTCATACCGTTCGCACGCTGGCCTGTGGCTGTAAGACCAATGACATGCAAATAGGCTACCTGGCTGAATTGTATGGAATTGTTTCCCCCTTCAATGATGACTTCTTCACCTGACCGTGGCTTAATGGTGATCCATGCTTCAGGAGTGCCTTCCAGGTTTTGGATCAACATGCCTCCCGCGTAGCTGCCTCCGTCAACCAGTATGGTATCTCCCGGGATGGCGTCATTTGCAGCTGCCTGTATACTATCGTATGTTTTACCTGTTCCGACTTCCAGGATCTGACAAGCTGCATCAAAGCTACTGGATAGGAGAAGTAAAAGGCAAATGCCGCAGTAAATTCCAAATGTACTCCTTGAGGTTTGAATGTTCTTTTGCATGGCTTTTCATCTTGAATCAGTTAATCTATAAATTAGGCATTATTTGGCAGAATTACAGGTGTTTCAAATGTGTTTATTGTTGGCAATACGGGCTGTGGTTAATGTACTATTGCAATATTGCGATGAAGGATCTTTGATGGATAATTTATTACAGGTATTTGGACAAAGTACTATTGCAATATTACGATGAGGAACTACTTCACTGGAGAGCCATCCGCATCGAAAAAAGACATTGCTTTAAAATCTATTTTCTTCTTTATGATACGAACCGGCCAAGGAATTTTTCATTCATAACACAATTCGACTCAGTTCTTCTCCGGGGTTAAGCTTTCTACAACTCCCTTCAATACGGTGAGCGCAGTTTGAATGGTGTCCAGATGGGTGCGAAAGGACAAAACAGCCAACCGAAGCCAGACTTGACTGTCAATAGTTGTGGACGAAAGAAATACCCGCCCGTCTTTTCTGACCATTTGAATGATTTGGCGATTGATTTCATTTGAATCTCCCGATTCAGAGTGGTAGCGATAAATCATTACGGATAATTCAGGGTAAGGGCCTACTTCAAATCCTAGTTTTTGTACCTCTTTGTAGAAAAATCGACAGAGCAAGATTTTTTCTGATAGTGCAGCTTTGAAGGGTGCCAAACCAAACAATTGCAAGGGCAGCCACATCCTCAAACCCCGAAAATGCTTCGTGAGCTCCGGTGATAAGTCTGCAGGCGAGGGTTCGTTGCTTTCCGGGATGGCATCCTGCATGTAATTGGCCTGGTAGTAATGTGTGTCCCGGAGTGCTTTGACATCCTTGATCAAAACAGCCCCTGAGCCATAAGGCAGGAATAAGCCCTTATGAGGGTCAATCGTGACAGAATCGGATAATTCAATTCCTTCAAAACTGGCTTCCAGCTCATCCAACAAGATGAAAAAGCCTCCGTAAGCCGCATCAACATGAAACCAGCAGTCGTGTTCCCTCGCGAGAAGGGCCATTTTTTTCATCGGGTCAATAGCGCCGGTGTCCGTGGTCCCTGCTGATCCTATGATGAGAAAAGGACGCAGTCCCTCTTTTTTATCATTTTTCAGCTGTTCCTCCAGGGCACGAACATCCATTCGGAATCTCTGGTCAGTCGGAATGTAACGGTGAATGCATTCTCCTAGGCCAGCAATGCGAATGGCTTTCTGACAGGAATGATGGGCCTGGTGGGTCAAATAAATAACGGCATTTTGAATTCCTTCTGCAAGAATTTTTTTCCTGTCTCTTGCTGTGGCAATGGCAATTAAATTGGCAATTGAGCCACCACTGGTGAGGTTTCCCAAAGCTGTTTCCGGATAATGGACGAGGGAACACATCCACCTCAGGAGCTTGTTCTCCATGCGCACTGCCCCGGGGCCTCCAAAGTAGATGCCCGCATAGTTGTTACTAATGTCTGCAAGAAAATCTCCGAGAGCAGAGGGAAACAAGCCCCCTCCCGGAATATACGCCAGGTGTCCACCGGAGGCTGCATTCAAGGCAGGCCGATCCACCCATTGATCGATGGCTTTCAGGAGATCATCCATCTCCTTGGGTTGGTCTTCGATGTCTATTTTACTGATTCCCTGACCCTTGTTATCTGACTCGTGGAATGCCGGACGATCCTCTATGCTATCGAGAAACTCATTGGCATAGGCTTGAACGGCCTTTAACCATTCTTCTCTTTTAGTGGCATCCGGATCGAGTTGCTTCGAAAGGGCTTCCAGTTCTTTTATTTTTTCGATCATAGGTAAAGGTCTAAAGATCCTTAGAATGAATGGAATGATTTTATTATTTCTTAGCTTTTAGATAGACTGCGAGGTGTACAGCTAGACTACTTTTTCTGATAATTCCTTCCCGAGAAGGCTGCCCAAAGCCACGCCCATACCTCCCAGTCGTACCGCGCACCACATACGTTCGTTGATCGGTTTGAGCATGGGCTGCTTTTTCACACCTACACCCATGATGCCTGCCCAGCGATGCTCGATTTCAAATGTTTGTCCCGGGAGAATGTGCTCTCTGAGATGTTTTTCAAGGGTATGTTGAATCAGTTCGCTGGTGGTTTCTTCAGTGGTGGTTTCACCCTCAAAGTCCATTTGTCGTCCACCGCCAAACAGTACCCTGTTGCCGAGGTTTCTAAAGTAGAAGTAGCCCCTGTCATAGTGGAAAGGACCATGAAACCTCAACCCGTCAATAGGGGCGGTTAACAATACCTGCGCACGCGCTGGTTGAACTTCCAGTTCAGGCAGTAGTTTCTGTGTCAGCCCATTGGT
>Ga0102929_1001579_pt1 | contig 13639 bp, 14 predicted proteins | sample SalPonR1_B_D2_MG_FD_78510 | JGI IMG/M metagenome (GOLD analysis project Ga0102929, IMG submission 78510) | Salt pond soil microbial communities from South San Francisco under conditions of wetland restoration - Salt Pond MetaG R1_B_D2_MG | ecosystem: Environmental > Aquatic > Marine > Intertidal... | reverse complement strand
CAGCCAGTCGTCCGGCTCGATGCCGAGGTCGTCGTTGGTGTAGTGGCCGTACTTCTTCTTCGACGGCGGATTGACGATCCCGGCGATATGGCCCGACTCCGAGAGGATGAAGGTCTTGGATTTCGAGCCCATCTGGCGCACGCCGTTGTAGCTCGATTTCCACGCCGCGATGTGATCGGTCTCGCAGGCGACCGCGCAGACCGGCACCTTCACGTCCCGTATCTTCACCGTCTCGCCGCAGATCTCGAATCCGTCCTGCGCGAAGGTATCGTTCTGGCAGAGACCGCGGAGATATTCGACTGACATGCGCGCGGGCAGGTTCGTCGAGTCGCCGTTCCAGTAGAGAAGATCGAAGGCCGGCGGCGCCTCGCCCATCATGTAGCTTCGGATCGCGGGACCGTAGATCAGATCGTTGGAGCGCAGGAAGCTGAAGGTGCGGCTCATGAAGAAGGACGACAGGATGCCGTTCTCTTCGACCTCCCGCTCGATCCCGTCCACGAAGTCGTCGGACAGGAACACCCCGACCTCGCCCTGATCCGAGAAATCCGTGAGCGTGGTGAAGAGCGTCGCCGACTTCACCGACTTGTCCTTGCGCTTCTGCATCAGGGCAAGCGTGAGAGACAGCGTGGTTCCCGCGATGCAGTAGCCGATCGCGTTCACCTGATCCTCGCCGGTGATCTTCTTCACCTCGTCGATCGCCGTGAGGAAGCCTTCCTCGACGTAGTCGTCCATTCCGACGTCCCGATAGGTCGGGTCCGGGTCCTTCCAGCTCACCACGAAGAGCGTGTAGCCCTGATCGACGATCCAGCGGATCAGCGAGTTCTGCGGCTTCAGGTCGAGAATGTAGAACTTGTTGATCCAGGGCGGGAAGATGACGAGCGGCGTCCTGTGCACCGTCTCGGTGCGCGGCGCGTATTGAATGAGCTCGAAAAGCCGGTTGCGGTAGACGACGCTTCCTTCGGTCGTGGCGAGGTTCTCGCCGATCCTGAACGCTTCCTTGTCGGCGAGCGTCACCAGCACATCGCCGTCGTTCGCCTCGATGTCACGCACCAGGTTCTCGAGCCCGCGCACGAGGCTCTCCCCCTCGGTCTCCACCGCGCGGGCGAGCGCCTCGGGATTGGTGCCGAGGAAGTTCGCCGGGCTGAACATGTCCATGATCTGCCGGCTGAAGTACTCGATCCGCTTCTTCTCCTTGTCGTCCAGCCCTTCGATGTCCGCCACCGCCTGGTTCACGGCCTCGGCCGAGAAGAGATACTGCTGCTTGATGTAGTTGAAGTAGGGATGCGTCTCCCAGAGCGGGCTCGCGAAGCGCCGGTCCTTCGGCGTATGGTCCTCGGGCGGCTCGAGATTGCCGTGGGTCAGCCTGTGCTGGGCCTCGACGTAGTGCTTCAGCGACTTGCCCCAGTAGCCGATCTGGTGCTCGAGGATCTTCGAAGGGTTCGCCATCATCTCCGCGATGTAGGCGGAGGCCGCTTTCATGTAGAGATCCTGCCCCGGACCCTGGAGCGTGGACCGCACGGGTTTTCTGTGCGCAATCGCCTGAACCAGACGCGCGGACAATTCCTCGACGCGCGCCAGATTGGCGTTCAGCCGGGACAGCTCAGCCGATGCGTCAGTTTCGTCAGTTGTCATATCAGGCTTTCCGAATTACTTTGCAGTTGCAGCATTTCGCGGTCCGTCCAGTTTATCGTCGCGGGAACCGAGGGGCAAAGCGACGATTTGAATCGATGGCACGCTCGGGAAGGAGTCCTCATGCGCTACATGGCCACCTACGATCTATACGAGTCGATGCGCAATACCAACCAGTGGCTCGGCGCCACGGCGAAGGCGATGGCCTCGTATCCGGTCACCGGGCTGTTTCCGCATCCGATGTTCCAGGTGATGGCGGCCTGGGGCGAAGTCACTGAACGGTCCTTCGAGCGCATGGTCGCCAAGCCCGACTGGAACGTCTCCATCGTCGTCGGCGAGGACGGCCGCGACCATCCCGTCACAGTCGAAACGGTTGTCGAGCGCCCGTTCGGCGACCTGATCCGCTTCCGCGTCGCGGGCCGACCGGAAAAGGACCGCCGGGTGATGCTGGTCGCGCCGATGTCGGGGCACTACGCCACGCTCCTGCGCTCGACCGTGAAAAGCCTGCTCGTCGACTGCGAGGTCTGGATCACCGACTGGCACAACGCCCGCGAGATCCCGGTCTCCAAGGGCAAGTTCGACATCGAGGACTACACCCTCTACCTGATGGATTTCATGCGGCACCTCGGCCCGGACACCAACGTCGTCGCGGTCTGCCAGCCGGTGCCGCTCGCGCTCGCCGCGACGGCCTATCTCGCGGAACTCGAGCCGGAAGCGCAGCCGCGCACCCTCACACTGATCGGCGGACCGGTCGATCCCGACGCGAACCCCACCGAGGTGACCGATTTCGGCCGCCGCGTCACGATGGGCCAGCTCGAACACCTCGCGCTCCAGCGCGTGGGCTTCAAGTATCCCGGCGTCGGCCGCATGGTGTATCCCGGCCTCGCGCAGCTCTCCTCGTTCATGTCGATGAACGCCGAACGTCACGGGCAGGCGTTCTTCAACCAGATCCTCCGCGCCGCCAAGGGCGAGGCGCAGGAGCATGACAAGCACAACAAGTTCTATGACGAGTATCTCGCGGTCATGGACATGACGGCGGAATTCTATCTCTCCACGGTCGAGCGCGTCTTCAAGGAGCGCGAGATCGCGCGGAACGAATTCGTCGTCGCGGGCCACACCGTCGACTTCTCGAAGGTGACGAGCGTCGCTGTGAAGGTCGTCGAGGGCGAGAAGGACGACATCTCGGCCCCCGGCCAGTGTCTCGCCGCGCTCGACCTCCTCACCGGCCTGCCGGCCTCGAAGAAGGCCAGCCATGTCGAGCCCGGCGCCGGCCACTACGGCATCTTCGCCGGAAAAAGCTGGCGCAACAACATCCGGCCCCTCGTGCTCGACTTCATCGACGCGAATGCCGGGACGCCGCACGTCAAGCCAGCGCGCGCCGCAGAATGAGCGGCGCCTGACGGTCGAGCCAGTCGCTCAGCAGACGCGTCGTCTCCTGGGGCGCCTCGAGCGTCGGGAGATGTCCCGCCTCCTCCAGGATCTCGAGACGCGCCCCATGCGAGAGGGTTTCCATGAACTCCTGCCGCCGCACGGGACAGAGCGTATCGTGCCGGCCGCCGAGGATCAGCGTCGGAATGCGAAGCGCGCGGAGCGTGCGTTGCTGGTCGGCGCGCTTCTGGAGCGCACGCATCTGCCGGATGAAGACTTCGGGGCCGAGGCCCATCGCCATGCCGACGATCTCGTGCATCAGCTCCGGCCGTGCCGGGCCCGGCGCCAGCGCCTCCGGTGGCAGCGCCTGACGCATCGCCTCCCCGAGACGCCCGGCCCGCGCGGCGACGATGAGTTCCTCGCGCCAGCTCGAGATCTTCGGGGTATCGGACAGGCAGTCCGTCGCAAGGAGCGCGATCCGGCTGATCCGCTCCGGCGCGCGCCGCTGCACCTCCATCGCGACGATCGCACCGAGCGAATGGCCCGCAAGCGCGAACCGGCCGGGCGCGTCCGCGAGAACCGCGTCGGCCATCGCCTCGACCGTCGCCTCGGCGGTGATCCGCGCGACATGCACCGCGCGTTGTCTGGAAATCGCAATGATCTGGGGCGCGAAGACGCGTGCGTCTGACGCCAGCCCCGGCACGAGCACGATCGGCTCTGCCCCCTGCTCCATCGGCCTGCCCTCTGCCGTTTCGCGGGAAGATACCCCGAACCGGGCGATTTCGGAAGCGAATCCGGAGGCTTGGCGGAGTTTCGCCCGACCTGTGGCGGGACGGTCGGAGCGAGGGGGCCGTCTGCCCCCTCGCGCTCCCCCGAGGATATTTCCCGACAGATGGAGGCAGTCTGCGGCTCAGCCCCCGATGCGGGCGAGAACCTCTTCCACGCTTCGCTCGATCAGCGAAAGACACTCCGGGGTCGAGAAGCGGTGGTCCGCGCCCTTGACCAAGGTGAGCCGGATATCCTCGCCCGTGGCGTGATCGAGAAGGCGGAGCGCGACAGAGAGCTCGACGTCGGTGTCGGCCGTGCCCTGCAGGAGCCGCACCGGGACCGGGAGCGGCAGAGCTTCGCGGAGGACGAGCGTCCGGCGCCCCTCCTCGATCAGGCGGCGGGTGATGACGTAAGGCTCGGGCGAATAGTCCGACGGCTGCTCGACGCGCCCGGTCTCGGTGAGTTGACGGCGTTCCTCTTCGGTGAACCCCGCCCACATGCTGTCTTCGGTGAAGTCCGGGGCGGCGGCGACGCCCACGAGCCCCGCGAGCTTATCCGGCATCGCCTTCGCGACGAGAAGCGCGATCCAGCCGCCCATCGACGAGCCGACAAGCACCTGCGGTCCCTCGGTCAGCGCCTCGATCGCCGCCATCGCGTCCTCGGCCCAATCGCCGATGGAGCCGTCGAGGAAGTCCTCCGAGGACCGGCCGTGGCCCGAGTAGTCGAACCGGAGAAAGGCACGGCCTTTGCGCCTCGCCCAGTCTTCGAGGTGGAGCGCCTTCGTGCCCTCCATGTCAGAGCGGAAGCCGCCGAGGAAGACGACCCCGGGTCCGGCACCTTTCGTCCGGTGGTAGGCGATGCGGCGGCCGTGCGGCGATGTGTCGATGTAGTCGGGCATCGTGTCTCCTTTCGCGCGGCAGCCTAGCGGCACGCCCGCCGGACCGGAAGCCGCCCGGTTTCCATGGCCTCTTCATACGAGGTCTTCTCGCCCGCTTGCGCCTTGACTCCGGACCGCCAAGACGTCACTTGGTCCGCATCACATACCCGCAACCGGGCGTTCCGTAGGCGCCGAACCGACGAGGAGACCAGGCCGATGAGCCTCGATCAGTCCCAGATTTCCCTCACCTTTCCAGACGGCTCCAGGCGCGTGTTCCACGCCGGAGTAACCCCGGGCGAGATCGCCGGGGGCATCTCCAAGTCTCTGGCGAAGAAGGCGATTTCCGCCCAGGTGAACGGTGCGCACTGGGATCTCCAGTGGCCCATCGAAGAGGATGCCGAGATCGCCATCAACACGATGGAGGACGACGGCCCGGCCCTGGAGCTCATCCGCCACGACCTCGCTCACATCATGGCCCGTGCGGTTCAGGAGCTCTGGCCCGAGGTGAAGGTGACCATCGGTCCGGTGATCGAGAAGGGCTGGTACTACGACTTCGACCGCGACGAGCCCTTCACGCCGGAAGACCTCGGCCTCGTCGAGAAGAAGATGAGGGAGATCATCAACCGGCGCGACCCGGTGACGACCGAGGTCTGGGACCGCGAGCGGGCGATCCGGTACTACGAGGCGAACCACGAGCCCTACAAGGTCGAGCTGATCGAGGCGATCCCCGAGGGCCAGCCGATCCGGATGTACTGGCACGGCCACTGGCAGGACCTCTGCCGCGGCCCGCATCTTGCCCACACCGGACAGGTTCCCGCCGATGCCTTCAAGCTGATGAGCGTCGCCGGCGCCTACTGGCGCGGCGACAGCGACCGCGCGATGCTCCAGCGGATCTATGGCGTCGGCTTCCGCAACCGCGACGACCTCAAGACCCACCTCACCATGCTCGAGGAGGCCGCCAAGCGCGACCACCGCAAGCTCGGCCGCGAGATGGAGCTTTTCCACTTTCAGGAAGAGGCGCCGGGCATGGTGTTCTGGCACCCCAACGGCTGGACCGTGTACCGGGTGCTCGAAGACTACATGCGGCGGCGGCTGACGGCGGCGGGATACAGGGAGATCAAGACGCCGCAGGTCGTGGACCGCAAGCTCTGGGAAGCCTCGGGGCACTGGGACAAGTACCGCGAGAACATGTTCATCACGGAGATCGACGAGGAGCACGCCAACGAGAAGCGCGTGAATGCCTTGAAGCCGATGAACTGCCCCTGCCACGTGCAGGTGTTCAATCAGGGCCTCAAGTCCTACCGCGACCTGCCGCTGCGGCTGGCCGAGTTCGGCTCCTGCCACCGCTACGAGCCGCACGGGGCGCTGCACGGCCTCATGCGGGTGCGCGGCTTCACGCAGGACGACGCCCACATCTTCTGCACCGAGGATCAGATCGCTGAGGAATGCGCGAAGTTCATCGGATTGCTCTCGTCGATCTACCGCGACACCGGCTTCACGAAGTTCGACATCAAGCTCTCGACCCGGCCCGACGTGCGCGTGGGCTCCGACGAGATCTGGGACAAGGCCGAGGCGGCACTCGAGAAGGCCATCCTGACGGTCCGGAACGACTACGAGATCGACCCGGGCGAAGGCGCGTTCTACGGACCAAAGCTCGACTTCAAGCTGACCGACGCCATCGGACGCGAATGGCAGTGCGGCACGTTCCAGGTGGACTTCAACCTGCCCGAGCGGCTTGACGCGACCTACATCGGCCCCGACGGGGAAAAGCATCGTCCGGTGATGCTCCACCGCGCGATCCTGGGTAGCTTCGAGCGCTTCATCGGCATCCTTGTCGAAAACTACGCGGGCCGGCTGCCGTTCTGGCTCTCCCCCCGGCAGGTGGTGGTCGCGTCCATCGTCTCCGACGCGGACGGCTTCGTGCACGAGGTGGTCGAGACGCTTCGCGCCGCGGGGCTCCGGGCCGAGGCGGACGTGCGCAACGAGAAGATCAACTACAAGGTCCGCGAACACTCGGTCGGCAAGGTGCCCGTGATCCTCGCCATCGGTCAGCGCGAGGTCGACGAGCGCACGGTCTCGGTGCGCCGGCTCGGTGAAAAGGAAACAAAGACGGTTTCTCTCGACGAGGTCGTGTCGATGCTCGCCGACGAGGCGAAGGCGCCGGACCTTACATAAGCCCTTGAAATCGCGCACGTCCCCGAGGGGACATTCGCGTCCTCAAAACTTCTCGTCATGTTACAGCCCAACACGTGATCGTGACGCACGGCCCTGTGACTGGCGCGTCAGACCCTCCTGCTTCTACGCCTTTGACCGTCGCGGATGCGACTGATCGACCCGATTTCTGAGGAGGATCTCTTTATGTCGAACACCACCAAGTCCCTCGCCGTCGCCGGCGCTCTCACCGCGGCTCTTTCCGCGCAGATGGCCGGACCGGCCCATGCCCAGGCAAAGGAAAAATGCTACGGCATCTCGCTCGCCGGCGAGAACGACTGCGCCGCGGGCCCCGGCACGACCTGCGCCGGCACCTCGACCGTCGACTATCAGGGCAACGCATGGACACTCGTCGACGCAGGCACCTGCGCCGAGATCGAGCTGCCCGGCGACCGCACGGCGGCGACCGCAGCCCAGCTCGAGGAGTGGGGCTTCAACGGCATCAACCGCGACCTGCCGAACGACTCGAGCCTGACGGAGGATGTGCTCAACCAGTACATTTCGCCCGAGCGCCTCAACGAACTGAGCGCCTGACCGTCCATCGCGCCGCCCCACACGCGGGCGGCGCGTGCTGCCCTGGAGCCTGCCGCCATGCCCGAGACGAAAGCCGCGCGCCTGCTGCCCGCCGCACCCGGCGTCGGCTACAAGCCGCAGCACTTCCAGACGATCCTCGACGATCCCGCGCCCGTCCGCTGGCTCGAGATCCACGCCGAGAACTACATGGGCGACGGCGGACGCCCGCTCGCCCAGCTGCGCCACCTCGCCGAACGCTTTCCGATCTCCGTCCATGGCGTCGGGCTCTCCATCGGCGGAGACGGCCCGCTCGACAGGGATCATCTCGCCCGTCTCGCTCATCTCGTACACTGGCTCGAGCCGGCGAGCTTTTCCGAGCACCTCGCCTGGTCCACGCACGACAGCCATTTCCTGAATGACCTGCTGCCGCTTCCCTACACCGACCGTACGTTGGCGCAGGTCTCCGATCACATCGATCAGGTGCAGGAGGTCACGGGCCGCCGGATGCTTCTGGAGAACCCCTCCAGCTACCTCGCCTTCGCCGAGAGCGAGATGAGCGAGATCGAATTCCTGACGGAGATCGTGCGGCGTACGGGCTGCGGCCTGCTGCTCGACGTCAACAACGTCTTCGTCTCGGCCACCAACCAGCGCATCGACCCGAGGGCCTATATCGACAGTTTCCCGCACCGCCATGTGGGCGAGATCCATCTCGGCGGCCATGACGAGGACGAGGACGAACACGGCGCGCCCCTGCTGATCGACAGCCACGGGCGCGAGGTCGTCGATCCGGTCTGGACGCTCTATGCGCACACGCTCGAGATGGGCGGGCCGAAGCCTACGCTAATCGAATGGGACACCGACGTGCCGGACTGGCCGGCGCTCGCCGCCGAGGCAGAGCGTGCCGCCACCGCGCTGGAGGCGGTTGCATGACAGTTGCGCAGACGATCTTCGCCGGCGCCGTGCTCGATCCCGCTCGCGACGTGCCGGACGGTCTGATCGACCCCGGAGGCCGGTCGGCCGGAAAACGCTTCGACGTCTACCGCAACAATGTGGCCGTCAGCCTGACCGAGGCTCTCGAGACCGGGTTCCCCGTGCTGCGCAAACTCCTCGGCGAGACGAACTTCAAGGGGGTGGCGGGCCTGTTCTTTCGGCGCCATCCGCCCTCATCGCCGCTTCTCATGCAGTACGGTTCGAAAATGCCGGAGTTTCTCGCGGCTCTGCCGCAGCTCGCGCAGCTGCCCTACCTGTCCGATGTCGCCCGTCTCGAACTGGCGCTCCGGGAGAGCTACCATGCGGCGGATGCCGTTCCCGTGGCCCCTGACGCGCTTGCGGGGATCCCGACCGAGCGTCTTCTGTCGTCCCGCTTCGCCATCGCCCCCGCCGTCCGCGTTCTATCGTCTCCCTGGCCGGTCCTCGGGATCTGGCGGCGCAACAGCCTTGCGGACGCGCCGAAACCGGAGATGCGCGCGGAAGACGTGCTGATCGTCCGGGTCGAGTTCGATCCCCGGCCCGTCCTGCTCCCGCCCGGCGGCGCGGCTTTCGTCGCCGCGCTCCAGGAGGGGCTTCCGGTCGGCGAAGCACTGGATCTGGCCAGCGAAACCCCGGGTTTCGACCTTGCCGCAATTCTCTCCGCGCTCATCGCCGGCGCGGGAATCACAGGAACGGAGGTGACGCCATGACCGTCCTCACATCACTCTACACCGCCTTGGTCGCGCGCCTCGACGCCGCCGGCGAGTGGCTGCTGCCCACGCTCTCCCGGCTGCTCTTTGTCGCGATCCTGTTCGGATACTACTGGAACTCGGCCCTGACCAAGGTGGGCGACGGGATCTTCGGGCTCGTGCGGCCATCGGACGGCGCCTACATCCAGATATTTCCACGGACTGTCGAGGCCGCCGGCTACGACTTCTCCCAACTCGGGGCCGTCCACTGGGCGGTCGTGGTCGCCGGCACCTGGGCGGAATTCCTGCTTCCGCTGCTCATCGTGGCCGGCCTTCTCACCCGGCTCGCCGCGCTCGGGATGATCGTCTTCGTGGTCGTGCAAAGCTGGGTCGACGTCACCGGCCACGGCCTCGGAGCGGCCGATATCGGCGCGTGGTTCGATCGCCTGCCGTCGGCGACGATCATGGACCAGCGGGCATTCTGGATCTTCGCGCTGCTCGTCCTGGTCCTGAAGGGCGCCGGGCCGCTTTCGCTCGACAGACTCTTCGCCGGACGTTTCGTCGCCGCGGAACCGAAAGCGGTCTAGCCGATGATCTCGTCGCGAACCTCGTCGCGCCACCCGAGCCAGAGCCGCTCCCCGTCCTCCACGACCGGGCGCTTCATCAGGCCGGGATGGGCGGCGATCAACGCGGCCGGTGCCGCGCTGCGCTCGCCTTCCGGCAGACCTCGCCAGGTCGCCGAAGACCGGTTGACGAGCCTCTCGCCGAAGGCGGCGAGAAAGGCGGCGATCCGCTCGTCGGGCAGCCCCCCGGCCCGCACATCGACGACGTCGACCTCCCGCCCCGCGGCCCGAAGCTCCCTCAGTGCCCGCCGGCACGTGTCGCAATTCTTGATCCCGTAGAGTCGCATGTTGCCCCCGTTTTCGGCGTTTTCCGCGAAATTTGAGCGCACCCGGCGCTCGAATCTTGCTTTTCTTTCAAAACATCCGATCCTCGTGATCGTGACAACCGACCTTCAGGCGCCGTCTCGCCTCAAAGGCAGCCGGTCGATCAGGAAGGAATGGCTGTGACCAGGCCGTCGCACAAGCGCGGACGGCGACGACTGAAGGAGAGACGGAATGCCCACCGGCACCGTGAAATGGTTCAACACCACCAAGGGCTATGGATTCATCGCCCCCGATGACGGCGGAAAGGATGTCTTCGTGCACATCTCTGCTGTCGAGCGCTCCGGAATGACCGGCCTCGCCGACAACCAGAAGGTCAGCTACGAGATGATCGAGGGCCGCGATGGCCGCGAGTCGGCCGGCGAACTGAAGGCGCTCTGACCGCGGGTCCGCCCGCTTTCTCACACTTGGAACCTCGCCTGTGAGTACCGTCGCCGTCAACTGGTGACGGCCCGTGCGATGACGACCCCCGCCCAGGCCGACCCGGCGGTCAGCGCGGTGCCCCAGGCCCAGTCGACCGCGACCATGGTGGGCGACCAGTCGCGCATGACGGCCCAGCTCGTCAGCTCGTAGGTGCCGTAGGCCACCGCGCCCAGGATCGCGCCGTTGAGGAGCGCCTGTCCGGGCGCGTCGTCGCGCAGGGCGGGCCAGCCCGCGAACCAGATCACGCCGGCCATGTAGGTGACGTAGAAGAGGAGCGCGGGGCCAGCGCGGATCCCGTCGAGCAGCCCCTCGCCCAGATGGCGCTCGAAGAGGGGCTTCATCACGAACGACAGCATGATCGCGTCGGCCACGAGGAAGACGATCCCGGTGGCGAGGATCAGGACGAGGATGGACATTGGCTCTCCCGGGGTTGCGATCCCCGGAAGATAGGGCGGCGGCGGCCGGGGTCGATCAGCGGCGGGCGTCGAGCTTGCCGAATTCGTTGTCGAGGGCGCGCTGGAGCTTCTTCGCGGCCCCCCGCATCGCGGCGTCGGGATTGGCGTCGTGATGGGTCGCGGTGAGGGGGCGGAGGCCTTCGGGACGGGCTTCCATGGTGCAGCGGATATCGGCGGAGCCGCCCTTCTGCGGCGAATTCTCGTCGGCGAGATGAAGCTCGATCCGGGTCAGGTGGTGCTCGAAGCGGCCGAGGGCGCTGTCGACGATCTCGTTGGCCCGGGCCTCCATGGCCTCGGTCGCGTCGATCTGGTTGTCGGTATTGAAGAGGAGTTCCATGGCGTTCCCTTTCGTGGTCCCCGCATCAGCGCCGCAGGGGGCCGCGGGGTTCCATGCCGTCAGGACCGCGCAGCGTACCAGACATAGCCGAAAAGCCCGCTTGCGAACAGCAGGATCGACAGCGGGCCGGAGCCGATGTCCTCCTGCAGCTTCGCCATCGTGTCGGTCATGCAGCGGCCGAAGCACTCGGGGTCTTCGGGGATCTGCACGCCCACCAGGACGGCCACGCCCATTCCGCCGAACAGGATGAGGTTCGCCCATGCGAGGAATTTCGTCATGCCGGGTCTGCCCTTGCCGTGCCCCCGGACGGGGTATCGCGCAAAACCGGCGGGGATGTGGCGGTGTCGTACGGGATGCGACGGTCAGCCCGCCCGGCGCACCGGAGGTGCGACGCCATTCGTCAGCACGCCTTCGGCGTGACGGGGCGGTTCGGGCGTGGCCCGGCGCGGACCGCCGGGCCCTGACGAAATGGTTGATCAGCGATAAGTCGCACCAGATAGAGATCACAAACGAGCAACCAAAACGCGAGAAGTCCGTTCGTGTTCGGGAGCACTATCACGCACACCCTACTCGCAAGCGATAGAGTCGACGTGCCTGCGAAAGCTGTTGCACTCACCACGAGCGCGGCGGTGGTGCGTTCGAGCACGCACCCTACGCTTGCTAAGCTTGCTGAAAACCGGTGCGTGAGGTCGGGTGCGTGGACTAACACACCACGCGCGCGACGGCGATGCGTGTGAGCATCTGCACTAGGCTGGCTGCGCAGCTTCAAGAATCAGACCCTTTGACGCAAACTCCGCTCGGAGTATCTCAAGATATTCGGGATGCGGCGGAACCTTTGCGAGGGAAAAAATCTCCCAGCCCGTTTGGGAAAAACCGATTCCTTCTCCAAATTGAAAATACCCATATCCATCATTAGGACCACCATTCAGGCCCATAAGATTGAACATGTGTGAACCTATCTGAACTGGCAGTGGCCGTTCATCCCAGTTGAGCGCAAAGGTATGGGCGAATCCGCTCTCAACATACAAACCCAATGGCCCAAAAACATTCGTCAACGGGTTTCCAACGATTTTCCTGATGGTATCGTCGCGCTCAACTTCGTCCGCGCGCAGTGCGCGTCCGCCTTTCACAATTATCCTTTCAGGAGTCAACTCAGGCTCTTGAGGCAATACGCATTTAGGATTCAGAACAATCCCGATCGAGTTTCTCCAATACGGATGATCAGGACCAATGGCGACCTTAAAAGCTGCAAGCCTCTCAATCAACTCCGCCTCGTCCCTCGAAAGTGTTCGGAGGAGATCGAGCGTACGCGCTGAATAGTTTTTGCCTGAAGCCTTTCCAGAGAGGACTCGTGCCCATATTCCTTGCATATTATCATCGCTTACATTCTCCGCATGCCTCCAAAAGTGGCTAACCCAGTCGGGCTCAATTTCTAGCTCGCAATCCAATGCCTCAACGGGCTCAGCTTGAAGCTCAAGCACGGCTTTTGATGCTACGGATTCACGATTCCGTTGGTGCAAGAGCCTGTTGGTCGTCAGCACTATACGAGAACGATCATCAAGAGTTATTTCAGCATTTAAGTCTCTGCCTAAGCTTTCTTCCGCCAGTCTTTGAAGCTCAAGGTGGGTCTTGAACTCCCGCTTCAAGAGCCAAGGACCCAGGAGCCTTCCAGTGCCAGAAGTGATCGCTTTGACTAGGCGACTAGCGGCCCTTGATTCAGCAACGCGCCCAACTCCGAAGACATCGGAGAGAGAAACAAGGCTCGTCTTCGAACCGGTCAACCAATCACCCCCTCAAACTCCCGCCATTCCCCCTTGCTCATGCCCGAGGTCTCCTGCGTCACCTGCTCCCCCCTGAGCATACGCCGGATGCACTCCAGAGCCTTACCGGAGAGTGTCGCCCCGCCCATCCGGTAGTCCTCGAACGCCGCCCAGGCGTAGGGCACCCAGTCGCGCACGACCTCGGCGATGCTGTCGGCGTAGACGCGGATCTCGTACTGCGCGTGGGCGTCGGCGCGCAGGCGCAGGAAGTGGAAGAGGTTGTGGAGGTCCGTCTTCCAGTACCACTGGGTGTAGATGTTGGCCGGCAGGTTCATCCGCGCCAGTTCGCGCGCCAGCCCCTTCTGGCCGTCCTGGCTCAGCATCGCCTCGTAGCTGTCGTAGGCGCGGGCGGCGTCGGATTTGAGCATCTCGAGCACGCGCGCGGCCTCGTCCCCTTCCAGCACCTCGCCCCGGCCCTGGTTGTTGACGGTCGATTGCGCGGCGAGCGCCTGGGGTTCGGGGATGTAGAACTCGCGGTCGAGGATCGAGTAGCGGGCGGAATATTCGTTCACGTTGGCGGTGCGGTGGCGGATCCACTGGCGCGCCACGAAGACGGGCAGCTTCACGTGCAGCTTGATCTCGCACATCTCGAAGGGGGTCGAGTGCCAGTGCCGCATGAGGTAGCGGATCAGGCCT
>Ga0102929_1001578_pt1 | contig 13641 bp, 9 predicted proteins | sample SalPonR1_B_D2_MG_FD_78510 | JGI IMG/M metagenome (GOLD analysis project Ga0102929, IMG submission 78510) | Salt pond soil microbial communities from South San Francisco under conditions of wetland restoration - Salt Pond MetaG R1_B_D2_MG | ecosystem: Environmental > Aquatic > Marine > Intertidal... | reverse complement strand
TTGAAGCAGTTTGATTTCCCCTGCTTCATTGAGCTCCTGCTGACTACCACTTGTTTTCTCGAGCAAAATGGCAGATTTAATGGCTCGCAGGCCGCGCAGTGCCTCTTTATCCTTATTTTTCATGGCCGTTTTCATGGCCGACATTACTTCAGTTTCTAAGCTCATGCTTGTTTTTTTATCTCTTTTGTCAAATGTACAAAATCCTCCACGCTCATTTGTTCAGGACGCAGCGTCAGGTACTTTTGAATATCTGGGTTGATAGCTTTGCCAGCGAGTAGTCCTTTGATGGAATTCCTGAGCATTTTTCTCCTTTGGTTGAAGGCCATTTTGACTACGGTAAAGAACAGTTTGATATTGTCTGTGATTTTAGCTTGCTCCAGACGTTTACAGAGTATGACTGAAGAGTCCACTTTGGGTGGAGGGTTAAAATTTCCGGGGCCGATATCGAAGCACTTTTCTACTGTGTAAAAAGCTTGTAACAAAACGCTTAATATGCCGTATGTTTTCGTCCCGTGTGGGGCTGCCAGGCGGTTGGCAACTTCTTTCTGAAACATGCCACTAAAAACGGGTATGCGGTTTCTGTGGTCGAGGATACTGAAGACGATTTGACTGGAAATGTTGTAGGGGAAGTTGCCTACAATTGAGAATTCGTTTCCGTCAAATAAATTCCGCAGATCCATTTTCAAAAAGTCCTGGTGCAAGATGACCCCATCATCCAGCCGAAATTCATGGTTGAGGTATTGCACCATATCTTCATCCAGCTCTACCAATTTCAATTCGGCTTCTCCCTCCAACAGGTACTGTGTCAGAAACCCTCTGCCAGGGCCTATTTCAAGTATTCTTCCGGTTTCGTCCGCTTGCAGTATGTCCTTTGCAATCCTTTCGGCGTAATGGTTGTTCGTCAGAAAATGCTGCCCGTATTTTTTCTTTGCCTTCATTCTTCAATCAACTTCATGGCTGCTGAAGAATCTTCTACAGGGTATTTGCAGCTCTTGTTCTCACATACAAATATCCGGGTATGCCCTTGATCAAATTTACCCTTCAATAAATCGAGTGTTGTCTTGCCATCAGTACTGCCCATGAAAATGCAATTGGGCAGGTAGGATTGAGCCAGTAGCCTTTTCTTTTCCAAAGCCTCAGGGCCGGCAATGGCCACCTCTTTAATGCCCTGGGTATGCCAAAGGTACAACTGCACCCAATTGGCGTAAAATTCCGCATTACCCATGATTTTGTCTTGCAATTGAAGAAACATATTCTTAGAGCGTTCAATCCACTCCTCTTGATAATAGAGATGCCCCAAAAGGAATAGGTTTTTGGCCATCTGAGAATTGGAAGCTGGGATAACATTGTCTGAGGTTTCCTTTTTTCTGAGAATGAGCTCCTCGGAATCATCGCTTGTGTAATACAAAAGAGGACTATTCGTGTCTTCAAACTCAGCCAGGCAATACTCCATCAATTTTCTGGCCTCATCGAGCCATTGTTGATCAAAGCTATTCTCATACATCTTGATCAGTGCGGTTATGAGAAAGGCATAATCGTCCAGAAAGCCATGAATGGAGGCCTTGCCTTTGTGGTAATTGCGATGCAAAGAACCGTCCTCTTTCTGAATGTTGTCCATGAGAAAGGTGAGGCTTTTCCCGGCAAAATCCAGATAGCGCTCTTCTCCCAGGGCCTCATAGGTGTCTAATAAACCAATGATGGCGAGGGCGTTCCAGGAGGTGAGGGATTTATCATCAAGGCCTGGCTTTTCTCTTCTGGATCGAATTCCATCCATCTTTTCCAGGGTCTGCCGGAGTTGCTTTTTGAATTTACCGGCATCGAGGTTTTTCTTTTCCGCATACTGATCTGGAAAATACTCTGCAAAGAGGATATTATTGCCATGCTCCCAATTGCCCCGAAGCGTGACTGTGTAATAATCGCAGAAGGTTTCGAAAAAAGGAGGATCAACCAAATTGCGCAATTCATCGCTGGTCCAGACATAATATTTACCTTCTTCCCCTTCACTATCGGCATCAAAGGCAGAGTAGAAATAACCGTCGGGATGCGCGTTGTGTTCGATGAGAAAATCAGCTGTTTGCCGGAGAATACGTTCGTAGTTCTCATTTGGCTGGATTTTGTAAGCCTTTGCATAAAGAGATAAAAGCTGTCCATTGTCATACAGCATTTTCTCAAAATGGGGCACCTTCCAAATAGAGTCTACAGAATAACGGGCAAATGCTCCACCTACATGATCATAAATGCCGCCGAGGGCCATTTTGTCCAGGGTGATTTCCGTGTTTTTGAGGGAGGTCGCATTACTAAGATAAAAATAGTCCATGAGCATCCATTCCCAAATAGCAGGCATAGGGAATTTAGGGGATCCCTGGCGTCCACCCCAAGCCTTGTCTGTCCCTTGATCGAGTATACGCACTTGCTTCAGGTATACTTCTTGATCCGCCAATGGGCTATCATCCTGCAAAACAGGAAGGTCTTCCATCTTATTCAAACCCTGCAGCAGGTAGTCTGCTTGTTCTTTGAGCTTTTCAGGTTCTTCGCGCCATGTTTTGGCAAAATAAAGGAGCAATTGCATCCATTTTTCCTTGGGAAAGTAGGTTCCTGCAAAAATGGGACGCCCATCGGGCAGGCAAATGGCATTCAAGGGCCAACCTCCGCTGCCATTGATTAAAAGTGAAGCATTCATGTAAACGTCATCCACATCCGGTCGCTCTTCCCGATCGACCTTAATGGATACATAGTGGGCATTCATCAGATCACCTACTTCCTCTTTCTCGAAGGATTCCCGCTCCATCACATGACACCAATGGCAGGCCGAGTAACCTATACTCACCACAATCAATTTATTGGAATCTGCCGCCTCTTTTAGGGCTTCCGGTCCCCAGGGATACCAGTGAACAGGATTGTGCGCGTGTTGAAGAAGGTAAGGACTCGAAGATTCTGCTAATTTATTCATAGAGTTGCTGTGCTTTTCTTTAGTTGAGCAGCTCATGGTCAGCATGGTCATACTCAAAAGAAAAATATGGAGATAAAAAAAGTGCATCTTTAAATCAAAAATCATGGTCTATTTTTCTGAAGAATTTTTCCATTTCTTTTTTGAGCTTTTGCAAAGTAATAACAAAGAATGGTTTGATGCCAATCGAAAACGCTATGAAAAAGAAGTAAAAGAGCCCTTTTACCAATTTTCCCAAGATTTGACAGATAAAATTAAGGAGGACTTAAATACTCCTGAGGTACATATGAAGCGCTTTAGAATCAATCGCGACATTCGTTTTTCAAAAGACAAAACACCCTACAAAACCCATGTGGCGGCTATGGTTCGTCAGGGCGATGTCAAGAATATGGGTGCGCCGGGGTTTTACGTTCACTTTGGTCTGGACAACAGCTTCATGGGAGGTGGTGCTTATCAGCCAGATAAACACCAATTATTGGCTATCCGCCGTGCCATTGCTGCTGATCCGGAAGCTTTTTATTCCCTGACCCGGGCGAAGGAATTCAAAAACACCTACAGAGACATTCGTGGCGAGAAAAACAAGCGCCTACCCAAGGAATTCAAGGCAGCGGGAGAGCCGCATCCAATTTTATACAACAAGCAGTTCTATTTCATGAAAGAGTACGAAGATAGCGAATGGCTTCTGAGGGATGATTTAATGGACTTTGTCATGAAACATTACCGGGCGCAGCGCGAATTGATGTTGTGGTTGGAGAAGGCAGTAGCTTAATACTATTGGTAATAGGGGATGATAACCTATGCTTTCTTTGACACCAATTCCTTCAAGATGTGGTACAGTTGATCAGCGGAGCGGTCCCAATCAAAGTGATTGATGCGTTCAAAGCCTTTTTCTATGAGCTGGTGCCGCAATTTTTCATCGGTCGCGAGTCTTTGCATTTGCCGACTCATGTCTTTCTCATCCATTGGATCTGCATAAAGGGCTGCATCTCCGGCCACCTCAGGCATAGAACTAATGGAAGAGGTCACAACTGGAATACCAGCTGCCATGGCTTCCAAAATAGGTATTCCAAAGCCCTCATAAAGGGACAAGTAGCAAAAGGCACGCGCACCACTCATCAGTTTGCCAAGGGTTTTTTCAGAAATGTAACCTGTCGCTACGATGTCCTCTTTATAGGCAGATTGCTGGTATTTCTCCCTGATATCTTCGGACTTCCACGCCCATCGACCGGCCAGGAAAAGTTTCATTGGGCTTCCTGTCTGCTCTTTGAACATTTCGAATGCGCCGATCAGTCGCTCGATGTTTTTCCTTGGATGAATGGAGCCAACGAATAAAAAATAGGGTTGTCCTTCACTGTATTCCTTGCATATCTTTTCCTTTTCTTCCTGAGTTAACGGCTTGAAATTTGAGGTGAAACCATTGTGCACCACATCGACCTTATCAGGATTGATGCTATAGGTGCTGCAAATTTCTTTCTTGCTAAATTCTGAAACGGTTACGACCCGGTCGGAGCCCGAAATAATCCTGGGCGTCATTTTGCGGTAATACTTCTCCACCGTGGCAGGCAATTGATCCTCCAATTTCTCAAATCCAATGTCGTGAATTACGGTGACGGAGGGAAAAGGCAAACTGGTACTGTTCAATCCGTCCGGGGAGAGATACACGTCGGGTTTGATCTTCCGCAATGCTCTTTTGCTCGTCCATTCATACCAAATGTACCACAAGTACGGATGTCTCGCCTGAGGGGGCACTACAATCGGTTTGACATTGGTCCCAAAAATGAAGCTCTTGTCGTAGCTTTTCCGGTCAAATAAAAAATAGAACTGGTCTTCGGGATGGCGATCCACCATTCTACGAGTTGTTTCGTAGATAAACCTGGCGAAACCCTCTAGGTTCTTGTCTGCCAGAAAACGCGTATTAATGGCTATCTTCATAGAATATTGCGGGATATTGAAGTTAATTAAAAATCCTTACTCCGAGTCCGGTGATATCAATAAATTCTAAATTGACCGCTAATTGACTGAAGCCAGGTAGCAGGGGTATGAAGAAAAATTTTGTTGTACAGGCCGCATATGTTTTATCCATCAATCTGCTGATCAAGCCTATCTACTTATTTGCCATTGATCGCAATATACAGCTCTTGGTAGGTGATAGATATGGCATGTATTACACCTTTTTCTCCATGGCATTCATTGTCAATATTCTCTCCGATCTGGGGATACAGAATTTTAACCTGCGCTTTTCTTCACAGCATCCGCAACTGATACAGAAGAATTTCTCAAAATTGCTCGGTCTCAAATTATGGCTCGGCGCGCTTTTTTTCGGGGCTTATTTTTTCTTTGGGGTTTTCCAGTCCTATCCCTTTGACGAACCGCTGCTTTTTTTCCTGGTCGGCATGGTACTTTGGTTGAATTCACTCTTGCTTTTTCTCAGAAGCAATATAGCTGCCCGTGGCTGGTATTTTCTTGATAGTACCTTATCAGCTATGGACAAGCTGCTGATGATTTTCATTTGCGGCTCATTTCTATTGGTGGATGAATGGCGATTGCTATTGACCATCGAACGTTTTGTGGTTTTTCAGCTTATCGCTTACGCGGTGCCCATTTTCATTGCCTTGGTTGCCTTGAATCGATTCGATGTTCGATTGAAGCCCTTGCCTCAAAGGCTTTTTTCTGTCGCTATTCTCAAAAAAAGCCTTCCTTACGCACTTGTAGTCCTGCTCATGTCCATTTACGCACGGATCGACAGCGTGATGCTTGCCTGGCTGCATCCACTGCAGGAAGCAGCCGTCGATGAATATGCCAAAAGTTTTCGCATTCTGGAAGCGCTGAATATGTTTGGATTCTTGCTATCCGGCCTTTTATTGCCCATGTTCAGTAAACTGTTTAAGAAAGGTCAAATGCCTTCGGGTTTGTTTTACACGGCCCAGGGGATAAGTATGGCCGTGGTAGTGCCCGTAGTGGTTGCGGGATACCTTTTTAGTAAGGAGTTGATGCAGTTGCTCTATTACAATTCAGATGCCTCGGTAATTTTAGAATGGCACATTCTTGCTTTTGGAATCAACACTATTTCTTATGTCTTTGGCACCCTGATCACAGCGCAGGGTAGCATCCATAAATTGAACCTGCTCTTCCTGGCTGGATGTTTCTTGAATATTGGGCTGAACTACTACATTATTCCCGTTCGCGGGCCCGAAGGAGCTGCTATGACTACATTCATTACCCAATTATTTATACTCAGTGGTCAGGCTATTTTTGCCTTTCGATGGTTGTCCTTGAGTTTTCATTGGCATATCTGGCTGAGATTTTTCATCTACGCCCTCATTGTGGTGGTAGCCATTGACCCTATCAATTACTGGTTAGAAATCTCCTGGTATTTCAAAGGATTACTGCTCTTCGTGTTTGCGCTTTTCAGCACTTTTGCTTTGAGAATAATCAACTGGGAGGAGTTGACCTCTCTTGTCCGCACAAAATTTTCAGGCTGACCGGGACGTTTGTACATCGAAGCAAGACATTCGCCGACCTTGATCAGTTGGAATCCGGGAATCATTTTTTTATAGCTTTGCAGCGTTTTTTAACATGATTTTATGCCTGAAGAAAATCAAATGGTTGACTTGTTGAAGTATTTGTATGGCAAGCGAAGACAAATCCTCCTCTGGACCGGAACTGCAGCCATTTTAAGTGTCGTCTTTTCCTTGTTGATGCCTGATTATTACAAAGCCTCAACTACCTTTTATGCTAGTGCCCAGTCGTTGGCGAGCCCTGAGAGTATTTTTGGGAGTAAGGATGGCAATATGTATTTCTTTGGGGGAGATGCAGATGTAGACCGCTTACTCGCTATTGGCAAATCGAGAGAAGTTTCTGATTATATTATTGAGAAATACAATCTTGTTGATCATTATGATGTGGATACCACCACATTAAAAGGCAAGGAACAATTGATGCTTAAGTTTTCCGATCAATTGGAGATTGTAAAAAATAAATTTGATGCCATCGAGTTGAGCTTTGAGGATAAGGAGCGCACTCTTGTAGATGATGTGGCCAATGATTGCAGGTATAAAATAAATGAAATTGCCCTTCATGTGGTCCGAGAGAATCAAGAACGCATGATTGAGGTTTGTCAAGAGAACATCAATAAGAATCAACGCAAGCTGGAGAGTGTGGAGGACAGTATTTCCAGCATCACGAGCAATTATGGTATCATCAATGCACAGTCACAGGGAGAGCAGATATCCAGCCTCATTGTGTCTACAGAAGCCAGCATTAGTGATTACTCAGCGAGATACGATTACCTGCTTAAAAATGCTACAGAATCTATACGAGACACCTTGCAATTCATCAAAGCCACCCTCGAAGGTTTGAAACAGAAAAAGTCTAAATTGAATCGAGAAGAGCTTGTGAACTTTTCTAAAGGAGCTGGTAGACTTGTGGCTCTGCAACAGATTCAAGAACAATTGTCGAAAAGAGTAGGGTATGACATCGACCGTTTACAGCAACTCAATTCCGCTTTTAATTCAGATATAAGTGCCCTGGTTACTGTGGAAGAGGCGAGGGAACCTTATATTAAGTCTCGTCCGAAACGTTCCATCATAGTTCTGGCAGCTACATTTGGGACTTTTGTTTTTTCTATTCTCTTGCTCTTACTGGTTAGAAATATCAGGCAAATGTCATGGAAGGAGACAAAGTAAAGGCTGTAACTCCGACAAATAGCCATTCGAAACCGATAAAATGGTTGACGGCAGGTTTTTTGATTTGCCTGGCTCTCAGTATAGTTAGTTGGCCTTTTTTGGATCAGCCATGGTTTTCCCTGATTCCCCTGGCCATGGTAATCGGATTGTTGACCTTGGTTCAATACGAATGGCTGTTGTATGCCGGAATGGCACTGATCCCTTTAAGCACGGAATTGGATCTGGCTGGAGGATTGAGTTTGGATTTTCCTATTGAGTTGTTGATGATTGTGATGTCCGCAGTTTTTGTTCTCCTGGCATTGTATCGTCTGAAGGAGCTGCCTGAGCAAAAGTTTGCACATCCACTGGTTATTTTGCTTCTGATGCATGTATCCTGGATGGTCATCAGCTGTTTTTTTACGACCGACCCCCTCATTTCTGTGAAGTTTTTGCTTGCAAAGTCCTGGTACATCGGCAGTTTTTTTTTCCTCGTACTGTATTTATTTCATACGGACAAGCTGCAAGGACTGCTTAACTGGTTTTTTATTCCTCTTTTGTCTACTGTGGGCCTTGTTGTAGCACGCCATGCACTAGAAGGATTCAGCTTTGATTCGGTCAACCAGGTCCTTCATCCTTTCTACCGCAACCACGTGAATTATTCCGCTTTACTGGCCATTAGTTTTCCTTTTCTTTTTTACAGCTGGCGGGTGAATCGATTTCTAAAACCGGCCCTTATACTATTTCTGCTGGCAGCCATTTATTTAACTTATACACGTGCCGCCTATATTGCCGTATTGGGTGGAATGGCTTACTTTCTCATAGTGCGTTTCAAATTGACCAGGTATTTTGTTGCGGCAGCCCTGGTTGCAGGTGTTGTTGCTATTTTCTCAGTGGTAGAGAACAACCGATATTTGGAGTACGCTCCCGATTATCAGAAGACCATTGCTCACAAGAACTTTGATGATCTCATCGAAGCGACCTATGAATTCCAGGACGTATCCACAATGGAAAGGGTGTACCGGTGGGTGGCCGGGTTCAATATGATAGGAGAAAGACCTCTTACCGGTTATGGGCCCGGAGGCTTTTATGATAATTACAGGAATTATACCGTTAGTAGTTTTAAGACATATATCAGTACGAACGAAGAGCGTTCGGGAATACATTCTTATTACTTGATGACAGCGGTGGAACAGGGTTTACCCGGGCTGATTTTATACCTGACGTTTGTCATTGCGACTCTTTTTTATGCCGAATCGCTGTATCACAGATTAAATGACCCTGTAGATCGGAAACTCTGCCTGGCGGCTGTAAGCGCCCTGGTCGTTATTCATTTATTTCAAATCATCAATGATCTGGTGGAGGCGCATAAAGTGGGGACATTTTTCTTTTTGTGTACAGCTATAATCGTCTATCTGGATTACAAGAGCCGCCGTCAGGTAACAGAAAATAATTCTGTGTCCTAACTCTTCTTTTCTTTGAGTTTTTTCTTGAGCGCGAACATCTCGTCTCGATATTTTGCGGCGCTAATGAAATCGAGATCTTTTGCAGCTTTCTTCATTTTACCCTCGGTAGCCTTGATGAGTTTTGTGAGTTGTTCGCGATCCATGTACTCCACGACAGGATCAGCAGCAATTTCTCCGTCATCAGGTTCTTCATAGTAAAACTGCTTTTGTTTTTTGCCTCGGATGTCCAGGATAGATCTTTTCTCCAAAATTTCTTCCCTGGATTTCCTGAGATTCATCGGTGTAATGTCGTGTTTTTCATTGTATTCCAACTGAATGGCCCGGCGCCTGTTGGTTTCATCGATGGTTTGTTGCATGGCATCGGAGACGCTATCGGCGTAAAAAATGACGAGGCCATTGTTGTTTCTTGCTGCACGTCCTGCTGTTTGTGTGAGGGAGCGTTCATTTCTGAGGAAGCCTTCCTTATCCGCGTCGATGATGGCCACCAAAGATACCTCAGGTAAATCTAATCCCTCTCTCAGAAGGTTGACCCCTACAAGTACGTCAAATTCACCAAGTCTGAGGTCACGAAGGATTTCCACTCTTTCCATAGTGTCCACTTCAGAGTGAATATAACGTACTTTGATATCCAATTTTGCCAGGTATTTACTGAGTTCTTCCGCCATGCGTTTGGTCAGAGTAGTCACCAGTACCCGCTCATCGGATTGTACACGTTCGTCGATTTCTTCGAGCAAATCATCAATCTGATTGACAGAGGGGCGCACCTCAATGGGCGGATCTATCACACCAGTCGGTCGGATGATTTGTTCGACGATACTGCCCCCTGTTTGTTCCAGTTCGTAATCACCAGGGGTCGCACTGACATAGATAACCTGGTTGACCAGGGATTCGAATTCGTCGAAATTAAGCGGGCGATTGTCCATGGCTGATGGCAGTCGGAATCCATAACCGACAAGATTCTGCTTCCGGGCACGGTCGCCTCCCCACATACCCCGGACCTGGGGTACGGTCACGTGGCTCTCATCAATAATGGTGAGATAATCATCCGGGAAATAATCCAGGAGACAGAAAGGGCGAGTACCGGGCTTTCGGCCATCGAAAAACCGGGAATAATTCTCCACACCATTGCAATAGCCTAACTCCCGAATCATTTCCAGATCAAAGGTCGTCCTTTCTTTGATGCGCTGGGCTTCAATAAAGCGGCCTTCTTTCTCAAAATATTTGACCTGTTCGGTCATCTCATCCTGGATTTGGTGGATGATCTCTGTGATACGGTCCTTGGGAGCCAGGTAGAGGTTGGCCGGGTAAATGGCTGCATGATCCAGACTGTCTATCCGCTTGCCATTTTCAATATTGATGACGGATATCTCCTCAATTTCATCACCGAAGAAAACCACCCGGTAACCATAGTCGACATACGGCAGATTAATGTCCACGGTATCCCCTCTCACCCGGAATTTAGCCCTGTCCAGCGCAGTAGTCGTGCGCGAGTAGAGAATGTCGACCAGTTTCATGAGAAAACCATTTCTGCTGATCACTTGTCCCCGGAATATCCGAACGATTCCCATTTTGAACTCTTCCGGGTTGCCCATACCGTATATGCAGGATACTGAAGCAACTACAACAATGTCTCTGCGTCCGGAAAGCAGTGCAGAGCTCGTACTGAGTCTCAACTTATCTACTTCCTCGTTGATTTGAAGGTCTTTCTCGATATAGGTATCCGAAGCAGAGACGTAAGCCTCCGGCTGGTAGTAATCGTAGTAGGACACAAAGTACTCTACTGAATTATCCGGGAAAAAGTCTTTGAACTCTCCATAGAGTTGGGCCGTGAGCGTTTTGTTATGGGTTAGAATAAGTGTCGGTTTCTTGACCCGGTCAATGACATTGGCCATGGTAAAGGTTTTACCTGAACCGGTAACACCAAGGAGGACCTGCGATGGCTCACCGGATTCGACTCCCTGCACCAACTGTTCAATAGCCTTAGGCTGATCGCCCGTTGGTGAAAATTTTGATTTCAATTCAAAACCCACAATTCCTGGATTGATTTATTAAAATGCCCTGTCGGAGAATACACTCAGTTTGACCTTACACTTAGTACTTGCTGTTCACATAATACATTTTAATTCGTCCTTTGTTTTTCACCTCGAGTTCTCCCCGTGGGTTACAGTCGAAGTCATAGCGAATCTTTTGATAGGTAGCATCAGAAATATTGATCTTGCCCGGATCGCAGGCGGACTCCATTCGTGCCGCAATGTTGACGGTATCTCCCCAAATATCGTAGGCAAACTTTTTTACACCCACTACACCGGCAACTACCGGTCCGGTATGGACACCTATCCTGGCTTCGAAGTAAGGTTTCCCCTCAAGTAGACGTTCGCGCTTGGTTTCAGCCAGAAATTTCTGAAACTCAAGTGCTGCCTTGATGACACTTCCGGGTTTATTGGGCTTGTCAGAAATTCCATTGGCGCACATGTAAGCGTCACCTATGGTCTTTATTTTCTCAATGTTATGCTCTGCTATGATGTAATCGAAAGCGCGGAAGCATTCATCCAGGTTACTCACCAATTCCTCCGGTGTCATTTTTTCCGCAATGGTGGTGAAATCTTTAAAATCTGTAAATAATACAGTGGCATCTGGGTAGGATCGAGCTTCTGAGGTGTTATTTAACTTGAGTTCCTGAGCAACGGACTCTGGAAGGATATTGAGCAACAATTCCTCCGATTTTTCCTGCTCTTTTTTGATTTCGCGATTGAGTTTTTCCAGGGACTGATTCGCCTTTCTCTTAGCTCTGTACCTCAAATAGAAGGACAAGGCTGCGAGAAGAACCAGACCAGACAACGCGATGAGGTATTTACGAAAGTTGCGATTCCGTTCAATGACGAGCTTTTGCTTTTCTGTTGCAAGCTTGGTCAGCTGTAGCTCTTGTTCCAGCTGTTTTTTTACGATGGCCTCTCGCTGCTTCTCACTATTGAGTGATTTGATCAGGCGTTCCCTCTTTTCAATGTACTCTTGTGTTTCCAGTTTTTCCTGTTCTACACTGTCGAGAACCAGGGCCGTACTGTCGATGATCTGTTTGGCTTCGAGGTTTTCTTCTTCCAGGCTTTTGGTCTTGACTTTGAGCTGGGAGCTTTCTTTCTCAAGCACGAGTTGCTTGGACTTGAGAGATGCGATCGCATCTATGAGTTTTTTTCTTTCAAGTTCCAATCGGTCAGACTCCTTGGTCAGGCGCGTGCTTCTGCTTCTTACCTTTGCTTCTTCCTTCTCTGCATCGAGGAGATTGACACCGCTTTTGCTTAGAAAATTGAAATTCTCCTTGTAGATATTGTAGGCAGCGGAATAATTTCCTTCCCGCACTTTCATGGTGCCCATTGCATCTACTGCCTGAATGAAGAGGTCGATGTTTTTGGCTTTCTTAGCATTCCCTAGAGCGTCCTCATAAGCTCTCTGGGCGTTGGCTGTTTGTCTCTGGCTGCGCAGCAAATTGCCCAGCATTAGCGAGGATCTTGACTGCATGTCGTAGTTTTTAACCCTAAAGGCCAAATTGCTTGCCTCTCTTGCTGCTTTAATGCGATCGTCCTTCCTTGAGTATTTTTGAGCCAGTTCGTAGTAGAGGTACATACGTTCCTCGTTGTCCGTAGATTGTCGAATCTGCTGTTCCAGTTCGCTGGTGGATTGACCCGAGGCACTCAAGGACCAGAGTGTCAACAAAAAGAATATCAGAATAAAGCGCAGCGTTTGCATAGGAAAGACTCCTTAAATTGAGCGTTGAAAATAGAAAAAATATACCTAGTACTTTCCATGATGTGAAAAAATGTGGTAACGCTCGCAGCGTTTTTGAGCCAAAAGGTTTTTGTAAAGAAAAAAGAGCCATGAAACATTTGAAAAATTTTATTCTCATCCTGACCGGAGCTTTGCTATTGCTCAGCTCTTGTGTTCAGGATGATGTGGAAGTAAATGAATCTACCATCTTTCCGGGGTCGCAGGCTTTGGTGCAAACGACTTTGTTTGGTACGGTGATAGATGAGAATGATGAACCAATTCAAAATGCCCAGATTTTTTATCGATCGGGGCGTTCTGCCCAAACGGTCAACACGGATGAATTCGGCAATTTCCTTCTTGAAAACATCACCAATAAGGGAACTTCTGCTTTCCTCCAAATAGAATATGCCGGTAAATTTGATGCCTTCCGACGATTTGGTGTTTTGGAGGGCCGATACAATCGTACGGTCATAAAAATGCAGAACAAAACCATAAAAGGCCAGGTCTCTGCTTCGAGTGGGGGGCGTGTATCAGATGCCAATGGTGCTTACGTGGATCTCCCTGCTAATGGTATTGTGGATGCCAGGGGGCAGTCGTATTCGGGCACAGTTGACGTGGCCATGGCCTGGATTGATCCGACATCAGAGGATTTACCTGAAATGATGGTAGGGGATTTGAGTGGCATTGATCTTGAGGGCAATCAAAGCGCCCTGACGACTTACGGCATGTTGCAGGTAGAATTGCTGGATCCCTCCGGCAATGAATTGAATTTGGCGGAAGGTCAGACGGCAGAATTGGGTTTCCCGGT
>Ga0102929_1001576_pt1 | contig 13653 bp, 9 predicted proteins | sample SalPonR1_B_D2_MG_FD_78510 | JGI IMG/M metagenome (GOLD analysis project Ga0102929, IMG submission 78510) | Salt pond soil microbial communities from South San Francisco under conditions of wetland restoration - Salt Pond MetaG R1_B_D2_MG | ecosystem: Environmental > Aquatic > Marine > Intertidal... | reverse complement strand
TTTGACCAGGTTATTGAGATCGACCTCGATACACTGGAGCCACACGTCAATGGGCCCTACACCCCTGACCTGGCTTGGCCAATAAGCAAACTGGGAGAAGCTGCCAGGGAAAATGATTACCCGATGACCATTGAGGTTGGACTCATTGGATCTTGTACCAACAGTTCATACGAGGACCTAACCCGAGCTGCATCCATTGCCAAACAAGCAGCAGAAAAGGGGCTTAAAGCGAAATCAGAGTTTACCGTAACTCCTGGCTCTGAGCAAATACGCTTCACTGTCGATCGCGACGGTATATTGGATGAATTTGAAAAAATAGGAGGTATCGTTCTGGCCAATGCCTGTGGTCCTTGCATCGGTCAATGGGCCAGACATACAGATGATCCGGAAAGTAAAAACACCATCGTCACTTCATTCAATAGAAACTTCTCTAAAAGAAATGATGGGAATCCGGCTACACATTCATTCGTGACCTCGCCAGAGATAGTCACTGCACTTGCGTTGGGGGGAAGACTCGACTTCAACCCCCTTACAGATAAACTGACGAATGATAAAGGAGAAGAGGTGCTTTTAGACCCACCTGTAGGAGTCGAATTGCCTCCCAAAGGTTTTGATGTTGAAGATCCGGGCTATCAGGAACCGGCTGAAAATGGAAAACACATCGATGTCAAGGTGGATCCTAATTCTGACAGAATACAGTTACTCGATCCATTCGAGACCATTACTGAAGAAGGTCTGACAGATATGCGCATCCTCATTAAAACCAAGGGTAAATGTACCACAGATCACATCTCAATGGCAGGACCCTGGTTAAAATATAGAGGACATCTGGAAAACATCTCCAATAATTGTTATATCGGGGCAATTAATTATTTCAATGATAAAGCCAATAGCGTCATCAATTATCAAACCGGCGAATATATGGCCGTACCGGACTCTGCTCGTGCTTACCAAAAGGCGGGGATTGGCACAGTTGTATTTGGAGAAGAAAACTTCGGCGAGGGGTCTTCAAGAGAACATGCCGCAATGGAGCCCAGGTTCCTCGGAGTAAATGCCGTAATTGTTAAGTCCTTTGCGCGTATTCACGAAACAAATTTAAAGAAACAAGGAATGCTGGCCTTAACTTTTGCCAATCCTGACGATTACGAATTAATCCGACAGGACGACAAAATTACGATTCAAGATTTGAACAATATGGCGCCGGGTAAGAATATGATTGTTGTTCTTAACCATAAAGATGGTTCTCAGGATCGCTTTGAAGTGGCACATACCTACAATCAAGCCCAAATTGACTGGGTGAAAGCCGGTAGTGCGTTGAACAAAATCAGACAGGAACTTGCCTGAGTTCCTTTCCCTGATTAGAGGAATTTTATCAATTTAGAATACTAATTATGATCAAGGAATTCTTAAAATTCATTAAAACTGGTAATGTCGTAGAATTTGCTGTTGCGGTCATTTTAGCCGGCGCAGTAAGTATGGTGGTCAATGGTTTCGTCAATGATATCGCCATGCCCATAGTAGGGCAGGTCACAGGAGGAATGGATTTCTCCCAAATGAAAGTTGTTCTTTCTGAGGCCGTTGTAAATGCTGAGGGTAAGGAGGTAAAGGCGGAAAATGCCATCAGGTATGGTGCCTGGATCAATTCTCTGGTGAATTTAATCGTTGTTGGATTGGTGCTTTTTCTAATTGTCAGAGCCTACAATCGATTTAAGAAAAAAGAAGAGGCTGCCCCTTCCGGACCATCTCAAACAGATTTGTTGATTGAGATTAGGGATCTACTTCGAAAAAAGTAAATAAAAAAAGGGCCTTAAGGCCCTTTTTTTTATTCTCTCAATTCTCTTCTAAGAATTTTCCCCACATTGGTTTTAGGCAATTCTTTTTTGAATTCGATTTTCTTTGGCACTTTATACCCTGTCAGCCGTGCTCGACAAAATTCAATTAACTCTTTTTCTGTTAAGGATTTGTCTTTTTTGACCACAAACAATTTAACGACTTCGCCTGATTTCTGATCTGGCACACCTACAGCCGCAGCCTCCAGTACTTTCTCGTGTTCAGTAACTACTTCTTCTATTTCATTTGGATAGACATTGAAGCCGGATACATTGATCATATCTTTCTTGCGATCGACAATTTTGAAAAATCCGTCCTCCTCCATAATTCCTATGTCTCCACTGCGAAACCATCCATCAGCAAAGAATACCTTTTTGGTTTCTTCTTCTTTATTGTAGTAACCCTTCATGACTTGAGGGCCTTTGATCACAATTTCTCCCTCTTCTCCGATGGGCTTTTCCACACCATTTTCGTCAACAATTTTCATGTCCGTACTAGGTACAGGCATGCCGACCGTGCCTAAACGTCCACTTCCATCACAGGGGTTCACACTTGCTACAGGAGCTGTTTCAGTAAGGCCGTAGCCCTCAATCAGAAATGAGTCCGTCAGTTTCTCCCAGTCTTCAGCTACATGTACCTGTAAAGCCATTCCACCCGCAACGGAAATCGTCAGCGGCGAGAAATCTAGCTTTCTGAAATCATCATTATTGAGAAGCGCATTGAAAAGTGTATTTACGCCTGACATAATATGTATATCATAATTCTTGAATGCCTTAATGACCGTGTTGAGATCTCTCGCATTGGTGATCAAAATATTGTGACAGCCATTCTTGAGCATGGCCAGGCAATTAACGGAAAAGGCAAAGATGTGATAAAGCGGCAAAGGGCAGAGAATATTGCATTCATTCTTAGGCATAAAGGGCACAAACTCCGTGCTGATCTGCTCCATATTTGCCACCAGGTTACGGTTGGTTAACATCGCCCCTTTGGATATACCAGTCGTGCCTCCTGTATACTGCAGTAGGATTACATCGTCTTTTTTACTTTCTACAGGTATCCATTTAAACTTCTGACCTTGCTTGAGGGCATCAGAAAATTTAACCGTATTTGGAATATTATATTTGGGGACCATTCCCTTAATCCTCCGAACCACAAAATTCACAACAGCACCTTTAATCGTGCTCAGCATTTCACCGATCGAGGTGGTTATTACCATTTTGATGTCCGTTTCACCAATTATCTTTTCTAAATTGGAAGCGAAATTTTCTGCGATCAGTATGGCCTTCACTCCGCTGTCCTTGAATTGGTGTTTCATTTCCCTTGGCGTGTACAACGGATTGGTGTTAACTACTACCAGTCCTGCACGTAAAGCCCCGAACAGTGCAATGGGGTATTGCAAAAGATTAGGCATCATAAGGGCTATACGATCTCCTTTTTCCAATCCTCTTGACTGCAAATAAGCTGCGAAATGCCTGGAGTGAGTGTCAACATCCTTAAAACTCAGGGTTTTGCCCATACAACTGAATGCTGGCTTATTTTTATATTGCTCAAACACCTCGTCAAACATCTCTAACAAGCTCTCATACTTGTCAGCATTTATATTGGCAGGCACTCCATTGGGGTAGTTCTTTAACCATCTTTTCTCTTCCATATTCTCTAACTTACATGTGAGTGATAGCCCCTCATTGATTCAGTCAACTGTAAGAACAATTCTCAATTGATCTGAAAGAAAGGACAAAATGATAAAGGTTAAAAATATAAGATTAATTCGAAGTTTAACAATAGTCGGCCCTGTTTAGCCAAGATTGCTGTATAGACCTTGATTTAACTCGTGTCTATCAATTTTAAAAGGCTACTACTTTACTATTTCCGGCATTAAGCGTATCTTTGCGCTCCCGAAAGGGACAGTAAACCTTATTTTTTAACCAAAAAATGCATTCTTTCAATGCTTGAAAACAACGACAACAAAGAAGACCTCCAGGAAAACGAGGAGGTGAAAAACGAAACTGAAAATGTTTCTAAAGATGCCACGGAAGACAAAAGCGAGGCAGACAACACCGAAGATGAGAAAGAGGATGACTCCTCTGAAATAGAAGAAAAAGAGGGTGTTACTATACTTCAAGAGGACGATGACGAAGAAGAAGAGGACGATGATGACAATTCTGAAGAAGACGATGAAGACGAAGATGTTGTCCTCGAAGATGAGGAAGAAGAAGTAGAGGGTGAAGTAGCCCACGACGATTATGACTGGGATCAAGGCAACACCACTAACAGGTACTCCAAAGAAGAGTATAAAAAGTTATCCAAAGAATACGAGAATTCTCTTCAGCTAATAGAAGAAAATGAAATTATCTCGGGAAAGGTAAAATTCATCACGGGCAGAAATGTCGTACTTGATTTGAATTACAAATCAGACGGCTTAGTTTCTCTTTCTGAATTTAGAGACATTGACGAATTACAGCCCGGGGATGAGGTAGATGTATATGTAGAGAGACGCGAGGATGAAAAAGGTCAGTTGGTATTGTCCAGGCGAAAAGCCAAATTACTTAAAGCTTGGGATACCATCGTAGATTCTTATCACAACGGCACCATTATCAAAGGTCACATCATCAGCAAGACCAAAGGAGGTATGATTGTGGACTGCATGGGTCTTGAAACCTTCTTGCCCGGCTCTCAAATTGATATCAAGCCAATCATTGACTACGATTCCTACGTAGGTAAAACAATGGAATTTAAAGTAGTGAAAATCAATGAGCAAATAAAAAATGCCGTTGTATCTCACAAAGCTTTGATCGAAAGCGACCTTGCAGAGCAAAGAGAGGCCATTATTGCCGGTTTAGAGAAAGGCCAGGTACTTGAAGGTGTTGTCAAGAACATCACAGACTTCGGTGCTTTCCTTGATCTCGGAGGTGTGGACGGACTGTTGTATATCACGGATATTTCATGGGGTAGAATTTCTCACCCGAGTGAAGTGCTCGAAATCAACCAGAAGCTCAACGTAGCTGTTTTAGATTTCGATGAAGCTAAAAAGCGTATTTCTCTGGGGCTGAAACAACTGCAACCACACCCATGGGATACACTTGCAGAAGATATCCAGGAGGGTTCTCTGATAAAAGGAAAAATCGTCAATATTGAAGATTACGGTGCTTTCCTTGAAATCAAGCCGGGAGTTGAAGGATTGATCCACGTTTCCGAAGTTACATGGAGCAACCAGCCAGTAAATGCAAAGGAATACTTCAATATCGGAGACGAGCACGAAGCTAAAGTGGTGACCATTGACCGGGAAGACCGCAAAATGTCACTCTCCATCAAGCAGCTTTCTAAAGATCCATGGGACGAGATCGATACGAAATATCCATTGGAGTCTCAGCACAAAGGGGAGGTGAAAAACCTTACACCTTACGGTGTTTTTGTCGAGCTCGAGGAAGGTATCGGAGGCATGATACATATTTCGGATTTATCATGGACCAAGCGCTATTCTCACCCGTCAGAGTTCACCAAAGTAGGTGAAGAAATCGACGTTGTTATCCTGGAAATCGATCATGATAATCGCAAGCTGAATCTGGGCCATAAACAACTAGAGGAAGATCCTTGGAATACATTTGAAAATGTCTTCCCTGTCGGATCATATCATCAGGCTACAGTGCTCAGAAAGGATGACCGCGGAGCGATCATGCAGATGCCATATGGACTGGAGGCCTTCATGCCGATCCGTCACCTCAAAAAAGAAGACGGCCAAATGGCCAATGCTGAAGAGGACTTGACTGTAAAGGTAATTGAGTTCAACCGCGACGACAAGCGAATCCTGGTTTCTCACTTGAGATACTTACAGGACATTCAAAAAGAAGCGGACGACCAGGTGAAACAAGAGAAAACCAAAAAGCGCAAGCAAACAAGAAACGATGTGCGCTCGCAGCAATCGAAGATTGAGCGGACAACTCTTGGAGACATGGATGTATTCGACCAGCTGAAAGAGCAATTGGACGAAAACAAAGAAGAAGACGACAATAAAACGGAGGAGTAAGACTTAGGTAGGTCTTACCTTTAGGAATAGTTTAAAGCCGGTGGACATCTCCTCCGGCTTTTTTTTGCTAAAATGGATATGATGCACCGCTCATTACAAAAAGAAGATTATTACTATAACGAGGATGGGTTACTCGTATTTACAGCACAATTCCATTTGAAACGCGGATATTGCTGTGGCAACGCCTGTAAGCACTGCCCCTATGGTCAAATAGCTGTCCCTGATGAGAAAAAAAGACAAAGCACTGGCAGATTAAATAGCGGATCTTCCAACGATAAACACAAAAAAGATAGCTCAGACTAGTTTCAACAATGAACGCTCCTTTATAGCTTCTCTCTTGTCAGATGGGAACTAAAAAAGCATTTCCTTTCGTTTAAATATAGAAATAGCACAAGTAGTTGTTTTAAAGAGCATTAAGAAGAGTGAAATTCTCATACATGGAGCAGGTACGACTCCCCCCCTGTTGTACCTGCTTTTTTTACACCTCGGATTTATAATCCTCCCACTGATATCCTATATTGAATAAGGCATCTCCCTGATGTACTACCGGACTATTATTGTGGGCAAGAATGAAGCCGTCTCTGTTGGCGCGCACTTCAGTTTTCTTAAGCCCGTATGGATCGTACAATTCGCCAATGAGTTCATTCATTTCTGTCAGCTGGCCCGATTTCTTGAAGGATTTAAATATGCCGGATACCTGGGCGCGAATCCAGCTGGCTTTCTCAAAATAAAAACAGTTTTTCTGCTTCGTCTCTCCATCAATCATGGCAAAGGAAAGCAGTATGCGCTCTACCCCACTGATCGCTTCCGTGATGCTGTATTCATCCAAATGAAGGGACTGTCCACCTTCGTACACGAGACATGATATTTCCTCCTTGAAACAAAATTGACGCAGTGAGCGGGAAATAGGGTCTTTGACGAGGGTACAGGGCGCACCGAATATTTTAGCCAGGGCTAAAGATTGTTCATCGTTCGAAGAATGCCGAATTTGAGGATAGTTATATCTACTAGATCCACCGGTATGAAAGTCAATCAGTAGATCTACCTCAGGCATTATTTTTTTGGTGACAGTGCGGGCAATTCTCGAAGCCAATGAGCCTTTGAAATTACCCGGAAAACTGCGGTTGACGTCCTTTCCGTCCAAAAGATCTCTCGAGAAATTAATAAAGCCATAAACATTCAAAAGAGGAATCGCTATGATACTTCCGCAATTGAGACCTTTGAACATGGTACCGGTGACCATCCTTCTCACAATTTCTATCCCATTGACTTCGTCACCATGCAACCCACCTAACAACAAAATGCAGGGACCTGGAAGCTGCCCCCGAAAAATATGCGCATATATTTCTATATCGTGTCCTGATGGTAAACGCGCAATACGAATTACCTGGGATTTATGCTCACCAGGATGAATGGTATTTCCCTCTATTGTAAGTTGCTCTTTTGACATAAAAAGATCTTCCGTTTTTTTACAATGTTGTAGTTCTTTGGATTTCGGACATTTTTAAAGCGTGCGCCAATATCTCCCTCGCTACATTGACCTTGGTCGCCCTTTCGATGCCCTCAAGGCCAGGCGAAGGATTGACTTCGAGAACAAGAGGGCCCCTATTAGAACGTAAAAGATCCACACCAGCTACCTCGAGGTTCATGATTTTACAGGATTTTAATGCCAACTCCTCTTCCTCGCTGGTGAGTTGCACTGGCTTACCTTCACCGCCACGGTGAATATTACTCCTGAAATCTCCAGCTTGTGCTTGTCTTTTCATAGCCGCAACCACCTTGGCCCCTACAACAAAAACCCGAATATCCGAGCCCTGCGATTCCTCAATATATTCCTGTACCAATACTTTTTTACGCAACCTGTTTAGCGTATCCAGGATGCTCCTTCCTGTTATGGGGTTCTCAGCAAGTATGACGCCCACACCCTGGGTTCCTTCCAATAGTTTTATCACGGTTTTTTCATTCTCAAAATCCTGCAGTAAGTCCTCTTCCTGATTGAACGGACTGGCAAATGCTGTCCTTGGTATTTGGATACCATGGGCACTCAAAATACTGTAACATCGCAGTTTGTCTCTGGAAGCCAATAGCCCTTCAGATGAGATGGTGCAGGGTATGTTTTTTTGTTCACAAAAACGCACCGCTGTAGCGCCCATGTAGGTAACCGAATTACCAATTCTTGGAATAACCACATCATAAGCGCCTACGGGATCAAATCCATGGTACAGTTCAGGTCCTCTTTCACCCAAAACCAGCCGGCAATAAAGATGGTCAATGATCTCCATCTGATGACCTGCCTTTTGGGCTTCATATTTCAATCTCTGGGTACTGTAAATCATTGAGCCCCTGGAAAAAACCAATATGTTTTTTGTTGTTTTCGACATCTCTTCTACTGACCACTAACCTCTATGCTTACTGCCCAGTCAGGGCAATAAGTGGAAAAATAATCATTCCTTTTGAATACCTGTAAGCTATTTTAATCAAAAGCTATGCCTTGATCATTTATTACGTATCATTGTATCAATCATCTCAGGCTATGGAGTTAAACTCAAAGCGCATTATCAATGGTTGGGCTTTTTTTGACTGGGCCAATAGTGCTTATGCCTTGGTCATTATGGTAGCCATCTTTCCCGCTTATTTTTTGGCCGTCACCAGTGATGAAGTGCCACTCGGCAACACCATGGTGTCGAATAGCGTCCTCTACGCCTATTCAATTTCTTTCGCCTACATGGTGATTGTATTTATGTCACCCATTCTTTCAGGGATCGCAGACTACAGCAATTCAAAGAAACAATTTCTTAAATTTTTTACCTATTTCGGTGGTTTTTGCTGCCTGGCACTCTTTTTTTTTACCGGGGATGAGAATTTTTGGTTTGGCCTAATTACTTCCGTATTTGCAGCCATTGGCTTTGCTGGAAGTCTCGTGTTCTACAATGCTTATTTACCCGAAATTACCAGCGAAGAAAATTTTGATCGAGTATCAGCCAAAGGATTTTCCTACGGATACATCGGAAGTGTCCTATTGCTGATCATCAATTTAGCCGTCATCCAGTTCCATGCCAAACTGAATATCGATCAGGGATTAGCAACCAGATTATCCTTCCTCTCTGTGGGGCTTTGGTGGATGGGATTTGCACAAATCACTTTTAGAAGATTGCCACAGGGGGGTAAACTGTCCATCAATCGATCTTACATTGCCAAAGGATACCAGGAATTGAAACAAGTATGGATTTTCATCAAGCACAAGGCGAATATCAAGCGTTTTTTGCTCTCCTTTTTCTTTTATTCTATGGGAGTACAGACCGTCATTTTACTGGCCTCTTCTTTCGCAGAAAAAGAGCTTCAATTTGAAACGACAGAACTGATCCTCCTCATCCTCATCCTTCAGCTCGTCGCCATCGGCGGGGCCTATCTCTTCGCGTGGGTTTCAAAAAAGACAACGAATAAAATCTCCATTTTCATCATGCTCTCTATTTGGGTGGGTATTTGTGTTACGGCCTATTTTGTAAACACCAGTGAACAGTTCTACTTACTCGCTATTTTAGTCGGAATGGTCATGGGCGGTATTCAGTCCATTTCAAGGTCTAGCTACTCCAAGGTTATTCCTAAAAAAACAACAGACCATGCATCCTATTTTAGTTTTTATGAGGTGCTTGAAAAATTGGGAATCGTGATCGGAACGGCAAGTTTTGGCCTCATTGAACATTTGAGTGGAGGTATGAGAAATTCTATTCTTGTCCTGGCTGCTTTTTTCTTAATTGGTATGTTCTTTATGCGAAAGGTGGATATCGTAGACTCAGATTACTGATTAAAACTGGTATTCGTAGCAGCCGGCATCCGGGCTTCCATCTCTTGGCATGCCTTCTATATCATCTGATACACCAATATTAATCCCGAAATCTATGGCTTTAGACAGCGTGTCAAGGGCATAATTGATCTCGTCTACATCCATAAAAAAGTCTTGCCCCGAATTGTGATCCTCACAGTTTTCACAAAAATCAAAGAAGTCAGGGTAATCATCTAGCATTTCGTCTACGCGAACAAAACAATTCTCAAAACGGTAATCAAAACTTGCTCCGGTCGCTGACCCACTGAGAAAATTGATGTCACTCAACTGTACTTCATCTTCTAAAGATCCTGTAACAATACTGTTGCGGCATCGAAAAAAGAGATTTCCTGGAAGAACCTGGGAACAAACCGGCAAATCAAGGCAACGAAAATTACTTAAATTAATGGCGGAGCGGTCCGTCCCAAAGTTTGCGAAGGTGCAGTGGTCAAAACGATAATTGCCCCCCTGGACGGCTTCAAAAGCACTTTGATTGTTATTGGCAAACAGACAATTGGTAGCTGTAATGTTTGCCTCAACGCCAATCAAACCAGTTCCCGCAGTGGTATGGATCATCGTTTTGTCCAACTCCAATTCTGCTGCAGAGTCCACCTGTATTCCAATTATAGAGTTGCGTATTACGGTGTTTTGAAAAATATTATCCTTGCTCTCCGCTAAAATGCGAATTCCTGCCCACTGGCCGGCATCGTCCTGGAAACTTTCCTCCAATCGATCCGTACTCCAAACAACAGGATTATCGACGGTGCCCAGGGATTGGAGGCTACCTTCTTTGTTGATGAATAGGAATCCGCCATTGAATATGAGATCTTGGCTTACTACGCTGATACCGCCATGAACATAAATCCTGGTACCAGCGGAGATTTCCAGAACACAACTATCCACAATGAGAGCACCAAAGATGACATAGGGTTTGGGGTCGTTCCATTGAACCGTTGCATTACTGCAAGAAAGCACGGCAATATTGTCATTGCCATTTACAAAAGGGACATAATTGGCATTTTGACCCCAAGCCTGCAGCAGAATTAAGCGATCTTCTCCATTTGTCGTAAATAGAATATTTTCTTCGATGACAAAGGGACTGCTTGACAGGGGTTCGTCGGGATCAATAGTGACCTCTACAAAGACGTAGGCACTATCTCCTGGTGCAATTTCCAGGTCTCGGACATCTGGCCCTTGAGTCCCATCTATATTAACTCGGAATTTGGAGTTGTCTCCTTCTTGTAGTCGCACACGTTCGATTCGCATGGCATTCTCATGTGGATTGTATACCTTGAAAAATCGTGTTACAGAGCCCCTTACCGTAAATACAGTATCAAACATGAGGGTGTCTACAGAAAATGTAGGTTGATCTCCCGGTGCATCGGAAAAAACCTCCTCCTCACGACAATTTGATAGTAACAAGAGTACAAAAACAACTCCGATCAATAACAATGCTCTATATTCCCGTATTTGTTTCATGACTTTCTAATTCTCGATAAAGATACATCTCTTACAAAACAGACTATGAAAATTGATGTCGTGATTCCTGCACACAATGAAGAAAAGGCCATTGGACATGTCCTTAACGAAATACCCAAAGCTTTGGTATCGAGAATCATTGTAGTGGATAATGCCAGCACAGATGAAACAGCAAATATGGCCAGGGCCTCAGGAGCAGAAGTGGTTAAGGAAGATATTTCAGGGTATGGTCGAGCTTGCTTGAGGGGCTTACAGTGGCTTAGTGAATCCAGCCATCTTCCTGATATTGTCGTTTTTCTGGATGGCGACTACTCGGACTTTCCTGAATACTTACCGCATTTAATACGACCAATAGTAGAAAACAAGGCAGATCTGGTGATTGGCAGCAGAGCCTTAGGCCATGCAGAGAGGGGTGCTATGACTGTCCCCCAGCTTTTTGGAAACTGGTTGGCCACACGTTTGATCAAGATATTCTTTGGTTACCAGTTTACAGATTTGGGTCCCTTCAGAGCCATTCGATATAGTTCTTTAACTTCTTTAAATATGCAAGACAAGGATTACGGCTGGACCGTGGAGATGCAAGTAAAAGCCGCCAAAAACCGTTTGCGCTGCACCGAAGTTCCAGTTCCCTATCGTAAAAGAATTGGGACCTCAAAAATATCTGGTACAATAAAAGGTACATTCCTTGCGGGGAATAAAATCTTGTGGACTATTTTTAAAAGTATTTAGCCAATGATGTATTTGCTCACCATATTCCTAATTGGCTTATATGCCTTTTTTGCTTTGTTGATCACCTTGTACTGCCTGCTGCAGTTTAACCTGTGGTATCTCTACAAAAACAAAACCTATTCGATTAGACTCGAGGAGGAAGACCTACCTGCCTTTCATCCAATGGTGACCATTCAATTGCCCGTCTTCAATGAAAAATTCGTCTTACGGCGACTGGTAGACAGAATTGTTGAAATGGATTACCCAAAAGACCGCTTTCAGATACAAATTCTAGATGATTCTACGGATGAGACACTACAACTATCTGAGTCTCTTACGGATCAATACTCGAAAGAGGGTTTCGATATAGAGCTCATTCACCGCAAAGACAGGTCAGGCTACAAAGCAGGGGCCCTTGACAATGGCCTTAAGACAGCCAAGGGAGATTTTATCGCGATTTTTGATGCTGATTTTCTTCCTGAAAAGAATTTTCTGAGACGTACGCTTCCGAGGTTTAAAAACAAAAAAGTCGGCGTTGTACAAACGCGTTGGACCCACCTGAACCAGGATTACAGCTTGCTCACTCGACTTCAGGCCCTGCAGCTCAATGTGCACTTCACAGTAGAACAACGTGGAAGATATGTAGGTAATCTCTTATTACAGTTCAATGGAACAGCTGGCGTTTGGAGAAAAGATACCATTCATAAGGCAGGTGGCTGGCAAACAGATACTATTACTGAAGATCTAGACCTGAGTTACAGGGCTCAGCTGGCTGGCTATAAAATAGACTACCTGGAAATGGTTGGTTCACCGGCAGAGCTTCCCGTAGAAATTTCCAGCTTAAAGTCCCAACAGTTTCGATGGATGAAAGGAGGTGCTGAAACAGCGAGAAAATTATTACCGGTCATCTGGAAATCTAAAAAACTCAGCTTACGGCAGAAATTACATGCAACTGGTCATCTACTGAATAGCAGCATCTTTCTCCTTATTTTATTGACAGGTCTGCTATCTGTGCCTCTTATGTTGCTTTTAAGGCAGCTTCAAATTGAAATTCCGTGGATGGGGATTGGATTTATTGGCTTAATATCAATTGTAGTAGTCTATTATGAGGCCAATGTTCGTTTTTTGAATTTGGAACAAAAGAAAGGAAAAACTCTTATTAAGTTTATCCTGATCTTTCCTGTGTTTTTGGCCTTGTCCATGGGACTAAGCTTACACAATACCGTTGCTGTAATTCAAGGGTATTTAGGCAAAAAAACGGAATTTGTGCGCACACCTAAATTCAATATCACGCAGTCAAAAGGCCACTGGCGAGGAAATCCATACATTCGAGCATCTATCAAACCACTGGTTCTCGCTGAAGGGTTCCTAGGACTTTGTTTTGCCTGGGCTTTTATAAACGGAATTTTAAACGAGGACTATGGATTTGCCTATATGCACTTGCTTTTTTCCGTGGGTTTCATGAGTATTTTCTTATACAGCTTTAAGCATGCATTGGCCAAGTATCCGTAAATATATTGCAGTCATTTGCTACTTGGCCCTTATGGCCATTGCCTCCTTTGAGATCAAACAATCCCATTTCAATTCGCTTCTGTTTTTCTTGTTAACCGGTTTCACATGGTGTATTTATTTTAGTAAAAACCAACTGACATTCAGACAATTACTTGGTGTCGGTATTGTCGTCAGATTGTTTTTTATTCTTCATTCGCCAAGCTTATCTGATGATTTTTATCGATTTCTTTGGGATGGACTTGTTTGCCTTGATGGGTACAATCCGTATCAATATACG
>Ga0102929_1001571_pt1 | contig 13665 bp, 1 predicted proteins | sample SalPonR1_B_D2_MG_FD_78510 | JGI IMG/M metagenome (GOLD analysis project Ga0102929, IMG submission 78510) | Salt pond soil microbial communities from South San Francisco under conditions of wetland restoration - Salt Pond MetaG R1_B_D2_MG | ecosystem: Environmental > Aquatic > Marine > Intertidal... | reverse complement strand
TCCGTACTCATTTTAAACCTCCTGCGCAATCCGTTTTTTCTTTCTTGTTAAACATATTATACCATATTTTATGTTATTTGTTTGTCAACCAATTTCAACCAAATGGGGACGGGGGATATTTAGTTGAAACTTTTTAAGTATAGGTTAAAAGGGACAGGTTCCTTGCTCCTCAAGAAGCATTTATGCCTGTCCCTTTTCTGTTTGACCGCATCAATATATAGTGATGCTTTGGTCTCCCGCTTTTACTATTCTGTAGTATCTTGAGGCTTTTTCTATTTCTTGGAAAGCCCAGTGGTTTTCAGCTACATCATTCCATGTTCCGTATTCAAGATTTTCTAAGGCATGAACTCTTCCGGAAAGCCTGTTCATTATGGATATGAATTCCGCTCTGGTCGCTTTATTGTCGGGCCTGAAGGTTTTGTCGGGGTAGCCTGACAAGTATCCCATGGCTGCAGCCGCGGCTATTTTGTTTTCTGCCCAATGGCTGCTTATGTCTTTAAAGGAATGTGCAGGTCCCTCTTCTGCCCCTATCCAATTGTAGACTATTGACGCAAGCTCGGCCCTGCTTATCATGTTGTCGGGCCTGAAGGTTTTATCCGGGTATCCATTCATAAGACCCTTGGTCTGGGCATCGGTGATGTAGGCGTCCGCCCAGTGGCCTTCTAAGTCTGACAGGGCCATTTGTGACTCTTGGCCGCTCCTTTGGGACAATCTGGATATGACTGTTGCCGCTTCTGCCCTTGTTATGGGTTTGTCGGCTCCAACGCTTCCGTCGGGATAGCCCGAAATGTATGAATTGTATTCGTCTATTTGGTCATCTTTCCAGCTCTCGACTGATATTATGGAGAAGCTGCTCATGCGGTCGATGCAGAAGACGACCCCTAGGTTTCCTTTATCGTCAATCTCCACAACTCTTACCGGCTTGGTCTCCTCGTCTCCTTGTCCGTGGTCTATGAATATGGCAAGGCTTCTCAGGTACATATTCCTTTCCGGTCCTGCCGCCGGAAGCCTGTCCATTTCAAGAGGCAGGGTCATTATGGCTTTGGCCTTGGGGATATTACCCTCTATGATTCGCGTTTTCCCTTCCCATGAGACATTGCTTGCAGACAGTATTTTGCCGCCTGTTTCGTTTTCTTTGAAATTCTCTTTTACCTGGTCTTCTTTTTCTTCTTTTGCAAACTTAAAGCTTAGATCGAGGCCTTTTCCCGATGTGTCGAGCTTTTCTAAGAGTGGAGGAGGCAGATTGATGCTGAATTGGGTGCTTTTTATTGTGAGACCTGCTCCGGACTTGACAAAGCTTTCCACAGCATTCTCCGGCACCGAAATGTTTATTACATCCGCATCATTCATCACATCCGACATGTCGAGCATGATCTCTTGGGCTCCTTGGCTCAATTGACCGAGGCCAGATTCCGCCTGGTCTTTGCCGACTAAGACTTTCCTGTGCAAAAGCCCCTCGCTGTCCAGCTCGTCGGTAGCTTCAATGCCTGCAAGAATATTTCCGCTTCCGTCCTGCAGTGTGACCTCCCCTTCAAGCTCTTCTACAACTTGAACCGGTGTTCGGTCGTCGCGGTCATCGACATGGGTTACAGGTTCCTGGACAACCGCTTGGGCGTATACGTCCGCGAATTCAGAGTTCATGGAAATGTATTGGTCCAGGGAATAGTCTTCTGTCATTTGGTATTCGGCCTTGACGACTACCATTCCGTTGTTGTTTATTGTAAGCCTTCCGGTGGAGTCAATCTCGGCTATGGATGCTCCCTGCTCTATGGAGTAGTCCACGCGCCCGCTGTCAATGGGAAGGGTGGTGTCGCTCCCCTCTATGGTTGCCATAGGTGTAAGTTGGTAGCTGCTTCCCATACTTACGACATTTTCTGTCATTGTCCTGTCCTCGTAGCCTGTGGGCGTGTCGGACTCGGCTATTGGCACCGAAACAATCTGTCCCGTGAAGGGATTGACTACGCTTTCTGTCTCGACCTCGTATATGGGGGCGCTGTAGGTGCGAACCAGTTTTGGTATGTCCGATTCGAGTGTGAATCCGTCTATGGGGGAAGTTTTCCTTTGAAGCTGAATCCTTGACAGTGTCGAGTTGCCAAAGCTGTCGCTTGCCTCTATCTCCAATTCAAGCTTGTGCAGGTTTGTGTCAGCTGCCACCTGGGCTTCGAACAGGCCTCCCTCTCCCACTTGATAGGGTTTTCCGTTTATGCTTAAGGCTGATCCCGCTTCGGTGCGGCCCTTGACGCTTATGGAGTCATCTGTCTCACCTATGACCTCTCCCGCTTCCGGGGTATCGACCAAAAGCTCTGGCGCCCTGGAGTCCACCATGAAGGAGCATGTCTCGTAGGATATGTCTCCCCTTTGGTTCCTTGCTACAACGTCCAGGCAGTGCATGCCCTCGGTAAGGGCATCAAGCTGCAGGGTCGCTTGGGTCACGTAGTCGCTGCCGGTCTGCAGGTTTTGACCGTCGAGGTTGAAGTCAAGCCTTGCGGGCTCATCGAGTGTGACTTCAAAGGCCGGGGATTTGCTGTTTGTTCCCTGGGCCGTCACATTCTCGCTCCCGCTGTTTCCGTCCGCATCTATTCCCCATACGCTTTGGGTGAATTCGGTGAACTGGCCTTGAGACAGCCCTATTTCTATTACCGCTGGCGAGGGCTCATCAAGACGGAAGATGTTGCTATATGTTGTTTGACCAGTCATTGTTGTCTGCTCGTCTATTTTCTTTACCGGGGTTATTCCGACCCTGTAGTCTTTTCCTGTTTCAAGCCCTATGGTTTGGCCTTCCTCCGGATTTTCCGGGTCGAAGCTTTCGAAAACTCCTCCTATTATTGCTGAGCTGTCCGCGCCGTCAACCACCACGGAGCCAAAGGCCATGTTCATGTTGCGGTTTTCGTCAAAAACTTCCAGGTAGTAGGACTCCGCCTCCTGGGATGGCTGCCATGACGCGCTTATGAATCCGTTTCCATGGTCGGATGCTGTAACCGATGCCACCGCCTGTGGCGACAGGGGATTGACCAGATCGAAGGGCTGGGAATATGCGTACTCCTGGGAAAGCCCCTCTGTCTTCATTACGACCATTACCCTGTAGCTTCCTGATGGAAGGCTCTTTGGAATGTCCACGGTGAAAGCGTCGTCGTCTCCTTGGTCAGGCTCGTAGCGTCCCAGGTATACTCCCGGGTCATAGTCGAATTCTCCGCTCTCCAGAAGCGGTATTGTCTCGTCTGAAAGGTAGAAGCTGAACATGGTTCTTTCTGTATTCTTGAGTTCATTGCCTGTATAGCGGTAGTTGCCGCCCTGCCAGCTTATATCCTTTTTGCTTGAACTGGCGGCGTTTTCCGACACGCTCACCGAGTCTGCATCGAGGGTTGGCATGTCCTCTATCTCGTAGATGGCCGTGTGCGCTTCCGAGATTTCCAGGGAGGAATGCACATTGTATGTTCCCGCCTGGTCGAAGGGGCAAAGCATTGTGTGGTAGCTTTCTCCCTCTATTTCCGTCTGTCCGAATACGTCTTGGTAATCGGCTTGCTCGGCGTCATCGGACTGCCACTGGAAGCATGACAGGACGGCTCCGTCCGAATCTGTTATATAGAAGACCCGGGCATTTTCTATGTCGTCCTCAGACACGAATTCGGCAACCATTGTTGAACCGTATTGGCTGGTGGACTCGGGCACGACCACCGAACGGGACTCCAGTATGTTTTGAAGCTCCAAGGTCTTGTCAGAGCTGATGTAGTATACGGCGTCCTCAATCCCCTCCTCGAAGCCGTCTATGAGTATGAGGTTCTGCCCGTTGAAGGCTGCCTCTCTGTGGACTGTGACTCCCGGGGCTGTTTTAAGTACGCCCTGGTCGTTAAGTCTGTAGACGCTTATATCTAGATTTCCCGAATGTGTGAGCGCCAATTGGCTGTGGGTCCTTGTGTCCAGATGCAGCTCGTAGAGATTTTGGTATCCCGATATGTCGGGGGAAAGCTCGTCGTCTGTGTAGTCTGCCTGGTCCGTGTATGTGAAGTAGGACTGAAGCATTGCGTCCGAGGATATCACATAATCTGCGGCCTCAGACTCGCCGAAGCCTATGAAGGTGGTGTATGTGTCGGTCCCTATGACATGCTCAACCGATGCAAGCGTGTCGGCCGCGTTCTCAACGGTTTCGGTGCCTGATACCAGCTTGTATATGTCCACTGCTCCGCCTGCGTTTTCTCCCTCTGCGTGCCTTAAAGCAAGGTTGGTCTCTTCTGTTGTAGAGAGCGCAAGCCCGTAGATGTGCTTTCCGTCAAGGCTGACCGCTTCGTCCACATGGGTGTATGCTGTCTGGCTTTCGGCAAGCGCCTGGCCAGATGACAGACCGTCGCCTGTCATGTAGACCCTGAAAGGCTGCATGGATGTGAGCAGGGAATCTCCTACACCACCCACAGCCTCAACATTTGTGCCCACAACATACTCAATTGTGTCTCCGTTCTGGTCGAGGAATTCTCCGTAGTATAGTCCTGCATCGGGTCCGTCGAGAAGGGGACCTGCTTCGCCTACATTGAATTCGAATTTTCCCCTCCACCAATATGTGGCTCCGACAGACACTCTGATGAAGAGAAGCTTGAGTTTCAAGGCTCCCCATATTTTTTCGCTGCTTACTCCGAATGAAGTTTCAGCCAGTGTTTTACCTCCCACTAATGGCACTGAGCCTGGTATTACTATGCGGGCGTTGGACGCGCCCTCGAAGAATACGTCAGATATTGTTATGCGCATGTCTCCCATTATTACGCCCATGAGGTCCAAGCTTCCGTAGGCGTTTATTTGGAAGGCGGCGCCGCTTTCCGACATCCAGATTACTTCCGTGCCAAGGTCTCTTAATATGTCAAGTTTCATCAGCTCGGCTTCCGGTGCTGTTATAGACATTTCTTTTTCTGTTATCTGGCCGGTGAATTCGCCGTCAATGGTGTTAACTACGTTGAGGCCGGCTATGATGACCACTGTGAATGGCTGGGCCGGTTTGTCGTAGTAGGGGTTGGTAAGCTGGTCTAGATTCCTGACCCCTCCCCCAAGCTTTGTAAGGTAGAGGACCCCAGGCGATACCGGTATGCCGGGCCTACCCCCTCCGGAAAGTATGAGGGTGGAAAGGTGCCAGGTGTTGTTTCTGCGCTCCTTCATGAGGGTGAACTCTATTTCCCCCTGCACTACGCCTATCTTGGCGCCCCCCTCGAGTTGGTAGAGGTTTCTGTATGTGTCTATGAGGACGTCCATATTTATGTCCTGCACTATCCCTATGCCCTTTTCGGGCGCTATGGATGAATTGATCCGCATGCCCTCGTAGCCGCCTGCCGAGAAGAATATGTCCTCGGCGTCGACTATGACGTCGCCGGGAATCATGGTAAGGTCCACTGTGGCGTCGAATGTGAGCATGTCCTTTTGGTTTATCTGGTCCTGGACCAGCCTTAGTCCATTGAGCTGGACAGGCATTCCCTCAAGAACCTTGTTGAGCACGGAGCCTATTCCTTCAAGGTCTATGGCAACCGGGTTTTCGGCTTCCCAAAGCCCGTATTCGACATCATCTTCAAAGCGTACTGAGTACTTGTCCATCCAGAAGTCGATTCCTCCCAGAGTGTTTATGGCAAGGACTCCCAGCCCTGTCACTATGACCTGGCCCTTGTCTGATGTGCCGCTGTTGAAGGAAATTACATCTCCCGAATTAGCTCCCAGTCCGTTCTTTATCATGTTTACCGTATTGTTTATACTTGTGTCCAGGTTGGCAAGCGGGAAGTCGAAGGTGGCATCTGAGGCCATGCTTGGCGCCTCCTCTCCCGCAGGAAACATCTGACTGAGTATTTGGGTTTGCCCCAGCTCTTGCCTGAAGGCCGTGCTGAGTCCGTCGGCAGCTCCCAGGGAACAGTCCATGGTTTGGCGCGACGAGCTTCCCTTTTGGTAGGATATTGTCATTGGCACTGCAGAAGTATAGGTGATGAGGTCGTTTATCATGGCCTTCTTGTGCTGGGCGTAGACGACATATTTCTCCAGCTCGCCGTTTTCCCTTATGGCCCTTATGTCTCCTGCAATCTTGAGGGTTATTTGCCGGCTGCCTCCGTCGCTTGCATTTGCGGCCTCTATTGCCGACTTGAGTTCTGAAAGCTGATCCTCTCCCGCAACGGGAAGGGGGACCGTGTAGCCGCCTGTTTCCTGCACAAGGGCAAGCATGCCGTAGCTGCGCTGCATTACAGCCTTATCTCCGCTAACGGTTACATATCCCGGGATGCTTATGATATCGCCCTCTATTATGTTCTGCTCTTCTGTACCTGCCGTGTATATGTCCTTGTCCACGACAATCCTAAGCTCCATTTGTCCCTTGTCTAAGGTTTCCTCGAGCATTATCTCCATGGTGTCTGTTTCTCGCACTATGTTTATGTTTTCCCTGTCCACGGATTGGTAGTTTCCTCCGTTCACCGAGTATTCCAGGTGCCAGTTGAGGGTGTCCACCAGGAGGTCGGTCCCCATTGTCTTTATGGATACCAGGTTTTTGCCGCTGTAGTATATTTCCTCTGGCGTTATGTCAGTAAAGCCAAGCATGGGGGCCTGGCCACCCACGTTGGGAAGTATGAGGGTCTTGGAGACGCTGTATATCTCGTCCATCTTGACGTCCCCCACCTTCTTGTTGCCCTCGAGCACGTCCCCTTGCTTGTAGAGGTGGCGGCTGTCGTAGAGGTCCACCTTGTAGCGCAGGGCTTGGAATTCTTCTCCCGGAACCGCCTTCATATTCCACCTGAAGGTGTATTGGCCGTTTTTCTTCATGAGTTTGACGCCCTTCAGGGAGGCATCTCCGTCGAGGGTCAGGGATCCGTCCCCATCCTCGAATGTGAGGTATGCCATTATGTCGTATACCTCAATCGATTCGGCCAGGTTGTTTTCAAGCATTACCGCAATCTCGAAGGAGCCATCGTCGGCGTAGCCCGTCCCGTCAGAATTTACTGCAAGCTGGGTCGGGGCCAGTGTGTTTACAGCATAGGTTTGGGGATTGTCGACTATCTGGCCTATTCCGTAGTAGGTCTCGAAGAATACGGAGGACTGGTCAGCGAGATTGCGCTCGTTCCAGTAGTAGGCCACTGCCGTGTCCTTGGCTCCGTAGTCGGACTCCATTGTGAAGTTGCGCGAGGTGTCGACCGAATACTGGTAGGGGGTCTGGGATATTCCCTGCCAGTGGGCCACAAGCATTTTGTCGGGTTTTATGTTACCCCAGCCGTTGGTGTAGCCGTAGCCCACCAGGTTTGGCCCGAACTCGTTGTCGGTGGCCCTCCATACGTCCGGTACGGCGTCCCCTTCAAAGTATGTTTCCTTGTCGTAGAAGCTGTCTCCAACCTTTACGGCAACTCCGTCGTTGTCTCCAAGCATTATGTCCTGGAGTATTCTCGCACCGGCCAGCACCTCCCGGCCGGTTTGGTTGGTCAGTTCGTATTGAATATAGACATTTCCGTAGTTGGTGTCGGTCTCTTCCTCTATGAAGGTGAGAGTCTGGGTGACTGTAAGACCGGTGTCTATGCGGTAGTCGGTCACTATGGAATTTTCCTCCACGCGGGAGGCTCCCGTTATCCTGGCGTTTTTGGACAGGGAGTATGCGTAGGTCTGTCCGAAGATGTAGTCCTCCCCGTCTATGCGGAATGTTGTGAAGGATGTCTGAATATCCTTTTTAAAGAACATTAGGGTTTTGTTGCCGTCTTGGGGGCGGGAGGGGTTGCCCTCCTCTGTGGTCCTGATCTGATAGGCCCCTTCCTTATCAACCGAGAAGGTTATGACGTCGTTTCCCAGGCTGAGGGGCGTGTCGTCGGTCTCGGCCAGGGCCACGAATCCGAACAGGTTGGTGAATAATGCTATGGTCGTTATCCATGCAATAATTTTTCTGGTCATTGTTGGTCCCTCCCTGTCGAATTGCTGAAGAATATGAGCATTTCGCGAGTCTGACGGTTTATGTCCTGCACATAGACCGTGTACCAGCCCGGCCTGTCCACGGTGAAGTAAAGATTGTCCTCGCCGTCCGAGTCCAGGTCGAAGGCCTCGGCAAATATATTGCCTCCTGTCTTGAAGACGCTGGTTTTTATGGTTGCCGAATCGGGCTGCTTGATGTATTTAACAGAATATTTTTCTATGAAATTGAAGAGTTTTAGGGAAAGCCAGCCCTTGTCCACCACAAAGGGGACGGTGCGGACCTGGCCGTCCGCCACCACCTCGAAGGCGCTTCCCAGCACCAGAAGGTCGCGATTCTTGGTGCATGTGTTTCCTGCCTGGTCGGTCACGCTGTAGGCAACTGTCTTTGTCCCCGCAGACGATGTGTCCACGGTGCCGTGCGCAACCCGGGAGGTTATGTCTCCATCCACTGAATCGAAGGCGTAGTAGCCCGAAAGGTCAGGTGACGAGTCAAGCCCGGCTACTATATAATCCTCTGTGAATACTATGGAAGGCTCAATCCTGTCTATGTTGGCCACTCTGCAAAGGGTGGTTCTCTCGTTGCCCGCCTGGTCCGATATTGCAAGGGGCAGGTATCCGTTGTCGGTGAAGGTCACCCTTATTTCCCTTCCATCAACTTCTATTGGCAATGAGGAGGCCTCCTCATTGGCTATTGTGAACCCATCCTCTCCCACGGTTATGGTCGCGACTACATTATCCTTTGTAGGCTCTTGTGTAGAGTAGTCTATGTCAAACTGGGGAGGGGTCCTGTCTATTGTGTCCACCGTCGCCGTGATTTCTGCGGTGTTGCCGGCAACGTCGATTACCCGGAATGTAAAGCTCCCGTTCTCTTTGAAGAGGTATCCGTCGGTGTTGCCGACCGTGTTTACAACCATTATTCCCCCGGGCTCCTGGGATGGATCCACAAGCGATACCTCCACAAGCACGTCTTCGTTTGTGGGCCTAAGGGCCTCCTCGCCGTTGTAGGTCAGCTTAAGCAGCGGTGCCTGCCTGTCTATGTTTGAAACAGCAAGCTCCGCCAAGCACTCGTTGCCAAGATTGTCCTCGTAGGCCACCTTGTAGTTGCCGTTTTCCTGGACATTGAATTCATATTGGTCTGTGGCCTGGTCCGGGCCGCCTGAGAAATGAGCCCCGTCCTTTAGGATTTCGCTTACGGTTACGGGCTGGGTGGCCATGAATTTTAGGGCTATTGCCGAGTCCCTGGTGATTTCGGTGTTGAGGGAAAATAGTCCCGCACGGACAGGCTCCTTGTCTATCCAGTCGATTCCTATTGTCATGAAGCATGAATTGCCAAGCTCGTTTATTATTTGAACCTCCACCTGTCCGTTCTCGGTAAAGGTGTGGCTGAAGGGGGCCAGTGTGTCCGAAACACCGTCCACCCTTATTTCGACTATGTCATAGCCGTCTGTCGACTGGAAGCTGGCCACCAGGTCGCTGCTTGTCTTTCCGTTTATAAGTTTTTGCGCGTAGTCTTCTCCGTCTATTGTGTAGGTAACCGTGACCTGGGGCTCGTCCGATACGATTGCGCCGCTAAGGTCCACAGACAGCTTGTCTATGGCGAAGCCGTTGCTTATGAGGAAGTCGTACGGCTCCCCTATGGAGAAGGTCCTTGTCTCCTTGCCGTTGTTGTTCATGACGCGGTAGCTTTCGGGCATGGAAAGGGTTACCGTGACAGGTCCATTTGTTATGCCCATTTCCTCGGGACTTGAGTAGCTTTGCCCTCCTGCCGAATAGGTCGCCGAAACAAGTGACATGTCCAGACTCGCACCTGAGAAAACGATGTCCACTGACGCCTGGCCCGTGTTTCCTGCTGAATCGGCAAAAGTATATGTCAGGCTTCCTGTTTCATAGGCAGTAAGGCTGTGGGTGTCTCCGTTGTATGTTACTCCCTCTATTGTCTGGTCCGTTCCGGGTGTAAAGGTGTATTCCACGTTTTCATCATTTGTGAAGACCACTCCTGTAATCTCTACAGGCAATTCGTCTTCCACCTCAAGATCGGCCCGGGTGGCGTAGGTATCCACTGTCTGGGTACTTATGGTTGCGACCGGGGGCGTCTTGTCTATGTTTGTTATTTCAAAACTCTCGGTGAGGTAGATATTTTCAGGCGTTTTTTCATCGCCGGCCTGGTAGATGTCCCATGAAAGGGTTGTATTTTCTGAAAGGGTCAAGTCCGCCCTTGTATCGTCCTCAGTGAGACTTGCCTCTACAGGGGTCCCGCCCGCTCTTATATCTCCGAACACTTTCCCCTCGGGGGCGGTCAGGCTTACTTCCACATCTTGCCTGGTCCAGGCGGAAGGACTGGTCCCGACCATTGTCTGCAGGGATGCCCGGTCTCCAAGCACGCTTATGTCCACCTGGGATGATCCCTCGTTTCCGGCATTGTCTACGTATGTGAATTCGGCCGCGCCCTTGTATGAGAAGGCTATCGATGTCGCAAGCGGAAGGGCCTCTCCGTTGATTTCCAGGCTCTTCATGGTCACTTCTTCCTCCCAATCGATTGATACTGTTATGGGAACGGCCAGCTCGTGTATGGTGTCGAATCCGAATGTATCAAAGGCCTCTTGCCCGCCTTCGAAAAAGGCCGTATCTCCTCCTTCTTCAGCCACATAGCTGAAGGTGTAGGTAAGTATTGCCGCAGGAGCTGTGTAGTCCATTTGGTAGCAGCCGTGGTTTTCCTCTATAAGCCGCTCCTGGTCGGTCAGCCTTGTGTAAAGCTCCCAGCTTCCCTCCGGAAGATTATCTTGATCAAAGGTGAGAGTATCTCCATTGCCATAGTCTGTCCAGGCATCATCTGAAGCCTCTTCTCCCTCTGCCGTCCATTGGTATTCTATGGCCGGGGACTCTATTTCGGCAAAGCCGCCATCTGTGGGGCGAACTGCCTTAAAGGAAAGCTCCAGCAATTTATTCTTTTCTCCCGCAAGCTGGTCTCCCGCCACCACTACAGAAGGCCTGTCCTGGGCTATGTGTCCCACGTTCGCCAAAAGGCGGGCCACATTGCCGGCCTGGTCCTCTATTGTGAAGGTGAAGGTCCCGTTCTCTGTAAATGTGTGCGACTGGGCGTTTACAAGCAGGCTTGAGCTTTCTGAGAAATTGTCGGAAATGTTTGCCAGGGTCGCTGTAACCTCGCCTCCCGTTATTCCCTGCCCTGCGTCTGGTGAGTAGACTATTTCCGCAGTCGGGGCCTGATTGTCGTATGCGGCCCGGAGGACAATGTCATCGTCCGCGGCTATGCCCAGGTCGTTTGTGAATGTAAGGTAGAAGGTCTGGGCATCCGCTTTTTCCGTGTCAAGCGGTACGCTTATCCAGCTTGTTTTCTGTGTGGATACCGTCCGCTTTACAAGGTTTAGATGACCCGAGTCGGAATAGAGGCTGTATGTGTACTCAACTCCGTCGTCTTCGCTCTTTTCTATGCTGTATGCCACACTGGCCTGGCGCGATACGGTAAGGCCCGAGGGCTCTACGGTGAAGTCGGATGCAAGAAGGTCTTCATGGCTTATGTTGTATGCGGCAGAAACCTTTTCTGACACATTTCCGTATATGTCTGTGGCCTTTATGTGCAGATGCCAGGTTCCGTCCTCGGCCAAGGTCTCCGTTTCAAAGTCGAATGACCGATTGTCGAGAACGCCCTCCATGTCGTATGAGAAGTATGTCCCGCTGTCTTGAGGGTCACGGCTGAAGGCGTACTCAAGGCTTTCAATTCCTCCGTCGTCAGCTATGTGGGCCCTGCCGACCACTTCCTTGTAGCGCTGGTCTATGGCCTTGTCGTATTCGAATCTTATAAGGGGCTTTCCGCCTCTGTCCACTATCATTTCCTGCTTTTCGATTGCGCTGTTGCCTGCCGAATCCTCCGCATATATGTGCAGGAAGACATAGCCGCTCAGGGGGTCTGCCCAGTCTTCGGTGTCGAGGACCGCCTCGCGCACAAGGAGTGACTCGTCGACCTCTCCGGAGAACATGTCGTAGTCTTCGGGAAGGTCCGGCAGCTCAAGTGCAAGCTCCTGCCATATGGGGTCTTCCGGGTCTCTCGAAAGGTTGCTTTCGCTGAAGTAGTATTTGTATGCCACGCACTCTGTGTCCTCATCGTTTACGGTCACCTTGACCTGATGGCTCAGCAGGCCCAAATCGAATCCGTCGCTGAGGGATTCGAAAGTAACTGTGGGGGGCTCCTTGTCGAATCTGAAGGGCTCAGAGACAATGTAGTGGGCGTTTCCTGCCGCGTCGTAGCCCCTAACCAGGAGAAAGTGGACGCCGTGCTGCCTTGTTGCGAAGGCGGGGACGGGGATGAGACTCATTCCGTAGGAGTCCAGACTCTCTCCTGCATGCCAATCGGACGATTCATCCCTGCAAAGGCTGTATGTGTCTGTGCCCTGTGAATACCTGTCATTGGCGTCAATGGAAAGCCCCTCCATGTCGAGCGGAGTCAGCCATCTGTACTGGTAATTGCTGAAGGCGGAGGGTGTGGCCTGGAGCAGGTTGAAATATATGTCGACGTCGCCCACGTATTTGCCTGTTCCGTTGGGGCTTATCTTGCTGTCTATGGGCGTGTTGTCCAGGTTTATGGGCTGGGATGTGAGCCATGACTCGTTGCCGGCCAGGTCCTTCATATATGTGTGTATGTAGAAGGTGCCTGTGATTTCTCGCCGGTCGTCATACAGGACATCGCTTGCCGAGCCCTCCTCGTATGCCACGCCTTCGTAGACCGTCTGGCGGCTGACCGGGTCGTAGCGGTCGTCGTAAATGCTGTAGCCGTCTGTAGCCAGGTAAAGGTCGTTGTCTATAGTTATGTCCTTGAGGCTTGATATGTCCGAATAGCCTGTTGTCATGCTGGTTCCGCTTCTTGTGTATGGGTAGAGAAAGGCGCCGTCCATGCCCGCCAGGCTGGCGCCCGATTCCTTGGTGGGGTGGACCGGATCCTTGCTTATGATGTAGGTGAACTGGCCGTTCTCAAGCATGCTGCCGCGCTCATAGGGCACAAGCTCGAATTCTTGCGAGTTTTTCCATGCGTCGAAGGATGCCGAATCAAAAATTACCGACGGATCGCTTGTGTCCACGAATATCTGTCTGTTGTACTGGTCCTTGACAAGGGGAAAGAGCAGGGTGGCGAAGCGGTCATTGCCTGTCTTCTGCATTAGAGCCACGTTTCCGTAGTCGTCCCTCAGGCCCATCTTGACCGCCTGGGAATAGACCTGTTGTTCGTATGTGTCGTCGCCTGTTCCCTCTTCTGTTGGAGGCGAGCCGGTGATTTCGTGCATGAGGCAGTTGGTGTTGGGGTCGTCCGCCTCTACCGTGTACCTGTAGTATATGGTGTAGCGGTCGTATTCTCTGCCCAAGCCATCTACGAATGGGACGCTTTCGCTGCTGTAGTATGGCGCCTTGGCCCCGCTTGCAAAGGGAAAATAGCCGCCCCCGCTTATGGAAAGCTCCTCGCCCGAGGGCAGGTCCGCCATGGTAACCTTTATCTGGAGGACGTCGCCCGCGTTCAGGTAGGGGGCCGTGTCGCCGGAGATTATCTCATACTCCACATTGGCTATCTCGGGAGGGTCTCCGTCTATGTGGACGAAGGAGTTGTAGAGGGAAGCCATATTGTTCCAACGTATGTCGCAACCCAAGTCGTCACGCATGGTGCTTCCTACGCCCCGCTCCTGCATAACGGTGTCGGATCCGCTATCCATTGCATAGCTTTCGGCGGACCTGAGGTTCATCTTTTCTATGAGGGTCTCCTCGATC
>Ga0102929_1001565_pt1 | contig 13679 bp, 12 predicted proteins | sample SalPonR1_B_D2_MG_FD_78510 | JGI IMG/M metagenome (GOLD analysis project Ga0102929, IMG submission 78510) | Salt pond soil microbial communities from South San Francisco under conditions of wetland restoration - Salt Pond MetaG R1_B_D2_MG | ecosystem: Environmental > Aquatic > Marine > Intertidal... | reverse complement strand
GTTCGGCTACTCGGGGCGCGGCATCGCGCCCGGCACCGTCTTTGGCGAGGCCGCCGCGCGCGCGCTTCTGACCGGCGACGAGGCGGGGCTGCCGGTTCCCGCGGTCGAGAGCCACGCCGAGGCGCTGGCGGCGCTGCGCACGCTCGGCTTCGAGATGGCGGCGCGCATGGTGCACCTGCTCTCCACGCGACTCTGACATTTTCGCACAGCTCGTGTGGTATCCGGGGTATTTGCCGCACCGGTGCAGGGTCTATATCGCCCCCGAGGGACAAGGAGAGGCGCAATGGCCCATATCGAACCCGCCGGGGGCAAGGCCCGGTTCACGCAAGGCAACCTGTTTCGCCATGTCACGGTGATGTCGCTCACCTCGAGCCTCGGCATCGCCGCGATCTTTGCCGTTGATCTGATGGACGTGATGTTCATCTCGATGCTGGGGCAGAGCGAGCTTGCGGCGGCGGCGGGCTATGCCGGTGTGGTGATGTTCTTTGCCAGCGCGCTGAATATCGGGCTGTCGATCGCCACCGGCGCGCTGGTGGCGCGCGGGCTGGGCGAGGACGACCCGAGGCTTGCCGCCGAGCACGCGGCGAGCACCGCCGTCATCGCGCTCGGCTTCGGCGCGCTGTTGCCGCTGCTGGCGCTGCCGCTGCTGGGGCCGGTCCTCGGGTTTCTCGGTGCGGGCGGGCGAGAGGCGGAACTGGCGGCGGGCTATCTGTGGATCATCCTGCCGAGCACGGCGCTGTCGGGGCTGGCGATGGTGGCGGTCGCGGCGCTGCGCGCGCATGGCGACGCGCAGGGCGCCATGGTGCCGTCGCTGCTGGGCGCGGCAGTCAACGGCGTGGCCGATCCGATCCTCATCTTCGCGCTGGGGCTGGGTCTCGACGGTGCCGCAATGGCCACGGTGCTGGCGCGGCTGGCGACGGCCATTCTGGCCCTCGCGGTGGCGCAGAGCCGGCACCGCGCGTTCTGCTGGCCGCGCCCCGATTGCCTGCGCCGCGATTTCCGCGATGCGCTCGGCATCGCGGGCCCGGCAATGATGACCACGGTCGCAACCCCGGTGGGCACGGCCATCGTCACCCGCGAAATGGCGAAATACGGCCCGGACGCGGTGGCGGGCATGGCCGTCATCAACCGGATGATGCCGTTCGTCTCGGCGGTGATATTCGGCCTGTCGGGGGCGCTCGGGCCGATCTTTGCCCAGAATTTCGGGGCCGGGCGGATGGACCGGGTGCTCGGCACGTTCCGCGAGGGGATGCGCTTCCTCGCGCTCTACGTGCTGCTGGCCTGCGCCGTGCTGATCAGCCTGCGCGCGCCGGTGGCCGATCTGTTCGGCGCGACCGGGCAGATGCGGGAACTGATGTTCCTGTTCATGGGGCCGCTTGCCCCTGCGATCATGCTCAATGGCATCCTCTTCGTGTCGAACGCCGCGTTCAACAACCTCGGGCATCCGGGCTATTCCACGGCGCTCAACTGGGGCCGGCACACGCTGGGAACATGGCCGTTCGCCGTGGGCCTCGGCATGGTCTTCGGGGCCGAGGGCGTGCTTGTCGGGCAGGCGCTGGGCGGGGCGCTGTTCGCCGCGCTGGGCGCGTGGCTGGCGCTGCGGGTGATCGAGGCGCCGTGCCGCGATCCGCTGGGCGCGCATTACACGTGCCCGGATCAGCGGATGCAGGTGATCGCCGGCCGCAGCTACCGCTGACGGGGCGAAGCCGCCGGGGCACGCGCAACCGGGATCGTTAATCGCATAATCGGTATTATGTTAAATATCATCCTGCCGTTTCCGCACCGACGCGATACCGACGCGATACCGACATTTGACAGATACGTGATTTCAGCATGAATTCAGCCCTTTGAACCGCAAGGTTCAGATTGAATCCCGCCCTCGACACGCCGCGTCCCGCGGGGTTATCTATGCGCACCGAGGAGACACCGCATGGCATCCGTCCTGATCCTGAACGGCCCCAACCTCAACCTGCTGGGCACCCGGCAGCCCGAGGTCTATGGCCACGAGACCCTTGCCGATATCGAGGCGATGTGCCGTTCTCATGCCGAGGCCCGGGGGCTGAGTCTCGACTTCGCGCAGAGCAACCACGAAGGCGCGCTGGTGGACGCCATCCACGCGGCACGCGGGCGCCATGACGGGATCATTCTCAATGCCGGCGCCTATACGCATACCTCCATCGCGCTGATGGACGCGATCAGCTCTGTCGCGCTGCCGGTGATCGAACTGCACCTGTCGAACATCCACGCGCGCGAGGCGTTTCGCCACCGCTCCCATATCGCCCGGGTGGCGCTCGGGGTGATCTGCGGCTTTGGCGCACAGGGTTACGTGCTGGCCATCGACGCGCTGCACGGGCACCTGGAGAGCCGCGGATGATCGACCCGGCGTCGCTCAACCGGCTGCTGGACGCGACCACGATGGAGGAATTGTGGGACATCCATACACGGGCGATGGCCGGCTACGGATTTGACCGCCTGCTCTATGGCTGCACGCAGTTCCGCACGGCGCATTCTCTGGGCAGTCCCGACGATTTCATCGTGCTGACCAATCACGCACCCGACTATGCCGAGGCCTTTGTCAACGAAGGGCTTTATTTCCACGCGCCGATGGTGCGCTGGTCGCTGGAGCATGACGGCGCGTGTTCGTGGTCGGTCCTCGAGGCGCGTGCGGCGGCGGATGATTTCACCCCCGCGGAGCGGGACGTCATCGCCTTCAACCGCAAACATGACGTGACGGCGGGATACTCGATCAGCTTTCGCTCGCTGCGTCCGCGGATGAAGGCGGCGATCGCGCTCACGGCGCGGCCGGGCCTGACGCAGCCCGAGGTCGACGCGCTCTGGCAGCGCGAAGGCGAGACGATCCTGGCGCTCAACAGCGTGGTGCATCGCTGCATCATGTCCCTGCCCTACGAATCGCCCCGCCGGCCGCTCACTGACCGGCAGCGCGAGGTGCTGGGCTGGGTCGGCGACGGAAAGACCGTGCAGGATATCGCCGTGCTGATGGGCCTGACACCCGCCACGGTGGAAAAGCACCTGCGGCTGGCGCGCCGCGCACTGTCTGTGGAGACCACGGCGCAGGCGATCCTCAAGGTGGCGTTCCAGAACCAGATATACCTTCTGGATCGCGGCTGATTCAGAAAATCATTTGGTATCAGATGGTTGGTGAGTTGGTAAGGAATCCCTGACTTTTCTTACGCAGCGTAAGGTAGCACACCTGCCATGTTCCGTGAGTGGTGGCCTTTTTGGCTTGGAACATCGGAAGGCGGGCCCACCCCGGGGGTTTCCGGGGGGCCGGTTTTCCTCCGGCTTTGCCGGAATTCGGCTGTCGGCATCCATTTCGGTGCCGGCAGCCTTGTCCCTTGACCGTCGTTCATCCCCAATTGCGACCGGTCGTGGCGGTGCGTCTCCGGACGCACCGCCACCTTTTCGCGGCACTGCCTGAAACAACACCGCCTGAAACAACAAGGCCCCCGGCAACGCGGGGGCCCCACTGGCGTTGCATCTCGTCGGCGGGATCAGCCCTGAGCGGCCTTGGCCACCTCTGCGGCGAAGTCCTCTTCCTTCTTCTCGATTCCCTCGCCCACCTCGAGCCGGACGAAGCCGGTGATCCTGGTGCCCGCCTCTTCGGCCGCAGCTTCGACCGTGAGGTCGGGATTCATCACGAAGGCCTGCCCCATGAGCGTGGACTCGGCGACGAACTTCTTCATCCGGCCCGCGATCATCTTTTCGATCACGGCCTCGGGTTTGCCCGATTCGCGGGCGATGTCGATCTGGATCGCGCGCTCCTTTTCCACGATGGCCGGGTCGAGCGCGGCCTCGTCGAGCGCGGCAGGGTTGGACGCGGCGATGTGCATCGCCACCTGCCGGGCAAAGCCCTCGTCGCCGTCATAGGCCACGAGAACGCCGATCTTGCCCATGCCGTCGCGGGCGGCGTTGTGGACGTAGGAGACGACGCCGCCGCCCTCGACACGCGCCATGCGGCGCAGCGACATGTTCTCGCCGATGGTGGCGATCTTGTCGGTCAGCGTGTCGGCCACGGTCTTGCCGCCAAGATCGGCAGCGGCGAGCGCATCGACATCGGCCACATCGAGCGCGACCCCGGCGATTGCAGCGGCCATCTCCTGGAAGTCGGCGTTCTTGGCGACGAAATCGGTCTCGGCATTGATCTCGACCGCGACGCCGCGCCCGCCATCCACGTTCAGCGCGACAAGGCCCTCGGCGGCGGTGCGGCCGGATTTCTTGGCGGCCTTGGACAGGCCCTTGGTGCGCAGCCAGTCGGTCGCCGCCTCCATGTCGCCGCCCGTTTCGGTCAGCGCCTTCTTCGCATCCATCATGCCTGCGCCCGTGCTGTCGCGCAGTTCCTTCACCATTGCAGCAGTGATCGCCATCTCTCGGCTCTCCTCAAAATATCAGCGGGTGTCCCGGGGCGCGGCATAGCCCTGCCCAGGTGACGGTTTCGTGACGGCTCAGGCGCCGGTGCTCTCGGTGGCCTCGGTCGCCTCGGCGATGACCTCTTCGACCGGTGCCTCGTCGAGCGCGCCCACGTCGACACCGGCGGCGCCGAGCTGTGCGGACATGCCGTCGAGCGCGGCGCGGCTGACGAGATCGCAGTAGAGTGCGATCGCGCGCGCCGCGTCGTCGTTGCCGGGAATGATATAGTCGATCCCCTCGGGCGAGCAGTTGGTGTCGACCACGGCGACCACCGGGATGCCCAGCTTGTTGGCCTCGGACACCGCGAGCGCCTCCTTCTTGACATCGATCACGAAGAGCAGGTCCGGCACGCCGCCCATCTCGCGGATGCCGCCAAGGCTCGACTGGAGCTTTTCCTGGTCGCGCTCGAGGCCGAGGCGCTCCTTCTTGGTGAGGCCCTCTGCCCCGGCTTCGAGGATCTCGTCGATCTCGCGCAGGCGCTGGATGGATTTCGAAACGGTCTGCCAATTGGTCAGCGTGCCGCCGAGCCAGCGGTGATTCATGTAGTATTGCGCGCATTTCTCGGCAGCCTCGGCCACCGGCTGCGACGCCTGCCGCTTGGTGCCGACGAACAGCACGCGGCCGTTCTTGGCCACGGTTTCGCGGATCACGTTGAGCGCCGCGTCGAGCATCGGCACGGTCTGCGTGAGATCGACGATGTGGATGCCGTTGCGCGCGCCGTAGATGAACTCGCCCATGCGGGGGTTCCAGCGCTGCGTCTGGTGGCCGAAGTGAACGCCGGCTTCGAGAAGCTGACGCAGATTGAACTCGGGAAGAGCCATTCGCGTATCCTTTTCCGGTTTGCGCCTCGGCACGGGGAGAGAAGCGGATGCTTCAACCGGTGGACCGTCGGGGATGTCTCCCCCGATCGGCCCGCCCGTGCCTGCGGGATTACAGTAGCGCGCGTATAGCCCCGGTCCGGCGCGGGTGCAACCCCTAGCGACGGGGCCGCCGTCCCCGCGATTTGTCCCATTGTGGCGCGGACCCAACATGCCTAGATAACGGCGTGGCCGCCAGTGCGGGGAACCGGGATGAACACGCCTTTCGACGAATTGCCGCCCGAGCCGAAGAAACCGAGGCGCCTGCTGGGCCTCCGGGCGAGCTTTCTCACGGGCATCGTGGTGATCGCGCCGGTGGGGCTCACGCTGTGGCTGATCTGGACGGTCGCAGGCTGGGTCGATGGCATGGTGCTGCCGCTCATCCCCGCAGGCTATCAGCCCGAGCAGTATATCGGGATCAACCTGCGCGGTGTCGGCGTCATCATCTTCCTGATCTTCACCGTTCTGGTGGGATGGATCGCCAAGGGGCTGATCGGACGCTCCATGATCGGCTTTGCCGAATCGCTGGTCGACCGGATGCCGGTGGTGCGTTCGATCTATTCGGGGGTGAAGCAGATCGCCGAGACCGTGTTCGCGCAGTCCGAGCGCAGCTTCGAGAAGGCGTGCCTCGTGCAGTATCCGCGCAAGGACATCTGGGCTATCGGCTTCATCTCGACCGAGGCGCGCGGCGAGGTGAACGCCAAGGCTGAAACCGGCAGCAACCTGCTCAGCGTGTTCGTGCCGACGACCCCCAACCCGACCAGCGGCTTCCTGCTGTTCTTTCCGCGCGAGGACGTGATCGAGCTGGACATGAGCATCGAGGACGCGGCCAAGCTGGTGATCTCGGCGGGGCTGGTCTATCCGCCCGGGCAAAAGCCCGAGGACGGGTCAAGACGGCGCAGGCGCGGCTGAGCGCCCTGCCCCGCCCGTTCAGGCGAGCCGCGCCTCGCGCGCCGCGCGCAGCCGCGCGAAATCGTCGCCCGCGTGATAGCTCGACCGCGTGAGTGGCGTGGCCGACACCATCAGGAATCCCTTGCCATAGGCAGCCTTTTCGTAAGCGGCGAATTCCTCGGGGGTCACGAAGCGGGCCACCGCGTGATGCTTGGGCGTGGGCTGCAGGTATTGCCCGATGGTCAGAAAATCGACATCGGCCGCGCGCATGTCGTCCATCACCTGGTGGACCGACTGGCGATCCTCGCCGAGGCCGGCCATGATGCCCGACTTGGTGAACATCGACGGGTCGATCTCCTTGACGCGCTGAAGCAACCGCAGGCTGTGGAAATAGCGCGCGCCCGGGCGCACCTCGGGGTAGAGGCCGGGCACCGTCTCGAGGTTGTGGTTGAACACGTCCGGCTTTGCCGCGACCACGGTTTCGAGCACGTCGGGCGCGCAGTGCAGGAAATCCGGCGTCAGAATCTCGATCGTGGTGCCGGGCGCGCGGTGACGGATGGCGCGGATCGTCTGGGCAAAATGCTCGGCCCCGCCATCGTCGAGATCGTCGCGGTCGACCGAGGTGATGACGACATGGTTGAGCCCGAGCTTCTGCACCGCGTCGGCGACGCGCCCCGGCTCGAACAGGTCGAGCGCCTGCGGCTTGCCGGTGGCGACGTTGCAGAAGGTGCAGCCGCGGGTGCAAATTTCGCCCATGATCATCATGGTCGCGTGGCCCTGCGCCCAGCACTCGCCCGCGTTGGGACAGCCCGCCTCCTCGCAGACGGTAACGAGCCGGTTCTCGCGCACGATCCGCTGCGTCTCGAAATAGCCCTTGGAGGTCGGGGCCTTGACGCGGATCCAGTCGGGCTTGCGCGGCTGAACGGTGTCGGGCCGGCGCGCCTTCTCGGGGTGGCGCTGGTCGGGTATCTTGAGATCGCGCACGGTTATTGCCCCCACGAATGATTTGGTAACCTCATCAGAGTATAGGAGAGGGGGATGGCGAGTTCCAGTGCCGCATCGCCGCGTGCCGGTATGCGCCCGGGTCAAAGGTGCCATCACCATGGTAACGAGTATCCAGGTGTTCAGCGGCCCGTGCCCCAGTCGGCGCGGGCCGTCTCCAAAAGTGTCTCGCCGGCCGCGCGCAACACCTGCGCGAGATCGTCGAACCAGTGTGCCTCGCCCGCGCCCCGGCGACGCACCAGCGCCACGCGCCGGGCGGGTTCGGGCGGTTTGAGACGGCGCAGCACAAGCCCCGGCGCGGCGCGCGCCTCGGTGGGGGCTGCGATCTCGGGCATCAGCGTCAGGCCGAACCCGGCCGCCACCAGCCGCGACAACGTGCCGAGCGACGAGGCGCCGGTGTCGATTTGCGCGTGCCCCCTGCCCCGCCCGCAGACCTCGAGCGCCTGGTCGGTCAGGCAGTGGCCGTCCTCCAGCAACAGAAGCGGGCTGGCGCCAAGGGCCGTCGGGTCGGGCTGCGTCTCTCCGAGCGCGGCCAGCCGCGCGGCGCTGCCCGCCAGCAGAAAACGGTCCTCGAACAGCTCCGCGGCCTCCAGATCGTCTCCCGGCAACGGCAGAGCCATCAGCGCCGTGTCGATCCGGCCCGCGCGCAGATCGGCGGTCAGCTCCTCGGTGCGGGCCTCGCGCACCCGCACGTCGAGCGCGATGTCGCGCATGCGGAGGGTGGCCAGCGCGCCGGGCAGGATGTAGGGGGCGATGGTCGGAATGATGCCCAGTGCCAGCTCGCCGGCCAGACCGTCATGCCAGCGCGCGGACTCGGAAAGCGCCTGCATCTCGTCGAGCACGCGCCCGGCATGGTGCAGCACGCGCCGCCCGAAGGGCGTGAGCGCCACGTCGCGGGCGCGCCGCTCGACCACAGCCGCACCGAGCGCCGCCTCGAGATCGCGGATCTGCACCGACAGCGCGGGCTGTGAGACGTTCATCTCGACCGCCGCGCGCCCGAAATTGCGCTGCTCGGCGAGGGCGCGGAAATAGCGAAGCTGGCGCAGGGTGATGCTCATGGCCGCATGATCGGGCGTGACCGGCGCGGGCGCAAGGGAGATCAGCCGATGAGGCCCGCGCCCTCGCCGAGCCGCTCGTAATGGCGTTTGAGCCGGTGCAGCGCGATGCGCAGCACGATCTTGCCCGAGCGTGCGGACCAGCCCATCTTCCTTTCAGCGGTTTCCAGCCCCTCGAGATAACAGCAGCAGCGCAGCACCACGTCGCCCAGGCCCGGGCCAAGCTCGCGCAGCGCGCCGACGAGGCGTGCGTGCGCCGCCTCGGCACCAAAACCCGGCGCGTCGATCTGGCTGGCGGGATCACTCGCCTGGCTGAGAAAGTGATCCCAGTTCCGCGCTATCCGCGGGGCCATCCGGGCCAGTTCGAAATCCTCGCGCAGGCGTTCGCCCGCGCCGACGAGGTCGGGATCGAGAAACCGCCTGCCGTCCTTGTCGCGCCGCCGCGACAGCGCGGCGAGCGGTGTGTCGCCGGGGGCAAAGCGCGTCCGCGGCGCGCCCGACACCGGATCGCCGCCGGCCCCGGCCCCATCGAGAACGGTTTGCGCGCGAAGCCCGGACGCGGCGTTCTCGTCCGCGGCAAGGAACTCTCCTAGAATTGCGCGTCCGCGTGCCGTCACGTGATAGCGCGAGATGCGCCCGGGATTGTCGCAGGTGATCCACGACTTGAGCGCCATCGCCTCGGCCACCTCGCGCTCGACCACGGCCGTGCGGGTGGGCTGGCCGGTGCCGGTGTCGCGCACCACCACGGCCTTGTCCATCCCGGAGGCCACGGCAAGGCGCGCGCCGGTCTCGCAGAGCCGGCGCAGCACGCGCCGCGCCTCCTGCCTCAGGCGTGCCTCGCTCAGGGTGCTGTCATCACCTTCGGTCGGGCTGTTGGTGGAAGGGGTCATGCCGGCCTCCGAGATTGGGGAACCGGAAGTCCCTGCATGGCCGAGCACACCGCCGAGCCGCCGCAGCGCCTCGTCTACCAGCAGATCGTCGCGCCGCGTCTCGAACGCCCGGATCTGACGCAGCACCGTCGACGCATGCCGCCCCGACCGCCGCGCCAGAGCGCGGATCGACGCGCCGCTTTCGATATGCGCCAGGTAGTGAACCGCAGCCTCGGGCACCCAGGACGGCACCGTCGGCAAGGTCGGTTCGGTCAGAAGCTGCTGTTGCATCGCGGGTCCCCGATTTGCCGCCTGCGGACCCGACAGGGCAGCGTGACAGGTTGTCCACAGGCTTATCCACATCGTCGGATCAACTTAGACGTGCAAAGATTACCGGTTCGTTAACTGTTTCCAGAAATTCAACATTCGTTTCTAGACTATGAACAATAGCTGTCGCCGCCGCGCGCTGCACCGTGCCTGAACGCAACACCCGCCCCGGGCGTGCCACGGTTGGCAGACATGCCGAAAATGGGAGAGCGATCATGCAGGATATTCATCGGGTGCTGGGCGCGCTGCGCCGTCCGCCGCTTCTGGTGCGCGCGGCGCGGGCCGGGGCGTCGGGCTACAGGCGCGAGGCGGTCCTGCCGCGCTTGATCGGGCCGGGGCCGCTGCCCGCACCGCCGGAGGCGCTGGCCCGGCTGCTCGAGATCGAGCGAGCCAGGGACGCCGCGCGCCGGGACGGCGCGGCCACGTGGCGCGCAGCAGAACACGTCGCGGTGCTCATCGCGGTGCTGGGCGAGGCGCGGCTTCTCGCCGGGACGGCTCAGGAGAACGCGTCGGGCATCGACTCCTTGCGCCTGGCCACGTAATCGGCGAGCGCCTCGTTGATCGCCGGGTCGAGCGCCGGCTGCTGGTAGTCGGTCAGCAGCTTCTTGACCCGCGCGTTGGCCAGCGCCATCGTGTCACGCCCGCCCTCGTCGATCCAGGTCTCGTAGGGCTTGTAGTCGAGCAGGTCGGAGCGCCAGAACGCGGTCTTGAAATTGGCATGGGTGTGCGCGCATCCGAGATAGTGGCCGCCGGGCCCGACCTCGCGGATCGCGTCCATCGCCTGGCCGTTCTCGTCCATCTGCACGCCCATCGCGAGATGGTGCAGCGTGCCGAGCTGGTCGGCGTCCATCACGAATTTCTCGAACGAGGCAACCAGCCCGCCCTCGAGCCAGCCGCAGGAATGCAGCATGAAGTTGACGCCCGCAAGCAGCCCGACATTGAGGCTGTTGGAGGTCTCGTAGGCGGCCTGCGCGTCAGGCAGCTTGGAGCCGTTGAACGACCCCGCCGAGCGGTAGGGCAGCCCCAGCCGCCGCGCCAGTTGTCCCGCGCCGTAGGTGATGTGCGCGGCCTCGGGTGTGCCGAAGGTCGGCGCGCCGCTGTTCATGTCGATCGAGGTGACGAAGGCCCCCATGATGACCGGCGCGCCGGGGCGGACGAGCTGGGAATAGGCGATGCCCGCCATCACCTCGGCCAGCACCTGCGTGAGCGTGCCTGCAACCGTTGTGGGGGCCATCGCCCCGCCGACGATGAAGGGCGAGATGATGCAGGCCTGGTTGTTCGACGCGTAGACCTCGAGCGAGCCCATCATCACGTCGTCGAAGGTCATCGGCGAGTTGACGTTGATGAGGTTCGTCATCACCGTGTTGTCGCGCACGAACTCCTCGCCGAACAGGATACCGGCCATGTCGACGCTGTCCTGCGCGCGGCTGGGCTCGGTGACCGAGCCCATGAACGGCTTGTCCGACAGCGTCATGTGCGCCTGCAGCATGTCGAGATGACGCTTGTTGACGGGGATGTCGGTGGGCTCGCACACGGTGCCGCCCGAGTGGTGGAGCCACTTGGACATGTAGCCCAGCCGCACGAAGTTGCGGAAATCCTCGAGCGTGGCATAGCGGCGCCCGCTTTCCATGTCGTGCACGAAGGGCGGGCCGTAGATCGGTGCGAGCACGAGGTTGCGCCCCCCGATCTCGACCGAGCGGGCCGGGTTGCGCGCGTGCTGGGTGAATTGCGCCGGCGCGGTCGCGATGAGCGTTCGCGCCAGCCCGCGCGGCAGGCGCACGCGCTCGCCCTGCACATCCGCACCCGCGTTCCGCCAGCGCTCGAGCGCGGCGGGGTTCTGCACGAAATTGACGCCGATCTCCTCGAGCACGGTCTCGGCATTGTGTTCGATGATCTCGAGCGCCTCCTCCGAGAGAACCTCGAAGTTGGGAATGTTGCGTTCGATATAGCGCGCCGTCTCGACGCTCACGGCGCTGCGCTCGGCGCGGCGCGCGGCCCCGCCGCCGCCCCGTGCCCGTCTGCTGCGCGCTGATGCTTCTGCCATGAGTGCCCCCTTTGTGCCTTCGAGCCTGTCCACGCATACCGGTTTTTCCTTCGGCAGGCGGGACTTTCGGCATTTTTAGCGTGTCGGATTGCGTGTCCGGTGGCGTATAGCGGCGCGTTTGGGGAAAAAGCGACATCGTTGCGACAAGTCGCGACCGCGGCGCGAACACGGAAATGTGAGTGACATCCGGTCGTCCGTGAAATTACGATGCGCAGGTCGGGCCTCGCGATGTGCCGGGTCCGTCATCCGGCAGGGAGTAGAGCGTGACCCGGGCCCCCACCATTCGTGCGTATCTTTGCGCCATCCTCGCGACCGGCCTTCTGGCCGCGCCCGCCCTGGCCACCAACGGCTACTTCGCCAACGGATATGGCGGACAGTCGAAGGCGATGGCGGGCGCGGGCGTCGCGGTGCCCACGGGCGTGCTGGGCATGGCGCAGAATCCGGCCACCGGCGTCAGGGTGGGCAACCGCGCGGGGGTGTGCCTCACGACATTCGCGCCTGACCGTGACGTGACCATCCAGCCCGGCGGGCCGCTTGTGGAGGGCAAGGTCACCTCCGACAACCCGGTCTTCTTCATCCCCTGCGGCGGGGCGAACCGGACGCTTGGCGACCGCTCGTCGCTGGGCGCGTTCGTGTTCGCCAATGGCGGCATGAATACCGAGTTCTCGCCCAATTTCCTTGCCCGTTTCGCGCCGCCGGGCAGCGCGTCGCAGGAGGTGGGTGTGAACCTCGAACAGGCGTTCTTCACCTTGAATTACGCACATCGGGCAAGCGAACGGCTCACTCTCGGGGTGTCGCCGATCTTCGCGGTGCAGCGGTTCAGGGCAAAGGGCCTTCAGGGGTTCTCGGGTCTTAGCGCGCGCCCCGGGGACCTCACCAACCGCGGGCATGACTGGTCCACCGGATTCGGCGTCAACCTGGGGCTGCTTTACGAGGCGGGGCCGCAATGGACCATCGGCGCCGCCTATCGCAGCCGGATCGCCATGTCGTCGTTTTCCAAGTATCGCGGTCTGTTCGCGGGGGGCGGCGATTTCGACATTCCGGCGATGCTCACGCTGGGGGTGGCCTATACCCCGCGCGCGGCACCGGACTGGACGATCACGGGCGAGTTCCAGCGCATACACTACGGCGATATCGACGCCATCGCCAATACCAGCGCGCCCCCCGGCGGGCCGCTGGGCGCGCCGAACGGCGTCGGCTTCGGCTGGCAGGACGTGGACGTGTGGCGGCTGGCAGCGATCTGGCGCAAGTCCGATCGGCTGACCCTGCGCGGCGGCGTGAGCTACTCGACCGAATTCATCGACAATCCCGGCGACGTTGTCATCAACACGCTGGCCCCGGGCACGCCGCAATGGCATCTCTCGGCCGGGGGCAGCTATGCGATCACCGACCGGTGGTCGTTCACCTTTGCCTACACCCATGCCTTTTCCAACGCTTTCACGGGAACCAACCCGGCGCTCACCGGCGGCGCGCCGCAGCGCGTGCGCATCCGCATGCACCAGAACGAGATCGCCACCGGGCTGAGCTATCGCTGGTAGGCCGACATGCCCTTGCACCGCCGGGGCGCGCGCACTACTAGGCTGGCCATGAGCCAGCCCATGCATGACCGCCTTCTCATCATCGACTTCGGCAGCCAGGTGACGCAGCTTATCGCGCGCCGCCTGCGCGAGTTGAACGTCCTGAGCGAAATCCATCCCTACCAGAACGTGACGGAGGCGCTGCTTCGGGAGATGCAGCCCCGCGCGGTGGTCTTCTCGGGCGGGCCCGACAGCGTGACACGTCCGGGCAGCCCGCGCCCGCCGCAAGCCGTCTACGATTTCGGCGTGCCGATCCTCGGCATCTGCTACGGCCAGCAGGTCATGATGCAGGATCTCGGCGGCCGCGTCGAGGCGGGCGAGCACGCCACCGCCGAATTCGGCCGTGCCTGGGTCACCCCCACAGGGCTGGAGAGCGAATTGATCGAGGGCTGGTTCGCGGATGGCGCGGGCCGCGCGCAGGTCTGGATGAGCCACGGCGACCATGTCTCTGAAATCGCGCCGGGCTTCGAGGTGCTCGGCACCTCGCCCGGGGCCCCCTTTGCCATCACCGCCGACCGCGACCGCCGCTTCTACGCGGTGCAGTTCCACCCCGAGGTGCACCACACCCCCGACGGCAAGCGGCTCTACGAGAATTTCGTGAAACTGGCCGGGTTCAAGGGCGACTGGAC
>Ga0102929_1001564_pt1 | contig 13680 bp, 10 predicted proteins | sample SalPonR1_B_D2_MG_FD_78510 | JGI IMG/M metagenome (GOLD analysis project Ga0102929, IMG submission 78510) | Salt pond soil microbial communities from South San Francisco under conditions of wetland restoration - Salt Pond MetaG R1_B_D2_MG | ecosystem: Environmental > Aquatic > Marine > Intertidal... | reverse complement strand
GCGGCGATTTTGTCCCCGCAAAAGACCGTGTTGCTGCCAAGGCCCGACGCCGGCTGCCCCATGGCGGATATGGTGACAGCGGAAGGCCTGCGCCAACTCAAGACCCGCCACCCCGGGACGCCGGTCGTCACTTACGTCAACTCCAGTGCCGCCGTCAAAGCGGAAAGCGATATCTGCTGTACCAGTGCCAATGCCGTCCGGGTCGTCAATTCCCTGAGCGAACCGGAGGTGTTACTGGTCCCGGACCGCAATCTAGGCAAGTACATCGCCAAACACACCGACAAGGTCTGCCATTTCTGGGAAGGCTACTGCCCGACCCATGACCGGCTGACTCTCGAGGATGTACAGCGGGCCCGCGCCGACCATCCGCATGCCCTGTTCATGGCTCATCCGGAGTGCCCGCCGGAAATTCTCGAACATGCCGACCATATCTGCTCGACCAGCGGCATGTACGAGTATGCCCGCCAAAGTCCGGAAAAGTCCTTCATTGTCGGCACCGAAGCCGGAATCCTCTACCGGCTGCGCAAGGAAAACCCCGACAAGGAATTTATCCTGCCGACCTCGCGTCTGATCTGCCCCAATATGAAACTGACCGCGCTTGATGACTTGCTTGAGTCCCTGCGGACCATGGAGCCCAGAATTACGGTGGCCGAAGAGGTCCGTGTGCCGGCCCGGCGCGCTCTCGACCGAATGCTGGCCGTTCCCCGCGACTGATTTTTCCGCAAACTGCAACCTGCGGGGACATGTCGGCCCGACATGTCCCTGTCGTTCCATATGGTGCGTTCAACCATGGAAGATGCTGGCCCTCAGCGGCATAGCCTGTCCAGTCTGCTCAGCGTTCTGGAAGCTAACTCGACGGCTTTTCGTACGGAAATCCTCGGCCTGACCGAAAGCAGCGCCGCCTGGTTGCTGGCCGGGCTGCTGGCCAGCCCAACCCGCCCCCTGGCCATTCTCGCCGCCGATCAGGCCACTGCTCAGCGGTATTACCAGAGCCTGTCCTTCTATCATGCCCATCCGGGGGAGATCTTCCTGTTCCCGCATTGGGAACTGGACCCCTACGCACCATTGAGTCCGCACCCGGAAATCGAGGCCACGCGCATGGCCACTTTGACCGCCCTCGCCGCCGGCCGGGTGCGCGCCTTGGTGACCACCATCCCCGCTCTTCTGCAGCGAATCGTACCGCGGTCGGTTCTGCAGCAGCTGCATTTGCAGTTGACCGCCGGTCGCGATTACGATCGTCAGGACCTTTTGCAGAGACTGACGACGCTCGGTTACAGCCGGGTGCCCCTGGTGGAGGATCGGGGGACCTATGCCGTGCGCGGCGACCTGGTGGATCTTTACCCGCCCGCTTCCGAGCAGCCGGTGCGGCTGGCATTCTTCGGCGATCAGCTCGAGGAGATCCGTCCCTTTCAGCCCTCCAGCCAGCGTTCCGGTGATCAGCGCCTGGCGCAGCTGGAGCTGGTGCCGGCCCGGGAGATGGTGCTGGTCGGCGATTACCTGACGACCTTCTGTGCCCGTCTCAAGGAACGCTGCGACGCCCTTGAACTGCCGCGCAGCCAGCGGGAGGCGCTGCTCGAGGAAGTGCGGGAGGGTCTGCTGGCACCCGGCCGGGAGAGTTTGCTCGCCCTGAATTATCCGCAGCTCGAGACCTTGTTCGACTATGTCAGTCAGGTCCGCTGGGTGGTTTGCGACCCGCCAGCGATCGCCCATGCTGCTGACGAATTCAGCGAGAAAGTTCGGGAGGGTGAACGCCGGCGGCGGGAACAGGCGGAACCCTTTGTTCCCGCCGGGGAATTCTACCTGCCTGTGGCAGAATTCGAAACCCGGCTGCAGGCCACACCCCGGGTCGAGTTAGCCGAGGTCCAGGTTTACCATATGGGCCAGGAACATCCGGTTTGCCGTGTCCAGATCCAGGGCAATGCCGAACTGCGGCCCAGCCAGGCCTTGCATAACGGAACTTTCCCTTTTTTCTTCGAGCGCCTGCAGCAGTGGCTTGAGGACAACTGGCGAGTGCTGCTGGTTTGCCATCAGCAGGGCCAGGCAGAACGGCTTCTGGATCTTTTGGAAGCCCATGGAACCCGGGTGCGCTGGCAGCCGCGCCTGGCCGGGAAAACAGATTTTGCCGAAGGCGTGACGGTAACCCTCGGCGATCTGCCATCAGGCTTTCGCCATGCTGAAGAAAAGCTGGCAATTCTCACGGACGATGAAATCTTCGGCGCACGCAGCCACCGCCGTGTCCACCGGGCCCGACGGGTCTTTGATTCTTCCCTGGCCGATCTCAAGGCCGGAGACTATGTGGTGCATGCCGATTACGGCATCGCCCGCTACCATGGGCTGCTGCACCTGACCACTGAGCAGCTTGAAGGCGATTTTCTGCTGCTGGAATATGCCGGGGATGATCGTCTCTATCTGCCGGTGGAGCGCATCGAAAAAGTCCAGAAATACCTGGCCGAAAGTGAACGGCCGCGACTCGACAAGATGGGTGGTTCCGGCTGGGATAAAGCCAAACTCAAGGCGCGGGCTGCCGTCGAGGAACTGGCCCGCGATCTTTTGCAGGTGCAGGCCCGCCGGCAGATGGTCCAAGGTTTCCGCTATTCGCCGCCGGATCTGCTGTTCCGCGAATTCGAAGCGGCCTTCCCGTACGAAGAGACGCCCGATCAGCAGCAGGCCATTGATGCCGTGCTCGACGACATGCAGGCCGAACAGCCGCTGGACCGGCTGGTCTGCGGTGATGTCGGCTATGGCAAAACCGAGGTCGCCCTGCGGGCCGCCTTCAAGGCTGTACTCGACAGCCGGCAGGTGGTTGTGCTGGTACCGACCACGGTTCTGGCCCGGCAGCATATGGAAAGTTTCCGGCAGCGCTTCGCCGATTACCCGGTGACGGTTGACATGCTGTCGCGTTTTCGGACGCCGGCCGAGCAGAAAAGAGTGTTAAAGAAGGCCGCTGAGGGTAAAATCGATATTCTGATCGGCACCCACCGTCTGCTGCAGCGGGATGTGAAATTGAAAAACCTCGGCCTGATCGTCGTGGACGAGGAGCAGCGGTTTGGCGTTGCGCACAAGGAACGCCTGAAAAAGATGCGCGCCGAGGTGGATATCCTCACTCTGACGGCGACGCCGATTCCCCGCACGCTCAACCTCAGCCTCGCCGGGCTGCGCGACTTGTCGATCATCGATACCGCCCCGGTGGACCGGCAGGCGATTCGAACCTACGTCACCCGCTTCGACGAAGACATGATTCGCGATGCGGTCAGCCGTGAACTGCGTCGGGGCGGCCAGGTCTATTTTGTCCACAACCGGGTTCAGACCATCGAGGCCATGGCCGACTTTCTGGGGACCCTGCTGCCTCAGGTCAGAATCGGCGTCGGCCACGGCCAGCTGCCGGAGAAGGAACTCGAAAAAGTCATGCTCGAGTTCATTGAAGGACGAACCGAGCTGCTGGTATGCACCACGATTATCGAAAATGGCCTCGATATCCCCAGAGCCAATACCATGATCGTCAACCGGGCGGACTGCTTCGGCCTGGCCCAGCTTTACCAGCTGCGCGGCCGGGTCGGACGTTCTCACCAACGGGCCTATGCTTATTTGATGATTCCCGGCGAGGGGGGATTGACCCGGGAGGCGCGCGAGCGGCTCAAGGTTCTGCAGGAGCAGACCGAGCTGGGTGCCGGTTTCCGCATCGCCCGCCACGATCTGGAACTGCGTGGCGCCGGCGACCTGCTTGGTGGCCGGCAGGCCGGCCACATTGCCGCTATCGGCTTCGAAATGTATACGGAACTGCTCGAGGAGACCCTTCAGGAACTGAAAGGACAGCAACAGGAAGAACGCATCGATCCCGAGGTCCGACTGGGACTTTCCGCGTTTCTGCCCGAAGCCTATGTGGCCGATCCGAATCAACGCCTGGTCCTGTACCGCAGGATGGCGGCGGCCCGCAGCGAGGACGAAATCTACGACCTCCTCGACGAATTGCGCGATCGTTATGGTGACTTGCCTGAGATAGCCAGGCTGCTGGTCGAGATCATGAAGTTGCGGATCAGGATGAAAGGACTGCGCATTGAGCTGCTCGAATACACGGGCCATCATCTGGTTTTCGGTTTCCCGGCAACGACCCGCGTAACCCCTGACCAGATCATGGCCCTGCTGGTAGACCCGCAGCGCTACCAGTTCAGCCCCGATTATCGGCTCAGTGTCAAGGTCGGCCGGCTGGAACCTGAGGCGCTGCTGGCGGCAGCCAAAAAGGAATTGCAAGGCCTTGAAAGCTTGTGATATTTCTTACCGTTGGTGTCCGATGCGGCCCCCCTGCTGAGCGAAGAGCGAACATGTTGAGAAACCTTTTGCGCTTGCTGTCCGGCCTGTTGTTGATAGCGCCGCTTGCCTGGTCAGGCTGCAAATCGGAGCAACCGCCTCCGCAACAGGTCTTTATCCAGATCAATGAGCGCCGAATCAGTCCCGCAGAGTTCGACCGGCTGTTTGCGGCCAGTCTGTTGCCCGACCAGCAACTGAAGGCCGAAGAGCGAGCGGACCTGCAGCGCTCCTTTCTGGTCCAGCTGATCGATCGCGAACTGATCGCCCGGGAAGCCCGTGAACGCAATATCGTGGTGACCCCCGCTGAGGTGGATACTGCCGTGCAGGAACATTATGATGACTATCCGGGCGAGGGCCTCCAAGCGATGCTCCGGGAGCGGGGCATGACCCTCGACTCCTGGCGTGAGGAGCTCCGGCAGAACCTGGTCATGGAAAAACTGCTGCGCGAAGTCGTCTATGCGCGGGTCGTGGTCGCTGAGGAAGAAGTTGCGGCCTACTATGAAGAACATCGGGCGGATTTCGACCGCCCGGAGCAGGTACGGGCTCGACAGATCATGGTGACCGATGAAGCTCAGGGCAAACAGGTTTTGGGTTTGCTGCGGCAGGGAGAGGATTTCACTGAGGTCGCCCGCCAATATTCGCAATCTCCCGATGCCCGGCAGGGCGGAGACCTTGGATTTTTCGGGCGTGGGCAGATGCCGGGCGAATTTGACGCCGTGGTTTTTGACCTGCCGGTCGGCCGGCTCAGCAAGCTGGTAAAGAGCGATTACGGCTATCACATTTTTCTTGTTGAGGAAATACGGCCAGCTGCACGCCTCAGCCAGAAAGAGGCCGAACGGGAAATCCGCCGGGTCCTGGAGGCAGGAAAACAGGAAGAAGCGTATCAAAACTGGTTGCAGGAGTTGAGAAGCCGGGCCTCGATCGAAGTGAACTGGGATCAGCTTGACGACTGAGCCGGGGGAAGTATCAGCAAATGCCCGGCAGAGAGGAACATTCATGAAACGGATTTTGTTGATCCTTACATTGCTGCTTTTGGCGGCAACGGCGGCATCATCCGCCGTCGTCAGCCGGATCGCCGCCGTGGTCAATGACGACATCATCACCACCCACCAACTGGACCAGGCACTCAAGCAGGAACTGGACCGGAAGGAGGGTGAGCCGACTCCGACCCAGCTCGGGGCTCTGCGCAAGGAGCTGCTCTCGCGGTTGATCGAGGAAAAGCTTCTGCAGCAGAGGATCGCGGCGCTGGGTCTGTCGGCCTCGGAACAGGAGGTCGAAGTGGCCTTGCAGGACGTCCAGGCGCAGAACCAGCTTAACCGGGAAGACCTGATCGAGGCCATTCGAGCTCAGGGCTTGTCCTTCGAAGAGTACCGACAGAACCTGCGCAACCAGATTTTGCGCTACAAGCTGATCGGGGCGGAGGTCCGTCGCAAGGTCGATGTCTCCGAAGGTGAAATCCGCGACTACTATCGGGCGCACCTGGATGATTACCGGCTGCAGCCGGAGATCGCCTTGAGTGCATTGGTTTTCCCGGTGCCCGAGAGAGCGGGCCTGGTCGAGCGCGACGCGATCCGGCAAGCCGCCGACGAGGCTTTGCAGCGCCTCAAAGAGGGCGCGGACATGAAAGCAGTCGCGGAAGATTACGGAGCGGAATATGGCGCTGTCTACCGGGATCTCGGCCAAGTGGTCCGCAGCGAGCTGGATCCCGAATTTGCTGCGGCTGTAGATGGGGTCGAAGCCGGTGATTTCAGCCCGCTGGTCGAAAAGCCGACAACCCTCATTCTGCTGCGCGTCGATGCATGGGATGAAGGCGGCCTGCGCCAGTTCTATGCAGTCAAAGACGAGATCCGTCAGCACCTCATTGAACAAAAAACCGATGTTCGCAGTGAGCAGTGGATCAGAGGCCTCAAGCAACAGGCCTTTATCGACATTCGTATCTGAGGATGGTTTGCAGGAAAAGAGAAAAGGCCTGCCCTGTCCGAGGGCGGGCCTTTCAATAGACTGACTTGCGAAGGCAACCGCGGCCTTTATTTCTCGTCCTGGGCGCGCAGCTTGGCTATACAGGCCTGGAAGTTCATTTGATCTTCGGCCTGGAATTCGACGAACTGTACGCCGGTACTGGACAACTCGTCATTAAGGGGCTGCGAATGAACCACCCGGCCGGTCAGTTTAACCAGGGTGTTGTCGAGGCTCAGCGTGATGCGCAGCTGCTGGCCTGCGTCAAAAAACTGACCGGTTTCCAGCAACAGGCCGGTCTCGCTGATATTCATGGTCCGCGCCATCCCCATGCCTTCGACATGGCCATCAGGGGCAATGACATCGTACTCGAGCAGGTTCAACGACGAATGCCGCTCCGTCCGGCGTCTTTCAAACAGGTCGTCGTTCATCAGACCTCCCTTTCGACGACGTTATAACGACTGAAACGGCATAACTATAGCCGTTTTTCGTCTTGTTGGGAACCGTCTTTTGCGAACCGAGCGGCCAGGACCCTGGTTTCCGGCGACGAATCGACGGCATTCGCTCGGCTTGTGGAAAAAGCAGCCGCTGGTTTATACTGTGCTCTTGTCCCAGGCGCGCCTCTGGCCGCTCCGAGCTTCGAAGAGACAGGTATGCCGCGACCGTTGATCATTACCATGGGGGACCCGGCCGGAATCGGTCCCGAGATTATTATTCAGGCTTTTGCGCGGCAAAGGTTCGCCGACATGAGCAGGCCGCTGGTGGTTGCTGGCGACCCGGAGGTGCTGATGCGGGCGGCGGCAGCCTGCCGTTTCCCGGCGCGTTCCGTCGCGCCTGATTTTGCTGCGGAAAACGCAGCGGCGCTGCTGGTGAATGATGTCCGGATCGAAATCAGGGCCTTGTCCCGGCTGCCGCCCTCGAGCGGCGCTTTCGGGCAGCCGGATGCTTCAGGCGGCCGGGCTATGGCGGACTGCATCGAATGGGCCTGCGCCGAGTGCCTGGCAGGGCACGCCGCCGGCATGGTGACCGCACCGATCAACAAAGAGGTCTTGCGGGCGGTCGGATATGCTTTTCCGGGGCATACCGAGCTTCTAACCGCACGCTGCAAGGTGGCCGAAACGGTGATGATGCTGGCCGGGGAACGCCTGAAGGTCGGGCTGGCGACCACCCACTGCGCCTATCGGGACGTACCCGGGCGTTTGACCCGGGACCGGATCCTGGCCGCTCTGCGCATCGTCGCTGCCGATCTCGAACGCTATTTCGGCTGTGCCAGGCCGCGCCTGGCAGTGGCCGCGTTGAACCCGCATGCGGGAGAAGGCGGGCTGTTCGGCGACGAAGAGCACCGCCTGATCGGCCCGGCGATCGACCTGGCCCGCCGCAGCGGCATCGACGCCGCCGGTCCGTTCAGCGCCGACACCCTGTTCTGGTTTGCCGCCCGCGGCGACTATGATGCCGTCCTCTGCATGTACCACGACCAGGGCCTGATCCCCCTCAAGCTGTTGCATTTCGAGGATGCCGTCAATATCACGCTCGGCCTGCCGATCATCCGTACCTCCGTCGATCACGGCACCGCCTACGATCTGGCCGGGACCGGCCGGGCCAATCCGGCGAGTCTGGTGGCTGCGGTCCGGACCGCAGCGATCATGGCCCGGGGAAAACCCTGACCGGAATCCTTTTTCCGGACCTGCGCAGAGCCGCTCTGCAGCGGAACCCACCATGATCCGGGGCTTGCCGGTCAACCCGCCCTTTTTGGGATCGCCCGATAAACTCCTGGAGACCAAGAGCTCTTTATGGTTGAAAATATCGTTATCAAACGTGCCTGCGAGCACAATCTGAAATGCATCGACGTCGAGATTCCCCGCGAACGCCTGGTGGTTATCACCGGTGTCTCCGGCTCCGGCAAGAGCACCCTCGCCTTCGACACGATTTATGCCGAAGGACAGAGGCGCTACGTGGAGAGCCTTTCGGCCTATGCCCGGCAGTTTCTGGAGCAGATGAACAAACCGGACGTCGAGAGCATCGAGGGGCTTTCGCCGGCTATTTCCATCGAGCAGAAGACCACCTCGAAGAACCCGCGCTCCACGGTCGGCACCGTGACCGAAATCTACGACTACCTGCGCCTGCTGTACGCCCGGGCTGGTCGCGTGTTCTGTCCCCGCTGCCATAAGGAAATCGCCTCGCAGACAGTGCAGCAGATGGTCGATCGGGTGATGACGGCCCCGGCAGGCAGCCGCCTGATGGTGCTGGCGCCGATCGTGCGCGGCCGCAAGGGGGAATACCGCAAGGAACTCAAACAGCTGCAGGCCGAAGGCTTCGTCCGGGTCATGGTCGATGGCGAAATGCACGAATTGGGGGAGGAGATTCCCCTCGACAAGAACAAAAAGCACACCATCGAGGTGGTGGTCGACCGGCTGGTAGTCAAGGGGAGCGTCGCCGGGCGGCTGGCCGACTCCCTGGAGACGGCCCTGCGCCTGGCTGACGGCATTGTGCGCGTCAGCTTCATCGGCGGCGAGAGCAGCCTGTTTTCCGAACAGCACGCCTGCGTCGACTGCGGCATTTCCTTTCCGGAGATCGCGCCGCGCATGTTCTCTTTCAACAACCCCTACGGCGCCTGCCCCGACTGCTCGGGCCTTGGAACCCGCATGTACTTCGACGCCGACATGATCGTGCCGAACCGGGGCCTGTCCCTGCGGGAAGGGGCCATCGCGCCCTGGTCGACCCGCACCGGTTTTTACTATCTGCAGCTGCTGGAAGCGCTGGCCGACCACTACGAATTCGATATCCGCACCCCGTTCGGGCAGCTCCCGGCATCTCTGCAGCAGATTTTGCTGCAGGGCTCAGGGCGGGAACCGATCCGTTTTTTCTACGACCAGGGCAACAAGCGGCATTATTACGAAAAGCCCTTCGAAGGCGTCATCCCGAATCTGGAACGCCGCCTGCGCGAGACCGATTCCGAAACCACCCGGGAGAAGCTCGAGGCCTTCATGAATGTCATGCCCTGTCCCACCTGCCAGGGCGCCCGGTTGAAAGCAGAGTCCCTCTGCGTGAAGATTGCCGACCTGGACATCCGGCAGCTGTGCGCCCTGAGCGTTGCCGAAGCGGTGCAGTTCTTTGCCGACCTGAAGCTGCCAGCCAAACAGGCCGAGATTGCCCGGCGAGTGCTCAAGGAGATACGTGAGCGGCTCTCTTTTCTGGAAAACGTCGGCCTGGAATACCTGACCCTCGACCGGACCTCGGGAACCTTGTCGGGCGGCGAAGGACAGCGGATTCGCCTGGCGACGCAGATCGGATCGTCACTGGTCGGGGTCCTGTATATTCTGGACGAACCCTCCATCGGCCTGCATCAGCGCGACAACCGGCGCCTGCTGGAAACCCTCAAGCATCTGCGCGACATCGGCAACACCGTCCTGGTCGTCGAACATGACGAGGAAACCATCATGGAGGCGGACCACGTTATTGACATGGGGCCGCGGGCCGGCATGCACGGCGGCGAGATTGTTGCCCAGGGGACACCGGCAGAAATCATCGAAAACCGTAACTCGCTGACCGGCGATTACCTTGCCGGCCGACGGTCGATCCCTCTGCCGCAGCGGCGCCGGCCGGCCAGAGGCGTGCTTGCCATCAAAGGCGCGGCAGCCAACAACCTGCAGAACATCGACATCGACATTCCCCTCGGCGTGATGACCTGCGTCACCGGAGTCTCCGGTTCGGGCAAATCGACCCTGATCATCGACACCGTCTATAAAGCGTTGGCACAGCAGCTTTACCGCAGCCGCGACCGGTCCGGCCGGATCGCCGCCCTGTACGGGCTGGAACAACTCGATAAGGTGATCGACATCGACCAGTCGCCCATCGGCCGCACTCCGCGCTCCAATCCGGCGACCTATACCGGCGTGTTCAGCGATATCCGGGACATTTTTGCCCAATTGCCTGAAGCCAGGCTGCGCGGTTACAAGCCCGGCCGGTTCTCCTTCAATGTCAAGGGAGGACGCTGCGAGGCCTGCCGGGGTGATGGCCTGCTGCGGATCGAGATGCATTTCCTGCCCGATGTCTACGTGCAATGCGAAGTCTGCAAGGGGGCGCGCTACAACCGGGAAACCCTGGAGGTCAAATACAAGGGCAGAACCATCGCCGATGTGCTCGACATGACGGCCAATCAGGCCAGTGAGTTCATGGCCAACATACCGCGCATCAAGCGCAAACTGGAGACGCTGCGGGATGTCGGTCTCGGTTATATCAAGCTGGGGCAGAGCGCCACCACGCTTTCCGGGGGGGAGGCCCAGCGGGTCAAGTTGGCCAGGGAACTCGGCAAGCGGGCGACGGGAAGGACCATTTACATTCTGGACGAGCCGACGACCGGGTTGCATTTCTACGACATCAACAAGCTGCTGGGCGTTCTCACCCGACTGGTCGACCAGGGCAATTCGGTGGTGATCATCGAACACAACCTGGATGTTATCAAAACCGCCGATCACGTGATCGACCTGGGTCCCGAGGGTGGCAGCCGGGGCGGGAAAGTCGTGGTCAGCGGCACCCCGGAACAGGTCGCCCGCTGCTCGGCCTCGCACACCGGGCGTTACCTGCGACCCTATCTCGATCTGTAATTGGCGTTCGGATAAAATCAGGAGGGGCAGACATCCCGGATCTGGGTTGTGTTGACCAGGTAGCGGCAATCGTCACCCTGGACCTCGAAGAAGCCGGCCGCGGCGTTGATAAAGTCGAGCAGCCGCTTCCGGCCTTCCGGCAGGTCAATGATGATCACGCCGTGCAGCTGTTCGCCGCCGACAAAGGTGATGCTGACAGGCTCCGGCTCGCCCAGCGGGCTGTAGTGCGGGTTTTTGGTCCCCGGCTTGTAGCGGATATGCGTGACCGTGTTTTTGTTGGCAACCAAAAATTCCCCGCTATCGCTGCGGAACGGGAAAAAGGTGTCTTTCTCGTGAATCAGGTCGAGCAGAGTCTGCTGGCCGAGATGGTTGTAAGCGCTGGCGCTCAGGAAGACCACCCCCTTCATGACCGAGCCGTCGGCCTGGAACAGGACCACGTTCTGTTCGGTTTTTTCAACGCGATAAATACTCATAGCATCTCACTCTCCCGCAGGGGGCACCCCCGCACCGGTTGACAGGAAATACAGAAGCGATAATATGTAGCTGTTTTCCGGTTTGTCAAATCTTTTCACCGACGATATTTTCCCGAAACCGGCAGTGAACTCTCGCAGAGGGTGGATCTTAGCCGGCCTCGAGGCTGGCCGGTACCCCTTTGGCGTGCCGGCAACGAACTGCCCTATTCCTGCGGCTGCCATTATTGGAAGGTGTCATATGGAAAAATGTCCAGTGTGCAAGCAAGAGACCAAAGGCAAGTACTGGTGTAAAAACTGTGAGACCGTATTCGTCTGCCCCGCCCCCAATTGCGAAGCGCCGAACCACCGGCGGGACGCCAAAGCTTGTGCCCAGTGCGGGCTGCTGTTCGAAGAATACGTCAAAAATCGAAAAATGTACCGCAAATGCCCGAAATGCAAGCGTAAACAGGGTCTGTCCGATCCCCAGTGCAAGTACTGCCGCTACTGGTTCAATTGCCCCACCTGCGGACATAAAGTGCCTTCCACCAGCATGCTGACCTGCCCGCGCTGTGCAACCAGCCTCCGCTGATGGCGAAACCAGCGCTGCAACGGCAAAGGCCCCTTGTCGCAAGCATTCGACAGGGGGCCTTTTTTGTATCAAGTTTTTGAAGACCGATAGATCAGGAAGATTCATCCGGGGTCTTCCGAACGGTGTTCGGTGTAGATTTTTCCTCCCCGCCGGGGAGGCTGCAGTTGCCGGATAGTCAGGTCTGTACCCCCATTCTGGGCAGAATCCATCGATTGATAATGAACCAGGCGGCAAAAATGCCGAGCAGAATCAGTATGTCTTTCATGACGACCTCGCTTGAAAAAATTAGTTATCAATATATATGAGGCCAGCGAAAAATACAAGGCCAGGGGGCTGTGGTCGGCGTGTTCGGCATTTTCACGGAGCCAAACCTGGCTCTGCCAGCGCTTCTTGATCAACAAGATGGCGGCGCCAGCCGGCCGGCATCCTGATCTGGCACTTTCCCTGCAAGTCATAAAATAAAACGACGGGACGACCGCGACCGCGGGAAACGCTCCATGTTCCCGTTTCCGGGCAAAATGCGCACGGGCCCGGCTACCGGGGGGATGCCAGCACGACATATCACATGGGCCCGGTGCCTGGCCGGTGTCGGAGCTGCCTAAAATTCAGGCACAGTGTTGTTCGACGGCGTTTTTAGGTGATGCGCAAGGCTGTCCGCTGGGCAACCAGAATCGAAACCATGTATGCGTCTTCTTTGAATCGTTGCAACCTGCCGCCCTGGGCGATCGCTTCCCGGCATTACAACCGGCACCCCCAACCCCTGGAAATTCAGGGCGTGCGGCACAACGGCCGTCCATTGTTCGAGAAACTTGACAAGCAGGAAGATCCCGATGTCCGGTGTGCGGTGTTTCATGATTTCATGGACGTCCGCTTCCAGCTCCACCAGTGGCAGCAGGAGGGCACGGTCAACAGTCGCAAAAGCCTCAAGAACAGTTACCTGCGGTTTCTGCGCGGCTGGTTGTTCGACAGCAATGCCATCGAGGGTGCTGTCCTCAAGGGCTGGGCCGAATCGCGGCTCGGACTGCCGCCGACCTTTCACCGTGAGCCGATCGGCGATCTGCACTCGGCGGCCTATTTTCGCTATATGCTGGAACGGATGAAAGGCGCGGAACGAACCAGTGCGATCCTGGCGCAATTCGACCTGCTGTATGCCTTCATCCAGTACGAACTGGCCCGCCGCCTGCCGGGGGAGACCCACCGCAAACTGTACCGGGGTGTCTATGACCTTGCCGAGCACCAGGTGGTCGAGCGACTGGCGAAGGACCGTTATCTTCTGCGCCTGAACAGCCTCAACTCGTTCACCGAGGATTTTGAAAAGGCCTGGGAATTCGGCAGCCGGGTTTTGGTCACCGACGTGCCTTTGACCAAGATTTTCTTTATGAGCGGGCTCCTGCCGAAATCCCTGTTCAAGGGGGAGGGGGAGGCGATCGTGATCGGTGGTGAATACGAGGTAAAGGTTCTGATCGGCGGATGACATGCGAGCTGAGCGGACAGGATTACGAGGACGTCTGCGCACGCGCCCAAGGCGCTTATCTGGGGCTGGCGATTGGCGATGCCCTGGGCGCAACCACCGAATTCATGACGCCGCGGGAAATCCGCGCCCGCTTCAAGGTGCACCGCAAAATCGTGGGGGGCGGCTGGCTCTACCTCAAGGCCGGCCAGGTGACCGACGACACGGAAATGTCGCTGGCCCTCGGGCGGGCGCTGCTGACCCGCGGCGGCTGGGATTTGCAGGGAATCGCCGACAATTTCCTGGCCTGGATGAGAAGCCGGC
>Ga0102929_1001563_pt1 | contig 13685 bp, 10 predicted proteins | sample SalPonR1_B_D2_MG_FD_78510 | JGI IMG/M metagenome (GOLD analysis project Ga0102929, IMG submission 78510) | Salt pond soil microbial communities from South San Francisco under conditions of wetland restoration - Salt Pond MetaG R1_B_D2_MG | ecosystem: Environmental > Aquatic > Marine > Intertidal... | reverse complement strand
GGCCGGAGACGACCAGGGACCAAACCATCATCCGCTGGCGAAGAGCGGCGAAACGGACGAGGACCGATGGAGAGAGGACGATGACGACTGCGAGGTACCGCGGGACCGTCTGGCCCAGCTGGTACGCATCATCGAATCCGAGACCATCCCAAGACTAGTGCTGGCGCATAAAGAAGAGGTCGCTCTCGACGACCAGCAGGAGCAGGCCGGGCCCGGCGTAGACGCGGAGGCGGTGCGCGAACTCGCCGCCCTGGTCCTGTCGCCGAACCAGGAACTCGCCCTGACCTATGTGCGCTCGCTGCGCGACAAGGGCATCCGGCGGGAACGCCTGTTCCTCGACCTGCTCGGCCCGACGGCCCGTTATCTCGGCAGCCTGTGGGAAGACGACCTCTGCGATTTCACCGAAGTGACGGTCGGCCTTTGCCGGCTGCACCAGCTGGTGCGCGAGATGAGCCCGGGCTTCATGCGCGCGGGCGACGGTGCGGAGGTCAAGAGGGCCTTGCTGGCGCCGGTGCCCGGCGAGCAGCACACCTTCGGCCTGCTGATGGTGACCGAGTTCTTCCGCCGCGAAGGCTGGGACGTCTGGGGCGGTCCCTCCGCGAGCCATAGCGACGTCCTCCAGGTGGTCAACGCCGAGAAGTTCACGGTCGTCGGCTTCTCCGTGAGCTGCAACGACCGACTGGACGAACTGACCGAATGGATCCAGACCATCCGCAATCATTCCCGCAACCGGGAGATCGGCGTCCTTGTCGGTGGCCGGGTATTCGTTGACAACCCCGAGCTGGTGCGCGAAGTCGGCGCCGACGCGACGGCCCTGGACGGGCGGCAGGCAGCACTTGACGCGCTGGAACTGCCCCGTCAACTGAAGAGGCATTAGTGACCAATCCGGATCAGGTAGGCGCAAGAGGTAATCGGCACACGGCGATAAGGAGGGCCTTCCGCTCTGCGGCCCGCACGCTGGATCAGCTGACCGCGAACACCATTGCCACCCTGATCGCGGCCAGCGCCGACATCGCACTGGTGATCGACAATAAGGGCGTAATCGTCGATCTGTCCCTCGGCGGCAGTGATCTGCCGCCGGAATTGGGCGACCACTGGCTGGGCAAGCCCTGGCTCGAGACCGTCGCCCTCGACAGCCGGCCGAAGGTGGAGGCATTGCTGGAGGACGCGGCCCGCGGCGAGACGCCTCGCTGGCGTCACGTCAACCATCTCACGTCTGACGGACGCAACCTGCCCGTACGCTACTGCACGGTGCGCCTGCGCAAACAGGGCAACATCGTGGCGGTTGGCCGCGACCTGCAGGCGATCGCCAACCTGCAGCAACGGCTGATGGACGCCCAGCAGTCCGTCGAACGCGACTACTGGAACCTGCGCCAGCTCGAGACCCGCTACCGATTCCTGTTCCAGACCGCCTCCGAGGCCGTGCTGATCGTCGATGCGGCAAACCAGAAAATCCTGGAAGCGAATCCGGTGGCGGAGAAGCTGCTCGGCGAACGGAGCAAGAAAGTCGTCGGGCGGCCCCTCGGCGACACCTTCGCAAAGCAGAGCGCGGCTGCGCTCCACGACTTCCTCGCCGAAGTGCGGGCGGCCGGAAGGGCAGAGGATATCCAGGCGAAGCTGCCCGACGATCGGCGCGTGGCCGTGCGGGCCGCACTTCTTCGTCAGGAGAGCGGATCGCTGCTGTTGGTACGACTGCACACCGTGAACGAGCTGGCAGGGGATTCCTCGCTTTCCGAGGCCAAACGTCAGCTCGCCAGCGTCGTGGAGAGCGCGCCGGATGGCATCGTGGTCACGGGTCAGGACGGTCGCGTCGTCAGCGCCAACGCAGCGTTCCTGGAACTCGCGCAGCTCGCCGGCGAAGACGAGGCCAAGGGCGAATCTCTGGACCAGTGGCTCGGCAGGCCGGGCGTGGACCTGAACGTGCTCATTGCGAACGTGCGTCAGCACGGCGCGGTGCGTTTGTTCGCCACCTCCGTCCAGGGCAACTACGGCACGGTGACCGAAGTGGAAATCTCCGCCGTGGCCATCCGCAGTGAGGACCGGCTGCGCTTCGGCTTCGTGATCCGGGACGTCGGTCCGAGGCTCGCCACCGATCACCAGACCATGCAGGCCCTGCCGCGCTCCGTGGAGCAGCTGAAGGACCTGGTGGGCCGGGTCCCGCTGAAGGAGCTGGTCCGCGAATCCACCGACCTCATCGAGAAGCTCTGCATCGAAGCCGCCCTGGAGCTGACCGACGACAACCGCGCGTCCGCGGCCGAACTCCTCGGGCTGAGCCGTCAGAGCCTGTACGTCAAACTCAGACGCTACGGCCTCGGCGACCTGGGACCCGACACCGAGGCCTGACCCATGGGCGGACAGGCTACCGGCAGCGTCCACGCGCCGGCCCCGGCGCCGGGAGCCGTACTCGAACTCCTGAAACCCATCACCTGGTTCCCGCCGATGTGGGCTTTCATGTGCGGGGTCGTCTCCTCCGGCGTGGCGCTGTCCGGCAACTGGCTGGTGATCGCCGCGGGCATCGCGCTGGCGGGCCCGCTGGTGTGCGCGACCAGCCAGGCGGCAAACGACTGGTTCGACCGCCACGTCGACGCCATCAACGAACCGAATCGACCGATCCCGTCCGGCCGCATCCCCGGCCGCTGGGGGCTGTACATCGCGATCGCCTGGACGATGCTGTCGCTGGCTCTGGCCGCCGCCCTCGGCACCTGGGTGCTGGCCGCCGCGGTGGTCGGGCTGATCCTGGCCTGGGTGTACAGCGCACCGCCGCTGCGCCTGAAACAGAACGGCTGGTGGGGCAATACGGCCGTCGCCGCCTGCTACGAGGGGCTGCCCTGGATCACCGGCGCGGCCGTCATGGTCGGCGGCGCCATGCCGGACTGGCGCGTGTTCGTGCTGGCGGCGCTCTACAGCGCAGGCGCCCACGGCATCATGACGCTGAACGATTTCAAGTCGGTGGAGGGCGACCTGCGTATGGGCGTGGGTTCCATCCCGGCCCGCATCGGGCCCGAACGCGCGGCCATCCTGGCCTGCGTCACCATGGCACTGCCCCAGGTGGCGGTGATCGGTTTCCTCTGGTGGTGGGGACTCGTGCCCTGGGCCCTCGGCGTCGCCGCCGTTCTGGTCAGCCAGCTCGCGCTGATGCCGCGGCTGCTGAAAGACCCCCGCGGCAAGGCCGCCTGGTACAACGGCACGGGCATCACGCTGTACGTCTCCGGCATGATGATCAGCGCCTTCGGGCTGCGCGCCCTGGAACTCGCGCCGTGAAGCCGCTGGGCTGGTTCGGCATCTTCCGCGTCGGCCTGGTGCAGACCGCGCTCGGCGCCATCGTGGTGTTGACCACCTCCACCCTGAACCGGGTGATGGTGGTCGAACTGGGCCTCGCCGCCATGCTGCCCGGTGCGCTGGTGGCGCTGCACTACGCCGTGCAGGTCTCGCGGCCGCGGCTCGGCTACGGTTCGGACCTGGGCGGCCGGCGCACCCCCTGGATCATCGGCGGCATGGCGGTGCTCGGCATCGGCGGTATCACCGCCTCCTGCGCCACCGCCTGGATGGCCACGGATCCGGTCGCCGGAGCGGCGCTGGCCGCGCTGGCATTCCTGCTTATCGGCGTCGGCGTAGGCGCCGCCGGCACGTCGCTGCTGGTGCTGCTCGCGAAGCGAGTCACGCCGGAGCGCCGCGCCCCCGCGGCCACGACCGTCTGGCTGATGATGATCGCCGGCTTCGCCGTCACGGCCGGAGTGGCGGGCCATTTCCTCGACCCCTTCTCTCTGCCGCGCCTGATCACCGTCACCAGCGTGGTCTGCGGCGCGGCTTTCCTGCTGACGCTGGTCGCCATCCGCAACGTGGAGGGTCACGGCAATGCCGCAGAGGCCGCCACCCCGGCCGCCGGCGAGGAACCGGGGCCGCCGTTCCGCCATGCGCTGGCCGAGGTCTGGTCCGAGTCGCGGGCCCGGCGGTTCTCCATCTTCGTGTTCGTCTCCATGCTCGCGTACAGCGGCCAGGAGCTGATCGTCGAGCCCTTCGCCGGCATCGTATTCGGCCTGACGCCCGGCCAGTCCACCCAGCTCGCCGGCGTGCAGAACACGGGCATGCTCGTCGGCATGATCCTGGTGGCACTGGGGGCGCGGCGCTTCGGCACGCTGAGTGGCTGGACCATCGGCGGCTGCATCGCCTCCGCCATCGCCCTGGTCGCGCTGGCGGCGGGCGGCTTCGTCGCCGACCAATGGCCACTAAAAACCAGCATATTTGCGCTCGGCATGGCCAACGGCGCCTTCGCCGTAGCCGCCATCGGCTCGATGATGGCACTGGTCGCCGCGGGCAGAGAACGCCGGGAAGGGGTTCGCATGGGTCTCTGGGGCGCCGCCCAGGCCGTGGCGTTCGGCGCGGGCGGCTTCCTCGGCACCATGGGCGTCGACGTGATGCGCAGCCTGGTGAGCCTGCCGGCCACCGCCTACGGCGCGGTGTTCGCGAGCCAGGCCGTGATGTTCCTGGCGGCTACCGTGCTGGCCGCGCGGGTGGGCCATACCGGAGAACGCGGCAGCGAAACGCCACAGACCGGGCCGGTGCGGCTGGCGACGGAGACGGGCAGACAATGACAGGGGAAACGACATGGAAGAATTCGAAGTAGTCGTGGTCGGCGGCGGACCCGCCGGGGCCACTGCCGCCGCCACGCTCGCCCGCCAGGGCCGCTCCGTGCTGCTGCTGGACCGGGAAGGGCGCATCAAGCCCTGCGGCGGCGCCATCCCGCCACGACTGATCCGGGACTTCGAGATTCCCGACGCGCTGCTGGTGGCCAAGGTCGACTCCGCACGCATGGTGGCGCCGTCCGGCCGCGGCGTCGACATGCCCATCGAGGGCGGCTACGTCGGCATGGTGGACCGGGAAGAATTCGACGAATGGCTGCGGGTGCGGGCGGCCGCCGCGGGCGCCGACCGTCGCCAGGGCACCTTCCGCGAGATCACCCGGGACGACGACGGCACGGCCATCGTGCACTACCGCGCCCGGGAGGACGGCCGCGGCGCGGAACCGCGGACGGTCCGCGCCCGGGCCGTCATCGGCGCCGACGGCGCCAACTCCCGGGTGGCGAACCAGATGGTGCCGGGCGGGGACGCCATCCCCTACGTCGCCGCCTACCACGAGATCATCCGCTCGCCGGCACAGGGCGACGGCGACTTCGACGGCAAGCGCTGCGACGTCTACTACCAGGGACATCTGTCGCCGGACTTCTATGCCTGGATCTTCCCCCACGGCGAGCACACCAGCGTCGGCGTCGGCAGCGCCAACAAAGGCTTCTCCCTGCGCGGGGCGGTGGCAGAGCTGCGCGCCGCCACCGGCATGAGCGAGAGCGAGTGCGAGACCGTGCGGCGTGAGGGCGCGCCGATACCTCTGAAGCCGCTGAAACGCTGGGACAACGGCCGCGACGTCCTGCTGGCCGGCGATGCCGCGGGCATCGTGGCGCCGGCCTCCGGGGAGGGCATCTATTACGCGATGGTCGGCGGCCAGTACGCGGCGGAGGCGGTGGAGGAATTCTGCGCCACCGGCAAGGCGAAGGCGCTGAAGAAGGCGCGCAAGCGCTTCCTGAAGGAACACGGCCGCGTCTTCTGGGTGTTGGGCCTGCTGCAGCGCTTCTGGTACTCGTCGGACAAGCGGCGCGAACGCTTCGTCAGCATCTGCGAAGACCCGGACGTACAGCGGCTCACCTGGGAGGCGTACATGAACAAGCGTCTCGTGCGCGCGAAGCCGGTCGCCCACGTGCGCATCTTCTTCAAGGACCTCGCGCATCTGCTGGGTATCGTCTCGCCGTGATCGTCTCGCCGTGAGCATCTCGCCGTGAACTCGGGCGCCGTACGCCCGCTGCCGATCCTGGTCGCCGCACTCGCCGTGCTTGCCATGGGCGCTGGCGGAGGGCTGCTTACCGACCTCGGCCCGTGGTATCAGGACCTCGTGCAGCCGGACTGGAAGCCGCCCGATGTCGCCTTCGGGCCGGTCTGGACCAGTATCTTCGTGCTGGCCGGCATCGGCGGCGTGCTCGCCTGGTCGGCCGCCGACGAAGCCACCGAACGGCGGCGAATCCTCGCGCTGTTCGGGCTCAATGCCTTCCTGAATCTGGGCTGGAGCGTGATGTTCTTCCAGGTGAAGCGCCCGGACTGGGCGCTCGCGGAACTCGTGCTGCTGTGGCTGTCGATCGTGGCGCTGATCGTCGGCCTGAGACGGATCTCGCTGGCGGCCTCGCTGCTGATGGTTCCCTATCTCGCCTGGGTGACCTTCGCCGGCTTCCTGAATTACGCCATCGTGCAGCTGAACTAGCTGGATTGGCTGAACAGGCTGAACTGTCTGATCTGACTGGACTGCCTGCACCGGGGCCGACGGCCCGCCGGACGCCGCCTCAGCTGAAGACCTGGTAGACGGTGAACGCGCCGAGGTAGCCGAGCGCGGTCATGTAGGACCAGGCGAAGACGGGCCAGCGCCAGCTGTTGGTCTCCCGGCGGATCACGGCGAGAGTCGCCGCGCACTGCAGACACCACGCGTAGAACACGAGCAGTCCGAGCACCATCGGCAGCGTGAACACGGGACTGCCGTCCGGCCAGGTCGCGGCGCTCAGGCGCTCTGACAATCGCTCGTCGTCGGCCTCGGCACCGACCGCGTAGATGGTGCCGAGCACCGCCACGACCACCTCCCGCGCCGGGAACCCAGCCAGCACCGCCGCGGACACCCGCCAGTCCCAGCCGAGCGGATGGAAGACCGGGGCGATGGTCTCGCCGGCCCGCCCGAGCCAGCTCTGGGCGAGCTGGGCGGCGGCCGCATCGTTCTCTATCTGCCTGAGGCGCTCCTCGAGCGCCTCGCCCTCGTAGGCCGCCGCAGCCTCTGCCGCGGCCTGCCCGGCCGCCTGCTCCACGGCCTCCGAGCGGGGGAACCAGGCCAGCGCCCAGACGATCACCGCCACCGCGAATATGACCGTGCCAGCGCGGCGCAGGAAGATACGCGCACGGTCGAGCAGCTTTATCGACACCGTGCGCAGGTTGGGATAGCGGAACTCGGGCAGCGTCAGCATGAAAGTGGGGCGCTCGCCGCGCAGCGCCGAGCGCTTCAGCAGCAGGGCGGTGCCGACTCCGCCGAAGATGCTGAGCATGTACAGGCCGAACAGCACCAGCCCCTGCAGGTTCAGCGGTCCCACGCCGCGGTCCGGCACGAAGGCCGCGATCAGCAGCGCGTAGACGGGCAGGCGGGCCGAACAGGTCATGAAGGGCGCGGCGAGGATGGTGGCGATGCGGTCGCGGCGATTCGGTATCACGCGGGTCGCCATTATGGCCGGCACGGCACAGGCGAAGCCGGACAGCAGCGGGATCACCGAATGACCGGACAGCCCGACGCTGCGCATGGCGCGGTCGACCAGGAAGGCTGCCCGCGCGAGATAGCCCGTATCCTCCATCAGGATAAGGAACAGGAACAGAATCATGATCTGGGGCAGGAAGATCACCACGCTGCCCACGCCGGCGATCACGCCGTCCACCAGGAAGCTGGCGAGGAATCCATCCGGCAGCCGGGCCTGCAGGAACCCCCCGGCGCCGCTGACGGCGGCATCGATGAGATCCATCATCGGCGTCGCCCAGGCGAATACCGCCTGGAAGACCACGGCCATGGACAGGACGAACAGCCCGGTGGCGGGCCAGGGCCGGCTGAACCACGCGGCTAGCCGCGCGCCCTGGCGCTCGATGGCCGAGCCTTCCTGCTGGACGTCCGCGAGAGTCTCGCGGATCCAGCGGTAACGCTCTCGCGCCTCGACGGCCCGTGGCGGCTCCTCGCCGAACAGCTCTCGCCTCGCGTCCGCGAGCGCCTGCCGGCCGCGCTCGTCCAGCGTCTGCTGCCGCCACGCCACGGTGGCCGCATCGTCGTCCACCAGGGCACGCTCGATGTCGACGATGCCGACATGGGGCGGGAGGTTCGCCAGTTCCTCCCTCAGGCGCTCCGCCTTCTCCCGCAACGCCGGCCAGAAGCCGACCCGCCGCGGCGGAGCCGTCTCCGGCAGCTGGGCGAGGCGGCTCTTCAACTCACCGAAACCCCGACCCGTGGTGGCCACCACGGGCACGATCGGGACGCCGCCGAGTTTCGCGGACAGCGCCTCCACATCGATGAGCGTGCCGTTGCGGCGAGCGATATCGGTCATGGTGAGCGCGACCAGCAGCGGCCGCTCCAGCTCGACGAGCTGCTGCAGGAAATACAGGCTCTGATAGAGCTGGGTCGCGTCAACGACCGCCAGGATACCCTCCGGTGGCGGCGTGCCCGGCATGCGGCCGAGGAGAACGTCCACCGCGATGCGCTCGTCCGCGGAATACGGGCTCATGCCGTAGGTGCCGGGCAGATCGATCAGGTCGAACTCGCCCTCGGGCAGGGACGCGCGGCCGGACTTCTTCTCGACGGTGACGCCCGGATAGTTGCCCGTATGCTGGCGCATACCGGTGAGCCGGTTGAACACCGTGCTCTTGCCCGCGTTCGGATTACCGACCAGCGCGATGGTGCCCGCTGCCCGGCGGGTCATCGCGACTGACGAGAGTGGGACGGCTATTTCCCGGTTGTTGCTCATTCCCCTTCGGGGACGTCGTTCCCTTCCAGGTGCTCTACGCGGAACCGCCTGGCCTGGTCCCGGCGCAGCGAGATGGACGTGCCGTGGAGACGGAATTCCAGTGGGTCGCCGCCAAGAGATCGGTGCAGGAAGGTGAGCTCCGCGCCCTCGACGAGGCCGAGCGTCATCAGGCGCTGGACGCCCGGATCGGAGGGATCGACCGACGCGATCCGGACGCGATCGCCGTTCTTGAGGTCTTTCAGGGTCATTTCGGCTCTCTCGTTCGGAGCCGAATGATAATCGTTAGCGTCTTTGTTGGCCATTGCGGCAAGCGCGTACTCAGCCGCGATCTGCCACGGGCTCAGGGGGCTTTCAGCCCCCCGCCCGCGCCCCGGCCAGCGGCATCCGTCCCCGCTACGGTTTGGATGCCGCGCCGATAGCGCTCAGCTGGCGGCTTTCTTCGTGGACGCCTTCTTCGTGGACGCCTTCTTCGCGGATGCCTTCCTGGCAGGGGCCTTCCGGCGCGCCGTCTTTCTGCCAGCGGTTTTCCGGGTGGTCTTCTTGGCTGTTTTCTTCTTGGTTGCCTTTTTCTTGGTCGCTTTCTTCTTTGCGGGCTTCTTCTTCGCAGCCTTTTTCGCCGTCTTCTTCGCCGCGGCCGTCTTCTTTTTCTTCTTCCTGCCGGTCATCCGCTCGATCTGCTTCTCGACCTGCTCGATCGCCTTGTCGATGCGCAGCGCATGGGTGAGGTGTTTCCGCGCCGAATTAAGGTCGTCGCGCACGAGCCTGAGATCCTTGCGCATGTCGGCGGCTTCTTCTCGCGCCTCGCCAATGGTCTTCTTCAGGTTATCGATCTGCTCGCGCAGCTCCTTGCGCGTCTTCTCACCGGTGGCCTTCGCGAGCTTCTCCGCTTTCTTCTGCATGTCCTTGCGGGCTTTGTCGACGCGCTTGTTGGCCTTCTTGATCTCGCGCATCAAGCGGTCGCGCTCCCGGCTGAGCCGCTTGGTCGCCGACTCGGCCGCCTTGCGGAACTCTTTCTTGGCGTCCTGCAATGCGCGCTGCTGCTTCCTGACTTCTTCGATCATGGTCGTACTCCATCAAAGGCTCTGGCGGCGACCGCTTCCATTCGGTCCTCCGCAGGAATGGTAGCCGCCTGTCCGGCTGCCGTCATCCGCAAAAACCGGGGCCGCACCGCGCCCCCGGGCAAATCAGCTCGCCGTGCCGGCGGCGCCGGACAGGCGTGGCTCGGCATCCTCGTCCGGCCCGGTGTTTATCAGGAAACGTGCCAGAGCCGGCAGCAGCACGAGCGCGCCCAGCATGTTCCACAAGAACATGAATGTGAGCATGAGACCCATGTCCGCCTGGAACTTGATGGGAGAGAAAATCCAGGTGGCGACGCCCACCGCCAGGGTGATGCCGGTGAATGCCACGGCCTGACCGGTCGTCTGCAGCGTCCGGTCATAGGCGGCCTTGAGACCGAGACCGTCGCGCAGGTGGGAGTCGAGCCTGCTGTAGATGTAGATGCCGTAGTCCACACCGATACCGACACCGAGCGCGATCACGGGCAGGGTGGCCACCTTGACCCCGATACCGAGGAATGCCATCAGTGCCTGCGCCAGCACGGACGTGAGCGCCAGCGGCAGGATGATGCACACCACGGCCCGCCAGGAGCGGAAGGCGAGCAGCACGAGGAAGCTGACCACGCCATACACCAGCGCCAGCATCTGATACTGCGCCGTGGCGATCACCTCGTTGGTGGCCGCCTCGATGCCGGCGTTGCCGGCGGCCAGCACGAATCGCACGGCATCGCTGTTGTTCGCCTCGGCAAAGGCCTCGGCGTCGTCCACCACCCGTTGCAGGGTCTCGGCCTTGTGGTCTTCCAGGAACAGCAGCACCGGCACCATGCTGCAGTCCACGTTCATCAGGTTCGAGGGCACCCGGGAGAGCGAGTTGTTCAGGATGTACTGGTTGCGGCTCAGCGTATGCCAGAGGGGATTACCCTCGTTCATCGCCTGGATGACCAGCTTGGAGACGTTGACCAGCGAGACGACGGACTGCACACCCCTGGTATCGCTCATGACCTCCTGGAAGCGATCGATCGCCGCCAGTGTCTCGTACTCGCCGCACTGCTGCGGAGGCGTCTCGACCATGACCACGAACACGTCGGTGCCGGTCGAGAAATTCTGCGTGAGGAAGGCGTTGTCGAGATTGTAACGCGAGTCCGGCCGCAGCTCGGGGGCACCCGGATCGAGGTCGCCGATACGCAGATCCTGACTGAAGTAGAGACCCAGCCCGCCGAGCACGATCGCGATGCCGATCGCCGCGGTGGCCCGGCCCCGGCGGACGAAATTGCCGAAGAACTGCCAGGTGGGATGAGGCTTCTCCCGGCGCTTCTGCAGATGGCGCACACCATGCTGCGAGATGCCGGAATAGGAGAGCAGCACCGGCAGCAGGAACAGGTTCGTGAAGATGATGACCGCCACGCCGAGGCCGGCGGTCAGCGCCAGTTCCTGGATCACCGGGATGTCGATAACCATCAGGGTGAGGAAGCCGATGCCGTCGCTGACCAGAGCCACCATGCCGGGAACGAACAGGACCCGGAAGGTCCCTCGGGCAGCCTGCTCGGCGCTGGCGCCGAAACTGAACCGGTTCGCCACATTGTTGATGATCTGCACCGAGTGGCTGATACCGATGGCAAACACCAGGAACGGCACCAGCATGGAGTACGGGTCGAGACCGTAACCCAGCGTCTTCAGCAGACCGAGTTGCCAGATCACCGCCATGGTCGAGCAGATAAGCGGCATCATCGTCGCCCAGTGGCAACGAGAGTAGTAGTAGAGCAGAACGAGCGTGATCAGGAACGCGATGCCGAAGAACGAAGCCACCAGCGTGGCGCCCTCGATCAGGTCGCCCACGACCTTCGCGAAACCGGTGATGCGGATCTTTATCGTGTCGGTCTCGTACTTGTCCCGCACGAGACGCTCGAGGTCCTGGGAGAACTCGTAGTAATCGAGCTTCTCGCCGGTCTCCGGATTCACGTCCACCAGCGGCGCTATGATCGCCGCGGAACGGAAGTTGTTCGCTACGAGACGTCCGATCTGGCCGGATCGGTCGATGTTCTCCCGCAGTTGCTGCAGCGCTCTCGGCGAGCCGTCGTAATCGTCCGGGATGACCGCGCCGCCGCGGAAGCCTTCCTCGGTGACCTCGCTCCAGCGTACGTTCGGGGTCCACAGTGATTCGAGCTTCGAGCGATCGACGCCGGTGATGTAGAAGACCTCGTCGGTGATCTCCTTCAGCGTCTCCTGGAACTCCGCGTCGAAGATATCGCCTTCGGTCGTCTGTACGATGATGCGCACGAAGTTGCCGAGCGATGCCAGATCCTGCTTGTTGTCGAGATAGTTCTCGATATAGGGATGCGAGACCGGGATCATCTTCTCGAAGCTCGCATCCGGACGCAGCTGACTCGCCTGGAAGGTGAGGAACGCCGTGACCGCCGCGAAGATCAGCAGGATGATGGGACGGTTGGAAAACAGCAGCGGCGCGACGTGCGCCTCGCGCACGAGTTGCTCCTGCAAGCGGCGACTGCGCGCTTCTTCGTCCTCGCCGCCCTGCGACTCCTGATTTCGCTCTTCCGTCATGGTGCGGCACCCTCGGCGGTGTCGATACCGGTGCGGACGCCGCCGAAACCGGCAGCGAGCATTCGGCCGTTCCCGGTCCTCTCGACGGCGGCCAGCGAAGCACGGCTGTCGAGCGGCAGATTGGAGAAAGTCTGTCCGTCGTCACGGCTCTCCAGGATGGTCCCCGCAGCGCCGACCAGCACGATGCGGCCATCGGCGAACACCTGGCCGCCGAACAGCGTACTCTCCCCCGGCGCGTCGATAGCCGTCCAGCTATCGCCGTCGTCCTCCGAGCGGAAGATTCGTCCGCGCAGCCCGAAGATCAGTACGCTGCCCGCCTCCGTCGTCAGGACGCCGAAGAACGAACCCTCGTAGGGCGAGTCCAGCGCCTGCCAGGTATCGCCGTTGTCTCTCGAGCGATGCAGCTGACCCGCCTCGCCTGCGATCAGCAGCGCGCCGGATTCGCTGCGTCCGATGTCGTACAGGTGGTAGCCGTTGGGATTGTCGAGCCGGTGGGAGTGGAGCTTCCAGACCGCGCCGCCGTCGTCGGTGCGCAGCAGCAGGCCATAGGCACCGGTGATATAGCCGGTGCGTTCGTTCTGGAACCAGACGTTCAGCGCCGGGTGCGTGATGCCCTCCTCCCGGGCCCGCTGGGCGTCCTCGAGAGCAAACTCCGCCTCCTCCAGGGCCCACTGGGCGTCTTCACGCTCGTCGTCCGCTGCGTTCTCCAGCCTCGCGCGGGCCTCGTCGATGAGCTCCTGTGCCGCCTCGATCTGCAGCTCCGCGATATCCTCGCCGGTGAGTGCGACGGACCAGGTCTCGCCGCGATCGGCGCTCGCCAGCGCAATGCCTTCGTGGCCGACCGCCCAGCCGGCTTCGGCCCGCGGAAAATCGACGGCAGTCAGCATGAGAGAGACCGGCACGTCGGCATGCTGCCAGTCGTTGCCGCCGTCGTCGGACCAGATGATGTGGCCCTGCTCACCGACTGCGACGAGTCGGTCTCCCGACCAGTCGAGGTCGACCAGCAGGGCATGCTCGGCGTCCGGCGACGGGATCGCCGGCCGATAGGCGAATGGCTCCTGCGCCATGCCCGCTACGCTCCACAGGCACAGCAGTGCTGCAATCGCTTTCTTCAAAGACTCCCCCTCTGCAGAAATCGCGGCCGGCCGCACTCACTCGGGCGGCCGGCCGCGCTATCGATCGACTACCGGATGCCGGACCTCCTGAGAGCCGCCGGGGTGTACTCACGTTCGGTGGCCTCGTAGCCCCACTCGTACGCGTAGCCTTCCACCTCGTTATCGAGGCCGATCGGCAGGTGGCGGCCGGAGATCAGGTCGTACGACGAGGTGGCAATTGCCCAGGGAACCTGTGCCTGGTAGTGGACGATCTGGTGGGCTTCCTTGACCCGCCAAAGCTCGCCGCGGCCGTCGTACTGATCGGCCACCGCGATCTGCCACTGGTCCTCGTCCACGTAGAAGACGCGCTTGGCGTAGACGTGACGCTCGCCTTCCTTC
>Ga0102929_1001562_pt1 | contig 13686 bp, 14 predicted proteins | sample SalPonR1_B_D2_MG_FD_78510 | JGI IMG/M metagenome (GOLD analysis project Ga0102929, IMG submission 78510) | Salt pond soil microbial communities from South San Francisco under conditions of wetland restoration - Salt Pond MetaG R1_B_D2_MG | ecosystem: Environmental > Aquatic > Marine > Intertidal... | reverse complement strand
CCCGCGCTTCGGATGGCATGGCGTAGACGGGGTGCTGATAAAGCCCGGTCCGAACCGGAGAGCCGCGCAGCTCTGGTTCGAAATATCCAGTGAACAAGGGATCGTTTCCGTCGGAGATCAGCAGCGGTCGAAAGAACAGTTCAAAGAACTGCCGTGCATCGGCGGCATCAAACGCCATGGCGCACAGCGTGGACCAATGAGGTTCATCGAGGTCAGCGCAGGTGTTTTTAAATACCGAAAGGGCTGCGGCGTGATCATCGTCTGCCCAGCCTTCAAGGTCTTCGAAGTCGAGTATCGAATAATGCGTTTCTGGTTCAGCGGGCACAGCAGCTCCTGTTATCGAAAGGCTCAGGAGGATGGCTGCGCCCAGCCGTTGGATCATTCGCCCGTGGCGACAAGCTGCCAGTTCGGATCATCTACACCCATGCGACGCGCAAAGGTCCAAACATCTTTCTGTCGCTTCACTTGGGTTGGGGACCCTTCGATGATCTCGCCTTCGCTGTTGCGCACGACCGACGTGAGTTCTCCGATGTATTTCACCGAAATTTCCGCAGTGTTTGTGTCGTCGTCGAATGTTGCATCGACAAGCGAAAGTTCACGAACGCCAATGAACTCGGCTTCGATCGTCAGGCCCTGATCTTCTCTGGCGCCAACGACATCGACAAAGGTTTCGTACACATCCTCTGCCAGCAGCGGCTTGATCTCGTCCAGATCGCCGCGTTCAAAGCCGACCAGAATCATTTCGTAAGCCCCACGGGCGCCGCCAAGAAAGTCGCCCACGCCAAATGACGGTTCCGCACGCTTCATCCGGGCAAGTGCATCGGCTGCATCGCTGTTTTCGTCGACATGATCGACGATATCGTGGTCTGGACCGCCTTCGATCACCTCAAAGTCGCGGCGCGCAGGTGTGGGTTCATCGTCTTGGGCCATGGGCGGTTTTTCGAAACCTTCCCGTGTTCCAAGGACGCTTTTCAATCGAAGGATCAAAAAGACCGCGATGCCGGCAAGCACCAAAAGCTGTATCAGCGGAGAATTCATCAGGACCTCGCCCAGACCAAAGTGGAAACATCTTCGTTGGGTTCCTATGTAGGTGTTGGGCGATGCATAGTCCACCGCACGCCCACCGAAAGGAGATTTCCCTGATGTGGCTGTTCGTGGCTTTTCTTCTCGTTCCGTTGATCGAGATTGGTTTATTCATTCAGATTGGTGGTTGGATCGGCCTCTGGCCGACCCTTGGCATAGTTGTTTTGACAGCGATCTTGGGGACTTATCTGGTTCGTTCCCAAGGCCTTGCCGCGATGAACAATCTGCGTGGATCGTTTTCTCGTTTGGAAGACCCATCCGAGTCTCTGGCCCATGGCGCAATGATCCTCATTGCCGGTGCTCTCCTTTTGACGCCCGGGTTCTTTACCGACGCGGTCGGATTCGCACTTTTGACACCGCCCATTCGCCTGGCGATTTTCCAGTACCTCAAAAAGCGGATCAAGGTGCAGCGTTTTGAAATGGGCCCGGAGCCTGATCCCTTTCAAAATGATCCACGCAAAAATCCGGGCGGGCGGCCGCGTGATACGGTCATCGATGCCGACTTCAAAGACGTGACGGACACGAAAAGACCAACACACGGCTCTTCGGGCTGGACCAAGCATTGAGGCTGACACATCCGCCTGATATGCAGCGCGGGATTTGAAAACCGTCCTATCTTTGGGAGAGACACATGGCTGATACGCCAGAAACCACAGCCAATGGCGCTGCTACCGGCCAGCAGGCTGCGCCGATCAAGATGAACGTGCTTGCACAATTCGTGCGCGACATGTCGTTCGAAAACATCCTTGCACAAAAAGGTGTGCAGGGTGACGTTCAGCCCGATGTGCAGCTACAGGTCAATCTTGACGCGAAAAAGCGGTCGCAGGACCACCAGTACGAAGTGATCCTGAAGATTCACGTCACCTCCAAAGCCAAGGAAAGCGGCGACACCCTTTTCGTGTTGGAGCTTGAATATGCCGGTGTTTTCCACGTCGAAAACGTTGCAGATGAACAGCTGCATCCGTTCCTCTTGATCGAATGCCCGCGCATGTTGTTCCCGTTTGTACGTCGCATCGTAAGTGACGTGACCCGCGACGGTGGTTTCCCACCTTTGAACTTGGAAACGATTGATTTCCTTCAGCTTTACCGCACCGAACTGGCGCGTCGTGCCCAGGCTCAGCAGGGTGAGACAGCGGACGCCTGACGGGTCAGAGGCGCTTCCAAAGCGCCTCGTCCCCTAGCGTTTCGACAAAGGCGGCATGTGCCGCCTTTTCTTTTTCCGAGATCCGTTCCGGCAGGGGGGATGGTCTGGGCTGCGGCCGCCATTCTGACCCATCTTCAGCATCACGGGTTTTGGCCTCTGATACGTTCAAGCCAAAGTCGGGCTGCTTTCCACCGATCAGCTCAAGATACACTTCAGCCAGGATCTCGGAATCGAGCAATGCCCCGTGCAGGGTTCGGGCTGAATTATCGATTCCGAACCGACGACACAAAGCATCGAGTGACGCGGGCGACCCGGGAAACTTTCTTCTGGCTATTGCGAGCGTATCGATCGCTTGATCAAAGGGAATCGCAGGACGTTTCAGCCAGCCAAGCTCTGCATTTATGAACTTCATGTCGAAGGCTGCGTTGTGGATCACCAGTTTCGCATCACCTACGAAGTCCACAAAGGCTTGCGCCACATTGGCGAAGACAGGTTTGTCACGCAGAAAATCATCACCCAAGCCATGCACTTCGAAGGCTTCCTGCGGCATTGCCCGTTCAGGATTGATGTACTGATGGTATGTCCTGCCCGTCGGCACGTGGTTCAACAACTCAACGGCGCCGATTTCTACAATTCGGTCGCCCTGATCAGGTTCGAACCCTGTCGTTTCGGTGTCGAGAACGATCTCACGCATTGGATGTTTGCCGCCTAATATGTTCGAGAATATTTTGGACCTGACGACGCGCATCTTCAAGTGTTTCGGTTGTGATCACAAAATCCGAGCGTGCGCATTTTTCTACGTTTGGCATCTGCTGTTCCCGAATTGCATGAAGTTGCGAACGTGTCATCGTGCCTCTGTCGAGGACACGTTTTTCCTGAACTTCAGGTGAAACAGAGACACATGCAACAGCATCAAATTCATTTTGAGAACCGGTTTCGAAGAGAAGAGGAATGTCAAAAACCAGCACATCGGCATCCTGATGTTCGACAAAGCTCTCGCGGTCTTGCCGAACGAGGGGATGAACAATCCGCTCGATCATTTTCAAAGCGGCGGCATCTTTTGAAATCACATCACGCAAGGCTGCCCGGTCCACGGCACCGTTTCGTATCGCATCGGGAAAAAGCCGCTTGATATCAGGCACAGCGGCGCCGCCGTCAGAATAAAGCCGGTGCACAGCTGCATCCGCATCCCAAACTTGGCATCCTTCGTCGACGAACATCTGCGCAGTTGTCGACTTACCCATCCCAATCGATCCGGTCAGGCCAAGCTTGAATGTCACCGCAACACCGCCGCGCGGGCGTTTTCATCAACGGATGGCCGTTTGCCGAACCAGCGTTCAAAACCCGGAACCGCCTGATGCAGCAACATTCCAACACCATCGACCGCGCGGCATCCACGCTCTTCCGCGGCAGAAAGCAGGCGGGTGCGGAGAGGTGTGTAGACAAGATCATTTACAATGGCGCCGGGTTTCAACCCATCCAAGGGAACGCGCATTTCCGGTTTGCCGACCATGCCTAGCGAAGTGGTGTTCACAACCAGATCAGCGTCTTCAAGGACGTTTCCCGCTTGCACCCACTCTACAACTTGGACGCGGTTGCCAAAATCCTCGCGCAGCTTTTCGGCTCGGACACGGGTTCGATTGGTCAACAGAATCTGCGGCACCCCGACATCAAGCAAAGAAGCGGTAACCGCGCGGGCGGCACCACCAGCGCCGAAAACCACCGCTGGCCCAATCTTCGGGTTCCACTCAGGGACATTCTGGCGAATATTTTCGATGAATCCGTATCCGTCCGTGTTGTCTGCGTGAATGCGCCCGTCTTTGCGAAAGATAAGCGTGTTTGCTGCCCCAATCAGCGTTGCACGATCGGTGATGAGGTCCGCGACCTCCATGACCTTTTCCTTATGTGGGATCGTCACATTTGCACCGACAAATCCCATGTCGCGTAAGCGGGGCAGCAGGTCGACGATCTTGTCAGGGTCGATGTCAATCGGGATGTAGTATCCCTTAAGACCGTATTTACGAAGCCAATACCCGTGCAGGTGCGGACTTCTGGAATGGGCAACGGGATGCCCTATCACACCGGCCAAAGGAATTTTAATGTCACTCATCCGTCGATCCGTCCAGTCAAAGTCAGGTGGTTCAATAATTCCAGTAACGGAAGTCCAAGCACGGTGAAATAGTCGCCTTGCACCTGCGTAAACAGACGCGCGCCTTCTTCTTCAAGCTTGTAGGCCCCAACTGAGTGCCGAACGCTGTCCCAGTTGCGGGTGAGATAGTCCTCGAGATAGGCGTCCGAGACATCCCGCATCCGAAGCCGAACCACACCAACGTGCCGCCATTTGGGCTCACTGTCTTCGTAAAGGACGGCGGCAGACAGCAATGTATGAGATTGGCCGCGAAGCTGTCGCAACTGGTCGCGGGCCTCATCCATGCTGACAGGTTTGCCGAAGACCTTTTGATTAAAAGCCAGGACTTGATCGCACCCCAGAACCGCCACGCCCGGCGTCTTGTCGGACACCTTACGTGCTTTCATCTCAGCGAGGGTGTCAGCGATATCTCTTGGCGATGCGTCCTCTGCTTCGAGCGATTTGCGAACGGTGTCTTCATCGATTCGTGCGATCTGCGTTTCGAATCGAAGACCTGCATTTCGCAGCATCTGAGCGCGGATCGTCGACCCGGATGCGAGAACAAGATCAAGATTCATGTGGAAAACTCCGCGGACAAGTCCCTGTAGTGATATGGGCGGTTTGAGGAAAAGACCGGCCTTTCGCAAGCGCTTTGGAAACTCGCCAAACTGTCCCACCATTCGCACAGCACTTGTCACGCTGTGGAAAGGATAACTTGGCATCTGGAACAACTGAATGCCATGCTGACACAATGCAAAACACTCTCGACTTATCCCAAAGGTCATCCCCAACCGATTGTCATGTTTTCAGGACGTTGGGCAGATATTCCCAAGACAATGTCCAGTCATGCACATGCGGTTGGGGTTAACGAAACCTTGGGATAAAATCTGTATGATTCAATAATCCACATCGAAAGCGGCGTACTACTAAAACAAAATCCTTACCTTTATCTTAATTATTTAAAAGAAAGGGGGGCGTTTGACAGGCCTGCAAGCCTCGTCTAAGACCGCTACAGTCCTGTTCTGGACGAGACCTTCCAAAGACTGATGAGACAAGGCTACGATCTAACGTGGTGCTTGTGCGCTATGAGTGATTTCCCATGACCGAAAAACTGAACCTTGCCGATCTCAAGGCCAAAAGCCCAAAAGATCTTTTGTCGATGGCTGAAGAGCTTGAGATTGAAAACGCCTCAACCATGCGCAAGGGCGAGATCATGTTCCAAATCCTGCGCGAACGCGCGGACGAGGGGTGGCAGATTTTCGGTGATGGTGTGCTGGAGGTTTTGCAGGATGGGTTTGGCTTTCTGCGGTCGCCTGAAGCCAACTATTTGCCGGGCCCTGACGATATCTACGTCTCACCCGAGATGATCCGCAAATTCTCTTTGCGGACAGGCGATACGATCGACGGTGAAATCAAGGCGCCCGAAGACAATGAGCGCTACTTCGCTTTGTTGAGCTGTATCCAGATCAATTTCCAGGATCCAGAGCGTGCCCGTCACAAGATCGCTTTTGACAACCTGACACCGCTCTACCCGGATGAGCGTCTGAACATGGAGATCGAAGATCCGACGATCAAGGATCGCTCTGCCAGGATTATTGACCTTGTCGCACCCATTGGTAAAGGCCAACGCTCACTGATTGTCGCGCCGCCGCGGACAGGTAAGACTGTTCTTCTCCAAAACATTGCACATTCCATCGAACGCAATCATCCGGAATGCTATCTGATCGTTCTTCTGATTGATGAACGCCCAGAAGAAGTCACCGACATGCAGCGCTCTGTGAAAGGTGAGGTCGTTTCATCCACGTTCGACGAACCGGCCACCCGCCACGTCGCGGTGTCCGAGATGGTTATCGAAAAAGCGAAGCGTCTTGTCGAACACAAACGAGATGTCGTTATCCTTCTAGATTCGATCACAAGACTTGGTAGAGCCTTCAACACAGTAGTCCCTTCTTCAGGCAAGGTGCTTACAGGTGGTGTAGATGCCAACGCACTGCAGCGACCAAAGCGCTTCTTCGGGGCCGCGCGAAATATCGAAGAAGGTGGATCACTGACAATCATTGCAACGGCATTGATCGACACGGGTAGCCGTATGGACGAAGTGATCTTCGAAGAATTCAAGGGTACTGGTAACTCTGAAATCGTGCTTGATCGCAAGGTTGCAGACAAACGTGTGTTCCCGTCCATGGACATCCTCAAATCCGGGACGCGGAAAGAAGAACTGCTTGTTGACAAGATCGACCTTCAGAAAACCTTTGTTCTGCGCCGTATCCTTAACCCCATGGGCACCACTGATGCGATCGAGTTCCTGATTTCCAAGCTCAAGCAGACGAAGTCGAACTCGGAATTCTTCGACTCGATGAACTCATAAGTCGGTCGGGCATGGTGTGTCATGGATACCATTTTTGCGCTTGCCACCGTACCCGGTAAATCCGGCGTTGCCGTAATTCGTGTATCCGGACCCAACGCTTGGCACACATGCGATATCTTTGGGTTTGAACCTGTTGAACCGCGTAAAACGGCTCTACGGCGCCTTGATCACGAAAAAGCCGGGTTTCTTGATGAAGCTTTGGTCCTTTTTTTTGAAGAAGGGGCAAGCTTTACCGGCGAACCGGTGGTCGAACTTCAAATTCACGGTAGCATCGCGATTGCGCAGGCTGTTTTGCAATGCCTGGATGCTGTTCAGGGGTTTCGGTTTGCAGAAGCTGGAGAGTTCACGCGGCGTGCGCTTGATAACAATCGGCTGGATTTGACGCAGGTCGAAGCGTTGTCTGATCTTATCGACGCGGAGACCGAGGCGCAGCGAAAACAAGCCATTTCCGGGTTTAGCGGAAGACTACGTGATGAAGCGGAACGGTGGCGAGCGGATTTGGTGCATGCTCTCGCTCTTTTGGAGGCGACGATTGACTTCGCGGATGAGGACGTGCCGGTCGACGTTTCTTTTGATGTAGACCAACTGTTGAATGGAGTAATCAAAAGTCTCAGGCGCGAGATTGAGGGCTATGGCATTTCTGAGCGTATCCGGTCGGGGTTTGAGGTTGCGATTGTTGGACCGCCCAATGCCGGTAAGTCGACGCTTTTGAATGCGCTCGCGGGTCGGGAAGCTGCTATTACATCTGAAATCGCCGGAACGACGCGGGATGTGATCGAAGTTCGCATGGATCTGGATGGTCTGGCAGTGACGTTCCTAGATACGGCTGGTCTGAGAGAAACAGAGGACCTGGTTGAGGCGAAAGGTATTGCGTTGGCGGTTAAACGGTCCGCTGAAGCGGATCTTCGAGTATTCCTGACAGTAGATGGTGAAAGACCGGATATTGCGATGACGGAAGATGATATCATTGTCGGGTCCAAGGCAGACGTTGCCAAAGGACATGGGGATATATCGGGCGTGACGGGTCAGGGGATTCCTGAACTTATTAGTCGCGTCAAAGATATTCTTTTGCAGCGCGCGTCTGGTGGAGGGCTTGTTTCGCACGAACGTCAAAGGCAAATTGTTGCAACTGGCCTACAGCACATTGAACGCGCCGCGTCTTTTGTGGGACTGGGGCACGACAGATATGATGTTGCGGCAGAAGAATTGCGCTCTGGCGTTTTTGTGCTGGAGCGACTTGTCGGTCGTGTCGACGTTGAAGATGTGTTAGACAAAGTGTTCTCGAGTTTTTGCATCGGAAAGTAAGGAGTGTTTCACGTGAAACAATATGATTTCGATGTTGTGGTGGTCGGCGGAGGACATGCCGGATGCGAAGCGGCACACGCGGCTGCGCGCATGGGTGTGCGAACCGCTTTGGTGACGCTGGCCGAGGAAGGCATCGGTGTAATGTCCTGCAATCCAGCCATCGGTGGTCTGGGGAAAGGTCACTTGGTACGAGAGATTGATGCGCTTGATGGCGTCATGGGTCGGGTGGCAGATAAGGCAGGTATCCAATTTCGCCTTCTCAACAGACGTAAGGGCCCAGCAGTTCAGGGCCCAAGAGCCCAAGCAGATCGGCAAATCTATCGGACCGAAATGCTTCGCGAAACAAAAGAGCAACCAAATCTTTCTATCATATTGGGTGAGGTCACTGATCTCATCATGGATAAGTCGGTGGTGCGCGGGGTCATTTTAGGTGATGACCAGTCGGTTACGGCGCACTCAGTCATCCTTACCACCGGAACATTCCTTCGCGGTGTGATTCACATTGGAGATCGGCAGATCGCCGGCGGGCGCATGGGGGAGGACCCGTCAAACAAGCTAGCAAAACGACTGGATGCCCTGGATCTTCGTCTCGGGCGTTTGAAAACGGGCACGCCTCCACGCCTTGATGCGCGAACGATTGCTTGGGATGGATTAGATCAACAGCCCGGCGACGATGACCCGGTGATGTTCTCGTTTCTGTCGGCAGCGCCTTTTGCGAAACAAGTATCCTGCGCCATCACGCATACGAATGAGGCAACTCACGATATCATCCGAAAGAACCTTGATCGATCGGCTATGTACGGGGGTCACATAGAAGGCGTCGGACCGCGCTATTGCCCGTCAATCGAAGACAAGATCGTACGCTTTTCTGATAAGACATCGCACCAGATCTTTCTTGAGCCGGAAGGCCTTAACGATAATACGATTTATCCGAATGGAATTTCTACGTCCCTTCCTGAAGACATTCAGATTGCTTACGTTCGGTCCATTAAAGGCCTGGAAAATTCTGAGATTTTGCAGCCGGGGTATGCCATCGAATATGACTACGTTGATCCACGGTCTTTGAACCTTGATTTGTCGTTGAAGAGTGCGGACGGCTTGTACCTTGCCGGCCAAATCAACGGAACAACCGGCTACGAGGAAGCAGCAGCGCAAGGGTTGGTCGCGGGTCTGAATGCAGCCCGTCGCGCACGGGGTAGTGAGCCAATCACGTTCAGTCGCTCGGAAAGTTACATCGGTGTTATGATCGATGATCTGACATCAAGGGGCGTGACTGAACCGTACAGAATGTTTACGTCGCGCGCGGAATACCGATTATCGCTTCGCGCTGACAACGCGGACCAGCGCCTTACCCAAATGGGATACGATCTGGGTTGTGTCTCTAAGTCGCGCTACGAAGTTTTTGAAAATAAAATGGAAGCAATTGCCTCCGCTCGCTCGCGTCTGGATGCGCTTCAAGTCACGTCAAAACAGTTGGAACAACATGGCGTGCCTGTTTCGCAAGATGGAAGTCGTCGGACCGGATTTGATGCTTTAGCTATGGAAAGCGTTTCTTGGGAGGTGTTGGAAGCTTTAGATATATCTCTGCACGATGTCGCTCAGCCTGTCAAAGACCAGCTGTCAAAGGATGCGTTATACGCCAACTACATTGAGCGACAGCAGAAAGATATTGAGGCGTTGCGGCGCGATGAGGGTCACGAAATCCCACCGAATTTTGACTTTACAGCTATCGAAGGCCTATCCAATGAGCTGAAACAAAAGCTCATTTCAGATCAGCCTTCAAACATTGCGCAAGCATCTCGGATTGACGGTATGACCCCATCCGCTCTTCTTTTAATCTTGTCGCGACTTCGTAGCCAAGAAACGAAAAAGCGTGCGATCGGATGAATGTTTCACGTGAAACATCGGAAAAGCTTGATCGGTATATTGCTCTGCTCGAAAAATGGAATCCGAAGATAAATTTGGTATCCACCAGCTCACTAAAAGATGCCGCCTCTCGGCACATTCTGGACTCACTTCAAATTTTGCAATTACAAAAGCACGTCAACTCAAACTACGTTGATCTTGGATCTGGTGGTGGTTTCCCCGGGGCCGTGATCGCGATCGCTCTCGCTGAAACCAAACCAAGTGCACATGTCACTCTCATTGAAAGTGATCAGCGCAAATGCGTGTTTCTGAGAACTGTTTCACGTGAAACAAACACTCCGTTCAAAGTTCTCGCTGAGCGGATAGAGGATGTAAAACCGCAAGCGGCAGATGTTCTCACGGCTCGCGCGCTCGCGCCTCTTACGAACCTTTTATCATTCACCCAGAGGCACATGTCACCAACGGGAACCGCATTCTTTCCGAAGGGTGAAACTTGGGAAGAAGAGGTCGCGGCGTGCCAAAAGCAGTGGAATTTCCAATGCAAAGTGCATAAAAGTGTGACGAGCCCAAATGCCGTAATCCTCGAGATTGGAGATGTGTCTCGTGCGTGATCCAACGCGTCCCAAGGGACCAAAAATCATAGCAATTGCCAATCAAAAGGGCGGTGTGGGCAAAACCACCACAGCAATCAATTTTGCGGCCGCACTGGCCGAAAGTGGGCAAAACGTTCTGCTGGTGGACCTTGATCCGCAAGGCAACGCATCGACCGGTTTGGGTATCATGCCCGAGGATCGGCGCGCGACGACATATGATCTTCTTTTGGATGACTTCCCACTGCACGACATCATTTGCGCGACGGATGTTGAAAACCTCAGCTTGGTCGCGTCAACGACTGATCTGAGTTCGGCAGACATAGAGCTGATCGCCAATGAAAAGCGCAGTTATCTGCTTCATGACGCCTTACGGCAAACGAACATTGACCAGTTCGGATTTGATTACGTGCTGATCGACTGCCCCCCGTCCTTGAACCTTTTAACGGTCAACGCAATGGTCGCGGCACATTCGGTTCTTGTTCCGTTGCAGAGCGAGTTCTTTGCGTTGGAGGGGCTTAGCCAGTTGATGCTGACCATTCGTGAGGTTCGCCAAACCGCGAACCCAAATTTGCGGATCGAGGGTGTTGTTCTCACGATGTATGACGCGCGAAACAACTTATCTCAGCAGGTGGAGTTCGACGCGCGCGATAATCTTGGCGATTTGGTTTTTAAGACCGTCATTCCCCGAAATGTCCGCGTGAGCGAAGCACCGTCATTCGCGCTTCCGGTTTTATCCTATGATACCAACTCCAAGGGCGCGCTGGCGTACCGGTCACTCGCACAGGAATTTCTTGGAAAACACGATACAGTTACAACAGCTTAGGAACAGGCAATGAGCGAAAAAAAAGAACAGCGGCGCGGCCTGGGCCGTGGATTGTCTGCGTTGATGTCGGACATTGAACCGACGCAAGAAGCCACGCCAGCACGCAGCGCGCGGACTTTGCCAGTGGAACAGTTGTTCGCAAATCCAGATCAGCCGCGCCGTCAGTTTGATGCGGACGCCTTGGATGAACTGACAAACTCAATCAGAAGCAAAGGCGTCATTCAGCCTTTGATCGTGCGCCAAAAGCCGAACGATCCAAAGGCTTATGAGATCGTTGCTGGTGAGCGCCGGTGGCGCGCAGCGCAAGCGGCAGGTGTCCATAACGTACCTGTCGTTGTGCGTGAGCTTTCTGACGAAGATGTTCTGGAAATTGCGATCATCGAAAACATCCAACGCGCGGACCTCAATGCTATTGAGGAGGCAGCGGGCTACGAGCAGCTCATGTCACGCTTCGGTCATACCCAAGAACAATTGGCAAAAGCACTGGGAAAAAGCCGGAGCCACATCGCCAATCTCCTGCGTCTACTGAACCTGCCGGAGGCGGTGAAGAAAGCGGTTTCGGATGGTCACCTATCGGCTGGGCATGCGCGGGCTCTCGTTACAGCACCGGACCCTGTGGCATTGTCCAAAGATGTCATTCAGCGCGGTTTATCGGTTCGAGACACTGAAAAGCTGGTGAAGGCCGCTTTGTCGCCTCCGAAAGAGGAGGGTGCCAAGGCCGCGCGAAAAGCAGCCCCTTCTGCGAAGGACGCGGACACCAAAGCATTGGAAGCAGATTTGTCGGCCAGTTTGGGCATGAAAGTGGCAATCAATCACACGGCTGGAACCGAAAAAGGCGCGGTTACAATCAGTTATCAAAGCCTCGAAGATCTCGACGCTTTGTGTATGCTTCTCAGCGCTGGTCGCTGATTTACGCCGCCGCGCACTGAGTTATGATATGGTTCAATAGGGGGCGACCCTTCGGAGTTGCCCCGATCCGGGTCCCATTGCTCCAGACATAGCCATCGGATTTGAGGGTGTTGAACCGATCCCAATCCAGAATGGACGCGACATCTTCGATATATAGGCCTTCTTTAAGCCGCAGCCCCATTATGAGGCGTTCGTCCGCTATATCCGGTAGATCCATGGCAATGCGACTCTTTTCACCAGTTCCCGCTTTGGCTGCTTTGAGGAACGCGTCCGGTTGCTTCCAGCATTCGGTCGCAACACGACGTCCATCCAAAGTCAAACGTCCGTGCGCGCCTGGCCCAACACCTGCGTAGTCGCCGCCGCGCCAATACAGCAGGTTATGGTTTGATTCTGCGCCTGGCTTTGCGTGGTTCGACACCTCGTAAGCATGAAGACCGGCTTCCTCGCACAGCTCTTGCGTCAGATCATACAGGTCGGCCCCAAGGTCGTCCGTTGGTAATCCGTTCAGCAATCCGCGCTGCGCGCGATCCCAGAAAGCAGTGCCCTCTTCGATGGTCAGTTGGTATAACGACAAATGATCCAAGGCCATTTCGAGGGCATTGCTTAGCTCGGATTTCCAGTCCTCAAGGCTTTGGTTCTGGCGTGCGTAGATAAGATCAAAGCTAACACGGTCGAAATATTGGCGTGCGACAGCGAATGCGGATTGTGCCTCTGAAACGCTGTGCAACCGGCCCAACTTCCGAAGATCATCGTCATTTAGCGCCTGAACGCCAAGCGACACGCGGTTCACGCCCAGACGCGCGTAACCGTCGAAACGGTTTGCCTCGACTGATGTCGGATTGGCCTCGAGTGTAATTTCGATGTCGTTGGAGAACATCCAGACATCGCGCGCAGCGTTCAGGACTGCCTCGACGGTCGCTGGCTCCATCAAACTGGGTGTACCGCCGCCGAAGAAAATCGAGGAAAGTACCCTCGGGCCTGTCTCGTTTCCGACGCGGCGTATTTCAGATGCGAGCGCCGTAGCCCAGACCGATTGATCCACTTCAGCCCGAACATGCGAATTGAAGTCACAATACGGGCATTTCGCGGCGCAGAAGGGCCAATGGACATACAGGCCAAAGCCGCGATCTTGCCAGAGCTCAGGCAAAACACCCCGCCACGAATTTACGGAACGCATCGGCGCGGTGGCTGATCCGGTTCTTTTCCCAACGGTCCATTTCGCCAAAGGTCATGTCATACCCATTGGGTTGAAACACGGGATCGTATCCATGGCCTTGTTCGCCACGCATGGGCCAGACGATCTGGCCTTCCATTGTTCCGGGGAACACCTCGTCATGACCATCGGGCCAAGCGAGCACCAACGTGCAGCAAAAGCGGCCAGTCCAAGGTGGTTGAATGCCTGATTTCAGGATTGCCGTGTGGGTCTTTTCCATCGCCATGACAAAGTCACGACCAGTCTCTGATTCT
>Ga0102929_1001559_pt1 | contig 13696 bp, 10 predicted proteins | sample SalPonR1_B_D2_MG_FD_78510 | JGI IMG/M metagenome (GOLD analysis project Ga0102929, IMG submission 78510) | Salt pond soil microbial communities from South San Francisco under conditions of wetland restoration - Salt Pond MetaG R1_B_D2_MG | ecosystem: Environmental > Aquatic > Marine > Intertidal... | reverse complement strand
CTCTGTCATTCGCCGAAATCCTATCAGATCACGCGAAAAAGGGGAGGTTCTTCAGAGAGTCCCCAACTGCGATTCCCCTGGTTCAACATCCCCAGCTTGCGTTAAGTGCACCACGCCCATTCCATTGAAGTCTCCGGATTGCAGGTAGTTATCCAGAACTGCCATCAGTATTTCTTTCTTTCGGTCTTCCATCAAGCTTCACCTATTGAAAACGCTTATTCGAGCTGTGCGCCGAAGCTCCTCTTTACTTTAAACCGGCAGCAAAGCTAATCAATTTACCCGATTGGGAACCGGTCGTTCGCTGGAAGACGGCGAAGGTCGGCAACGTCCGCATAGCCGACGATTGGGCCTGCGCCCGTCTGTTAAGGACGAGCCGAGGTCGCCTGAGCGCGACTCCGGCCGCCACGGCCTCAGCAGTTGGGGATATTCACCGCCAGCCCGCCAAGGGCGGTTTCCTTGTATTTCTCGCTCATGTCGGCGCCGGTCTGGCGCATGGTCTCGATGGCCGCGTCAAGCGGCACGAAATGCTGGCCGTCGCCGCGCAAGGCAAGCGAGGCGGCGGACACGGCCTTGATCGCGCCCAGCCCGTTGCGTTCGATGCAGGGCACCTGCACCAGCCCGCGCACCGGATCGCAGGTCATGCCAAGGTGATGTTCCAGTGCGATCTCGGCGGCGTTCTCGATCTGCTCGGGCGTGCCGCCCAGGACGGCGCACAGCCCCGCCGCCGCCATGGCCGACGCGCTGCCCACCTCGGCCTGGCAGCCCGCCTCGGCCCCGGAAATCGAGGCGTTGAACTTGACCAGCCCGCCGATGGCCGAGGCTGTCAGCAGGAATTCGGGCACCTGCGCGCGGGTCGCGCCCGGGACATGGTCCAGCCAGTAGCGGATCGTGGCGGGCACCACGCCGGCCGCGCCATTGGTTGGCGCGGTGACGACCTGGCCCCCGGCGGCGTTTTCCTCGTTCACGGCCATGGCATAGGTGGAAATCCAGTCGTTGATGACATGTGGCGCGGTCAGGTTCCGCCCGTGTTCGGCCAGAAGCGCCTCGTGAATCGCCCTTGCGCGGCGGCGCACGCGCAGGCCCCCGGGCAATTCGCCGTCGCCCGTCAGCCCGCGGTCGATACAATCGTTCATGACCTGCCAGATCCGGGCCAGCCCCTTGTCGAGGTCGGCGCCGGGCATGCGGCTCAGCTCGTTCTTGCGCTTCATCTGGGCCACGCTCAGCCCCGCCTCGGCGGCCATGTCCATCATTTCGGCCGCCGATTTGAACGGGAACGGCACCGGCGGACCGTCATCTGTGTCGCGCCCCTGGGCCAGCTCCTCTTCGGTCAGCACGAAACCGCCGCCGATGGAATAATACGTGACCTGCGTGATCACGTCGCCCTGCGCGTCGCAGCCCTTCAGGATCATGCCGTTGGCATGGCCGGGCAGCGGCGGGCCGTAGTCGAATTCCAGGTCCTCGGCGGGACGGAAGGCCAGTTCACCCAGTCCGTCCGGCGTGACATGTCCCTCGGCCTTGATGCGGGCCAGTTCCGCCTCGGCCTTCTCGGCGTCGTAGTCATCGGCGCGGAACCCTGCCAGCCCGAGGATCGTGGCGCGGTCGGTGGCATGACCCACGCCGGTAAAGGCAAGCGAGCCATGCAGCGAGGCCCTGAGGCCCGCCACGCTGAAGGGCTGTGCGCGCAGGTGGTCGAGAAACCGCGCGGCGGCCACCATGGGTCCGATCGTATGGGAGGACGACGGTCCCAGACCCACCTTGAACATGTCGAAGACGCTCAGGAACATGCACTCTCCCGGGGTTGTCGTGCGCTGTGCGGCCGCCGGATGGGGCCAGGACTCAGGATAAGGCCGCTCATGCGGTCGTGGGGGCTGAATGCGACGCGTTGCCACCCGGTACCGCCGAAGCCCGACCCGATCAGCCCGGTGCACCGTAGTCAAGCCCGACGTGCCCCTCGCCAGACGGCGTCTCGCGGCCTATAAGGGCCCGAGTCACGCCATAGAAGAGGCCAACATGTCCGAGCTGTCCCCCATCGACAAGGCCAAGTTCGTCGCTGCAAAGCAGGCCGCCGACTACGTCGAGGATGGAATGCGCGTCGGTCTTGGCACCGGGTCCACCGCCGCCTGGCTGGTCAAATGCCTGGGCGAGAAAGTCGCGGCCGGTCTGTCGATCCGAGGCGTTCCAACCTCGTCGCGCACGGCGGAGCTGGCCCGCGAGGTGGGCATCGAGGTGATCTCGCTCGACGAGGCGAAATGGCTCGATCTGACCATCGACGGTGCGGATGAATTCGACGGCAACCTCAACCTCATCAAGGGCGGCGGGGGGGCACTGCTGCAGGAGAAGATCGTCGCGACGGCCAGCGACCAGATGGTCGTTATCGCTGACGCGGGCAAGCAGGTCGAGACCCTGGGCGCCTTTCCCCTTCCGCTGGAGGTTATCCCCTTCGGTTGGCAGACCACCAAGACCTTGGTCGAAGAAATGCTGATCGGCATGGATGTGCTCGGGCGGCGCACTTCCCTGCGGATGAACGGCGATGCCCCTTATTACACCGACGAGGGCAACCATATCCTCGACCTGCACCTGAACCGGATCGGGAACGCCCGGCAGTTGAGCCTGGTGCTGAACCAGATCCCGGGCGTGGTCGAGAACGGGCTGTTCATCGATATCTGCGACGTGGTGGTGATCGGCTATGGTGACGGGCGTGTCGAGCAGCGCGACATCAACGCGGGCACCGTCACCGAAGCCCGTCACGAGTTCATCGAGACGGAGAACCTTTTCACGGACATCGGGGACTGACGTGAACGTGCGGGCAGCGTCGGCACAGGTTTGCCGGTGCCCGGTCTTGCCGGGACATCGCGCCGCGTGCAGGCTGCTGGTTCGGAGCTCGCCTGACACGATGACGCGCCCGCCGCGCACTGGCCATTTGCGGAGTGCTGTGTTCTACCGTCCGCGTTGAAGGACAAGAGGGTCTGATGAGCGATTTCGACTATGATCTCTTCGTGATTGGCGGCGGGTCCGGCGGGGTGCGTGCGGCACGCATGGCCGCGCAGACGGGCGCCCGGGTGGCGCTGGCCGAGGAATACCGCATGGGCGGCACCTGCGTGATCCGCGGCTGCGTGCCCAAGAAGCTGATGGTCTTTGCCAGCGAATACCGCGAGATGGTCACCGATGCCCGCGCCTATGGTTGGGACATTGCCGAGGGCACCTTCGATTGGCAACGCTTCCGCGGCCAACTGGATACGGAGCTGGAGCGCCTGGAAGGTGTCTATCGGCGGCTTCTGGACGGCTCGGAGGTGACGGTTCACGACGGCAGGGCCCGCGTCACGGGGCCGCACGAGGTCGCCGTGAATGATACCACGGTCTCGGCCAAGCACATCCTCGTGGCGACCGGTGGCCGACCCGCCCTGCCCGAGATGGAGAATGCCGGGCTGGGGATCACCTCGAACGACATTTTCAAGCTGGACGCGCTGCCCGCAAGCATCCTGATCGTCGGCGGCGGCTACATCGCCTGCGAGTTCGCCTGCATCCTGCACGGGCTTGGCGTCGAGGTCACGCAGTTCTACCGTGGTGCGCAGATCCTGCGCGGCTTCGACGGGGAGGCGCGCGGGTTGGTCGCCGAAGAAATGCAGCAGCGCGGCATCGATCTGCACCTTGGCACCAACGTGATCGGGATGACGCCCGAGGGCGCGGGGGTGCGGGTCAAGGCCACCAATGGAACCGAGCGGGTCTTCGACAAGGTCATGTTCGCCACGGGCCGCACGCCCAACACCGACGGTCTCGGGCTGGAACAGGCCGGGGTCGAACTGGGCCGCCGCGGCGAGGTGATCGTGGATGCCTATTCGCAGACGCGGGTCCCATCGATTCACGCCATCGGCGACGTGACCGACCGCGTGCAGCTGACCCCGGTGGCGATCCGCGAGGGGATGGCCTTTGTGGACACGGTTTTCAAGGGCCAGCCGACCCCGGTGGACCATGCGCTCATTCCCTCGGCCATCTTCACCCAGCCCGAGATGGGCACCGTGGGCCTGTCCGAGGAAGAGGCCCGCGACGCCGGGCCGATCGAGGTCTATTGCACCTCGTTCAAGCCGATGCAGACAGCCTTTGCCGGGCGGCCCGACCGGGTTCTGATGAAACTGGTGGTCTGTGCCGAGACGCGCCGGGTTCTGGGTTGCCACATCGTCAGCCCCAATGCGGGCGAGATGATTCAACTGGCGGGCATTGCCGTCAAGATGGGCGCCACGAAAGAGGATTTCGATCGAACCGTGGCCGTGCATCCGACGATTTCCGAGGAACTGGTGACCATGCGCGCACCCGTGCGAACGGCTTGAAAAGCCGGGGCCAAGGCCCACATATGCAGCAATGAAATGCGCCTCGTAACGGGGCGGTAGCAACAAGGGAAATGTTAACCGGATGGCTGGAAACAACCAGGGCCCCTGGGGGGGCGGCGGTAGTGGCGGCGGCGGAGACGACCGCGACCGCAACAACGGCGGGGGCGGGCGCAGGCCCGGCCAGGAACCGCAGATGCCCGAATTCGACGAGATCGTGAACAAGACCCGCGACCAGCTGCGTGTCCTGATGGGCGGCGGAAACGGGGGCAATCGCCCCAATGGTGGCGGAGGCGGCGACGGGCCGCAGATCTCGCGCGGAATGATCGGGCTGGGCGTTCTGTTGGCCGTCGTGGCCTGGGTCGCCACGAGCTTTTACACCGTTCGGCCCGAGGAAAAATCGGTCGAGCTTTTCCTTGGCGAGTGCATCGAGCCCTGCATCGGCCAGCCCGGCCTGAACTTCGCGCCCTGGCCGCTGGTCACGGCGCAGGTCGTGCAGGTGACGCGCGAGCAGGTGATCGAGATCGGCGAAGACGAAGTGCCGAGCGATCTTACCTCCGGGCGGAACCTGCAGCGGACGCTGGACGGCGATACCGGCCTGATGCTGACCGGCGACGAGAACATCGTCGAGATCGCGTTCCAGGTGGTCTGGAACATCACCTCGCCCGACCGCTACCTGTTCAACCTGCAGGACCCGCCCGAGACCATCGCGGCCGTGGCGGAATCCTCGATGCGCGAGATCATCGCCCAGTCGCAGCTGGCCAACATCAACCGTGAACGCGCGGTGTTGCGGGATCGGCTGCAAGAGGCCGTTCAATCCACGCTGGACAGCTATAACAGCGGGGTGAACATCATCCGGATCAACCTCGATCAGGCCGACCCGCCGGCGACTCGGGTGGACGTCATCAACGTGGACGGGGAAACCGTGGACACGTCGCCCCTGGCTGCCTATCGCGACGTGCAAGACGCCGAGCAGGAACGCATCCAGTTGCAGAACCAGGCCGACGCTTACGCCAACCGCGTCACCGCGGAGGCCCGTGGTAATGCCGCCCAGATCCTTGAAAACGCCGAAGGCTATCGCGCCCGCGTCGTCAACGAGGCCCAGGGTGAGGCGGCCCGCTTCGTCAGCGTGCTGGAAGAATACCAGCAGGCGCCAGACGTGACCCGCGAACGCCTCTATCTCGAGATGGTGGAGGAAGTTTTCGGTCGCTCCGACATGATCCTTCTGGACGACAACGGTCAGGGCAACAGTGGTGTGGTGCCCTATCTGCCGCTTGACCAGTTGCGTCGCCAACCCACCGACCAGACCACCGGAGGGTCGAACTGATGCGCAAACTTGTTTATCTCTTGCCGATCCTGCTGATCATATTCGTGGGCGTGCTCAGCTCGATCTTCATCGTGGATGAGCGCGAAAAGGCCCTGGTGCTGCGCTTCGGACGGGTCGTGCAGGTCAAGACCGAGCCGGGTCTCGCTTTCCGGTTGCCGTTCCTGGACCAGGTGGTCACCTACGATGACCGGATCGTCTCGATCGACATGGCACAGCAAGAGGTCATCCCCGCCGATGACCGCCGCCTGATCGTGGACGCCTTTGCGCGCTACCGTATCGAGGATGTCAACCGTTTCCGCGAGGCGACTGGCGCCGGCGGCGACCAGGCCATCGCGGTGGCTGACAGCCGGATCGAACAGATCTTGCGGGCGACCACTCGCGAGGTTCTTGGCTCGGTTCGCTCGGACGAGATCCTCTCGGCCGACCGCCAGGCGCTCATGGAGCGCATCCGGTCGGGTGCTGTGGATGACGCGAGTGAGCTGGGCCTGACCGTCGTTGACGTGCGGCTCAAGCGGACCGACCTGCCGACCGAGAACCTGGCCGAAACCTTCCGCCGCATGGTGTCGGAGCGTGAACGCGAGGCCGAGGACGAACGCGCGAGAGGCCGCGAGGCCGCCCAGCGCATCCGGGCCCAGGCCGACCGGACCGTGGTCGAGCTTGTCTCGGACGCCGAACGCGAAGCCCGCATCATCCAGGGTGAGGCGGACGCGCGCCGGAACAACATCTTCGCCGAGGCCTTCGGGCAGGACCAGGAGTTCTTCCAGTTCTACCGCTCTCTCGAGGCTTACCGGAAGGCCATGCAGGAGGACAACACGCGGCTGGTGCTCAGTCCCGACCACGAGTTCTTCGACTACCTGCGCTCGCCCAGCGGGGCCCCGGCGGCATCGCGGCAGTAGGCCGGTTGAAAGACATCGAGAAAGGGGCGGTCCACGGGCCGCCCCTTTCGCATTAGGCAAGGGCCTCAGCCCCTCACAAAGACATGACCGGCCCGGGTTTGGCGTTGCGCTGCCCCGGGCATGACCTACATTCGGATGCAAGGTGGCCGGGGATCGGCCGCGTCACGGGAACAGGAAAGGAGATGTCGACGTGAAGACCTCCAGAGCAATCGCAATCGCACGGTCCGATCAACAGTCCAAGGCCAGCACCGTCCAGGCCGCGCTCCTGGCACTTCTTCTGGGCGTGGCCCTGGTGCTGTCGCAGGTCAGCCCGCTGGCGGCACAGGATCGCCCCGAGACCTTCGCCGACCTGGCCGAGCAGGTCAGCCCGGCGGTGGTGAACATCACCACGGCCACGACGGTGGCGGGCAATACCGGGCCGCAGGGCATCGTTCCCGAAGGCTCGCCCTTCGAGGATTTCTTCAACGAGTTCAACGACGGCCAGCCGCGCCGGTCTTCGGCGCTGGGCTCGGGCTTCGTGATCTCCGAGGATGGCTTCATCGTGACCAACAACCACGTGATCCAAGGGGCCGACGAGATCATGATCGAGTTTTTCCCAGGCGGCGAGGAGATGCTCGAGGCCACGCTTGTGGGCACCGACCCCAACACGGATATCGCCCTTCTCAAGGTAGAAGCCGACCGCCCGCTACCATTCGTGGATTTCGGCGACAGCGACGGCGAGACGGCCGAGGTGGGCGATTGGGTCATGGCCATGGGCAATCCACTGGGCCAGGGCTTTTCCGTCAGCGCGGGGATCGTTTCGGCGCGCAACCGCGAACTGGCTGGCACCTATGACGATTACATCCAGACCGACGCGGCCATCAATCGTGGCAATTCCGGTGGGCCACTGTTCGACATGAACGGCGATGTCATCGGCGTGAACACCGCGATCCTGTCGCCGAACGGGGGCTCGATCGGGATCGGGTTCGCCATGTCCGCGGCCGTGGTCACCAACGTCGTGGACCAGCTCAAGGAATACGGCGAGACGCGCCGTGGCTGGCTGGGCGTGCGAATCCAGGACGTGACACCGGACATGATCGGCGCAATCGACGGGCTGGACGAGCCGCAAGGCGCGATGGTCACCGACGTGCCCGAAGGCCCGGCGCGCACCGCCGGAGTCGAGCCCGGCGACATCATCTTGACCTTTGACGGGGTCGACGTGGCCGATACCCGCGAACTGGTCAGCGTGGTGGGCAACAGCCCCGTGGGCAAGAACGTGCCCGTGGCGGTGCTGCGCGACGGTGAGATGCGCCAGTTGACGGTCAAGCTGGGTCGCCGCGAGACGGCGCAGGCCGCGGCCTTCCCGCAGGACGCGCAACCCGATCCGACGGAACCCGCCACCACCTCGATGCTGGGCATGACCCTGTCCGAAATCACCGAGGATATGGCAAGCGAACTGGGTGTGGCACCGGATGAAGGCCTCGTCATCATGGAGATCGACCCCGAGAGCGAAGCCGCCTCCAAGGGGCTTCTGGCCGGTGACGTGATCACCGAGGCCAACCAGTCCGGTGTCACCTCGGTCGAAGATTTCCAGACCCGCGTTGAAGAGGCCCGCGATGCCGGCCGCAAGTCCATCCTGATGCTGATCCGCCGGGGCGGTGAGCCGCGCTTCGTGGCGCTGTCTCTGGAGTGAACGATACGCTGTCTTGTCGAATGCGAGGGGCGCCCGGTCGGGCGCCCCAATTCTTTTGAAGGCGCCCTTTGGCCCGGTCAGCTTTGAGTGCCTGCACGACACCCGGGACGTTCCATTGCGGGAATCGCGGGTGCGGCGCCTATTCGGCAGGCGCGCGCGGCACGGCCACCAGTCCAAGGTCCCTTGCGCTGCGCAGGCTCAGGGTCGTGGTGTCTACGTCGCCTCGGTCGCGCTGGTAGCGCTGGATCGCGCGCCCGGTGCGGGCATCGAGCGTGCCGGTGACTGCCCCCCGGTAATACCCTCGCGCCTTGAGCGCCCGCTGCACCGAGGCGATGAACGCCGGGGTCATCACCCCGGGGCAGGGGGTCTCGAACTCGACCGCCCGGCGTTCGCGGACAATGCGCTGGCGAGTGACCGTGCGGTAGACCGCCGGCTCGCGCAGGGTGCCGTCGCTGTCCAGCGCGGGGGGCTGGACCATGACCTGGTCGGTCACGGTCTCGAAGATTGCCGGGGTCGTCACCCGTGCCAGGCAGGCGTCCCGCTCTGGCGCGATTACCGGCGGTGCTGCCAGCGGCCCCGGCGTATGCCCGCCGGGAGCGGTACAGGCGAACAGGCTCATGCACAGCAGGCAAAGCACGTAGGGGGGCGGTCTGAGGATCATGCAGGGCTCGTCTTGGTGGGGCGTGGCCCCGTTTGAGGCGTCACACTAGGCCGCCGCAGGGCCCGCGCCAAGCTGCGCCGTGTCCGGATGCCCCCGCACCCCGGGAGGTGTCGTTTGCGCGTCACTTTTCGCGGCGAATGGGCTGGCGAAGACCTCTGCCAGGACCTAGGTTCCGATTGAAGCACCACAAACAAAGGGCACAGCATGGCGAAGATCACCTACATCGAACACGGCGGCAAGGAACATGTCGTCGACGTGGCCAACGGGCTGACCGTGATGGAAGGCGCGCGCGACAACGGCATTCCGGGCATCGAGGCCGATTGCGGCGGGGCCTGCGCCTGTTCCACCTGTCATGTCTACGTGTCGCCCGACTGGGTCGAGAAGCTGCCCGCGAAGGACCCGATGGAAGAGGACATGCTCGACTTCGCCTACGAGCCTGACCCGGAACGGTCGCGCCTGACCTGCCAACTCAAGGTCAGCGACGCGCTGGACGGGCTGGTGGTGCAGATGCCCGAAAAGCAGATTTGATCCGAGCGGCGCTTGTCGGGGCCGTACTGGCCGGTCCTGCCGCGGCCGAAATCACCGGCGCCCGATACGCGGAACCGACATCGGCCTATGCGCATGGCGCTGTCGATGGTGGCGAATACGCGCGCCTGATCATCGAGACGCAGCTTGAGAGCCACGGGTTCGCCTGGACGAACGCGGTTTTCGAGGACACTGTGCCGCGTCTTGCCGATCTCGACGGGGACGGAACGCCCGAGGTTGTCGCGGTCCTGAGCGGGTTTCAGTCGGGGGCCCGCATCCAGGTCTTCGATCATCTCGGGGGGCGGGTCGTCCCGGTCGCCGCGAGCGCCCCCATCGGCCAGCGCCATCGCTGGCTGGCGGTTGCTGGCATTGCCGACCTCGACGGTGATGGCCGGGCCGAGGTGGCTTATGTCGATCGACCCCACCTGGCCAAGGTCCTGCGCATCGTCGAAGTCCACCGGACCGACGGGGTGTGGCAGATCACCGAAGAGGCCGCCGCGACCGGCCATACCAACCACCGCTACGGCGCGCCTGTCATCGAGGGCGGTGTTTTCGATTGCGGCAATGGTCCCGAGATCATCACGGCCAATGCCGACTGGTCCCGTGCCCAGGCCACCCGGCTTGAGGCGGGCAAGCTGATAAGCCGTGACATGGGCGCCTATACCGGTCCCGATAGCCTGCGCTGCCGCTAGGTGCGTCGCGAAAATACCGGCGGTTCTCCTAGGTGTCCCGCGACCCGTCTCCGGGTCTTTGCGGGGGGGCGCGGCCCCCGGCGCGTGACCGCATCCGTTCCGCCTGGTCAAGGCTCTCGGCCAGCTGGATTTCGAGTTCGCGGTCGGCGCCGCGGGCCCGGGCGACATAGGCGTCGTTCTGCGAGATCGGCACCTCGGGATCCCAAAGCCGCGCAAGGTCGCGCAGCAGGCGCCTGTCGTGGCGCGAGAAGGTCATTTCGGCCTCGGCGGCCTCATGGTCGGTCAGGCCGAGGTTTTCAAGCACGTAGCGCCCCGCCCGCAGGGAACTGTCGAACAGCTCGCGCACGATGTCGTCGGCCCCTGCGGCGTAAAGCTCGTAGACATGCACCCGGTCGCGGGCCCGGGCCACGATGTGAATGTCGGGGCGGTGGCGCCGCGCGTAGGAGACGAGCTGCACCGAGGCTGCCTTGTCATCGAGTGCCACGACCAGCACCTTGGCCGCGTCCAGCCCCGCCGAATGCAGGATGTCGGGGCGGGTCGGGTCTCCAAAGAAGCCCTTGAAGCCGAAGTGCCGCATGGTCTGCACGGTCGACAGGTTCCCGTCCAGCACGACGGTCGAATATCCCACGCTCTGGATCAGGCGGTTGACCACCTGTCCGAAGCGCCCGATCCCGGCAATGATGACCAGGCCGGTTTCGTCGATCTCGTCGGCTTCGGGATCTGGATGGTCTTGGGCCGCGGCCGCGCGCCGGGCCATGCCCTCGTAGAGAATGAAGAGAAGGGGCGTGGCCAGCATGGACAGGGCCACCACCAGAAGCAGCTCGGCCCCCAGGGTCTGCCCGAGAACCCCCTGTTGCAGTGAGAAGGACAACAGCACGAAGCCGAATTCCCCCGCCTGCGCCAGCCCCAGTGTGAAAAGCCAGCGGTCGCGGCCGCGCAGGCCGAAGCCCAGCGCCAGCACGAAAAGGACCAGCAGCTTGATCCCGATGACCGCCGCCGTCAGCCCGAGGATACGCAGCGGGGCCCCGGCCAGGGTGCCAAAGTCGATCCCCGCGCCCACGGTGATGAAGAACAGCCCCAGCAGCAGCCCCTTGAAAGGTTCCAGGTCGCTTTCCAGTTCGTGCCGGAATTCCGAGTTGGCCAGCACCACGCCGGCAAGGAAGGTGCCCAGCGCCGCCGAAAGGCCCACCAGCCCCATCAGCGTGGCGATGGACACGACGATGAGCAGGGCCAGAGCCGTGTACATCTCGCGCAGGCGGGCCTGGTGGATGTAGCGGAAGAGTGGCCGCGTGAGGTAGATGCCTGCCAGGATCACCGCCGCCACCGCGGCGATGGTCACCAGGGTGACGCCCCAGGCCGGCAGCCCCTGGACCAGGGACATGGAGCCGCCGTGCGGGTCGCCGCCCGGGGCGTCCGCGCGTGCCATCGAGCCGTCGGGCGCGAAGGTCACGGGCTGTTGGATGGCCAGCAGGGGCAGGGCGGCCAGCATCGGGATCACGGCGATGTCCTGGGTCAACAGCACCGAGAAGGTGGCCCGCCCGCCGGCGGTCTGCATCAACCTTTTCTCGGTCAGCGTCTGGAGCACGATGGCGGTCGAGGACAGTGCGAAGATCAGACCCACGGCGAGTGCAGCCTGCCAGGCCAGGCCGGTCATCCAGAACAGCGCGGTCAGCAGCCCGGTCGTCAGCGTGACTTGAAGCCCGCCCATGCCGATCAGCCGGTCCCGCATGGCCCAGAGCGCGCGCGGCTCCAGTTCCAGCCCGATCAGGAAGAGCATCATGACGACGCCGAACTCCGCGATGTGCTGAAGCTCCTGCGCCTCGGCGCCCAGGATCGGGGCCACGGCGACGCCCGTAAGCAGGTAGCCCAGCACCGAACCCAGTCCCAGCCGCGCGGCCAGGGGCACGGCCAAGACCGCGGCGCCCAGCAGGATCGTGGCGAGCAGAAGGGTTTCAAGCATGCAGACAGCCTTGAATGGCCCGGCGGAATTTGCAAGCGGTCAGCCGCCCACCTCGAGCGAGATGCGGCGCCCCCGCTTGTCGTAGACAAGCGACCCCGCCCCGATGGCCCGAACGCGCCCGCCATCCAGCCGGTCGCCCACCGTGACGCGGGTGTAGCGCCCGTTCGACAGCCGGACCAGCGCCCGGCGGTCGCTGGACGAGCCGTAGACCCCGATCAGATTCACCCGGCGCAGGTTGATCGCCCCTTCATCGGTCGCCGCGCGGGCGACGCTGGCGGTGGTCGGCCCGCTGGGCCGGGCCGGCTGCGCCACCGCCGGGGCCGGCCGGGCGCTGGCGACGATGCGGTCGAAATTTCCTGGCCGCGTTCCGGGGCGCAGGCTGGCCAGCGGCGCCTGTTCGGTGGCATCCGCAAATGGATCGGGCCGCGCCGCGGCTTGCTGGACGGCTGCGGCAATCTCGGTGTCGAGGGTCAGGCTGGCCTCGTCCTCGTCAGCCGTGCCGTCGTCCTCCTGCGCTGGCGGCGCCAAGCCGTCCGGCCGAGGGCGCGGGCGCAGGGTCGGGGCATCTTCGGCGATCAAACCACTCGGCCCCGGGGTGTCCGCCGCGGCGGTGACGCGGTCGGGCCGCGCGGGTGGGATCAGCGGCGGGGCGGTCGGGATGACGTTCAGGCCGTCCTCTGCCGGGCCCTCTGCAGCCTCCGTTTCCTGCTCTGCCGCGGGGGGTGGCGTGCCAGGCCGTACCGGCGGGGTCAGAAGCGGCTGGGCGGCGATGACCATAACGCCGGCTTCGGGGTCGGCCCGCGCGGGAGCCTCGTCGGGGATCACCGCCGCCAATTGCTCGAGGACGGTCCGTTCGGGCGGCTCGGTTCCAGGACGTGGGGGCGGCGATAGTGCGGGCGCGCCCGCGTAAACGAGGATGCCGTCCGGGGTCAGCGCCCCTTCCGGCGTTGCGACGACAAAGCCGTCCGGGCCGAATTCGAACTCGGTGTCCGGGGCTGGCGGGTTCGGCGGCCGCGCGATTACCGCGTCCTGCGCCGTGCCCCTTGGCAGGCCGTTCGGCGGACGCCGGTCGGGGGTGGCGAAGCCCTCCAAGACGGGGATCTCCTCGAACGCCTGGCCGCGCGGGCTGTCGGGGATGCGCGGCGCCCGTTGCCAGACGCCGGTGGCGGCATAGATCCGCTGCGCTTCGGCAGGGGACAAGACGGTGCCGGGGGGGGTGGCACGCGGCGCCGGGTCCGACGCTTGTGCCGCCTCGAAGCGCTCCGGCTGGGGCTGCGCGGGGGACTCGTCTTCGGGCGCAGCGTCGTCCGGGGCAGCGGGTGTGCCCGTCTGCACCTCGGGTTGGTCCGAGGCGGGTGCGCCGGGGTCCGGCCTTTCCGGCAGGGACGGGACCGGGGCGGGCCCTTCGGGCTGCGGTGTCTCGGGCACGGCGCTGCCCGAGACCGGGGCCCGCGGTTCACCGGTTTCCATCGCGGGCCGTGCAGGCGGGGCGGCGGCGGTCTGGACCGGCGCCTCGTCCAAGCCGAGCCAGCGCGAGATCGTCTCGTCGTTGAGCGCGGCCAGTGCGGCCACGGCCAGCAGCAGCAGGATCAGCAGCGCCGTCAGGATCAGGCCGAGGAAGCGCGGCTTGCCCCCGACCTT